>Ga0302116_1002822_pt1 | contig 10067 bp, 13 predicted proteins | sample AG5_SCM_MG_FD_203124 | JGI IMG/M metagenome (GOLD analysis project Ga0302116, IMG submission 203124) | Marine microbial communities from Western Arctic Ocean, Canada - AG5_SCM | ecosystem: Environmental > Aquatic > Marine > Oceanic | place: Canada: Western Arctic Ocean | collected 2017-10-01 | reverse complement strand
CCCCCCCCTCCACAAAGCCCTCGCACAAAAAGATGCGCCAACCCCAACCCGCCACCAACTAACACCCACTCATTATTTGGCTCACTTCACTCACTCATTTCGCTTCGCTCGCGCTTCATTTAAAAATGCGCACAATCTCGCATGAATTCGCTCGCTCGGCGCAGTACGCAACATCCAACAACGACAGCTACTACTTCAAGCTGTACGCGACATTAATTTGTTGCAGCGCAGTGGTAATTTTTGGGAGGTGAGCCATGCTCGTCTTTGTCTTTGCTCGCATGCTCGTCTTCGCTCGCATGCGAAATTTGCTACAGACATGAACTACATCCACTCAACCAAACTAACCCACTCATCACATCATTCATTTGACTCGACGCAGGGCGGTATTGTACTTCAACTTCACGCTCCGCGCGAGCTCCGCGTTGCACGGCAACATGCTCAGAAGTGTGCTCTCCGCGCCCCTCTCGTGGTTCCATGCGACTCCTGTCGGGCGAATCCTCAACAGATTCGGCGCAGACCAAAACCAGGTCGACGAGAACCTCGCCGTGACCCTCTACGACGTGCTCCAGACATGCTTCATTGGTATTTCTGCCGTGATAATGACGGCGGTTGCGATCCCTCCAATGCTTCTCCTCATACCCTTTTTGATCCTTTACCTTTTCCGCATTAGGAAATTTGTTGTGAACTGCATTAGAGAGCTCAAGCGGTTCGAGAGCCTGTCAAGGAGTCCAATGTACGAGACCGTTAACAACAGTATCGATAAATTGGTCAGTTTGAGAGGTGAGCGGGAAAACGAGAATTCTCGCGAAGTGCGCGAAATGGATTGATTCGTGATTCGCCTTGGTGTGTGATTCGGACCGTCCCTGAACAAACCCCTTGCACAAAAAAATGCGCTTGCCCGTGTCCAATTCACAGCCTCTAAAACCTCCATACGTTGGAGTTACGGCCGATTCAATTTGTTTGCCCTTTTTTTGCCTTTTTTAGATTTCCCCTCCAGCAAACAACTAGTGTTGCTGGCTCGCTTCGCTCGCGGATACAGTGAAAACAAAAACTAAACCGCCCAATTCAATTCAATTCGTTTGGCTCACTTAATTCTCTTCACTCATTTCGCTCGGCGCAGCGTTCGGCAAACAGGAACTGCAGCAGGAGAAAATATTCACCTTGCTTCAGGCGAATGCAAGAGCTTGGTACTGGAGGTGAGTTACCCCTCGCACAAAAGCACTTCACAAACCCACTCACTCCGCTCCCGCTCCCGCTCCCTCCCCAGCCTGCTGGCGAATCGTTTCATCGGGTTCCGACTCGATATGCTCAGCGTCCTCCTTGTGGCTTTTTCCTGCCTCACCGCCGTCCTCTTGGTGCACTTCAAAATACCTGTAGACCCCGGCCTCATTGGTCTCTCTGTCACCTACACGTTGTCCCTCTCTGGCATGCTCCAGTTCATGGTTCGTCAGTCGGCCCTGGTGGAAACTTTCATGACTAGCGTCGAGCGAATCATCAGCTACGGACGCGAGCTTCCCAGCGAAAAGTTGGACAATTCGAGTTCGTTTGTTGGGGGTGGGGGTGGGGGTGGGGGTGCTGCTATAGAAATGGAGCCGTTGCTCGCCGCTCCCACCGCTCCCACCCCCCCCACCTCCCCCACCTCCCTCACAATCACCCACCCCCCACCAATACTACAATTCCAAAACGTCTCGTGCAAGGTGAGTTACGAATCTGCAGGATCCGCCCAAGTGCTGTATTGGCAGGATAAAGATGGCTCGCGACAAATCTGCAGGATCCGCCCAAGTGCTGTATTGGCAGGATAAAGATGGCTCGCGACAAATCTGCAGGATCCGCCCAAGTGCTGTATTGTCAGGATAAAGATGGCTAATCTAATCTTCGCTCGGCGCACCCCAGTACCGAAAAGACTGGCGAAAAATACTCCACAATGTCAGCTTCTCCGTCAAACGCGGAACGAAAGTGGGAATTTGCGGTAGAACAGGAGCCGGAAAGTCAACAATCCTCAACCTCCTCTTCCGCCTCGTTGACCCCTGCGACGGCAACATTCTTCTCGACGGTGGCGACATTTCACACACTTCACTGACCAAATTACGGAACTCGCTCACCCTAATTCCTCAAAACCCGATTTTATTCAAAGGCACGGTCGCATTCAACCTTTGCCCCACCCACAATCACAACTCAAACCCAACCTTACTGTGGGAGGCGCTCGACGCGGTGAATCTTTCCGATTTTGTAAAAGCCAACGGCGGCCTGGATAAATTCCTCATCGAGGCAGAAGGGGCGAACTTGAGCCAAGGCCAGAGGCAGCTGTTCAGCCTGGCAAGGGCAATCGTCAGGAAGAGGCCGATCTTGATTTTGGATGAGCCGACATCAAATGTCGATAAGGAGGCGGACCAACTGATTCGTGGATTAATGCAAACGGACGTGTTTGGTGAAAACGTTACTACTATTACTGTGGCCCATCGGATCAGTAGCATCAAGGACAGCGATTTGATCGTGGTTATGGACAAGGGTGTGGTGGCGCAGACGGGAACTCCGGAAGAGCTACAAACCAAGGGAAGTATAAATTTTTGATTTATGCTATCATACTTATTTCAGCCTTTTATTCTAATAATATCCACTCCACTACTGTCGTGTGTCATGTGTGCGTCTGTCGCGTGTCCATGCGCACATTCAATTTAATTCAATGACGAACATTATTCATAGCCGTCTCAAACAGAGCCTTGTTGCTGACACTGAACCCGCTACGATTCCAATCCGATGATGTCGTTACTTCAACCGTCCTGCAAAAGCTTGAATTCGAACTCGCGCTGCCGTCGTCGACACAGATCATGCCCCTCTTCAGATCGCAAGCATACCAGCATTTGGAAAGACCCATTCCCCAGCCCTTGATCTTGTAGAAAGGTTTAGTTTCAGTGCTTATTCCAGAAATTCTTGTTATTGGAATGGTTTTAGCTTGCCCTGTGGGAAAGTAAAACGTCTTGATAATCAAATTCTCTGAAGTGACCGTGCAAAACGCATCATTATAGAGTGGTGGGGTGCTCATTTGGTTGTAGGTTGAGTTAAGATCTTTTTACCTGGGATGCGAAGATTTGAAAAAAAAAACTTCCCTCGTCTCCTTCCAAACCTCCCCCACAAACCCTCACCTCATCACAATAGACCTCTTTGACGACCACAACTTCCTTCATTTCAGGGCCCCTGCAGCATAATAAGACTAACCTGCTCGCCACCCTGGCCAGGTACCCACCCCAACATCGACACAACAACTGGAAGTTCATCCCCCTCAACCCTGACCATTCTATCTAGCATGCAGCCGGAACTCATTTCTCGCATCAACAGCAACAACTGGGCAAACGAGAGCGACGCGTGGATGGATCCATAGCTACATCTCGTCCGACGGACAGCTGAGGTTCTACCCTCCCACTCATTTGAAAACTGGAAGGATGACGAGGTCGACAAAGTGAGCCTTACGAACGAAGAAATCGCGATGGACGTTTCGCAGAGCCGGAACGTGGCGTTCAGAGTACTGACGATCTCGGGCGCGAGAGGCATTTGCTTTTTGGCCGGCAACGTGTCGAAAACGTTATAGTGGTCAACTGCGGCCACGACGGAATCAGCATAGACGGTGTCAATGTCACACTTCACAACAACGTGGTTAAAAACACGGGTTGCGTGGGAATGAGAACGACGGGAGGTGACCCAGCGAGCCGCAGCGGAGGTGGCAACACGATCACCAGCAACACGGGTTGGAGTGGGGCGGATTCAACAATGAGTTCGTAAACGAATTGAAAACAACACCTACGACAGTGCATGGATGGGTTTTTGGATGCCAGCGATGATGATATCAAGGCGTGGGATAGTACGGCGACAAATAACTCAAAGTTTGATTTTCAATATTATTGCTTTTAAATTGTTATTGTCCCATCTTGGCAAACCCTGCCTCCGCAGATTTTTTATGTTCCACCTTCCACTTCTCTTTCAGCTCCTGCACGTTGTCCATCCTTCCGGTGGGATGGTAGCTGTACAAATAGGCAAACTGTGCCGGGAATATGACGTACTGGAGCAGTGGTTTCCAGAAGAAAGTCAAGTACGACTTCCAGCTCTTGCCCAGGTCGTCATGTGGCGACCACGGGGTGTCGAACGCATTGATGATCAAATCTGAAGCTAGCCTCGACAAGAACTGAACAATGCTCACCCTGACGATTCTTTTTCTGTAGAACTCCTGCGCGACGTGGGTTAGTCGTTTCGCACTCTTCTATCGCTTCGCCCCCACCTCCCTCACCTGCAGCTTCTTCGGTATATCACTCTTACTCTTACACTCAGCAATCAAATTCGTCAGTATGTACGCATCCTCAATGGCCTGGCACCCGCCCTGTCCCAAATTCGGCATCATCGGATGAACCGCATCCCCCATCAGTACGACATTTCCGTCCGCCCAAGACCGGAGAAACTCCGGGAAGCGGTCGTAGAGGTCGCGCTGCTCAACGGTCGTGGGATTGGTGTTGTCCAGGACGTAGTGCACTTCCTCGCTCCACCCCTCGTGGAGAGACTTGATGTAATCGACGAGATTCTCCTCCTCGTCCTCCTGAACCGTTCTCGCTCCTCCCCAACCGCTCGGCGCCCTCTTACTCCCAGGAGGAAGAGCGAAAAACGCATACCACTGAACCCGCCCGCCTCCAACGTCGCTGGTGACAAAATATCGCTGGGGACCGATGTAAACCTTGTAGCCAGTCTGGAAGTAATCATCGGTCTTCAAAGTCGTTTCGCCGGCAAAAACGGTGTAGCCCGAGTAGGTGCAGCCCTGCCTTCGGAGAAGGGAGGGGGAGGACACCTGCGCTTAGCACGAGAGCAAAAGTGGATTAGTCGCTCGCACCCTTCTGTCACAAAGTCTCGCTCGCTTCTCGCTTCTCGCTTCTCTCGCTCACTCGAGCAAGAGTGGATTAGTCGCTCGCACCCTTCTGTCACAAAGGCTCGCTCGCTTCTCGCTTCTCTCGCTCACTCGAGCAAGAGTGGATTAGTCGCTCGCACTCTTCTGTCACAAAGGCTCGCTCGCTTCTCGCTTCTCGCTTCTCTCGCTCACTCGAGCAAGAGTGGATTAGTCGCTCGCACCCTTCTGTCACAAAGTCTCGCTCGCTTCTCGCTTCTCGCTTCTCTCGCTCACTCGAGCAAGAGTGGATTAGTCGCTCGCACCCTTCTGTCACAAAGGCTCGCTGCTCCGCTCCGCTCGCTCACCTTCTTCTCGTTGTACATTTGGGCACGGACACTGCTCCAGATTCCATCCGAGCCAATCAATGCGTCATGAACATGCTTCTGACCGTCGGCCAGAATCACCTCCACCCCTTCAATGCCGTTTGCCGCGTTTCCATTCTCGTAGTTCACCACCGCGTTTCCATTCTTGATGAAGCCAGGCTTCATCTTCTCGCACTCCTTCAACAATATCTCCTGCAGGTCCGGGCGGTCTATCACGCCAGTGTACGGAAGACCGTACAGGTCCGCGCACTCCTTCAGCGGAAACTTGACGAACCAATCGCTCGGAGCATCTTCATTGAGCACATAGTCGAGACGATCGTTGGTCATTCTGAAGCCTTTAGCCCGCAAACCGTCCTTTATTCCGCAGGCGCGGGTGCCAGTGAACGTGAACTTCTCCATCACCTGCTCGTAGAGGTCGTCGTCGAGCTGCTTGATTACAGACAGAGCGTTCGACGCAAACTGGATAGGACCGCCAAACCGAGCAAACGAAGAGGTTCGCTCATAGATTGTCACATCAATACCCTTCTTCAGCATCGCATAGGCCGTTGTTAAACCCCCAACACCACCTCCCGCAATCGCAATCGAAATTGGGCGAGTGGTGGTGGATAGAGGAGCTGGGGGGACGTTGAGGAAGATCTGAGACGTGGCTTTGAGGGTGCTTGAAGTCAAAGCAACTTTAAGCGGTCGATGTGTAACGGTTGGGGATGAGGGGAAGGAGAAAGGGGCGCTGGGGGTGAAGAGGGTGATAAGTGATATGAGGAACATGGTCGCGGGCTTCATATTAATCAGATAGCGTCAAATTTCGTGTTTTGCTTTTTCTTTTTACGTTTTTAGGAAGTTTTGCGTGCAATTTCCTCTGTCTCAAATAGTGTCTACCACCAACATATTCTCCTCATCTCATGCTGCGTCACCGACCCAGTTCAATTCATATCCTTTTTGCCCTAAAACTCTTCCTCCTCCTCCTTGTAACCGCAAATACCAATCTCTCCGCTACAGCTTCATATACTCCTCATCGCTATTTGGAGATCACTCCAACTCCTCTACTTGGCAACCAAGCCTGGCGAAACACATTAAAATGGCGACACACACCCCTCCCACCCTCCCATTCAGGTGTAGACAACATCCTCAACACTCCCCACCCAAAATTTGATTTGGTGAAATTAATTTCACCCCACTTTTTTGCCGGGCGTGATGTTGATGGGAATGTGGTCTTCGTGCAGCGGCCCGGGCGTGCCTTGTTCGACAAGACTGTGCTACGAAAATCCGGTGTTTCAGTCTCGGACTTAGTGTTCCACTACGTCTTCGTTATAGAGTACTGCTGGTCGATCCTTGATGGGCAGTCCACAAACGGGCTCATGACGAGTATCATCGATTTAGAGGTGAGTCTCACTCCGTCTCCGCTCGCCTTGATTCATCTACTGTGCTAACCTGCTCAACTAATTTTTTGCTCGGCGCAGGGTCTAACGTGGAAGAGCGCGTTCAATGGCGCGGATGGAATCGAATTTTTGAAAAAGCTTGTGCGGATTCTGAGCGAGCATTATCCCCAGAGGAGCGCCAGAACATACATCTTAAATGCGCCAAAGTGGTTCAATAGCATTTTCAAACTCATAAAACCTCTTTTGAGAGAGAAGACGAAAAAGGTGAGTGAGTGAGTGAGCGAGCGAGTGGAGCGTGTGGAGGATTGCGTCTTCACTTTCTCACATCCTAATCGTCTTTTGCAAAGAAAATCGAAATTTTTGGCGCTGGGAAGAAAGAGGAGGAAAAGGTTTGGGCGAGGCTTAAAGATGTGTTGGGGGAGCAGATTGCAAATAACGTGATACCGGGGGGAGGCCAAGATGAGAAAGATTTGAGGGAATTTTGTTTGCGAGGTTTGAGGGAAGAAAAAATGGAAACGATTGGGGAGGAATTGAGTAGGGTTAGAGCTTGCGCAGACCAGGCAATCGTGAAGGAGAATGATAAAAGATCTAAAAAAAGATGGTTTATATGATCAAGTTACTCTGGCACGTGTCTGGGGGCGGGGGGTCTTCCAAACTTTCCTTCGGAAGAAAAACCCTGAAAAAAAATAATTTCGCTTTTCCTAAAAATTCCAACGTGCCAACCGACACCGAAGAACCGAACCAAAAAGAATCAAATTTAAAGGTGTCCTTCCTGCTTGCTCGCAGGATCAAAAAAACACCATTGGGGCATGGAAAACGATTTAATACCCAGGGCAGTGTTCGACTCTGTACTTGAACAATTATTAATCAAAACAAAGTCTGTGAACAACAACAACAACAACAACAACAACAACAACAACAACAACAACAACAACAACAACAACAACAACAACAACCACAACAACAACCACAGTAACAACCATGTTGACTCTACAGCAACACAGAACATGAACGAAGTGCTAAAGGAGATGATGAGTGACCGAGAGGAACTTCGCAAGATCAGAGAGGAAGCTCGCGAAGACGCCCGAGAGGCAAAAAAGGATGCTAGAAGGCGAGAGCAAGAAGCGATCAGACGAGAGCAAGATTTGTTTGAGCTCCTAAGATCACAGCCTCAAACTCAACCTCAGACTCAAACTCAAACTCAAATTCAACCAGCCCCCCTTCAACATCAACATAATCAAAAACAGGTCAACACCGAGCTACTTGAATTGAGAAGAAATAAAAAAGCGGAAGCTGAACTGGCGGAGAGCCGCCAATTTCAGGCGAGGCAAAGCGAGCAAATTGCGCACTTGCTGAAGGTGGTGGCAGCGCAGAGCGTCCAGCTGAAGAACTTTGTGCTCCAGAAAAATTCCAGTGTAGCCCCTTACGAATTGCCGCTTGAGGAGGAGCCCGAGGAGGAGCCCGCTGAAATAAACCCCACCCCCACTCTCACCCCCACCCCCACCCCCATTCTCACCCCCACTCTCACCCCCACCCCCATCCAAACTTGGATCGCTGTAGCAGAAGATATGTACTCCATGCGATGCAACAAGCAGGAAATAAACTTCACGAAAGTGAACCAAGCAATGGATCAAAATAAATCATTATTCGCCGCCGTCAACCAAACCTGTCCGCAATTCAGCAACATCCTGAGTCACTTGTTTGTGATCCGCTTTGGATGGCGTGTTAAAACTGTTGATTGGATGTCGAGCATGAATTCGTGGGGTGATGAGGAGGCGATTCGTTTGGGAAGCTCCGCTGCGGTTTTTTTGCGGAACTCTCAAACGGGTGCCGCCGCACTATCCAGCTACAGGCTTCACTACCCACAAATGGACGCTTTGTTCTCCTCCGATCCTGGTCTTGAAGCTTTTATGCTCACGCTCTTCAAAAACCTGCTGAGAGACAGCATGTACGGCATGATCTTTAGAGTGTTCGTTGGCGCGATCTTATCAACGGTCGACGCAGGAACAGATCTGTACGTGCTGTCCACGTACTACAAGTCAGGAAAGCTGAACGGCCAGGCAAACATGCTATTGTGTATGATTGGCTGCAACATGTTTGCTCAGTTTTTGGTGGTACAAATGCAATACAAGTCGCATGGTTGGAAGAGGAAATTGTATGAGATGGTGATTTGTTTGTGCTTCATGAGGCCAATTGTCGACGCATACAGAGTTTCGTTGGGACAAGAAGAAGACGACACAAGCGTTAACCAGTTGACGGAAATGGGATTTAATAAAGGTAAGTTTTAAAAAACATAAAAATAAAAACACACAAAATAACATAAAACAACACAACACAACACAGCAATTGAGTTGGGTACCGAGAGCATACCCGGATGCATCCTCCAGATATACGTCTATTTGTCCGCCCCAGAACTTGCTGGCAGCTTCGCGTTAGTCTCCATCCTATCTTCTTCCGCCACCACAGGATTCGCCTCCGCGATGATCTCTTTCGATTACGACATAGACCTCACGCACCGCAAGTTTCAACCGCTCTTTTATGGATATATTCCCGATGACAATGGCCTGCGAGGACGAAGCTTCCTGTTAATGACCCTGATCTCGGCTCTCCACAACCTTTCCCGATCCGTGGCCTGCGCCCTAGGTGAGAAAAAAGGATTTGGGGTATTTACGAATCCAATAATTGGTACTAACCCACTATTACCCAATTCGTTCAGTGGCCGTCTCTGACAAGGCCTTGCTGGGCTATTTCATTGGAGGGGAGTACTCCTTCTACTTTTTGGTGAAGATACTGCGGGGAGACTTCCTATGCTTCGTTCGACTTGAAGGAGCACTTGGATTGTTCTCTTCCTTCACGCACCATCTGATGAACAAAATTATTGCAGACTTCTCGGCCTGCTTCCACACGAGGCACCCTTATGGGAACGGCGGTGCTGCCTTTGCGTTGAGCATGATCTGGGCCCAAATCTTTCCCGTCGTGGCCTTTCAGTTTTACGATGCGGATGGGGATGAAACTATGGCCGAAAAAATGAAACTATTTCTCATTGGGTGCTGCGTGTTGTGGTTGCTTCTCAACATTGCATTCTTCGGAACAATAGATTTGAAATTCATAGCCACATTCTTTTCGAGTATAACTGCCCCGGAGTACACTGTCAAACTCTTCAAGGAAGGCAAAACAGACGCCATGAAGTTCGATGCGGCCTTCACCAATCGGATCAGTTTCACCGCCCCAATCCACGGTGACATCAAAATTTGGGTGAAGGACAACATCGACAGGTGGAAACTCGAGCAGAAGGAGTGGTTTAAGATTGAGCTCATCCCTGACACGTTCCTGCCTCTCGAGGTGTTTAAAGCTGAGGGGGGTCACAGCAGGAGAAGGAGAAGCTCGGTGAGCTTCCGGGAGATCGTCGGGCTACAATCACAATCACAATCACAATTACAAATA
>Ga0302116_1002820_pt1 | contig 10072 bp, 10 predicted proteins | sample AG5_SCM_MG_FD_203124 | JGI IMG/M metagenome (GOLD analysis project Ga0302116, IMG submission 203124) | Marine microbial communities from Western Arctic Ocean, Canada - AG5_SCM | ecosystem: Environmental > Aquatic > Marine > Oceanic | place: Canada: Western Arctic Ocean | collected 2017-10-01 | reverse complement strand
CGGTGGGTCGCAAATATGTGAGCACGGTCGTCAGCGCTATGCGTGCAAGGAGTGCGGTGGGTCTGGAATCTGCGAGCACGGTCGTCAGCGCAGAAGATGCAAGGAGTGCGGGTCGAACAAATGACATCGGCAGTAAAACACCAACCTTGACGCTAATGCTACTTTTCGTTCACGTCGGCTTCAGAGCCTCCTTCCACGCGCGCACCTTCTCCGCCATCGGTACCCGCGCGTTGGCCCGGCTCGAGCTCGGCAGGACGATCAACTGAATCTCCCGAAACGACTCGCAGGGCACACCCCCGTCGACCGCGCTATTCGCCACCGTCATCTTGTCGCCGTCGAGATGACCGCCGAAGTGCTTCACGAACGCGGCCTTCGCCTTCGCGCCGATGAAGCATATCTTCCGGATACTCTGCACACGGCACAACATGTCCATTATGTCGTTGGGCGGCGAGGGCTCACCTTTCGCCTTCTTCGTCTTCCGGCCCTTGACGTGCACCTCGGCGAGCACGTCCCATACGGCGATGCCCGATCTCACCGCCGCCTCGGCGAGAGCCGCTTGCCTCCCCGACGGGCCCGGGCGCTCGTGACGGTTCACATCCGTTAGGAAATGTTCCATGACGGTCCACATGCTTCGCCCCTCGTACATCATGAGCGGCGCGCCGTCTTCAGGCTTGGGTGACGACGTCTCGCCCAGCAGGAGCACGTGCGGCTCGACGTTCGGGAGCGAGCCCGAGGGATCGTGAACATTTTGTTCATACACTCGTCCGCCGATCAACGGTCCGCATCCCTCCACCTCCTCTCCAGCACCCGCGTCTTCGTCAGACACCGGCGACGCGCGTTTAGTGTTGTTCGGCGCCTCGCCCATGCCCAGCTTGGCCGCCTGGCCCTCCTGCAGGAAGGGCACTAAAGGGGTCACGTCGAGATCAGATGCCGTTTGTAATCGCGTCTGTAAAACCTCGACGACTGCGTCCGCGGCTGCGTCCCTGTTGTCCTTCTTCAGGTGCACCACCGCCACGCTCGGGTCGTGTCTCACCGCCTCCATCGCGGGCACGGTCCGCCCGTACCTCGGCATGGGTATCGTGCCGAGCACCGTCGTGGTTTCATCGGCCATGACGGCGTGAACGGAGGGGAGGAAGTCCGAACAGTGGAGCTCCATTTTCCCGACCTCGTCGATGACGGTGATGCTGGGGCGCACAGCTGTGTTTTTCAGGACGTCCAATGCGACGCGTTCGAAATCTGGGACGTCCACGATGTAGTTACCCACCGCGGGGACGCCCTTACCGGGCCTGGACCCCGCGGTGGCCTTCGTGGCGAGCGTGCCGGTGGCGGGCGGGTCTGTGCCCACGGTGACGACGTCGAAGCCGCATCGCTCGCCGCGTCCGTCGCGTCGCTCGGTGGTGATGAAGCCGCCTATCGCGGGCGGCTTCGTCGGCGGCGATGTCTTCAGCGCATCGATGGCTTTGAGGATCAACGTGGTCTTGCCCACCCCGGGCTGGCCGGTGAGGAACACGTGCCGCACCGCAGTCGGTGCCATCCAGATCTGATTGCCACGTCGACATTCTTGTAGTTTAACATCGTCGCTCGACGCCTCACACTCACGGGCGCGTAGGGTGATGACGGCGTGGACATTCGCGCTGAGGGCGGCACCCGTCGTGGACACCGCGCGTGACACGCGCACGTGCGATGGCGCGTCCACGTCCTACCGCCGCACCGCGTCGATACGGGGACGGGGCCAACGAAGCGGCGCGCACGGCAGGCTTCCCGCCATCTCACGCGATGAACTCGACGCGGTTCTCGACGACGACGACGAGCGCATCGCACTGGAGCAGACCCGCCGTACGTTCCTCGCATCGTTCGCGCTTTTGACGACTGCATCGTCGAGCGGCATCGCGCTCGCCTCGCCGTCCATCCCCGCAAGGCCGTCGCTACCCGCGCTCTCCGCATCGCTCGGCGATCAGTTACAGTCCGCCTTGGCCCCGGCCACCGAGCCCGGTCGCATCGCCGACGCGATCCGCCTACCGATGACCCTCGACGGCGGCACGTACGTCGTCCAGTACAACATCGGAGACACGCCGTGCCGCGGCGTCGTCGACACCGGCTCACCGTTCCTCACCATGGAAGGTCGATGCACCAACTACTGGGGATGCCTCAAAGGTGAGTTTATTTTAATCTTGTATGGGCAATTAGTATGACACGTGTGTTTGTTTTACAGAGAGCGACGCTCGGCCGAGCGGGTACGATAACACGTACGAAGTATACGGCTTACAGGACGACGGCGTGACGCGGTGGGTGTTAGGGGACGCGCGGTTCGACGGCGAGGTCGTGGACGTCAGCGACGAGCCACCGGTGGGTATATACGGTGTCGACGGCTCAGTCATAGATGCTCAGTCATCGTCATCCGAATCAAAGTCTGGCAATAAGCTTGCGGCGAAGCAGCGTTTCTCGTTCCCCGAGGTGCTCTTCGGCGTGACGTCCGAGGTGACCGCGAAGGAGGGCAGCAGCGCTTCTCCCGCGGCGGCTTCGCCCTTTCTCGGGCTCGTGAAAGAACGCGCCGAGTGGTATCAAAATTCCGAGAACAATAAAATACAGATCCGGCCGACTTTCCTGGGGCAGACGGACGTCACGTCCTTCTCCTTGGACTTCAACACCGACACCCTGGTGCTGTCGCGCCGGGAACAGATCCCGCGGGAGTTAACAACTGGGACGATGGCGATGGTGGATTTAAGACCACTCGGTTCGCCGGTGTTTCACTACGCGGTGCCCGTGGAGGAGCTATGGATAAACGGCGGTGAGTTTATTTTAATTACCGTATGGGCAATTAGTTGTTTGACGGCGTGTTTTGTTCATTCACAGGGCGATTCAAGACAGACCGGCCAATCTACGTCGTGTTCGACAGCGGCACGACGGGTATGACGGTGGACCGTGACCTCTTCTACGGCAGCGACTTGAACTTGGGCGTGTTCGAGTGCCACATGAAGATGCGATGCGAGGACGGGTCACGGGTGCAAATCGGTAGCAGTTTGCGAACGTGCACCGGTCGATGTTTATTTTTAGCGCTGCCGGTGGACGTTCCGTGGGAAGGCGTGAAGGGCGGGAAGGCGCACGTGATATTCGCGGGGCTGGCGTTCATGTTTAACCAAGGATCGTTGACGGTGGACGCGGACGCGCGAAGGTTGAGGCTCGGCGGCGGCTTCAAGGGCGCAGCCTTCCTATGAGGAGTAGGGTCATCCGCGATTGATGCTATAACTATTAAAATACACACTCCGCCTATGGCCTATCCGTCGGTCCTCTCATCCGATGGTTCGATCATCAGTTGGTCACCATGCCGCCCTCCTTGAGCACGTCGATCATGTCGAACAGCGTCTTACCAGCCTCGCAGTCCTCGCTGTCGCACCCGTCGCCGACCTTATCCGACAAGAACAGCGCCGCGTCCACCGACCCTTCCGCGTAAATACTACGCCCGCACACGTTGTGCTGAAACTCAAAGCTCACGGTGTTATCCGGTGATGTGAGTTTGTAGGTGTGGAACGCGTGACCGAGGATGTGCTCCTCCGGGACGCCCATGCCGGTTGGGATGGGCGCGATCTGCGTGGGAACGTCGCGGACGAGAACCGCGTCGGCGATGTCGAATCCGCATCCGAGCTCGTTGAAGGACTCGACGATCGCCTTGGCGGTCCCGCTGGTGTCCACCTTGGAGCTCTGGTGCGACTCCGTGACCGTGAGCGTGTACCCTTTGAACGCGCCGGGGAAGTTCGTAGCCATGAGTTTCATCGCCGCCTGGAACGCCACCACCTGCTTGCCCATCTGCGGCGCGATGACCGCCGGCAGCTTCGCGTCGGTGACGTCCTTCAACAGCTTCTCCCTGTCCCCGCCGGTGGTTCCCATGACGAAGGGTTGGTCGTTCGCCACGTAGAGCGCCGCGTTGGCGTTGACCGCGGCGGGGAGGGTATAATCCACGACGATCAGGCCCGGGTGTTCGGACTTGAGTGATTTGATGATCGCGCCCGGGTCGCCGTCGCGGATGCTCTTGATGTCCACGGTGACGTCGCCGACGGAGACGGGATCCTTGGCCTCGCCGGAGAATGCGACCGGGACGAGGTAGCAGACGTCGGCGCCGCGGGCGACGACGGCGTCGGCGACCGCGCGGCCCATCTTGCCGGTGAGATCGTTCACCATGATGGGCACAGCCGCCGCCATGGTGGTCGTTCGCGCGCGGGCGCGGGATTTGGCGCAGACGCGCGCGACGTTGATGCGGGCCGACACGGGGTTGGCGCGCCTGGACGCGAGGGTCGTGGGTCGGGTCGTGCCGAAGGAGGAAGCCGCGAGGGACATCGCGACGAGGGCGTACTGCGTGTACGTGCCGAGAGTGCTCACTGCCGATTGGAGGCCCACTCTCCGAGGGCACATCTCGATCTGCATCGAAAAAGCCGAAAAGCGCGAACAGCAGAAGTAACCTTTATGGTTCTCCTATGAGCAAATTGTTGGCCCATGTTCGCAATGGTTCTCAGCCCACCAAATGGATATCGGCCAGAAGATACTTTGATCACTTTAAAGCTGCAGCGCTGCGAACCGCGCGCCACTCGCATCCGCGCGCGCATCACACCGCCGCGTCTCCCACGATCCATCGAGCCCTAAGAGCTCAGCACACACACCTCACGCCAGAGGTTTAACAAGGCACAGCCCTTCCCCTATATATCACCCCACCAATCCACCGCCGACGCAACATGGGAACAAAGCGAATCGCCGAGTTGAACGGGACCGGCGCCGCCGCCAAGGCCGCCAAGCTCCACACGACGGGATCCTTCGTGGACATGGGCAAGAGCGAGGGCCCGAACCACGGACACATCCTCGATAACGGTGAGTCACCGGTTTAATCCCAGATCGGAGCCATCGGGCCGCGTCGATTCGCCCGCGATCCGTTCCGCCGCCGGCCGATCGAGGTGCCTGCCAAAGGCGCACCGAAACGCCACTTTATTTTCCCGAGGCCGCGCCCCGCCCCGCGCCTCCCCGCCTCCCCGCCGCGTGTCCACTGACGATTCCCCCCCCCCCATCCCGACCCACATCGATGCACAGGCATCAACGGCAAGCACGCGCGCGTCGAGGGCGTCGCCGCCGTCAAGAACCGCACCAACATCGTGTGCACTCTCGGCCCGGTGTCCAGGGACGTTCCTAAGCTCGAGGCGCTTCTCCGCGCGGGCATGCGCGTCGCGCGCTTCAACTTCTCGCACGGCGACCACGCGTACCACAAGGAGACCCTGGACAACCTGCGGATCGCGTCCGAGAACACCGGCATCGGGTGCGGCGTCCTCCTCGACACCAAGGGACCCGAGATTCGCACCGGCATGCTCGACCACGGCGAACCCGTCATGCTGGAGGTGGGCTCGGAGATCACCCTCACCACCGACTACGAGTGCAAGGGCAACAAGAACCTCATCGCGGTGTCCTACGCGTCCCTCGCCAAGGATGTCGCGGCGGGTTCCAAGATCCTCTGCGCCGACGGGTCCATCACCTTCACCGTGCTCTCCTGCGACGTGGACGCGGGCACGGTCCAGGTGCGATGCGAGAACGGCGCCAAGCTCGGCGAGCGCAAGAACATGAACCTCCCCGGCGTCAACGTCGACCTTCCCACCATCACGGAGAAGGACCGCGACGACATCCTCAACTGGGGCGTCAAGAACAAGGTTGACTTCATCGCCGCCTCGTTCGTGCGCAAGGGCTCCGACATCCAGCACATCCGCGAGGTGCTCGGCGAAGCCTCCTCCAAGATCTCCATCATCTCCAAGGTTGAGAACATGGAGGGCCTCGACAACTACGATGACATCGTCCGCGAGTCCGACGCCGTCATGGTCGCGCGCGGTGACCTCGGCATGGAGATCCACCTCGAGCAGATCTTCCTCGCGCAGAAGCGCATGATCAAGCGCTGCAACGAAGCCGGCAAGCCCGTCATCACCGCCACTCAGATGCTCGAGTCCATGACCGGCGCCCCCCGCCCCACCCGCGCGGAGGCCACCGACGTCGCCAACGCCGTCCTCGACGGCACCGACGCCGTCATGCTCTCCGGCGAGACCGCCGCCGGCTCCTACCCCGTCGAGGCTGTCTCCATCATGGCTGACATCTGCCGCGAGTCCGAGGCGTACGTCGACAACTACGCCGTCTTCAAGAACCTCATGGACCACCAATCCCTTCCCATGAACCCCCTCGAGTCCCTCGCCTCCTCCGCCGTCCGCTCCGCGCACAAGGTCGGTGCCGACCTCATCGTCTGCCTCGCCAAGTCTGGCAGCACCGCGAAGCTCCTCGCAAAGTACCGACCCGCCGCGACGATCCTCGCCGTCTGCGTCGAAGACCCGAGGGATCCGAAACACGACGCCGCGTCCGCCGCTCGGCGCCTGCTGCTCTCACGCGGCATCCGCCCCGTCGTCGCGCCGGTCTCATGGCGCGCGTCCGCGGAGGAGAACGCGGCGGACGCCGACGCCGGGTCCAAGCACCACACGGAGCTCAACGTCACCGAGACGAAGAACTTGATGGCCAACGCCGTGGACTACGCCAAGGCGCAGGGCTTGGTGAGCCAGGGTGACATGATCGTGGGCGTGCACCGCGTCGTGGGGGACCTCATCCTCAAGATCGTGGAGTGCCACTAAATCTTAAGGAGGAGGAGGTGTGTTTATTATTATTTGAATGTCGGACAATGTCGGACAATGTCGGTGACGAACGAGGCGTTTGCCACCGATAGGAACCGAGAGGAGCGGGAAACTAAAAAAAAGTGTTAGAGTCTGCGGGGCCGGCGCGAGCGCCACCCGCGGGGGGATCAGGCCCTCCATAGACACGGTTCACCCGTAGCGCACGCGGGTGTTATTATCAATGACGAATATTAACGTTATCACTCCGAGAGTCCACCGCGCCTTGTGAGCACTTATGATAGCCGGCGTCGACCAGGAACCAGGACCACTAAGACACAGTTGACATTTCCCATGAATGATTGAAGCTGCCGTTTGGTCAGGAGGGATGAACCCCCCACCTTGCCCGACCTTCCCGTCCTTCCCGAGCGCAGAAGAGGACGCGCGCGTGTTTCCACGCGACGCACTTTCGACGCCGAGAGGAGGAAGTCTCCGGCGGAAGGCCCAGAGAGGGTTCCACCACAGAGCGGCGCCCGCACGCGAGCCCGACTGCGTTCGCCCGTCAACTCAATCCGTCATCATCTGGGCGGAATCGCGGGACGGCCATTAGCTGCACGAGAGGGTGGACGCGGAGGGACTCGGAAGGATGATCCGGTTTTTGCTCCTGCAGAATCGCCAGGGTAAGACCCGCACGGCGAAGTACTACGTCCCGATGGACGACGACGAGAAACACCAGCTCGAGTTCGAGGTTCACCGCCTCGTCGTCAACCGAGATCCAAAGTTTACAAATTTCGCCGAGTTTCGCACGCACAAGATCATCTACCGGCGGTACGCCGGGCTGTTCTTCTCGCTCTGCGTCGACGTCAACGACAACGAGCTCGCGCTCCTCGAGGCCATCCACCTCTTCGTCGAGGTCCTGGACCACTACTTCAGCAACGTGTGCGAGCTCGACCTCGTCTTCAACTTTCACAAGGTGTACCAAGTCATCGACGAGTTCATCCTCGCGGGGGAGATCCAGGAGACGAGCAAGAAACAGATCATGGAACGGCTGTACGAGCTCGAGAAGATCAAGGATTGATGAGCTCACGGCGACGACGACGTTCAACGTAAACGACGCGTCGCCATGGGAGGAGAGCCGCGAGGGACGCCACCCGCGCAAACTCCGCTTAGCTAACGCTGATTAGAATAAAACTAGAATAAAACTACCACTACTACGCCACCCGCGCGTCCTCCGCGTCATCCGCGGAGGACAGCCTCAAGGAGGACGCCCGCGTTGAACGTCGCGTGCGCCGCCGTCGGCGCCGCGAGCCCCGCCGCCGTGAAACCCATCGTCGCGTTCGCACCCGACGCATCCGATGCATCCGATGAATCCGATGCATCCGATGCATTCTTCTTCGATGCATCCCAGTCGACGGCGGCGGCGCCGAAAGCGCACCCCGCCGCGAAGAGGCTCGCCGCGTCCCTCGGACTGAAATGAACCGCCGCGAACAACCCCGCGGTTAACGCGATGGACACCGCGACGTTTCCCACGACGCGGTCGCACGCGGGCAACACGAACCCACGGAAGAACAGCTCCTCCGTCGCCGGAGCCAACACGCACGAAGACGTGATCAACGCGACAGTCGCCAAGCCCGCGTGTCCGTCTGTTTGCCCATACGCGAGAAGCGCCAGCGCGCCCCCGGCGGGACCGTCCGCCGCGTCGGATCCACCGTTCACTATCGCGTCCACGAGCCGCGCCGCGACGGACGCGACGAGCCCGAACGCCACTCCTCGTTTGACGTCGTCCGCGACGGATGCCCATTGAACTTTTTCATCTAAAAAGTATCGCGTCCATCCGTGTCGCGGGTCCGCCAGGTTTCGTGCGTCCACCGACGCCCCGAGCTCCGCGTTGAGCATCGTGGTCGTGGCGCCGAGCTTGCCGCACTCCGAGGCGACGAGAGCGAGCGCGAGGTGCGACGTTCGCAGCGCGGCCGCGTCGTCGACGCCCTCGAGCATGGCGAGGATGGGCACCGTGAGGTACCCGAGCGAGATCCAGATGAAGAGGAAGCGCGCGGTGATCCAGGCTGCGAGCGCGGGGTCGAGGTCGAAGCCTCGAGGTAACACGTAGGCGTCGTCGATGCGGCCGGAGGTGGACGGCGAATCGTCGTCGGGATGCGCGGGAGGCGTGGACGCGGCGCGCGCGGTGACGAGTCGGGGGCTGGTGCTGACGGGGCGGTGGGTGACGGGGCGGGCCGGTGGCGGGCGACGCGGGTGGTCCGTCCGCGGCGCGCCGACGCGAGACGCGCGCATCCGACGATGCCGCACGGCCGACGGCGCGGTGCATCGCGCGTTCCACGCGCGAGCGACCTCCGCCATGACCGCGCCGGGGAGTGTGGCCAGCTGTAGCTAACGAATGAAAAGCACGTCGAGTTCAGGACGAGTGCATCAGGACTGCGTGTGATAAGTTAGTTTTGGAAGCCCTCGGCGCGGGAGAACGTTACAACCGCTAAGATAAGTCACCACCTTCCGCGCTGCACCAAAGGCGCTCCACACCCCCCAAAAACCAATCGCCCACGCAGCCGCGCAAGCCTACGCGCCGCGTGTTACTCAACGCCTACGAGTCCATACGATCTTAGACGATGGAGTTGGCGGCGGATGCGATACGGGGCCAGAGGTCTGCGCACTCCTTGGCGACGGGCCCGGTGATGGCGGAACCCTTCAGCTCACCCTTGGGGTTGACGATGACGCCGGCGTTGTCCTCAAAGTAGAGCACGAGGCCATCCTTCCTCCTGAACGGCTTGCGCTGGCGCACCATGATGGCGGGGAAAACCTTCTTGCGAAGGTCGGGCTTACCCTTCTTCACGGTCGCCATCACCATCGAGCCGGTGGACGCGCCGGGGAGGCGGTTGAGGCGGGAGCCCCAGCGCTTGACCGCGATCACGTACAGGTTCTTGGCGCCGGTGTTGTCGGCGCAGTTCATCACCGCGCCGACGGGGCACGCGATGGACATCTTGTACTTGGTGCCAGAGGCGGCTCCTCCACCTGCGTATCGTTAGAGTAAGATGAGGGGGTGCAACGGTCAGCGCTGGGTCGTTGTTTGCGTAATACGTTCAGATGGAGGGTCGAACGAGTGGACGGGCGCCGCGAGTTGAGGCGTCGGGATGCCGATACGTCCGCCCGAAGGATGAGGCATGATGGCTTTTCTCCCGAGCTTCACACGGGCGAAACCCTAAAAACGCGGGATCGGCGGCGAGTCGCGGTTTGACGCGCGTGATGGACGGATCGGGGCATCGCGACGGTCACGACGCGTGTCCCGGGTCTTCCGTGCACATCTGTCGAGTCGGAGAGCGCATCGTGATGTCGAGCGGCGTCGCACACGCCGCCCGTCACCCGCGCTCATCGAGCCGGACCCTCGCCCAAAAACCCCGACGGTGAAGTGGAAAACCCGCGCCGAGCGTCGCGCGGTGCGGTGCGCCCGA
>Ga0302116_1002817_pt1 | contig 10079 bp, 10 predicted proteins | sample AG5_SCM_MG_FD_203124 | JGI IMG/M metagenome (GOLD analysis project Ga0302116, IMG submission 203124) | Marine microbial communities from Western Arctic Ocean, Canada - AG5_SCM | ecosystem: Environmental > Aquatic > Marine > Oceanic | place: Canada: Western Arctic Ocean | collected 2017-10-01 | reverse complement strand
TACTTGAACCGGCGTAAAATGACCATAATCAAAATATGATTTCAGCCTAGCGAGAGCCCCTATTAATTCCTGATTTCCGCAGCAAAAGCCAACTCTCCAGCCTGGCATATTATAGCTTTTGGAAAGGGTAAAAAATTCAACTGCAATATCTTTAGCGCCTTCAACTTCTAGAATTGATGGAGCTTTGTATCCATCAAAGCAAAGATCTGCATATGCAAGATCATGCACAACCCAGATTGAATGCTGTTTAGCTATTTTAATTATTTTTTCAAAAAACTCTTTATCCACACATTGTGTAGTGGGATTACTGGGAAAGTTTATTAAGAGCATTTTAGGCTTTGGAAAAGAAGATTTTATAGCCTCTTCTAAGCTTTCAAAAAAATCTATATCAGGGCCTATGGGGACATGCCTTATATCAGCCCCTGCAATTACAAAACCAAAGGGATGAATAGGATATGCTGGGTTTGGAACAAGAATTACATCTCCCTTATCAACAGTAGCCATTGCTAGGTGACCTAGTCCTTCTTTCGATCCAATTGTAACTATTGCTTCTTTACTTGGATCTAAAGTAACTCCAAATCTTCTGTCATACCAATCGGTTATTGCCTTTCTAAGCCTAGGAATTCCTATTGACTGAGAATATCTATGAGTGTCAGGTTTTTGAACTGATTCTGTAAGTTTATCTACTATAAATTTAGGAGTCTCCCCATCTGGATTACCCATACTAAAATCAATAATATCTTTTCCATCTCTTCTTGCCTTCATTTTGAGTTCATTTATCTGCTCAAAAATATAAGGCGGCAATCTATCAATTGCTGAAAAATTTCTATCTAATTCATTCATAATTATTATTTTAGATATTCTACTAGTTCTTTAGCATCTATAAAGCCAGGTATAGTCAATCCAGTGGAAGAAACGATGGTTGGAGTTCCTTCTATATTTATACTTTTGGCCAAAACATAATGATCTTTTATGGGATTATTTTTGCATTTTACTTCATCGAATATCTCATCTTTCTTTAATCCTGTTAAGACGGCATGCTGATCTTTTGAACACCAAGCTGTCACCATTTTATTGTAAGTATTACTATCTATTCCTGCTCTAGGAAAAGCTAAATAATTTATCTCTATTCCTTCTTCTAAATAAGTAGAGATTTGATTATGAAATTTTCTACAAAACCCACAATCAACATCAGTGAAAACATAAACTTGATATTTAATATTTTCAGGTGAAAAAGTTATCAAAGAGCTTGGATTAATTTTCTTTATCATTTCTTTGGATGATTCAAACTTCTTTTCTTGAGAGATATTTATTAATTTACTTTGTCCTATTTGATATATATCGCCTAAAAATAAATATTCAGCATTTTCTTCTATATAAAAGAAAGACTGATCTGAAAGCTCAACTTCATAAAAATTTTGAATTTCAGATTTTTTTATAGAATTAACTGATAATTCTATTGGAATTATTTTAGATAATTTTTCTTCAATCAAAATAGAAGAGTCTTTTTTAACTTCAGAACAGCTAAATATTAATAAAGCCAACGGGAATAAAAGTATTTTTTTCATTTAACCTCTTGGGTGATGTTCATTATGCAACTGTTTAAGTCTGTATTTTGCTACTTCTGTATAAATCTGGGTAGTATTTAAATCACTATGCCCTAATAAAAGTTGGACTACTCTTAAATCTGCTCCATTGTTAAGCATATGAGTTGCAAAAGCATGTCTTAATACGTGAGGAGATATATTTTTTGAACTTAAATTAGTTTTATTTGAATAATATTTTATTCGATGCCAGAAACTTTGGCGAGTCATTCTCCCTCCTCTTGTTGATATAAAAAAATAATCAGATACTTTCCTATTCAATAACTTTGGGCGGCTATCATTTAAATACAAATCCATTAAATCTATTAATTTCTCACTCATAGGAACTAATCTTTCTTTTTGTGCTTTACCTAATATTTTCATTACTCCCTGTCTAGCATTTACATGTATTAACTCTAAATTAGTTAACTCAGAGACTCTCAATCCGCACGAATACAAAGTCTCTATCATTGCTTTATCTCTTAGCCCTAATACAGAATTAATATCAGGGCTCTCTAGTAGCATCTCGACTTCTGTTTCCGTGAGTGTTTTTGGAATAGATCGAATTACTTTTGGTGTTTCGACTTTTTCACAAGGATCTTCTGAAATGATATTTTTTATTATTAAAAATTTATAAAATGATCTCAAGGATGAGAGTTTTCTTGCAACAGATTTACTGCCAAGTTTCTTTTTGAATAGATACGACAGATACAAGAGTATTTCTGATCTTGAAACTTGCCTGAATGATAACGAGTTATCAGAAAGCCACAGGAAATATTTCTCTATATCGCTTTTATAGGAGTTTAAAGTATTTAGACTGAGTCCTTTCTCGATCCATATAGTGTCAATGAAGGCATCAAGATTTTGCCTTTCATCATTATCCATATTGAATCTTTAGATTTTTTCTTTGATTCTAGCCGATCTTCCAGATCTTTCTCTTAGATAAAATAATTTAGATTGTCTTACTTTACCTTTTCTTTTTCTTGTTACTGATTTAATTAAAGGGCTATGAGTTTGGAATGTTCTTTCGACACCAATACCGTTTGATATTTTTCTAACAGTAAAAGATGAATTTAGGCCTCTATTTTTAATTGCTATTACAACTCCTTCATAAGGCTGAAACCTTTCTTTTGTTCCTTCTCTAACCAAATAATCCACAATGACAGTATCTCCTTGAGAGAATTCTGTTACTTCAGCTTTTAACTGAGGGGTTTCTACAATCTGTACAGCTTTTCTTGAACTAGTCATTTTATTTTATATATATCTATTAAGGCGGCAATTCTATCAGAATCATATCCTAGGTCACTAAGAAATTCCTCTAATAATGAGAAATCTTTTTCGTTCAAACTAGATGGAAAAATATCAGGTCTAGATGTGAAGGTTTTACCTAAGGATTGTTTTCTTCTCCATTCATCTATTTTCTTATGATTTCCTGATATAAGGACTTCGGGAACACTTCCTAAATCATTCTTTTCTGGCCTAGTAAATTGAGGGTATTCAATCATATTGTTGCTATGAGATTCTTCATCTATGGATTCAAAATCTCCTAATACTCCTTCAATATTTCTAACTATTGCGTCAAAGACCACTAATGCTGGAAGCTCTCCTCCTGTTAAAACGTAATCGCCTATACTGATTTCTTCATCGACATAGTTATCAATAATTCTTTGATCTATGCCCTCGTATCTTCCACATATAAAAATCAGATTTTCTTCTTTTGAAAGTTCTCTAGATTTTTTTTGTGAAAAATTACTGCCTTGAGGTGACAAATAAATAACTTTTGTTTTTTTATGAGTTTTATCTTTTGCCAAAATGACGCTTTTCTCTAGTGGATCAGATCTCATAAGCATTCCAGGTCCTCCTCCATAAGGCTTATCATCTACCCTTTCATTTTTTTCTAAAAAATCTATCGGGTTTATTATTTCATAATTAATAATAGTTTTTTCTAACGCCCTGCTAATAACTCCGTTTTGAGTTAAAGAATCTATCAATTTAGGAAAAATACTGATGAAGATTGCTTTCACATTAAATCTCCCACTCAACAATTATGAATTCATCATCAACTTCTTTTATTACGTCCTTGAAAATAAAAGGTATTAGTTCTGATTTTTCGCCCATAGTAACAACCAAAACATCATTCGAACCCGTCTCCATTATTTCGGTTACTGTTCCGATAAGCACATCATCGGTTTTTTTAACTTTTTTTCCTATTAAATCTTTCCAGTAAAACTGATTATTTTCTAGGATAGGAAGTTCGGATGATTTAATAAAAATATTTTTATTTTTAAATAATTCAATTTCTTCTATCGTATTGACTGATGATATTTTAATAGTTGAACTCTTTCCTGATTTAGAAAATTGATTAATTTTTATGTATTCTTTAATTCCCTTTGATTCAATATAAAAATTTTTATATAAAAATAAATTTTCTGGCGGCCTCGTAAAGGAATTAACTTTTGCCAATCCTTTAAGGCCAATTGGCTTTCCAATAGAACCCACCAAAATGAATTTGTCATCTTGGTTAGACATAAAATTATTTAGTTATTTTATTTATCCTGAGAGTCTTTAGATTCACTTTCAGGTGCTGCTTCTGCTGCTGCTTCAGGTGCTGCTTCTTCGGCTGGAGCTTCTGCTGCTGCTTCAGGTGCTGCTTCAGGTGCTGCTTCTTCGGCTGGAGCTTCTGCTGGAGCTTCTGCTGCTGCTTCAGGTGCTGCTTCTTCGGCTGGAGCTTCTGCTGCTACTTCAGGTGCTGCTTCTTCGGCTGGAGCTTCTGCTGCTGCTTCAGGTGCTGCTTCTTCGGCTGGAGCTTCTGCTGCTACTTCAGGTGCTGCTTCTTCGGCTGGAGCTTCTGCTGCTGCTTCAGGTGCTGCTTCAGGTGCTACTTCAGGTGCTGCTTCTTCGGCTGGAGCTTCTGCTGCTGCTTCAGGTGCTGCTTCAGGTGCTGCTTCTTCGGCTGGAGCTTCTGCTGCTGCTTCAGGTGCTGCTTCAGGTGCTGCTTCTTCGGCTGGAGCTTCTGCTGGAGCTTCTGCTGCTGCTTCAGGTGCTGCTTCTTCGGCTGGAGCTTCTGCTGCTGCTTCAGGTGCTGCTTCTTCGGCTGGAGCTTCTGCTGCTACTTCAGGTGCTGCTTCTTCGGCTGGAGCTTCTGCTGCTGCTTCAGGTGCTGCTTCTTCGGCGATAGATTCTTTTTTCTTAGCTAACTTTTTTAATCTAAGCAGTTCTTTTCTTTCTACAACTTTTTTAGCTTCTTCTGGGGATAATTTTGATTCTTTAATAAGAGATTCAACTCTTTCACTAAGTGATGCTCCAGTTCCAACCCAATAATCAACTCGCTCATGATCTATTTTTAATCTAACATCCTTGCCTTCGGCAATGGGATTAAAGTAACCAACTCTTTCGATAAACCTTCCGTCTCGAGGTTTTCTCGAATCCGTGACTGTGATGTGATAAAACGGGCGCTTTTTTGCACCTGATCTTGAAAGTCTAATTGTTACCATAATTTAATATTTTGTCTTAAGAGAGGCTATTCTAAGTAAATTCATTTTGTATTCAAGTAAAACATCATATAATTACCAAACAATGTTAATTTTCAGAGCTTTCTCCTACTAATTTGAACGAAATTCCTATCTGGATGCTCCTATCCAGTATATTCACCCTTCTTTGCCTTTCCGCTTTTTTTTCAAGCGCAGAAACGGGCATGATGGCTCTTAACCGTTTTAAGCTCAAACATCTGATAAAACAGAAGAATAAGTCAGCTATTCGTGCAAATAAACTTCTTCAAAGACCAGATAGGTTATTGGGAATTATTCTTATTGGAAATAACTTTGTAAATATTTTAGCTGCGGCGTTAACTACTATTTTATGTCTTGAGCTTTTTGGTAATAGTGGAGTCTTTATTGGAAGCATTGTCTTGACGATGGTAATTTTAATATTTGCAGAAGTAACTCCTAAAACTTTTGCTGCTAATAATGCTGAAAAAGTTGCCCTACCTTTCTCATTGATTCTTAAATTTCTTCAAAAGATATTATATCCATTAGTTTGGATTGTTAATTTCTTTTCAAATTCAATTTTAAATTTTTTAGGAGCTAATAATAAAAATACCGAAGAAAATATATCACCTGATGAATTAAAAAGTATATTAGAAAGTTCCGGAGATTTGATCCCAGCTAGATATCAAGAAATGCTTTTGAGCATTCTTGAATTGGATAAAATTACAGTAGATGAAGTTATGATTCCTAAAGGAGAAATATTAGGCATAGATGTATCGGATGATATTAGTGAAATAGAAGAACAATTAAAAAATTGCAAAAAAGAGTTCTTACCTTTATTCGATCAAAATATTAATGATAGTAGAGGAATAATTGATTTATACGGCATCAATGCTTTCCTTTCTGATAGTAGCAAAAGTATAGAAAGCCTTTTAGATAAATCTGATGAGGTCTACTTTGCTTTAGAAAATACTTCTCTCAATATCCAATTATTCAATTTTCAACAAGATAAAAAGACCATCGCAATAGTTTTAGATGAATATGGGTCAGTAAAAGGGATGCTGACAATCAAAGATATTCTTGAAGAGATAGTTGGTGAATTAACAGATCCTCATGAATTAGAAAGATTGGAAATTAAAGAACAAAAGGATGGTGGTTATCTTATCGATGCAAGCGTATCTGTTAGAGAAATAAATAAAAAATTAGATTGGGAGCTTCCTTTAACCGGCCCTAAAACTCTAAATGGTCTTATTCTAGAAAAAACAGAAACTATTCCTGAGGCAAATATTTCTATAGAAATTGATAACTACTTAATAGAAACTATATTGATTAAAGATAATATGATTAAGTTTGCCAAGGTCCATCAGCTAAAGAAGATAGACCTTGATGAAGAAGAATTATAGATAAAAAGCCAGTCCAGAGAATATAAAAGTCAAAACAAAACTAGAAGTTATAACTCCTCTAACAGACGCTATAGAAGAATGCATTTTTCCAAAAATTGCATTAGCTTCGATTAAAAGAATACTAGCGATAATTATCAAAAATCCAGTGTTTGCATAACTAGTCATTAGATAATCCTTTGGCAAACCATGAGCAGAATAAACCATAAAATAAAGCATAGGAACTGATAATAAAGTATTGGTTCTTGATGCAAGAGCTGCTTTAGTTCCTGCTAAAACTGCATCACCTTCTTTGATTCCGATAACAATTTTCTGATTTCTCCAGATTATCCCCCAAACATTCAACATCATTATTGTGCCCATCAACGATCCTAATATTATTTCATTGGTGACGTTAGCTTGAAGACCATAAAGTAAATACAATCCTGTTAGGAAAGTAAAAGCTGCTGCCCATCTAAACCACCATAATGCTTTTGGAGCCAGCTTTTTTAACACATCTGATTTGGCATCAGGCTCTGCTTCCTTAAAATATTCGGTCTGAATAAAATTAAAATAATAGAGCAAACCTATCCAAGTAATCCCTACTAAAATATGCCCAAACCTAAAAAGTACATGTGTGATGAAATAATCCATAAAAACTCCCCTAAAATTTCTTTACATTATAGAGTAATTTTACGCACATAAAAAAAGGGCTCTATAAAGAGCCCTTTTTTTGCATGTAAAAACTACATCATGCCTTCCATACCGCCCATTCCAGGAGGCATTCCGCCAGGCATTCCGCCTCCAGAATTTTCTTCAGGAATCTCTGAAATCATTGCTTCTGTAGTTATCATTAGCCCTGCTACTGAACCTGCTGCTTGCAGGGCAGTTCTTGTAACTTTAGCCGGATCTAATATTCCCATTTCAATCATATCGCCATATTCGGATGATGCTGCATTGAATCCAAAATTACCTTTTTCAGATTTAATTTTGTCAACAACGACTGAAGATTCTTCTCCGGCATTCAATACGATCTGTCTTATTGGCGCTTCCATTGCTTTAAGGGCAATTTTTATACCAATATTTTGATCTTCATTGTCACCCTTGAGGCCATCTACTTCTTGAAGAGCTCTTATCAAAGCCACTCCTCCGCCAGGAACAACTCCTTCTTCGACTGCTGCTCTTGTTGAATGCAGAGCGTCTTCTACTCTTGCTTTTTTCTCTTTCATCTCCATTTCAGAACCTGCGCCTACTTTAATGACAGCTACACCGCCGGCAAGTTTGGCAACTCTTTCTTGAAGCTTCTCTTTGTCATAATCAGATGAAGTTTCTTCTATTTGAGCTCTGATTTGGTTAACTCTTCCAGCTATTCCATCTTGATCTCCAGCTCCATCGATTACAGTAGTATTTTCTTTAGATAGAACAACTTTTTTCGCTGTTCCCAGAGATTCAATTGTTGCTGTTTCAAGACTTAAACCTACCTCCTCTGAAATAACTGTTCCACCAGTAAGGATAGCAATATCTTCTAACATCGCTTTTCTTCTATCGCCGAAGCCTGGTGCTTTACAAGCCGAAACTTTCACGACCCCTCTCATGTTATTAACAACTAAAGTAGCAAGGGCTTCGCCCTCAACGTCTTCAGCTATTATTAAAAGAGATTTTCCTGCTTTTGCAACTGATTCCAATAATGGCAGTAAATCTCTAATATTAGAGATCTTGCTATCATGAAGAAGAATCATAGGGTCTTCTAATTCAGTAATCATTTTTTCTTGATTATTGATAAAATATGGAGATAAATATCCACGATCAAACTGCATTCCTTCAACAACTTCTAGCTCATTTTCAATTCCAGAAGCTTCTTCAACAGTTATAACTCCCTCTTTGCCTACTTTGTCCATAGCTTCAGCGATAATATCCCCAACTTCGACATCACTGTTTGCAGAAATTGTTCCTACTTGAGCTATTGATGAATTCTCTTCGCAAGGTGCTGCCATAGACTGAATACTTTCAACTGCTTTACTGACAGCTTTATCTATTCCTCTTTTTAAATCCATTGGATTGAAACCAGCCGCAACTGATTTTAAACCTTCATTCACGATAGATTGAGCCAAAACTGTTGCTGTAGTTGTTCCATCACCGGCAGCATCTGAAGTCTGAGATGAAACCTCTTTCACCATTTGAGCTCCCATATTTTCAAACTTATCTTGAAGTTCTACTTCTTTTGCAACAGAAACACCGTCTTTAGTGATTGTTGGAGCTCCAAAGGATTTATCCAAAACTACATTTCTACCCTTGGGTCCTAGTGTCACTTTAACTGCGTCAGCTAGAATATTTACTCCATTGAGCATTTGAGCTCTTGCTGCGTCACCAAATTTTACTTCTTTAGCCATTTTTTTCCTCTATATTTATATTATTTAAGATACTGTGCCCAAAAGGTCACTATCACTTAAAATTAGTAATTCTTCGCCATCAATTTTAATTGTATTGCTGCCTGCATATTGACCAAACACAACAGTATCGCCAATCTTTACTGAAACTTCGACTTTATCTCCATTATCTAAAGTTTTGCCTGGGCCTACGGCAAGGACTTCTCCTTGAGAAGGTTTTTCAGCTGCTGAGCCAGGTAATACGATGCCTCCGGCAGAAGTTTCTTCTTCATCGCCTCTTCTTACTAAAAGCTTGTCGCCAAGTGGGTTAAAATTCATTTGTATCTCCTATTAACACTTAAATTAATTATAAGTTGCGGCATTCTAGTTAAGACTAGAAAAATTAACAACTTATAATACTATCTGTGTACTAACTATAATTTTTCAAGTGCTTTAAAGAAAAAAGATTTAAATATCTTCTTCTTTAATTAAAGCCAAAAATAGATTTTTTTCTATAAACCATTATAGAAAAGATAATTGCAGGGATACCCAATAAAGCGCAAATTATGAAGAAATTTTGAAATCCGTAATCTTCCACTATGAAGCCCGAAGCACCTGATATTAATCTTGGGGGAATGGCTACCATTCCGAACAGAAGTGCGTATTGTGTTGCAGTGTAAGTTGAAGAGACCATAGAAGATAAAAATGTAATTCCTACAACCCCTATGAAACCTTGTGAAAAATTATCTACCGTAATAGTAAAGATTAAAAATCCTAGATCGTAACCAATAAAATTTAAATATATGAAAGGTACATTTGCAATTGGTATAAATATAGCTCCGAAAACCATATTTTTAACTAACCCAAATCTATGAAGAGTAATTCCAGCAAAAAGTCCTCCTATTATTGTCATCCACAATCCATAAAAATTTGTTATCTCAGCAACCTCTTTTTTTGAAAACCCCATATCTTGATAAAAAGGCATTGCCATAGGGCCAAGGAACATATCACTCAATCTATATGTAAAAGTCAGTAGAAGTAATATCAATAAATGTTCTTTATATCTATTGTAAAGATCTGTAATGGGAGAAATAAACGAATCTTGTATCCACAGTGATGGTTTATCGAATAAAGAAATATAGGGTTTTATGTCGCGATCCGGCTCCGGAAGAATAAGCAACATTACTACTGAAAAAATAATGAATATGACTCCAATTGCGATATATGCGAAATTCCAACCAAATGTTTCAGCAATATAAAATGTTA
>Ga0302116_1002807_pt1 | contig 10093 bp, 17 predicted proteins | sample AG5_SCM_MG_FD_203124 | JGI IMG/M metagenome (GOLD analysis project Ga0302116, IMG submission 203124) | Marine microbial communities from Western Arctic Ocean, Canada - AG5_SCM | ecosystem: Environmental > Aquatic > Marine > Oceanic | place: Canada: Western Arctic Ocean | collected 2017-10-01 | reverse complement strand
GAGGCTAAGAAGGAAGGGATTAAGCTTTGTGAGCCCGTCCGTTCTTGAAGCGAGCTGGTGGTGGTGGTGGTGGTTGTGGTGGTGGTGGTGGTTGTTTTGGTGGTTGCGTTGCTCGGGCTTCTTGAGAGGAGAAGCTCCCCCTTTGATACGGTTAGGAAGGAGCTAAGCTTACTCGCCACGGCGGCCTTCTCCTCAGTCTCGAGTGATCCCCATCGCATGGCAGTCCCGCCGTCGCCAGTCCCCCCACCGTCTCCGTCACCGTCACCGTCACCGTCTCCGTCTCCGGCGAGCTTAACTCCCAGATATTCCTCAACCTCCCCCCAACTAACCTCTCGGGCCAACACCCGCTTCGTCCTCATGTCCATCGCCCTGAACACCAGCATTGTAACCCCGTCCGTGCAGCTGACTAGCGACCGAGTGCCCCGGAGGGGAAGGACGTAGCGGTAGACGACCCGGGGGGAGCGGAGGTGGAGGGCGGAGAGGATGTGCCTGAGGGACTCTTCTCTGGCGTCGAGGATTCGGGAGGAGCGGAGGGAGTACTGAATGATGGGGAAAAAGGGGTTGTGGTGGAGTTAGAAGAGAATTTTTTTATGAGGTGTTATTTTTCAAACCAGTTTCCTTCCTCCACCACACCACCAAAATTATTCCTTATCCCCTTCCGTCTCTCACTCACCTCTTCCTCCGTAATCTTAGTGTAGTGAATATTGCTAATCCTAAGCTCCTCCGTGACGCAGAGTCCCACGACGCTAACCTCGGCAAAGTCGTTGGACGGGAAGGAGGCCGTGACGATCCCGACGGGGAGCTGGCCGGTTGAGAGGAAGAACTCGGATTCGGGGAGGTCGATTGTGAAGATCTGGACGGGCGGGGCAGGCGTGAAGTGTTTGGTTGTTGGTGTGTGTTGTATGCAAGTTTTTATGAATAGTTTTTGACGAGTGTTTTTCAAAAACTTCCCTCAAACTAAACTCAAACACTCGAACCACTCAAACACTCAAACTCACCTTAACGTGCTCGCCAGGCTTCCCGAAGCTTCCCAAGTTTATCGACCCGCTCTCCTTCATCGTGTTGAACTGCTCCCGAAGTCTCGGGTCGGTCCGTTTCACGATCATGTCGGAGTTGTGCGAGTGGCCTCTGTTTATATTTTAAAAAAATTATTTGTTTATATAAAAGTCGGTTTAGTTGTGCGAGGTTCGTCACCCACCCCACCCCGCCCCACCCCACCCCACCCCACCTCACCCCACATATACTACATCACACTCACTCACCTAATTCGTAACGTCAACTCCCCACTCGTTTTGTCATATTCCGTTACCTTGGCCGGGTAAAAGCCGTTAATCCTCCAAACAAGACAAACCTCCGGTGGCATTTCTCTCATCTTCTGTTCCAATTCCATCCTCTCTCCCGCGCTTGCCTGCTCCAACGGATACCCCAACCCGTTCAGCTCCTTCTCCAAGCTCGTGTCCAGCATGGTCGGCTGCTCCCCCTTCGCCTTTTCCTCGGCAATGTCCAAGATAATCTTCGTGAATAGCTTCGCCGTCTGGTTCCTTGCGTTCGCCATCGTCTCCCACTCCTGGTGCCTCTGGGCGATTCCCGAGTCGGTCTTGTTGAGCGTGATGCCCAGGACAGGGGAAAAATTTCCGAGGAACCTGTAGTTGAGGAGCTTGTCGCCTTGGGTATATTTGTGCGCGGTGGAGAGTGATTCTATCGACGAGTCCAGCGCGACCGACGCGACGAGCTGCCTCTTCTTCTTGCTGGGAAGGGAGGAGGAAGAGGTAAATGTCACCATGGATTGAATTCGTCGATGAGGTTTGGGGGACCTTTCCGTGGGGAAATTCGAAATTGGCGTTGCTGTCAAGGATGTGTGTCGGTGTGCTGCGTGCAGTGCGTGGTCCTGCGCAAATTGTGAAGATTTCATTAAAGATAATGTTGTTTGATTATCTGTAGATTTTGATTATGGTTCGATAGGGAGGATGCAGACTAGTTGTTGTTGTGCCGAAATTCCAATAGGTTCGTGCTTCTCAAAGTTGTTGCAGTTCAAGTCGTTCAAGATGATGACATTGTTTTATAACTTGCGTTTTATGTGTTCAAATAAAGTGTTCAAAATAATAAAGTTGGTTAAAGCCTCCAGTGCCACTGAAATTATGCCAGATTCGGCAGATCCCCTGCCTTCATTGCTGCTATCACCGGGAGTTTCGCGGTCGGGTGGCAGCCGTTCGCGATCTGCTGGCAGACCCAATAGCAAACTCAGATGGAGAGATGAGGAGCAATTTCCACAACAACAACAACAACAACAACAAAAACAACCATACCAAGAACAGTCAACCTCCTCAACACCAACATCAACCAAAACTAAGACCCAAAACTTTGTCTCCCAGAAGTTTGCCGAGGAGACTGAGGAGCTTCTTTCCGACTACTTTGGTCGGGTTTCCGGGGGACCCAGCAACAAGCAGTTCTTCAGCAACTTTGAGCAGGATATAACGTCTCCGGTGAAGAAGCTGACTGCCGCGCAGAGGCAGAAGCAGAGGCACAAGGAGGGTCTCGAACTGCACTCGCCAAGTCCTGCAAGCATCACCCAAAATGAGCAAAAGCAAAAGCAAATACAAAAACAAAAGAAATCTGTGGAAAATGAATGGCAACATCCAAACCACGACTCTGACGAAGATGATGTGGAAAGCTCGGACTTTCTCAATTCGTGCCACTTTGTGTCGCACATGCTCCACAGAACAACAAACGTTTCCGGCGAAATCCCCATTGGCGAAGAGGCATCCCGAGAGCAATCCGTCAATTTAGCCCAGATTGAGCTTCTAAAAGGAAATGCGGAGATGAACGGCGTCATTGAGGGACTGCGCGATCTCTCCCTACAGTTCAAGCACATCGTCCGCTCGGTAAGCTCCCACAGGAAAGAGCTCGCGCTGTCGATCAAACAGACGCACACAACGTACGTTCGGTTATTCGAGCGAATGCTGTTCGTCGTGCTGAAGCTGCAGAGGAAAAAGGAAAAATCTTTGGAGGACGACATGGGAAATTTGAAGTCGCAGATATCGAGCCTCGTTCTGCAAAACGATTTGCTGCAGGCCCAGCTCATCAAACTCGGGGACCAAACCAGCGCCTTGGTCGGATTGAACCAGTCGCTGCACACGGAGAGAAATGCTCTGACGGATCAAGTTGGGGATTTGCAGGTGAGTCACAACTAGAATAGGGTGGCTGCCGGCCGCAAAGACGTGGAGCTGGTGGAGGAGATTATTATGCTAGGGTGTGACTTGAATACTGCAGATGGTAATGGGCACACAGCACTTCACCACGCGACGACACACGGTTGCAAGGAGGCGATCAAGTGTTTGCAGCACCTAGGAGGCGGGAAGGGGGGGGCACAGGGCCAAGTTGGTAGTTGATCCAGTGTGTAAGGCGTTGCTGGCTCGCTAGTTACAACTAGTGTATGGTATTGCTGCTCGCTTTCGCTCGCCAAAGCTCGCCACCGCTAGAACTAAACATATTATAACCACTCAATACAATACAATACAATACGTCTTAGGGTTTTGCCAAAATGTACCACAAGCTCAGACAAGACGAAAAGCTCAACGCCGTGAAACGTGCTTACGAGAGAGAACAGCTCATGGACAAGTTCAAAATTGAGGAGGAGGAAATGCTGGCGCGAATGCAGAAGGCGGAGCTGCTGTGGGCGGAAGAGCGGAAAAAAATGTTCGAGGAGTTGAGCAGATTCAGGGTCAAGAAGGAGAAGAAGCCAGAAGTCAAACCCCAAGTCGTGTTAAAGCCAACGAAACGGATCAAGCGCTTCGCCAAGCCTGAGCCCGTGAAGGAGGTCGTTACGATCGCGAACAAGATTATCCAGATGAGTGACGCCTCCTCCCAGACGGAAGTAAACGACGACGGGCTCTGGCAAAAGCAGGACGGCTGGGTCGTGCAGACTAGCGAGGATGTGCTGGCCCGGGCGCTGTGGCGGCGAGCGATTAGATACGCGAGCTGCCCGTGCTGCCAGGGCGCGGGAGAGTTCATGAAAATGATCGTTGACCAGAGCAAAATGAAACACAAGAAGAAGCTGGCCATCGAAGACCTCGACGACGACAACGAAGGTTTGGACAAGCAGGCCAAGAAGATCAGAGGGAGAAGAAATGCAGTTGACAAGAACTGGATGCTCCCCGATGAGCTCGTCGAGTTTTTGTGCAATTTGCCCAAATCGGTTCAGGGCGCAACGCCCAAGCCATTGCCCTGGCTGTGCAACGAAATCAACATGATCTTCGACGAAAAGCTCACTGCGGACTTGGAGGACGAGGCGGAGGGGCAGCAGGTTCAGAGCATGAACGATTTCCTGATGGAACTTTATTTGAAGAGGCACGGGCTGAGAAGGTGAGGGTGAGGGTGAGGGTCTGGGTCAGGGTCAGGGGGGAGTTTCAAATGACTGTTGAATATTATATTCTAACTCAATTTCAGACTCGCGGAGCTTAACCTGTACAATTTGACAATATGCGTCAGGGAGCACTACAAGAAGAGCTCCATCGTCCATACAATGGCTAGGTTCATGAACTTGATCGACGGCGACAACGAAGGCGAGAAGAAGCGCGAGAAGGAGGAGAGCAAGAAAGAAAAAGAGAGTGGCGTAATCAAGCCAGGAAACAGGTCCCTTGACGCTAGCTTCCTCTCCGCGTTCCTCTGGGTGAGGAGCAAAATGTTCGACGAAGCGATGGAGGCGTCGGCCCCCGCGCACGGGTGGGAGGCAAGGGAGCAAGGTGAGCGAGCGAAGCGAGCGAGCCTTGATGAAGACGAGAAATACATACGAGCCACTACTAAACTAACATTATCCTCATTTTTTTTGCTCGCTCGCCTCCTCCCTGCTCCATTAAAAATGCGCCTCGCTTCGCTTCGCTCGGCGCAGCCCAAATCGACAACAACACCCCCAAGGGCACCACTGGAAACATTCCTCCGCAGGTCATCGTCGAAAGGGGAAGCAGCTATTACATCCCGCTCGAGAGGGCGGTGCTGGTGGTGAAGCTAGTCCTGAATTTTCTGGCGCCGAGGAAGCTTAGCACGTACAGCCGGCAAATTGAGTACGGGGCGCAGCTGCTCACGAAGGAGGTGAGCGAGCGAAGCGACGGAGCTTTGAGGAAGACGAGAAATATATACGAGCCACGACGAAACTAACATTGTTACACTCGCCTCCCCCTGATCCATTACAAATGCACCTCGCTTCGCTCGGTGCAGGGGCGAGTTATTTATCCGGACGGGGCGCGGATGATTATTAGAAATGCAATGAGGTTGAACATGCTCAAGAGCAAGAAGAAGAAGGGGGGGGAGGAGGAGGACCCACCGGGGGGGGAGAAGAAGGGGAAGGGGGAGAAGGGGGAGGAAATTGTTGACGAGGAATATCAAATTGTTGTCGACATGTACGACACAATGGCACTGATCATGGAAATCCTAAGGATCAGAATCCACCACATGGAAGACCAGCTCAAGCGGTTCTTCATCGAGGGAGACGACAATGGCGACGGGGTGCTGAGCTTCGAGGAGTTCGACTGCTTGCTGAGGCGGATCGCACCGAAGTTCAGCGGAAGGAGGATTCTGAGAATGTTCCGCGAAGCTCTCACGACCGGAGCGGAGAGCACGTTCGCGATCGAGAAGGCAACCTTTGCAGAAGTTTGCAAGGCCCACGGGCTGGTCAAGCTCGTCGATACAGAAGGGTTGAACAGCGAGTACGAAGAATTGAGGCTGATGAGCGAGTTGGAGCATGGGAGGACAACACTTGTTCAAAACGAGAAGCACATAGAAAGTGAGGACGAGGGAGAAGAAGAAGGAGATGGAGAGGGAGGAGGTGATGTGTTTTAGATGTGTTTGTTTGATGTTGAAAATTTTCACTTCTACAACAATTTTAATGAATCTAGCTTATCTATCGCAAGCAAACAAGCAGCAACTCCAACAACATTCATTTCTCCACCTCTCGCAAGATCTTTTACCTCTGCAATTGTCAAACCTCGAATTACCTCAATCTCCTCTTCAGCGTCTTGTTCTGCAGCCTCGTCATCAGAAACAGCGTCTAGCAGCAAAAAGCAGTGGAACTTACAACTAGAATACTTATCGTGAATTATCGGCCTCGCCGTGAGGCGGAGGAGGGTGCCGTTCTTCAGCTGGAGCTCTTCGTTAGACTCGGAAATTGCCGCGTCCTCCACAGAGGAATGCTTAGACTCAATAAGCCCAGCGGCTGTTCCAAACAAAATCGAATTGCCACCTGGTTGATACTCTCTAATGAGAGTGCAGAGTTTTGTTCTCGTATCAAAGGCAAAAATTGTCACTGCACCTTCTCCTTTCTGATCTATGATTTCGTAAGTAACAGTCTTGTTCGAAACCGAGTTGTGAATTGTGTGTTCGAAGACAGTACGCCATGAATTTAGGAGAGCTTTTCTTGAGGTGACTGTGTGTGTGGGAGACTGTGGAATGACCCCCCACGATGTTGCAATGATGTGGGTATGAGTTAGAGGGCTAAGGAGGCTAAATATTATTTTCAGGAGGAAGAGATGATGCATGAGGGCTGAGTTTGAAGAGGTTATGTTCTGACATTCACAAAAATAATGGCCAGATCTGTGGCAACAGATCAGTGGCTAAACAAGTGATCATTGCCCTTAAGTTATTAGGGACCCCAGTTTGCTCTTCGACCCTTTTTTCTCTCTCCCTCCCACTAGCCCTGAAAATACACCCCACAGCCCTCATCCCACCTCCCAATCTCAATTAAGTCTGAAGATGGACAAACAGCTCCATGGGCATGATGCTGCTGTAGATTGCGTGGCGTTGCGGAGTAACGGTCATGTGGCATCGGGTAGTGAGACCGGGTTAATCATTATCCACTCGACCAGCTCCAACAATATAGAATATCGAGCTGACAATGTTTTTGCCAATTGGGTCAGTGATCTTTGCTTTATTCCGAATGGCTCGGGTGTTGTGGCTTGTGGGTGGGATGTTGATGAGGGTTCCAACTTGAAGGTACTCAGCCCTTTCCTCAAGTTGGTCCAGACCTTGGTGGGACACGTTGGTCGTGTTAATTGCGTCACCGTCTCTTCATCAGGCTCCCACCTTGCTTCTGGTGGAAATGATGATAAGGTGATGATTTGGTCGGAGCCGGGGGAGGGTGGCGAGTGGGCGAGAGTGCAAGTGCTAGAGGATCACACGAGTTTGATTAATGCAGTGTGCTTCTCCCCCGACGGCAAGCAGCTGGCTACTGGAAGCTTCGACAAGTCCATCAAGGCCTACAGCTTCAACGACGGAAGTGCCATCTTAGCGCACACGTTGGAGGGCCACACCGGCTGGGTCAAGTCCCTCTCGTTCTCTCCCGACTGCAAACTCATTTGCTCGGGAAGTTACGATAAATCCATCAAATTTTGGAACCCTGCCGATGGAAGCTTGGTGAAGAGCATCGACCAGGCTCACACCTCTACCGTCCGTAGCGTCTCATACTCCCCCAACGGGCGTATTCTTGTGAGTGCCGGTTGGATCGACAACACGATGAAGATCTGGGATGCTGAGACTTTCGAGCTCAAGCACACGTTCGAGCAGGAATTCCGCACCAGGCAGCTCACCATTACGGCCGATTCCAACTTCATTGTTTCGGCCAACGAAGACAAGACGGTTAGAATCACCCCCTGCCGAGAGTACTACCTCACGGGCCTCACCCCCATTCTCAACCTAATTCTCCACATTGTCTACAAGTGGGAATTTGTGTCCTTCCCCGAGCCAAACGAAAACACCTCACCCCTCGAGAAAGTCATGAGGCTTCTCGGCGAGTGCGTGCACGACGGCGGCTACAACGTCACCTCCGAGATCCTCTCCTTCCTCTCCCCAGCCCACCTCCCAATCCAAATCACTCCGACGCGGTGGAAATTAAAGTTTGATAAAAAACGCCAAAGGCAAACTTGAAGGCAGTAAACAAATAATTTGAATGACACCAACACTGAAGGAAGAAACTGCAGCGCAGCTCGTAGCTCTCAACCAGCTGTCGAAAGATGACGTTTCTTAGGCAAAAGTAAATTTCCCAAAATCTGCAAAATCTGCATTTTTATGCCCCTTATTTAGCATCTTCCGTCTTCTGTTTCTTCACCTCCCCCTCTCCCCCTTCTCCCCCCTCCTCTCCTCCCTCTAATGCCCTCTTCTTCCCCTCCTCTTCCTTCCCGTCAACCTCCATCTCCATCCCCAACCCAGTCCCCGCCAACTTGGCGTGAGCAGCGTGTATCGCCTTTTCTTTCTCTTCCCTTTCCTTGTCATCTTCCTGCACCTTCTGCCACGCACGTAACACCTCCACATCTGTCGAGATGTCAGCGTCCCACTGCGTCGTCAGTTGTTTATCGACAACCTGCGAGTTTTTTTGTTGTCAGTTACATATTTTGTTGTTGTTTTCCTCCCTCCCTCACCCCCTCACTCAACTCCCCTCACCCCCTCACTCAACTCACCTTCTTGTCATTCGCAGCATCACCCATCAGCGCCTTGACTCCCTTCCTATTCGCTGTGCACCAGTGTGCGAAAGCGGTGCGGGCTGCCTTGGGCTTGCCCTTCTCGGGAGTGTACGATCCCACCTTGTAGCTTGCTGCAACGTAGTTGATCCCGCTAATGACCGCTCCAGTTGCAGCAGCTGCAATGGCTGCCAATTCCTCCTCAGTGGGCTTCGCCGTCACCTTGTAGAAGTTCTTCGCCGCCACCTTCCTCTCCGTCAAACCCACGTTCAACGCGTCAACTGTTTCCTGCGTGAGGTTCCACGCGAAGTCATTGTTAATTTTCCACGTCAATTTCGTCTCGTTCAACTTGTCCTTGTCCTTCGTCTTGGTAGCAATCTCGTCAATCCTGAGGGCAACCTGCCGCTTGGGCGGGGCCTTCTCCTTGGCATTGGCGATCGTTGGCAGTGCCAAGAAGGCATTCACAATCTTGTCCTTGCTGTCCGCTCCTGCAACCGCAACCTCCTGAATCAGCAACACCGTGTGCTTCTCGTTGAGGGTGCTAGGGTTGGTTTCCTTCTTGGGTTTCTTCGCCGCGGGCACTCCCGATGGCTTTTTGCTGTTTGGTGAGTTGCCCGGCGACACCGTGGCAATGCCACTCCCATTTGCTGCGCCGTTAATGTTAGTTTAGTAGTGGATGAGGATGTGAATGTGGATGATGTGGATGTGGCTCGCTCGCTCACCTACAAAAACAAAGTTTTTATCGTTGAGGTTCGTTTTGTGACCTTCGAGGAGAGTGTCGTCCTCTTTTAGCTGCGCCCTGGCGGCGTCCAGTGTTTTCTGCTTCTTCGCGTCAACGCCGAGTTTGCCTCGAACGCGGGAGGGGATTTTGATGTCCTTTTGGTTTGTTGAGGCTTGTTCTTCAGGCGAGAGTTTTTCAAACATCTCCTTCTGGATCGCCTCAACCTCGCGCTCCGCTGCTCGCATCAGCGCCTCGCACCTCCTCCCCAGCTCGTGGGTGGTCATCGTCCGGAAGTGGTAGTCAAAGCGGAACTGCGCCGAGCAAAGAAGGGTTAGTTTAGTAGTAGTGGATGTGGATGTGGATGTGGATGTGGATGTGGGTGGTTGCAGCCATTTCCGCTCGTTCGCTCGCTCACCTCTTCCTTCCTGCGGATTGCCAGCCTGATGGCCTCCCACTGCCCGTGGCCGTACTTCTCCGCGGAGCAAATGAGGAACCGGTCCTCCTCGGGGGTAAACTGCTTGTCCTTGGCGGAGGTCTTCTGGTACTCGAACTGCTCCGAGCGAAGCGAGGCGCATTTTTAATGAGGCCAAGGTGTGTTAGATGAATTCTCGTCTTCCACAAGGCTCGCTCGCTCGCTCACCTCTTCCCACGCATTGGAAAACACTCCGACCAGAATCCTTGTCGAATCCTCCATGTTCTTGACCTCCACCAACTTTTTCTCCCCCTTGCTCACGTTGAGCTCAACCCGCTCGTACTCCTTTTCGGTGACGTACAGCTTCCCCCTGCGCCGAGCGAAGAAGGTGCGAATGGGGTTTAGTAGTGGCTCGTATTCTTGTCTGTACACTAGTTGTGACTAGCTCGCTTCGCTTGCTGCTCGCTTCGCTTGCTGCTCGCTTCGCTTGCTGGCTCGTAATTTTGTCTTCCTCAA
>Ga0302116_1002806_pt1 | contig 10099 bp, 3 predicted proteins | sample AG5_SCM_MG_FD_203124 | JGI IMG/M metagenome (GOLD analysis project Ga0302116, IMG submission 203124) | Marine microbial communities from Western Arctic Ocean, Canada - AG5_SCM | ecosystem: Environmental > Aquatic > Marine > Oceanic | place: Canada: Western Arctic Ocean | collected 2017-10-01 | reverse complement strand
TGATCTGTTGTGTGAATGCGAGTGTTTGGTGGTGCCTCACACAGTGCGAATATCGCTGCAAATTGATGAGCTAGATCACCACCTTCGATACCAATAATTTCTATGTGTTCTGCACCTTGGCCAACAGACCATTCAATGGCTTTGACAAGGTCATTATTCCCCTGTCCATCTTGAGGAATGAATTGGGGGCTATCTTGCTGTAGAATCTTTTCTCGAACCTCTTTAGATATACTGTCCATGTCGCCGATGACTGTATCGACTGAGAGTTGTTGTTCGAGGCATTGACCGGCAGCTCCATCGCATGCAATGACGTGGGATGCTGCTTGGACTAATGGCTTCCAAATAATCGCCTTCGGCCAAAGGCCATTCGCTACGATAAGGTAGGTCTTTGCTGCCATAGTACGGCGAGGTGGTTCATCTTCTCAAACCCACCTATTCCTGTTTCTGAAATGACGGTTTTGAACTTCAATCTTCTGACCCCCTACGGGGGTCAATGAATACAAACTTCAAGAAGCGTTTTCAAGGAAGCCGACCGACAAGGGGCCATGGCGGCGGCGGCAAGCAGAACTTTCCCTACGGTATCCTTGCTGCTTTCTCTCTTGTTTGTGGTTCATCTGTTCTCACCTTTGGTGCAGCACCCGTTGGAATCTGAAATGGAATTGAACGATCTCTTGGTTCAATCTTCAAATGAATACATCACTTTCAACGATGCATATGGCCATGATTTTGCAGGTTCGAGTCTCTCTTTTGATGGATTGAGCGATGCAACTGTCCGGGAAGAATCAGCACTGGACATCTGGATGAATGAAATGCTTCTGATGCTTCCGAATGAATCCATGGGATCTCCGGATCTAAAAATCAGTCACGATGAGGGCTTTGATGCATGTTGGACAACCGAGGAAGGAAATGTCTACGTCGGTTCTCTTGAAGGCGGCAATGCCTCCTATTCTTCAGTTCAATCAGGTTGGACCATGTATCTCGTAGACTCAGTGTCGCCTTCAAATGAAAGTTCTCTGGTTGATTGTGCTCTTTCAGTCAATGAAGATGGTCGGCAATATGTTCTCTATGCCGATGGCAGTAACATTAAATCCGCTCATATCGCTTACCCAAGTTCGGTATTCTCTGAACTTTCGTGGCAAAAAATAACGATTCGGTACAACGTTCAACCAACCGATATAGAGATGGTATTACTCCCCAATCAACTTGAATTAGCTGTTTTCCGTGATACAAACGGGGCTCTTTGGCAACTCAATTACAGTGGTAATATCTGGTATGATCATCTTCTCGATATTGGCCCAGTAGGTCACTCAATTGAATTAGAAATGGACCCAGATGGAGTCGCTCATCTGTTGTATACAGCCGGTGAAGAAGTTCGCTTAATTCGGTATGATGGTAGCACCTATGACCGTCGAGTGCTCGTCCGAGATTCCAACCTTGCTGGCCAGATTGGTATGGGTCTTGACACGAACTCGGTTGAACAAATTGCAACCACCTCGTTTTCTAACGGCATCACTACATTGCAATTGTTACGAAGTCTTTCAGGTCAAAATGAGGGTCGAATAAATCCTGTTCCAAACTTCCAAGCCACCGCTTCAGTCGATGTCGAAGAAGGTGATTCAGCAATGGCTGACATCAATGGAGATGGTTTTGATGATTTCGTCTTCTCTGAACCCGGCTTTTCAAACAACCTCGCAGAAACAGGTCAAGTGACCGTATCCTTTGGATCTGCTCAAGGTATCTCTTCCTCTGATACTTGGTCGATGACAGGCACACAAGCAGGTCAACGCTTTGGTTCAGGACTTGCTGTTCAGGATTTCAATGGAGATGGATTGAATGACCTTGCCATCGGTTCACCTGGTTGGAATAACGCCCAAGCAAATGAATCTGGAGATCATGGTTTGATTGAAATCTTCCTCGGCCATTCTCTCGGAGTCGAAAGTGATTCTTGGTGGAATGTATCTGGTAATACAGGTGAAGCACTTGGCTGGAAAGTCGAAGGTATTGCAAATATGAATGGTGATGGCTTTGCTGATTTAGCTGCAGTTGCAGGCAATCATTCAATCGTTGTCGCAACGATTCCAAATGAAATAGTTCACAAAGGAAAAATTGTGATTTTCCAAGGAAACAGTTCGATGATGAACCATGCTCGCAACATCACTCAAACTCAAGAATCAACTCTTTTGGGACGTTCACTCAGTGGTTCAGGAGACTTAAATGGAGATGGTTTCGATGATTTACTTGTCTCGAATGCGGCAAGTTTCGAATCATTCAGTGGTTTTCCTTCAGTTGAAATTTTCTTCGGTTCATCCTTGGGCTTCAATGGTACAGCAGACCAAACAATTCTTTCCACAGTCCAAGGGAAAATGTTTGGACACACCATTGATTTCATCGGTGATGTCAATGCTGATGGCTTTGACGATATGATGTTCTCAGAAGTGTATAATGGAACTACAGAATATCAAGCTGGGAAAATGTGGTTGTATCACGGTTCTTCTGCTGGGATTCATTCCGTCGTTCCAAATTGGACGAAAGCCGGTGATACAGCCAATGCTATGCTTGGCCGAATGTTCATGGGTGCTGGAGACGTCAATGAAGATGGATACGATGATGTTTTACTTATGCAACAAGGTGCGACACGAAACGGTAAAATCGAACTCATTCTCGGCTCAGCATCAGGCCTGCTTAGCGGTTCAGAATTACTTGCTACGGGTTCGGCTCAAGAATACAAGGGCCTGTCGATGTCGACACTTGGTGACATCGATGGTGATGGATTGAACGAAATCAGTTTGAGTTACCGTCAATCAACTTCGGGAACTTCTTTCCAAGTCGTCCATGAATTGTATTCGGAACGTGATTGGGAATCAACGACTTTTACCTATGCTGATGAACTTGAATTCCTTGATCTTTCAACCGCCAGTCGAGGTGAAGCAAGTATGCTCTTATCGTTCAAGAACTGGCAATCCTTACATTTCCTCGAGCATGTTGACGATGGAACAGCAACCGGCCTATGGGCGGATAACACGCTTTCATCAACGACCCAGGCCTCTCGTTTTGCTTTCGGAGGAACCAGTGCTGGGCGGCCAGTGATTCTCTCAACAGAAGGCGGCCATGGTTTGAAAATGCAAACCACTTCAAGTTATACTGCTGTTGAAAAAAGTATTCTAACGACTGGGACAATGGGTGGATTCCTTGGTTCTGCACTTGATTCAGACGGCCATCAACATATTGCACATGCAACCATGGGCGTTGGAGGTCATCAAATATTCACCTCAATTGAAGGTGATTCAGGTTGGACAAACACGCAAGTTGCCACCGGTCTTGATCTTGCCGACCCAATTGTTGTGCTCACAGATTCCAATGATGCAACCAGTTTACTGTACCGAGATTCAACAGATAATCAATTGATCATGTCCCATCATGATGGCAGTTGGACTACAACCATGATTGGTTCACAAGGCGAGGCAGTCTCCAGTGATTTCCCAGCCATCTATCTGCCAAATGATGATCTTGTAATGGCTTTGGTTTCTGATGATGGTCAAAATCAAAATCTCAGTGTTTGGATGTATAACGGTACCAACCTCACCTCGAGTACCATCACAGGCCTTACCGACCTTTCCAGTAAAATCCATCTTGGCTTAGCAGATGATGGAACGATGATGGTGGCAACACTCACTTCTACCGGAGTATTGAACCTCTATGAACGTCAATTAAATCAATCAACTTGGGCTGAAAACTCGACTTGGAACTCAACCGCTCTTACACAACCAAGTGGTTCAATCAACAGTTTCAATCTCGATCTAACGGGTGGAGCAGAACCTGCAATGGCCGTTCGAGGAGATGTGAACAGTGACGTTCTTTATGTCCGAAATGGGTCCTTAGACTGGCATTCATTCGGAGAACAACCAACATCGACTCTCGATGGAGCATGGGACCTGTCTTCTGAAAATGGAATCTATATCTTGATGACCAGCGTCGGTTCAAACAACCTCTTGACGTGGAACAGCCTCAATGCTGAATCCTTTTCTGGAAATCAAACACCCCCACAGTACATTTGGAGTAGCCTCTCCTTTGGAGACATTACCGCTACAGGAACCGTCGGCCTGTATACCGATTCGAATGAAACATTGCATCTTGCCATTCAAGACAGCGTCCTTTGGGATGTTGAAGTCTTACGTTTGTATCCTGATGCTGACCGAGACCTCATTTTCGATTTGGTTGATGACCTCCCACTGTTAGGGAATCAATGGTCTGACGCCGATGGCGATGGATATGGAGACAATGCCCTTGGCCCTCTCCATGACGCTTGTGAATCATCAAATGCTCCTTCTTCGTATTACATGTACGGTTGCCTTGACTACGATAACGATGGTTATGCAGATGTCGAAGATGCCTGTAACGATGATGACGGGACATCTTGGATTGACCGTAAGGGATGCAACGATTACGACCAAGATGGCTGGTCAAATAATAATTTCAACTACTTTGATGGAGACTTTTTCACATTCAATTGGAAACTCGCTTCTGACAGTGATGGAGACGGCTATGGAGATAATTCTGGGGCTGACTGTTGTATTACAGAATACGATTCGAGTCAACCTGATGGTGACTTGTTCCCATTTAACCCATCACAATACAAAGACCAAGATGGTGATGGCTGGGGTGACAACTCCTCAGACCCTGTAGACGGAGATGCATGCAAATGGGATTGGGGCGCATCATGGAGAGACCGCAAAGGCTGTCTCGACACTGATAACGACGGCTCTTCAGACCCATCAACCAGTGGAGGATTCGAATGGAACGTTACACACGGTGCAGATGCTTGGCCACTTGATAGCACTCAATGGGCAGATTCCGATGGCGACGGCTATGGAGACAACAGTTCAGAAGGTGCTACAAATCCAGATCGATTCCCTGACAACATAGGTGCGGCCGAAGATAATGATTCAGATGGCTATCCTGACCGATGGACTCAATTTTATGATTTATCTGATAACTTAAGTGAAAATGATGGCGGAGGACTCGTTCTCGACGGTTGTCCCACTACATGGGGTAATTCGACCGATCCGTATCCTGGATGTCCAGATACCGACGGTGATGGGTTCATGAATTCACAAGATGAATTCCCACTTGAATCTTCACAGTGGCTTGATTTTGACTCTGATGGATTCGGTGATAATCCCGCTGGCTATCAAGCTGATGAATGTCCAACAATCGCAGGTGTGCTCGAAGGTACGAGTCCTTTTACAGATGGAACTGGTATTGGTTGCAGATTTTTAGATGCTACCGATGATGATGGAGATTTTGTACCCAATGTAGAGGATATCTGTGCTGGAACTGATGAAGGACTTACGGTCAACTCAGTTGGTTGCGCAGAAAACCAATTGGATGATGACAGTGATTCCATCATGAATGACCTCGACCTTTGCCCTCTCACCCAGTTAGGTGAGATTGTCGATGAGAGTGGCTGCAGTGATGCTCAACTCCAAACTGATGAGGATTTGGATAACGTTGCTGGCCCTTCGGACCTGTGCCCAGATACCATTTACGATGAAAGAGAAGAGGTCGATGAAAACGGCTGTTCTGCATCTCAACGTGATTCCGACGGTGATGGTGTTACCGATGCCAATGATGACTGTCTCGACACCCCTACTGGATATCCAATTCTTGCCAATGGATGTACTGATGAAAGTGCTTTCGAACAAGATTTCGATGGTGATGGTTTTGCAGGTACATACAATTTCACACTCAATAATGAAACAGGCTTGAGAGAAAGTCAATCAGGTGATGCTTTCCCAACGGACAGCGAACAATGGTTTGACCAAGACGGTGATGGTTACGGTGACAATCCTAACGGCTCTGAATCTGATGATTGCCCGACAGAATCTGGTACCTCTTTTGTTGATTACTTCGGTTGCTTTGATGATGGCGATGGCTACCGTGATGAGTTTGAACCTGCAGGTCTTGCGGGTAACCCTACTCAATGGCTCGATGAGGATTACGATGGTTTTGGAGATAATTTGAGTGGCACTTCACCTGACTTATGTCCAGATACACCTTACTCGGCAAGAGCAGATGTTGATTCAAATGGATGTATCTTAGACCAACTTGATTCGGATAACGATGGTGTTTCTGACCTCAGAGATAACTGTCCGAATGAAGCCAAAGGAGAAGATGGATTTTCAGATGGCTGTCCTCTTCCATCGGCAAACTCTGACGATGGCACTTCTTCACTGTTCGGCACATCGACGATCATGATCTCGGTTGTAGTCGGAGTTGTTCTTCTTCTCATCGGAGGTGTCCTTTTCATGCGTAGTCGAGGTGATGGTTACAATGTTGACGATGACGATGACGATGATTGGGATGATGATGACGACGACGACCCACTTCCGTTTAGGAACAGTCGCAGTACACAATCTCCACCACCAACGAGAAATGCTCCTTCAACAGGTCCATCGAGTGGTCCAACCAGCGGCCCATCCAATACGCCACCAAGTGGCCCATCAAGAGGTCCTTCGAAAGGTCCTTCGAAAGGTCCACCTGGAAAGGGACCAAGTTCAACATCCCCTCCAAGTGGCCCCTCTCGTGGTGGCCCATCACCGAGGGCACGTGCACCGTCGAGTTCATCATTTGCTGAACAATCAGAGCCTGAATCTGAAAGTGAAGATGAAGGTGCTGCTAAGGTTCGAAAGGCGACGCTCAAAATAGACTTGTCAATCTTCGAAGACTGGCAGACCGACGATCGAGAATCCGCTGCTGATTGGGTGCGAAGTTCTCTTGATGAAGGAGATGAAGAGCGTTTAATCATGATGCAATTGCAAGAAACTGGTTGGTCTGCACCACAATCGAGAGCGATTTTTAATATGGGGCGGAGCCGCTGAAATGGAGTTGTGTTTGAGAGTGAAGGAACGCTTCTGAACATCATACTCAAGAACACGATTCGATTGGATGGAAAAGAGGGGGGGTAGAAAATGGACGGTAAAGACCTCGAAGGCGCTTCTATGCCCAGTGGAATTGAAGTGGATGAGGCAGCAGCCTATTTTGGTGTCATTGAATCATCCGACATGGTCCACACCTTGATGGCAATGGAGCACAGCCAAGCGTTGGAGCAGTTCTTTTCGATTCTTTCAGATATTGTTCTCTTACCTGGGGATTTTGATTTTGAAGCAGCGAGTGAACGTATTCAATGCGAAGGTGGCGAAATATATTATCTAGTCACTGGACATTTGGGGCTCATGAGCCTTCCAGACCAACTTTCCAACTATCTTGGACTACCTGACTCAACCGGGAGCTCGAGTGGAAATATCCCTGCAATTTCCATTGACGACCAAAACAAATTGGCAACACTTGCCGATCCAATGCGAATTATCAAACTCTTAGCCATTGCTTCAACTACGGGTTCAGAAGGGGAAGTTACTCGATATCACAATGCAATAAGAGCCTTATTTGCCGACCCCGCAGGGAATATGGCGACTCTTCTGACCGTTGTTGATGAACTTGAGGCGGCGATGGATGTAGCGGGTCATGCTTTGCCGATACCTTCTTTGGCGAGTGGAGAAGCAGGCACTGTAGCGATCGCCTCCCTTTCTGATTCGGTTACTCTCCCTCAGCCAACTGTTGAATCAATCCCCTTACCCGGGGCAAAAACTGAGGGGAATGTTTCCTTGCCTCAAACTTTAGAACCAACGGCTTCAAAGGACTTAGTTGAATTACCTACAATTGCAAAAACGCTTGAACCAGAGCCAACGCTCGACACCTCAAATCAGAAATTAGTTGCAAAAGCTGAGGAAGATGCCTTTTCGGGTGCGTTTGACATGGGTCTTGGTAAGGAAGAGCCCGTTATCATTCCTGAACCTGAGCCTGAGCCAGAGCCAGAACCTGAACCAGAGCCTGAACCAGAATTCGTAAGTGCAGCAGAACACTTTATTGCAGCAGATGTCGATGGAAGTCAGGAACTTTCGATTGAAGAATTAGCCGTTGCAACAGGCACTTCAATTGAAGAAGCAGAAATTCTACACAAGCAAGCTGATACTGATGGTGATGGTGTTGTTTCACTTTCTGAATTTATTTCATCACCTGCAGCCGAAAAAACACAGGGGCTTCCACGACCAGTTGCTCCAGTCCGTAAACCGCTTGCACAACCTGCATCTACTCCCGAACCAACTCCACAACCAACCCCACAACCAACCCCACAACCAACCCCACAACCTCAACAAGAGTGGAATCAACAGCAACAACAGCAATCTCAACAACAGGGTTGGAATCAACAGCAACCTCAACAACAGGGTTGGAATCAACAGCAACCTCAACAAGGTTGGAATCAGCAACCACAACAAAACATACAACCAACCATACGCTCTGGTATTTTATGCCGTAGTTGTGGAGTTGGCCTTGATCCATATTGGAGATTTTGTCCAATTTGCGGAATGCAAAATGCAGTTCACTGATCCTTCCAAAGAACGAATTCTCCTTTGGAAATAAAGAGTGTATCATCAAGCCAAACACTGGCATTTTTGAGTACGCCTGGAATATGAATTCCAACCGAAGAATTACCACCCAATGCCGTGTTATCTCCAACTGAGAAATAGCATGTGCCAAGTCGCTTTTCATCTTCAAGAACATTGCCAGATAGACGAGCTTGAGGATTCATTCCGAAACCAAATTCAGCCATCGTCCATACATTTTCTCGATCTTTCGTTCGAAGACGTTTTGCAGCCTCACCGAATTCTTGTCGAATTGTTGCAGCAATTGTGCCTCCTTTGACATCCATAACCATTCCATTCTCGATAACGAATGTAATTGGTTCGTCAACCAAGTTCGATTCCCATGAACCATCGATGACTACGGTTCCGTTCATTGTACCTTCTCGTGGCATGATGAACGCTTTTCCTGCAGGGAGGTTCGTCAGCATTTTTGGACGATTGCAAATACCATTGTCATCGAGTTTCCATTCACGCCAATTGACTTCGAAGCTGACATCAGTTCCCTGTTCAGATGTTACTTTCACAATTCTTCTTCGACGGAAATAAGACCCAAGGTCGCTGATTTTTTGTTTGATGAGTGAGAAGTCCGCCGACATTCCTCCTCGACTGAACATTTCATTCGACATTCCAGGCATTGTTGCGACACGCGCTCCACCGCGAAGAGATTGACGTATTGCACGAGTATGTGTTAATGAATAGCGAGTTGGTGCGATGACCACTTGTTGTTGGCGCATCAAATTTGCCACAGGTGGTGGTGGTTCTTCTCCATGATGACGAGCTTTTGGCATGACGATGAGCAGAACGCGGTCGGAGCGTTCGTTTGCTGCTTCGTGCAATGCTTGACCAATATCTCCAGTGGTTGGGTCGCAGACAATGAGTACATTTTCGCCTCTTCGAATGTCCATGCATGTTTTGATTACTGTTTGTGCACTGATTTTTAATTGCACAGCAACCTCTTCTATAGAAAGTTCATCGAAAGGAATTACTTCCTCAAGGGCTTCAGTATTTGGTTGACCCATTTGATCAACGGGTTCCTCGCCAATAGTTTTTACTTCATCAACCACTTCTTCGAGCTCTTCATCTTCAGTGTTTAACGGTTCAATCTTCTTCTCTTTACCGGAAAAAGGTCGCACCATACAACGGCGAGGGGGGCTTATACTTTCAATGTGTGGCAGTAGTTCTGAAATAAATCCTTTCAAATCCTTCAAACAAAGGTGAGGTACAAGCGTTCATGACTGAGGGACGAGTGGCTAAACCATGCAAGCCTATACCGTATTCATCGAGCGAGTCAAAGATATTCACCGCCTTGGAGCGCTACAAGGGCATTTAGGTTGGGACCAAGAAACAATCATGCCAACAAAAGGCTCAGAGGCACGTTCAGACATCCTCTCTTGGCTTGCTGCAGAACGGCATAACCGTTTGATTGACCCAGAAATGGGTCAGATGCTGAACGCTCTTGAGCAAGATGAAACATTAAACGATGATCAAAGAGCCAATGTCCGAGAGATGCGTAGATCGTATGACAAAGCGGTGAAATTACCATCAGAGTTTGTCGCTGCATTTGCTAAAGCCAAATCTGAGGCACTCTTATCATGGCAGAAAGCACGATTAAATTCGGA
>Ga0302116_1002805_pt1 | contig 10101 bp, 10 predicted proteins | sample AG5_SCM_MG_FD_203124 | JGI IMG/M metagenome (GOLD analysis project Ga0302116, IMG submission 203124) | Marine microbial communities from Western Arctic Ocean, Canada - AG5_SCM | ecosystem: Environmental > Aquatic > Marine > Oceanic | place: Canada: Western Arctic Ocean | collected 2017-10-01 | reverse complement strand
TTTAAGTGGGAGGAAGAGTATTCCCACTCCGGCAGAGCGTCGTAATGGTGGTACTCGTAGTTTGAAACTTCTTGATTGCTCCCGCAATAATCTTGAGGGATTAAATGTGGAGTTTCCGCTTGGACGACTGGTTTCAGTCACTGGTGTGAGCGGAAGCGGAAAGAGCACTTTGGTCAATGAGCTTTTGCATCCAGCTCTTGAACATGGACTTGGTCGCAAGATTCCTTTTCCTCAAGGGTTGGGAGAACTACGCGGGCTCAAGTCAATCGACAAAGTGATCGTGATTGATCAGTCTCCGATTGGTCGAACCCCTCGTTCTAATCCCGCTACTTACACAGGTGCATTTGATCCCATTCGTCAGATTTTTGCGGCCACAGTGGAGGCCAAAGCCCGTGGTTATCAGGTTGGACAGTTCAGCTTCAATGTGAAAGGTGGCCGTTGTGAGGCTTGTCGTGGTCAGGGCGTGAACGTCATTGAAATGAATTTTTTACCTGATGTGTATGTGCAATGTGATGTTTGTAAAGGAGCTCGTTTTAATCGTGAAACGCTTCAGGTGGCCTACAAAGGTCACACGATTGCTGATGTTCTGGAAATGACAGTGGAGCAGGCTGCTGATGTTTTTTCTGCGATCCCTCAGGCTGCTGATCGCTTAATCACACTGGTTGATGTTGGCTTGGGATATGTAAAGCTTGGTCAGCCAGCTCCAACTCTTTCTGGTGGTGAAGCTCAGCGGGTGAAACTTGCTACAGAATTGTCGCGACGCGCTACCGGAAAGACTCTTTATTTAATTGACGAACCAACCACCGGACTCAGCTTCTATGACGTTCATAAATTGATGGACGTTATCCAGAGGCTTGTTGATAAAGGTAATTCCGTGATTTGTATTGAGCACAATTTGGACGTAATTCGTTGTTCGGATTGGGTTATTGATTTAGGTCCAGAGGGTGGTAATAAGGGTGGCCAGATTGTTGTTGCCGGAACTCCTGAAGAAGTAGCTTTACATGAAACTAGTTATACTGGTCGCTATCTCAAAGACGTTTTAAAACAGCATCCTCCCCAATTAATCCAATCAATTGAGGCGGCGGCATGACTTTTTTCTTTGATCGTTGGGGTGATGTTGCTCGTTCGGTTGCATTCGCGTTCGTACTCAATGTTTCATTTGTTGGATCCGTTTCTGCAGTCGATCGGCTGACGATTGATCTGCCTATTTTGAATGTGAATGTCTCGCTCAATTTGAAGGGAGCACGCACAACAGCGGAGTTGATTGAGTCCAACCCTGATCTGCAGGAATTAGATCGAGCTGGCGATGGTTCCATGTCCCGATTGCTTTCTCAATTCCTTACGGCACCTCTGCCCCAGCGCACATCAAATGTGTTGGAGCAATCGGTGGGCCATCCATTGCTTGAGCAAGCCTTGCTGATGGCGTCCGAGTTGGTGGAGGTTGAGGGATTGCCGGCGGACACCAGTGGACAGATGTTGTCGGAAGCTTTGCAAGCCGCCTATCGCGATGGAGAGCCCAATTTATTGGGCTTGCTCCGTCGCGTCCCGGGTGAGTCGTTATCCATCGACTTTCAGGCTTTGTCTTCTTACGCCAAACGCTTACGGGCCAATCAGGAGGATGCCCGCGCACTGGTTCAACAAGGAACAGCGATGGCCTCAGCTCCAAACTCTCTGGCTGAATCCGGGGCTGAGGGTTGGACGCGTGCGGAGATTCGCTTTCCCGTGGCCCATCGTTCCGAAGCTCTCGACATCACTGTGTTGACGCCAGAGGGAACCTCCAACGGGAAGCTTGTGGTGATTTCCCATGGATTGTGGGATGAGCCAGAGAGTTTCGAAGGTTGGGGCCGCTTACTTGCTGCCAATGGATACACCGTTTTGTTGCCGAGTCATCCTGGGAGTGACGCTGATCAGCAAAAAGATCTCCTCAGTGGCGCTGCAGCACCACCAAATCCTGACGAGTTACGTTTCCGTCCTCTGGATGTTTCAGCTCTATTGGATGGAGTTGAGGCTGGCACTCTGTTGGTGGGACAACAGATCGCTGTTGATGACGTAGCGGTTGTCGGTCATTCATGGGGTGCCACGGCAGCGATGCAATTGAGTGGTTTACAAACCACGAGTAGGAATCTGAAAACGCGATGTCAGGATCCTCTTGATTCAGCTCGAAATCTCAGTTGGGTGTTGCAATGCAGCTGGTTGTCGGGAGCTGATCAGGGATCACTGGCTGACCCTCGTGTCAAGGCAGCCGTCGTGGTAAGTCCACCAATGAGGCTTCTTTTTGATGAGTCGAGCGGCCCCTCTCTGCAGGCGAAGGTGTTGTTGGTGAGTGGAACCAACGATTGGGTGGTTCCCTCCGGTCCTGAGGCTGTGGTGCCATTGAAGGGAGGGAAGCCATTGGCGAATGGTCATCGCCTTGTGCTGGCCTCAGGTGGTACCCATTTCAATCTTTGGGCGCCTGTGGATCAGAAGGAAGCCCCGATTCTTGGGCCGCTGATCTTGGCTTGGATTAATGAACAGCTTGCTGTTCCCTCGTCCCATACCTTCAGTGGTGGTGGTTGGGGGAATGCGTCCGTCCCTTTGGTGGATGTCACTGGACAGCTCTAAAAACACCTGTTCTTAAAAAGTCGTTTTCAAATCATCAGAACAAGCTGATCTGATCTTCACGACGCTGCGTTGCATTTCATCATCAGTTTGCGTTTGCTTGTTGCTGCGTTGTTGGCGAAAGATTCAGAGTCGGCCTGACTTCTAGCCGAAGCAAATGTTTTTAGCTGCTGATTTCTAAGGATGTCTTTAGGTTTGAACTTGTTTGAGCGTCTTAATCCTTAATCAAGACATGCACCTGATGTCTTGCTCTGTTGAGGGTTGATTGTGGGTTTTCGGCTACTTCATCTCCATCTTCACGGACTGTTCCGCTCCCATGATTTGGAGCTCGGACGGGACGCCGATACCGGAGGTCAAACCCTCTATGTGCTCGAACTGGTGCGCAGCCTTGCGGCTCGGGCTGAAGTGGATCGCGTTGATGTGGTGACTCGCCTGATTCAGGACCGACGGGTTTCAGCTGATTACGCCCAGCCCGTTGAAGCGATTGCTGCCGGTGCCGGCATCCAGCGTTTTGCCTTCGGTCCTAAGCGCTACCTGCGCAAGGAATTGCTTTGGCCCTATCTCGAGGATCTCGCTGATCAGCTTGTGGTGCACCTTCAGAAGCCTGACAATCGACCTGATTGGATTCATGCGCACTACGCCGATGCTGGTTACGTCGGGGCATTGCTGAGTCGCCGTCTTGGAGTTCCCTTGGTGTTCACAGGCCATTCACTTGGTCGTGAGAAGCAGCGTCGCTTGTTAGCTGGAGGTGGGGACCATCAACAGCTCGAGCAGACCTATTCGATCAGCCGTCGCATTGATGCGGAGGAGTTAGCGCTGGCTCATGCCGATCTGGTGATCACCAGTACGCGCCAGGAATGTGATCAGCAGTATTCCCGTTACGGCGGATTTCGTACTGATCGGGCTCATGTGGTTCCTCCCGGTGTGGACGCACGCCGCTTTCACCCTGGTTCGGTGGCCGCAGAGGTTCGTGAAGTTGAGGGGCTCTTAACTCCTTTCTTGCGTCAGCCTGAGCTTCCACCGCTGTTGGCGATTTCTAGGGCTGTTCGTCGCAAAAACATTCCTGCTCTGGTTGAGGCGTTCGGTCGGTCTGCTGTTTTACGGCAGCGTCACAATTTGGTGCTGGTGCTTGGCTGTCGGGAGGATCCCCGCCAGATGGAGAAACAGCAGCGCGATGTGTTTCAGCAGGTGTTTGATCTTGTTGATCGCTATGACCTCTACGGCCGTATTGCCTATCCCAAGCAGCATCGTCGCGATCAGATTCCTGCCATCTATCGCTGGGCTGCTGAGCGCCACGGCCTCTTTGTGAATCCTGCGTTGACGGAGCCGTTTGGACTCACCTTGTTGGAAGCTGCCGCGTCTGGCCTGCCGATGGTGGCGACCGATGACGGAGGCCCAAGGGACATTCTGGCTCGCTGTGAAAACGGCTTACTCGCAGATGTGACGGATCGAGAGGCCCTTCAAGATGCTTTGGAGTGTGCGGGTTCTGATCTTCAACGCTGGAGCCGCTGGAGTGACAACGGCGTAGAGGCGGTCAGTCGCCATTTCAGCTGGGATGCCCACGTTTGCTCTTATCTGGCATTGATGCAGGAGAGACTGCTGGCGGTGACGCAGCCAACGCTGTTGTCATCCAGTCAGACCACCTCTACTGGAGGTTTCCAGCCCTTGGGCGATCGCTTGCTGTTGCTCGATCTCGACAGCAGTTTGGAGCAGCCCGATGGGGATGCGCTCAAGGTTTTGCGTGAGCAGCTCGACCGCTGTTCTTTAGGAATTCTGTCTGGCCGTTCGTTGCCTGCTGCCAGACAACGTTTTAGGGAGCTGTTACTTCCTGAACCAAAGGTTTGGATCACAGGGGCTGGTACGGAGATTCACTACGGCCAGGAGAGTGAGCCTGATTTGTTTTGGTCGGCTCAGATTGGAGTGGATTGGGACCGCGCAGCTGTGGAAAGTGCACTGGCCGACCTCACTGATCACATTGAATTGCAGCGACCTGAGCAGCAGGGTTCGTTCAAGCTCAGCTACACGATTCGCGATGCTGGAGAAGAGATCCTTCCCTTGATCCGGCAACGTCTGCGCCAGCGCCACCAGGCTGCGCGTCCCCAGCTTCGCTGCCATTGGTTTCTAGACGTGCTGCCCCTGCGGGCATCCCGCAGCGAAGAGATCCGTTTTCTCGCTCTGCGCTGGGGGCTTCCACTGGAACAGATATTGGTTGTGGCCAGTGAACAGGGTGATGGCGAGTTGGTTTGCGGTCGACCTCCCACCGTTGTCTTGGGCGATCACGATCCTTGTTTGGATGATTTTCGTCAGCAACAGCGTGTTTACTTTGCGAGTCGCTCCCAATTACCCGGTGTGCTGGAAGGGATCCAGCACTACCGGTTTTTGGGTGGACGAGCCCGGCATGATCAGTCCTTGACCTGAACCTTCACAGCCGCTGCACAGCGGTCTGCCTTGGCTAAGGCTTCGTCGATATCAAAGCCGCGGGCTAAAGCAACGCCCATCCGACGCCCTGGCCGGGCATCCCGTTTGCCAAAGAGCAGAAGCTTCGTGTCTGGCTCCGTGAGGGCTTGTTCAACACCACTGAATTGAACGTGCTTTCCCTGGCTTTCGGCCAGGATCACGCGACTGGCTGCAGCATCGGCAGCAGTGATCGAGGGGATGGGTAGCCCCAACACGGCACGGAGATGCAGGTCGAATTCGCTTAGATTTTGGCTGATCAGGGTCACGAGACCAGTGTCATGCGGTCTTGGAGAGAGCTCGGAAAACACCACTTCATCGCCGCATAAGAAAAACTCAACCCCAAATAGACCGGCACCGCCAAGGTTGTCTGTGACGGTGCGTGCCATCGTTTGGGCTTGTTGCAGTTGGCTGGGCGAGATCGGCGCGGGCTGCCAACTGCATTGGTAGTCGCCATTGGCTTGTTGATGACCAATCGGTGGGCAAAACAGGGTGGTTCCATCGCGTTGACGGATGGTGAGCAGGGTGATTTCAAGATCAAACTCAAGAAATTCCTCCACGATCACCTGGGCCGAGCTGCCCCTGGCTCCTGCCATGGCGATCTCCCAGGCCTGATCTAATTCTGCAGCGGAGTGAACCACGCTTTGTCCTTTCCCCGAGGAGCTCATGACCGGTTTGACGACCACTGGCCAACCCAACGGTGCGGCGGCACGGTGGAGCTCCTGTGCATCGGAGGCATAGGCAAAGCGTGCGGTGCGCAGCGCGAGTTCACCTGCAGCCAGATTCCTGATTCGGTCGCGATTCATCGTTACGGCAGTGGCCCTGGCGGTGGGAATCACGCAGATGCCTTTGTCTTCCAGTGCCTGCAGGGCATCCACAGCCAGCGCTTCGATTTCCGGGATCAGCACATCCGGCTGATGCTTGGTCACAACAGCCTTTAAGGCGTTTGGATCGGTCATGGTCAGCACTTCGGCCTGATCTGCGACCTGCATGGCTGGTGCATTGGCGTAACGGTCGCAGGCGATGACGTGGCAACCCAGTCTCTGGGCGGCGATCGCTACCTCTTTGCCCAGTTCGCCGCTGCCGAGCAGCATCACTGTTTTTGGGAAGGTCGTCATGGCGGGTTTCAAGGCAGCATGGCTTGATCCTCTCGCTCTGACCCTCATGCCTTTGCCGCTCGCGTTTACAACGGCTGGAGACGCGGCCAATGGTCTGCTATTTGGTTGGGAGATCGCCACCGTTCAAAAGTGGACATTGATCTACCTCGGGCTGTCTTCCTTTTTGTTTGTACTGGTGTGGGTGATTGGCGGTTTTCGTCGTCGGTGATTAAGGCTCGGGCGACTCTGTGCATGGATCGCTGATCAAGGTGAGCTGGCGGAAGGCAGGTTCTTCATTCACAAAGCCCCAAGACTCAAAGACGTCGGCATCACTGTGGGTGATGTGTTGTTGACGTCCTTTTGAGTTGAGCTCAAAGCCCTGTTGTGCCATTCGGCGCATCAGGCTGGCTGCTTCTTCAAAGCGGGAGGCCATCGCCTCAAGGCTGGAGCAGTCGCTCGTGAGGCCGGTTTCCTTCCAGGTGAAGTAAGACATCTTCAGAGAATTGGTTGATTGAGGAGAAAAGTTGGGCTTATTCAATCAAATCTTGATCCTCACAATTGGGGAGAGTGGTTATTCAGGGTTAATATTAAGAAGTTTGAGCAGGTTAATTGCAAAAGTCAAGATAGTGAGCAAGAAGCCTTTCGTTAAATCATAGAGTATTTTTATTCATGGTAATTTTTAGAATAGTATCAGCGATAACTTGTATTTTGCATTTCTGATTATCGCTGTCTGAAGGTTCTCTGAGGCAAGATTTTCGATCCATGTGTCCCAAGCAAAGGCAAAAATACAATTATTCTCTCGGAATGTTTGAATATTATTATTAAAAAATTTGCCTGCTGTTTGTCTTGAAAGGATTGAACATATAGATTAACATTTTGGATTTGGAGCATTTCCAGTTGTTGGCGTCGCCAATGGAAAATTGAATATTTAAATTTTTAATGCAAGACTGATTGAATATGGCCTTGTTCCTGTTCGCAGCTTCTATTAAGTTTGGAGAAAAATCAAAACCTTTATAACTCATGAAATTATAATTATCTGCAAAATAAAGTGTTGATACTCCACTGCCACATCCAACATCTAGCAAGTGATAGCAGGCTGGATCGAATTCAAGTGGAAGCATGTCTATTAATCGATCTATATTCTAAGCCAACCGGTTTCATGTTTCTCAGAATTAGTAATATCTATTCCTTCTTTTCTATATCTGCGAGGCTTTTACTTTCTTCTGAAAGACCTTTCTGTTTTATCCATTCGTAGTTATGCTTATTATTGAATTTAACTCTCCATCCGAAGTCGTTGATATCCCATCTCAGTAAAGATTCAGGTGGAACTGGATTTTTATTCATAAAATCGAAGACGTAAATATAGTTTACTTGATGCTGGTTTTTGATTGGCTCAATGAAGAATCCGCCTGCCATAAATGAGGCTAAATGCTGAAACTTATATTAACTGATCTCGTTGGCATCGTTCAAATCATATATTAGACGTCTTATATCACGATAGTTAGTTGCGGGAGCGGCAGGGTCTTTTTTTCACGGTTAGATTAAGTTTTGGAATCAAGGGGCTGCCTTCTTTTCTCCGGGCATCCCACTCAACAATCACAATCTCTTACAGCCCCTCTTGCAGAAATTAGGTTATGAGGTAAAAGAGATTATTCACTATGGATGCACATTGTGTTTGTCACAACTTTTGGGCAAAAAGGAGGAGTAGCTAAAACTTGCACAAGCATTCATCTTGCTGCTCATTGGGCCAATAGTGGTCGCTCTGTTGTCTTGGTTGATTCTGATCGCAATCGATCAGCCACTGCATACGCATCTAGAGGTTTGCTCCCATTTGATGTTGTGCCCATGGAAGCGGCGGCAAAAGCAACAAGAGGTGCAGATATTGTCGTCACTGATGGTCAAGCCAGCAGCAATGAAGAGGAACTAAAGAATTTAGTTGAAGGATCTGATTTTATTGTTCTTCCTACAACTGCGCAAAGTAGATCAATAGAATTAACGGTAGAAATGTCATGCATGCTCAATAAGTTTGACATTCCTTACGCAGCACTCATTGTGAAGGCAGATGCGAGAAAGAAGGCTTCTATTCAAATCGCTAGGAGCAGCTTGTGTGGTTTCGACATCCAAGTTCTTGACTCAGAAATTCCATTGTTGAATGCTTTTGAAAATGCTGAGACTGAGGGAGTCACTGTTGATCTGGCAGTCACGAAAAATGGGAGATCTGATCGGAGAAGAATGTCGGGATTTTTCGCCTACTCACAAGCTTGCCGCGAAATTGAACGGTTAATGCCGAAGCCACAAGTCATTCCTATGCCTATTGGTTGGAATGTTTCACGTCTAGAAGATCGTGCTGCTTAATTGCAGTGATCTGGTTTGACTCAAGCACTCAACAGCCTCGCGATGAGCGGGGTTGTTTGCTTAAAGAGGACGTAGGGCGACTCCGATTAGAACAAGTCCTGCAGTGGCCAGCCAGAACCCTGGGACTACAAGCTGTTCTGGTGTACCGCCTAATTCAAAGTGATGGTGCAAGGGCGACATTCGGAACACCCGTCGCCCCACACCATCAGATCCTTTGGTTGCTTTAAAGACCCACACTTGAATAATCACGGAGAGAGATTCCGCTAGGAACACTCCACCCATCACCAGCAAAGGCCAAAGGCTGTTCGTTAGTAAGGCCACAGCAGTGAGAGCACCTCCCATGGCCAGAGAACCGGTGTCGCCCATAAACACTTTGGCTGGATTGCGGTTGTGCACAAGAAAACCAAGCCAACAGCCCGCCATGGCCATGCAGAACCCAGCAAGGCTTGGATCTCCGCTGTTTCCGCGCAATGTGAGCTGAAGTGCCATCCCGGTAAACACCAGGGCCCCGCAGCCGGCGGCAAGACCATCCAATCCATCGGTGAGGTTGGTGGCGTTGCTTTCAGCTAAAAACACAAAGACCGCAAGCGGCCAAATCAGCCAGCCCAAGGGAAGGCTGATGTCAAACGGCAAGGCCACATCGCCACTGATCCAACCGCGCATTCCTGCCCAGATCAGAAAGATCATGGCTGCTAAGGCTTGAAGCAGTAATTTTCCGCGTGGCGTTAAACCGGTGTTGGTGTGTTTGGTGAGACTGCGCCAATCGTCAATTCCTCCCACCACCATGTAGGCGAGTGTGATGAAAGCCACGGCTAAAAGTTGTTCAGCGGGTTGACCGCTCCAACTGATGAGGCCGCCTACGATCACGCCGACCGGCACCACCAATAGTCCACCCATCGTTGGGGTTCCAGATTTGCTGAGATGGCCTTGTGGTCCCTTTTCTCGGATCACTTGCCCCAGCTTTAAGCCACGTAGCTTGGGCACACCCCACCAGGTCACAATTGCAGCGATCAGCGTCGCAATCAGCAAAGGGAGGCTAAGCAGGCTGTTAGGGATCCAGCGGTCTGATGTGAATGCTGCTGCAACCACAACAACTGCAAGAACACCCGCAGAGAATTTCCCCTTTAGGAGCGCAGGAGTCTCTTGTGCGTCGTTCACATCCCGTTCCTTTAACGGCTTAGGGCAGGGACCTTAAATCAATCTTCCCAATTCTCTTCTGTTTGCTCATCGGCAGCGTTGTAATCCTCTTTTTCGCCCATGAGAGCAGAGAGCTCTTCTTCTTCTACTGTGCTCACCTCAGCTGTGCTGGATTCCTCGTCTTCCACAAGGCGACCGCTTGCTTCCAGCCAGCTCAGTAAATCTGGCTCTTCGCGTAGGGGCAGCACTGGTGCGGGTTCTTTCCGCCCGTAACGCGTGAGAGCTGGATTGATGTTGTCGAGAGCGCTCAAGTCAGACGACACTGCCCAGCTCCGTAATCGATCATCATAGGTGAGTGCAGTCTTGAGGATGTCTCTTGGTCAAAGTGTGGCTGCTCCTATCTGTGTGGGGCGGGGCTTTGTTACTGAGTTTTGGCCTGTGGAAGTGGGGGCGCTTGCAT
>Ga0302116_1002802_pt1 | contig 10104 bp, 11 predicted proteins | sample AG5_SCM_MG_FD_203124 | JGI IMG/M metagenome (GOLD analysis project Ga0302116, IMG submission 203124) | Marine microbial communities from Western Arctic Ocean, Canada - AG5_SCM | ecosystem: Environmental > Aquatic > Marine > Oceanic | place: Canada: Western Arctic Ocean | collected 2017-10-01 | reverse complement strand
AGAACTCCCCTCTTGAAGGGAGATTATACTACTTTGCAAAAAATTTGGCAGCATCGATCGATGCTGCTCCTTTACGAACATATTAAGTAGGAACATGATTAGAAATTTCATTCATTCCACAAACTAAACGTGAATACGTCCACGAGGTTGTAAGGGATCAGCTGAACGTCGAAACAATTGCAGGGGTTCACGTGTTTCCCTTCTTCCTCGAACTGTTCTGAAATTGCTGGGTGGGGCACCGCAACGGTCATGTCGTTGCCGAACTTGTTCTTGTACTCGACGAATTCATAACTATACATCCTCCCGGCCTTTTTACTTTTGTCAAACTCAAGTTTCTTCCCAACTTCGAAAAATTTTCCCTCGTTGAACTCAATCGCTTCAATGTTGCAAATCAAATTTATCGTGATCATGCTCGCCATTGCCATCGCGTTGAAGCCGTAGTGGAAGCCATCTTCTTCCCCTGTAGTTGCAATCGGCCACCCAATCGTCAGCTGGTCCAAAAAAAGCACGGCGAAGCCCATTTGCTTGAACATGATCTCCATCTTTTCACTATTCACCGCGGTGCTACTCTTGGCCCAAAAATAGTTTCGCTGGCCTTGAATCGTCACCGGGAGAATGAAAACGCACACTTTTGGGGGCACATTTTCAGGGTCGCTGATTTTGTCGTTCCACCATTGCGCAAACAAGGTCGGGTCCAAACCTGCGCCGAGAGAAGCGAGATTGTTGCGCAATTTTAATGAATGGAGGAGTGGGTTAGTTTAGTTTAGTTTAGTTTGGGTTTAGTTGTGGCTCGTAGCTCACTCACTCACCTTTATGTGCTGGCGCCCCGGCGTTGTAGATGAAAACTTCAGGCCCACCAACCTTGAACAGTCCAGCGCTGTCGAACATTGCGTCGACAAGCGCAAAGTTCTCGTGCCACTCCTGCTTGTAAACCACCTTTATCTTACCCCTCCCCAAGTTCTCCACAGTGTCGCCACCGACGTCGTCGTTTTTCTTCAGTTTTTCCTTTAGTTCTTGAGCATAATCAGGCCCCATGTCTAAGTCGCCCAGCAGCATTGGCAGCGTGGAGTACACCGCTCTGGCCTGGGAGTCACCCTGGATGAGGATTGAATTGATATTTCTTTCTTCGAAGCACGAGGCAATCTCACCGCTCGTGTAGAAGTGATATCGCTTGTCGCTGGGCTGGTAGGCGTAGATGGGATGGTTCTCGCCCAAAGACGAACCGCCAATTCTGCAAGGATTGCCGCTGAAAATGGAATTTATTTCGTCGAGGCGGGCGGTACAATCGGCCGCGTTCTCTGCAATTTTTATCCACGCTGCATCTGGTGATCGATCAGAATTTTCAGCCAGTGGCAATGTTTTTGCTCCAATCAAGCTTTGACTTGGACTTGGACCGGTTACAACAACGTCGGTGGTGAGTACGGACGATTCAACGTTGCAGTCCAAAGGCTTGCCATCGGGGGATTTCCCTTGTGTTCGGTGCCCGCAACTTTCGCTCGGGCAGCGCGTAGGACGCGCCTCACTCTCACCAAAAAATATGTACCTGCGCTGATTAAAATCGTTGAAGTAACGAATAGCAACCTTTAGGGTGTAAGAGCCCGGGACAGGCACTCGAAAGGACAAAAGCCAAATCGGGGTGTCGTCGACCGTCAAGGTTTGTATGACCGGAGTAATCATGGCAGGACCAACCAGACTGCTGTAGAACGACAGACTGTGGAACTCGTCCGTGGGGTCAGTGGCCAAAGACAGCGCAGAGGGGGGCTCCTGCGGTTCTGCTTGTGGGCAGGGAAATAATATCACGTGGTTCACTAGCTCTGTCGAAAACTCATTCTTCGGGGTGACAAAGCTGGACGCCGTGTAAATGTTCAATCTCGAATGTAGAGCGCTCTTTCCCCGGCAGTATGCCACCCCGTGTTTGCTGCCCATATCTGGAATGCTGTTTGGTGAAAAGGCGTGAAAGTTGACCGAGGACAACCAGCTCTCTCTTTCGGCTGCACAGGAAGTGAAGGTAGCAGGTGTCAAGATATTCTGCCTAATGTGGGCGATTAGGTTTGCTTTGGTTTGGGAGTATGGGGGATTTGTTTATCCCCATGAAAAGATCTGTAAGGGGTGTGGAATCTGTGGGCTGAGGATCTATGGGGACTGGGAATTTGATTGATGGAGGAGGAGAGGGGGGGGGGGACAAGGGTTCTTTTATTATGACGGAAGACTCCACTATTGCTGTTGTTGCTGTGTCTGTCTCACTCGACGAATGAATCAAAGCCAAGAGGGCCAGCAATGAAAACATTACAACAACGATGAACTTTGATTTTTTCGCGGACGGCAGATTCGCTGCCACTCCATTTTTTACAAATGGTTCGTTCTCGGCCTCAAGTTCAAGTGAGCGTGTCATTTTGATTTATTTTTTTTGCTTTTTTAGTTTTTTTACAGGCTTTGTTGAAATTACACACAGCTCCCAACTTTTGGCGGCCCTTCTATAGCCACAGCTCCCAACTCTTGGCGGCTCCCTTCTATAGCAAAATGGCCAACAATTCCCAAGATGTCATGGCTCAGCTTGTAAAAGCGCAAGAATATGAAAAACAACAACGTGCCGAGTTCAAGAAAGTGCTTGACCAGCTTGTTCAAGTGAGGGAGGATAGCGTGAGCAGATCAGACTTCAATAAAGTTTTAGAGGAGCTCTCGCGTGAAAAAGAAGAAGCTCGAAATGATGCTCGTGAGCAGCTGGCACAGGCTCGGAATCGTGAACTTGAAAACAATGAGCGCGAGGCAGTGATCAGGTCAGAGGCTCGAGAGCAAAGGAATGAAATGGCGAACCTCTATAAACAATTGCTTATTAAGCAACAGCAGGCGCAGCCAAATTCAATTCCAATTTTCGAACCAATTCCACCACCCAATGAGACAACCCAAGTCAACTCAATCCCCCTCGAGGTGACCAAGAAGTTAGAGGAGCAGCAGAAAGAAATTAGCGCCCTCCATCAGCTGCTGAAGGTGCTTCAGCAAAATAACGCTGTGACAAATCCTGGCCAGGTCGTCCCGGTCGATAATCTCCCTTCGCTCATCGCACCACAGGAGGCAACAACAACAACAATAATTACCCCAACAACCCCAATTCCTACCAATAATTCTTCTTCGGTGGTCCACCCCGAACATTCACCCGCGCCACCACCCACAACAGAAATTACCGTACTACACCCCCCAATAATAAACTCACAAACATACCAAATCCAACAAATCAAGGATGAGTGGCAGTCCGCAGCAGAATTGCTCTACTCGAAGCGGAGCAACAGTCACCTCAAAAATTACGTACATGTCACTGAAATAATAGCAGCCAATCCCTTCCTCTTCGAACCTCTCCTTGAGCGGTGTCCGCAAATCGGATCAATCATTGCCCACCTTCTCAAGCTGCGGTTCGGGTTAACCGTGCAATCAGTTTCCTGGACGACGTCCATTTCAGATTGGAACGGGGAGGATTGCCGAAGGGTTGGCTGCTCGGTTGCGGCCTTCCTCCGAAATTTTCAGACGGGCGAGGCGGCGCTCGAGGCGTGGAAGTTGCACTACGTCCAGGTGCGTGGGCGCGGGAAAAGCGAGCGAGCCTTTTGGAAGACGAGAATACGCGAGCAATATACTAAAACTAAATTCAATTGTATTATTCGCTGTCGCTCGGCGCAGCTGACGCCTCTGCTGAACGAGATCGAGGGGTTCGCCCCTTTTATGCTCGTTCTGTTCAACAACCTCCTGCGAGACTCAAAATACGGGATGGTGTTTCGTGTAGCTGTAGGCGCTTTACTGTCAACCATGGACGCCACCACGGACATATACACTCTCCATACTTACTGGACCTCTGGTTTGAAAGGCCAGGCTATGGTCCTGCTCGCCATGATTTTGGCAAATCTCGGTGTTCAAATCCTCGTTATTCTGGTGCAATACAAAAGCAAAAGTTGGAAGAGGAAGTTGTGGGAGATTGTAATAACCCTGACGTTCCTTCGCCCTGCAGTTGACGCGTACCGGGTTTCCACTAATCACGAGGATGAAGAAGTCACGGTAGATCAGCTCGCAGAGCTTTGTTTCAACAAGTCGACCGAAATGGGAACTGAGTCGATTCCGGGGTGTGTGCTCCAGTGCTACGTATATCTTATCTCCTCCTCGGAGCAGGTGGGGAAATTCGCTCTCCTGTCGATTGCAGTTTCCTGCTTAACAACTGGTTTCACCTCAGCGATGATTTCGTTTGATTTGGATGTCGACGTGACTCGGCGAAAAACACAGCCTCGTTTCTACGGCTACATACCAGGTGAGTAAAGGAGTTGAGCGGGGAGCGAGCAAGCAATCCACTGAAAGCTGCAACTAATCCCCATTTAAGACGACAACAACCTCAGGGTGGTGAGCTTCATCTTAATGACGGCAATGTCATCCCTACACAATCTCTCCCGCAGCTTGGGCTGCGCGATCATGCTCGCTGCGGATAAGAACCTCCTTGTCATGTTCATCGGCGGCGAGTACGTTTTCTATTTCTTGGCCAAAGTTCTGCGGGATGATTTTCTCAGTTATCACCGGTTGGAGGGGCTGCTTGCAGTTGTGACTTCCTTCGTGCACCATTTGCTAATGAAGATGGTTGTAGGTGAGCGAGCACGCGGAATGCCATCCATACACTACGAAAAACTAACCCCTCTCGCAATCTTCATCCGGTAGACTTCAGCGGAAACTTTCACTTTCGCCACGCATACGGGCTGGGTGGGTGTTCATTCTCGGTTTCTCTTATTTGGGCGCAAATTTCCCCCTTCGTTGCGCTACAATTTTACGACGGAGCACAACACTCTGAGAAACTCAAACTCTTTTTGGTTATCAGCTTCGTTATTTGGGCGGTGCTCAACCTCGCATTCGTCTGCACCATAGATTTGAACTACATCCACACCTTCTTCAGCACAGAAACGGCGGCTCAGTACACGGTTTTGTTGTTCAAGAATGCGACAGACGACATGATGAAGTTCGACGCGGCTTTTTCGAATCGGAAGAGTTTCACAAAAGACATCCACGGGGAGATCAAGGAGTGGGTGCGGCTGAACATTGATCGGTGGCGATTGGAGGAGCAGGACTGGTTTAAGGTGGCGCTCATTTACGATGAGTTCTTGCCTATTGAAGTTTATGAAGCGGAGGGAGGGGCGAGGAGAAGAAGGAGCAGCATGAGTTTCCGGGAGGTGGTCGGATTGGCAGCGGCACCGTCCGAAGAGAATGATAATACTCAGCTTGTCACCAGCAACACACAGATCAACCAAAACAACGAAGAGTGGAAACGAGTGGCTGAGGAGCTGTACGCCACCCGATCCAGCAACCACAAATCCAACTTCATACACATCAACCGAATCTTCGACGAGAATCCCGATATGCTAGCTGGTCTGACCTCGAGGTGTCCCAAATTCAACGTGATCCTCTCCTTTCTCCTGGAGGACCGGTTTGGGTTGTCGGTGAAGAAGGTGGACTGGACGAAGAGGTTAGAAAATTGGGACGAGACGGACCTCAAGCGGGTTGGCTGCTCCGTTGCAACATTTCTGCGAAAACGGAAGACGGGGGATGCAGCGATGGACGCCTGGAGGCTCGAGTACGCACAATTGGGAACCCTCTTCCGCGAGGTTGAAGGTGAGCGAGCGAAGCGAGCGAGCCTTGATGAAGACGAGAATACTCGCGATGAATCCCGCGAAATGGCTACAGATATAATGGCTACATCCACTACTAAGCCACTACTAACCCACCCATTTCGTTTGACTCGCTCCGTTTGTTTCGCTCGTCCTTCATTAAAAATGCGCCTCGCTTCGCTCGGCGCAGGCTTCGAATCGTTCATGCTCCTGCTCTTCAACAACCTTCTGCGCGACTCCATTTACGGTATGGTCATGAGAGTTAGCATCGGCGCAGGGCTATCGCTGGTCGACGCCGGTACCGACATTTCCGTGCTGATCTCCTATTACAGAGCGGGATTGACAACTCAAGCAAACATGCTTCTTGCTATGATTGCAACGAACGCCACTTTCCAAGTCCTTCTTGTCATTACACTCTATGCCAAGAAGAGCTGGCAAAGAAAGCTGTATGAAATAATCATAACACTCACATTCCTCCGCCCCCCTGTCGACGCCTACCGAGTGTCAACAAACCAAATCGACGACGAGATGACAATTAAGCCTCTCGCTGAAATGATGTTCAACAAGGGGACGGAACTAGCATGCGAGAGCATTCCTGGCTGTATTTTGCAGTGCTGGGTGTTCCTGGGAAACAGCGAGCAGGCAGGGCAATTCGCGGCCTTGTCGATTTTAATATCCGCGCTCACGACGGGCTATTCCTCAGCAATGATCTCTTTCGACATGGACGTAGACTTGCCTCACCGAAAAATGCAACCCAAATTCTACGGCTACGTGCCCGACGACCATAGTGCCCGTGGAAGAACGTTTATGCTAATGACGGCAATCTCAGCTATTCACAATTTGAGTTTGTCGGTCGGGTGTGCAATGTTTGCACTGGCGGACATGGACCTGCTCTTCTCGTTCGTTGGCGGTGAAATTGCGGTTTATTTGGGGGTGAAACTGCTGCGAGGCGATTTCATGTGAGTAAACCAAGCGGAGCGGAGCTCCCCTCGCTCAAGCACCTCCTCACTAACCCCCCCACAATAGGTGTTTTGTTCGCACTGAGGGCTTTGTTGGAGTCCTGGCCTCTTTTGGCCACCACACGGTTATCAAGGTGATCACAAACTTCAGCGGGTGCATTCACCTGCGCCACCCGTACGGTAACGGAGGGACAGCCTTTAGCCTGTCGATGATTTGGGTTCAGGCGCTGCCTTTCGTCGCTCTTCAATACTACGAAGGCGATGACGCGGAGGCGATCAAGATCTTCTTGGTTTGCAGTTTTTGCCTTTGGCTGATTTTGAACATCGCCTTCTTCTGCACCATAGATCTGGACTTGCTCGGAACGTTCGTCGGGACGATCACGGCGGCTCAGTATACGGTCAAGTTGTTCCAGAAGGGGACAGACGACCTTCAAAAGTTCGACGCAGTTTTTACAACGCGGAGCAGCTTCACGAAGGCCATTCATGCCGAAATCAAGGAGTGGGTGCGGCTGAATATCGATCGGTGGCGGTTGGAGGCGCCCGAGTGGTTCGATGTGGAGCAAATTCCGGATGAGTTCTTGCCGGTCGAGGTGTACGAGGCGGAGGGGGGAGATAGGAGGAAGAGGAGAAGAAGTAGTTTGAGTATGAGGGAAATGGCGGGGTTAGGGTTGGGGGGGGATGGAGGCAATGGTATTGTTTCAAATCAATAAATAGTTTTTCGTTCACTTTTTCATTTTTCATTAATAGGGAGGCTTGAATTGAGATGCTGGGCGCGCCTCACGAAGACCTCTATCTGGCGCTTTGCCACTGCTTGATATAGCAACCATCTAGGTTTCTGTTGTCTTCTGGGCGCGCCTCTCGAAGGCCTCAATCTGTCGCTTTGCCACCTCCTCGAAGACATTATTCACGAATTGGTCAACAATTGCACTGCTACTCTGATATTCAACGTGGAAGTTGACAGTGCAGACGTTTTTATTCCCTCCCTTCCCCTCGCTTATATTCCAGGTGCTCCTCAGGTTGTCAAAGGCTGTCGACTCAATTGCTTCTATAGTACACCTTTTTTGAGCCTTGTCCAGTTCAACGTGCGAGCGGTATTGTGTGAGAAAGGGAGTGTTTGGGAACCCAATTGTCAACTCTGCTTCGAAGGCGAACTTCGTGCTGTTGCTGCTCTCAACAATCCTGGTGACCTTGCTGTGATGGCAGAAAGGCAAGAACTTGTCATAATCATCAACATCAGCCACAGTCTTGAACAGTTGAGAAGCTGAGACGTTGACCGATTTACAAACGGTGTATTGGGCTGCTGCTGCTGCTGTGGAGAGATGACGCAATTGGCTCATCGTGACTCACAGACGACTTTATTCCAATTGCTTAAATAAAAAATTATCTAGTGCATAGCCTATATCAACCTATATACTAAAACGTCACACGTCAATGGTCCTCACTGAGCTTGGCTCGAAGCTTCGCACTACCCTCTCCAAGCTCCACTCCACTACTGTTGTAACCGACGATCTGCTGAAATCAACATTATCTGAAATATGCAGAGCCCTCATCGAGTCCGATGTTAACATCAAGCTTGTTTCCCAAATAAAAAAGAACATTAAGCTGAAAATTTCCATGGAGGGGGAGGAGGGGGGGGGGGGGATTAAGCGGAAGCTGATTCAGAAGGCCGTGACTGAGGAGCTTGTTAATTTGCTTGAGGTGAGTTATTGTTTGTGAAGCCGCTAGTTAGCCCATTTCGCCCACACTAAACAACCCATTACATTACGCAGCCCAGCGAGAACACACCTTACAAAATGAAGAAGGGGGAGCCCAACGTGATCATGTTTGTTGGCCTTCAGGGTGCAGGAAAGACGACTACAATTGCGAAATACGCTGGCCACTACCAGCGAAAGGGCTGGAAGGTGTGCATGATTTGCTGCGACTCTTTCCGTGCTGGGGCGTTTGACCAGCTGAAGCAGAACGCCACCAAGCTGAGGGTGCCCTTCTACGGCAGTTACACCGAGGGTGACCCGTTGAAAATCGCGACGGAGGGTGTGAAGCAGTTTAAGAAGGAGAAGTACGAGGTTATCCTCATCGACACGTCCGGCAGACACCGGCAGAAGGCCGAGCTGTTTGAGGAGATGCAGGAGATTGCTGGAATCGTCCAACCCGACAACACCGTATTTGTGATGGACGCCACTCAGGGGCAGGCGGTGTATGACCAAGCAATGGGTTTTAGGGAGGCGGTCGATGTGGGGGCGGTTATTGTGACGAAGTTGGACGGACACGCGAAGGGCGGTGGAGCTCTTTCCGCAGTCTCCGCAACGCAGTCGCCGATAATTTTCTTGGGCACGGGGGAGCACTTTGACGACCTTGAGCCTTTCAACGCTAGGAGCTTTGTCTCCAAACTGCTTGGATTCGGCGACGTGAGAGGGTTGATGGATAATTTGAGGTCGATCCAGCCCGACAAGAAGGAGCAGGTGAGCGAGCGAGCGAGCAAGCGAGCGAAGCGAAGCGAAGCGAGCCTGTCACAACTAGTGTTTGGTGTTCTGGCTCGCATGGCTCGCTTCACTGTCAACCGTGCGCTTGCCGTTGCGGTCCAGGTCGTAAAGGAGTTAGTAGTTCCATAGATTGCACTAATTTGAGGAAATGGTGAGGAGCAGGAACTCACAACTACTAATTCTCACCCACACGCAGGAGGAAATGGCCAAGAAACTCGCCAAGGGAATCTTCTCGTTCCGGGACTTGTACATGCAGTTCCAGAACATCATGAAGCTGGGGCCGCTGAGCCAAGTCATGGGCATGATACCGGGGATTCCCCAGGGCATGATGGGCGGAAATGATGCGGAGAACACGAATCGGTTTAAGAAGTTTCTGTACATGATGGATAGCATGACGGATGCCGAACTCGACGGGAAGATCGACTGCCACAAACTGGACGCCTCCTACCAGGTGAGCGATGAGTGAGCGAGCCTTTTCAGACTGACGAGAACGCACATTTGGACCCCATTTTTGAACCGTCTTTGAACAATAGATTTGCGGCAAAAAGATGCGCTTGGCCAAACCCGCCACCGTGTCCAATTTGGAGCGTCTAAAAACCTCGTGCGATGGAGTTGCGGCCGATTTAAAAAATTCTCCTTTTTTTTGGGCGGTCCACCGTGCCCAATTTTGAGCGTCTAAAAACTTCGTGCTTTGGAGTTACGGCGGACTAAACTAACCCACTCTTTTGCTTTTGCTTGTCGCAGCTTCGCGTAAATCGAATCGCCAAGGGCTCTGGTGTGCACCCGACGGAGGTGCAAATGCTCTTCCACACACACAAGCAGTTCGAGGGCGTGGTGGGCAAGATGGGAAAGAGCGGTTTGTTGAACGAGAAGCAGGTGAGTGAGCGAGCGAAGCGAGCGAGCTTTGAGGAAGACGAGAGTACGAGCCACTACTAAACCAAACCCACTCAATTCAATTCGTTTTCGCACCTTCATCGCTCGGCGCAGCTTAACCAGCAGATGCAACGAAACCCCAACCAGGTAATGCAGCAGCTTCAG
>Ga0302116_1002801_pt1 | contig 10104 bp, 1 predicted proteins | sample AG5_SCM_MG_FD_203124 | JGI IMG/M metagenome (GOLD analysis project Ga0302116, IMG submission 203124) | Marine microbial communities from Western Arctic Ocean, Canada - AG5_SCM | ecosystem: Environmental > Aquatic > Marine > Oceanic | place: Canada: Western Arctic Ocean | collected 2017-10-01 | reverse complement strand
ATTCCTTGATCTTCAACTCTTCCAAGTCACCAGATTCGGCCAAGCCCAACGGGTCGAATCGACCACCCGGGGAGACGTCACCCGCGACGAGTCCGTCGTCAAACGGGTTGGCCGCCTATATATATCTTCGAAATTGTCTTAAAGTTGTCTTTAACTTGTCTGTGTTTAGTCTGTTTTGTCTTAAAGTTGTCTTTAACTTGTCTGTGCCGTACTATATTTTGACCTTAAAAAACAAGGGGTACTCCCTTAGTACTGCCTTAGTACGAAGGGGGTACTCTCATACCTCAAATCACTTGAAAACCCTACATGTATTTATATATTAAAACCCTAAATTTAGGACGTTATCGTCGGACAAAAACGTCGAATAAACGAAATAAGACAAAGGGGATGAAGAAAAATTCTTTAAACTTTGTGAGGAGTAACAAGTGTTGCCGTGTGTAACTTTTCAAACTTTACAATATATACACGTATTATCCTCACGCGATCTAACGCGGGCAGATACATAAATATAGATAGATACATTGGAAGAAGTGGTATGCCTTATTTCGTCTCTTTCTTGTGTCTCTCTCTCGTATTCTCATCTTCTTTCCCCGTCACATTTTGAGTGGTCGTTTCCAACTCAGCGAATGTCTTCAGCATTCGCGTTAAATATCTTCCAGGTTTCTACGACACGAGTTTACTGCACGATTTAAACAAATCAAATTGGATTCAAAATAATCATTGGTCGAACTATTTTGTGTGTTTGAGTACGTCTTTGATCGAATGAATTGTCGAAAGGAGCACATTTGCGCGACTTTGATTTTTGAACAAACAGTCAAAGGGTGTTGGGTCAAAGGGTGTTTATTGGTTGTTGAAATTGTGAAAATCTGAGATATTTTTTAAATCCTCAACTATAAAGTGCTATAAACGAGACGCCAAACATTTACTGACAAATAATGCTCTCTTTTCTTCTCACTATAAAGACAGAGTAGTGTATCACTCTTGTACTCTCGCGGAAGGACTGTTTTTAAACCGGAGAAGAACGGAAAGAAGTTACGAGTGAAAATCTTTTTACGCCGACGACAAGTGAGACGAAGAAACTCGCGAAACTCGTCGACGGTTTCTTCTTCTAATTTTTTACACGAACACCACCACCAAACAAAACTTGGCAATCTGCTTCTGAGTGATTTTGTCCAAACATACAAGAAAGAGTGAATTCATTTGCGCATTTAAGCGGCGTGTATCTTCTCCTCGTGTGTGTTCGAAAGAGACCGCGCGGTTTTTATAGTGTTACAGGAGAACAAATTTGAGATGAAAAGAATGTATGCGAATACGGCGATAAGGAAGAAGACGTCAGATCGTCGTTTCTTGGTGGTTCCGTTTTTAAACGCATTTGTGTTGATTTGTGCAACGATGCATTTTTGCTTTGCGTCGTTGTTAGGCACCTCTGATAAGTTATTCCTCGGAGTTCGCGCTGAAGAGTTGACACGTGTCCAAGAAGAACGAGATGAAAATCAAAGCCTCCTCGATACGTGGGGCGATGATAATGGTGATGACGGGCAGCAACAAAAACAACGTCGAGATAATAATATTGAACTTAGATCTTCTTTGACTATTTTACCATTGGATGATGATAACAATACAGATTCTTCATCAAATTTGGGAAATACGCAACGTGTAAACGGGAAACACGAAGTGTGTTTCGGGTTAGACAGATCCCCGGAGTGCGAAATGGTCGACGTCGATTGGGACGGAAAATTGTCCGGAATTGATGAACCAGGACCGTGGATTAAAGTTGAATACCTCGAGAGTAGGTACAAAGATGGGAGTACTGTGTGGACGAAATCCGGGAAGGATAGTTTGGTGCGTGTGTGTTTTGCTTGCGTGATTTTCAAAATTGTGTTTTTTGACTTTCATCATTTCTTTTTCTCTGTCTTCTTTTGTTTTCTTCTTTCTTTTTATTGACTCTCTGACTCTCACTCTTTTTTTTACAGGAAAGCAAGGAGAAAAGCGCATGGTCAGGTGATTTTGAATTCAAGCAGAATAAAGATTGGATTAAGAATTTGCTCGACGCTCACGACGACGGAGAAGTCGACGTACGGCAAAAATTTGTGTATGCGGGGGTCTATACTTTTGGCTGGACGTATAAAGGAACGGGAAGACAAGGGATTTGTGCAAAAGGTTTCAACAATGAAGATTACACCGCATGGGGGAGGAAGAAGACTACATTAGTCGGCGGATCAGATTCCAACGTCCCTCAAGCGCCCGGTATATCTCACAGCGTGCAAGGGATCCAGGGACCGTTCACCAGTCCCACGACACATATGACTGATGGGATTGACTGTAATTGTAAAACTTGGACATCATCTACGTTTTGGTTCAGAGATATCTCCGGAAACAATATTTTGCCAATCCAAGGCATCTACGCGGGAGATCTCGAGGATAAAAAAGAGGCCATTATCTTTAAACTTCTCGAGAGTATAACATGGGTACGAGCGCCAGAAGCATTCTCTCCTCCTCCGCCAATGCCTTCGCCGCCTAGTCCTCCGCCTTCACCACCGCCTTCTCCGCCGCCAAGTCCGAGTCCTCCTCCGCCGAGTCCGAGTCCTCCTCCGCCTTCTCCTCCACCACCTTCGCCGTTTCCTCCCGGCGGCTCGACTGACGCCGACAAATTCAAAGACACTAAGATTGTAGTTGGTAACGCTTTACGATTTGTTTCGGATCCCGAAGTGAATTTTCGCATCGCCGTTAACGACGCAGACGCTTGTGAACCAGAAAACTGTTTCGAGAGTAACTTGTCGTTGCAAAAATACGTCGATGCTGGCTTAACCTGCGAAGCGTGGGTGCGGAAAAAAGGCAGTGAACAGTGCACCTACGACAAGGCAAAAGAGAACATACGTGACATTGATTGCATGAAGTGGGATAACTTTTACAGCAGCAAAAAATCAGCGGCGACGAAAAGGCAGCTGAGCATAACCGACGCGAACGGTATTCAGAAAGTGAACGGAACTTTCGAAATCCTTTCAAAGTGTTATTGGCGAAACGACGACGGAACGATCGTTAAAAGAACGGACGAGGATGCGAATGGGGAAACAAAGGAGCACAAAAAGATACACGAATTCACTGTTGTGCCAGACTGTCAAGAGTGGCAAGCTTCGGAATCGGGTAAAGAAGAGGAGGAACTCACCATCGCCCGTATGTTTTTGTTGTCCTCGCCGAAATATCTAGGCGCGAATTGCGACTATCTTCCCGAAATGAGGGAGCAGATATTTCGTGATATTGACACGAACCCTTTGGATGGTCGATTGACGTACGACGAAATGCTCGAAGCGTTCACGAAACACGACGTCGATCCTTCATATTTAATATATTTGAAAGAGACGAAATTTTTCGAGGCGAGAGACGACGCTTTGAAATTATCAGATTTTATGAATGCGAAAACCGCAATGCCTCTGAAGTGCGCTTTGAAGTACACGCAAACGCAAGCGATTTTTATAACAAAAGTTACAATGCCTACCGTTCAAACTGGGCAAGAGGAGTGCAAGAAGGAAAAATCTGAAGTCTCTCTAAATTGGGATTATTCTGTTGATCCAGTTGGCAGCGATCGACAATGCGTTTACGTTGACGGACGTTTTTACCAAAAGTTCACTACAGAATCACCAACAAAAGGAGCGAAAAGTGTATCTGATACACGACCGTTGATGGGTCATGGTAAGGATCAGGTGCAACTTGTGAGTCATTTTACGTGGGAAGAAGGCTACGCGGGCGTTGAAGGCAGCAAAACCGACGATTGGCCAGCCAAGAACCCAAGTGGTTTCGAAATGCTTGTTCAACAAGGTTCGAGAGTTGTACATAATACTGGTAAGGGCACGTATACTTTGGATAATCAACCGAGTATGGAATCGTCTGCCGTAATGACGTGGATAAAAATATCAAGCAAAAAAGAATACGAAAAGAAGAAAGATACCATTTGGCACGCTGGGTCCTTCAACGAGAAAAAGTACAAAGCTTTCGGAATTGTTTCTTTGGATCAAAACAAAGGATTTGGTCTTTTCGTGCAATTTTACGGTAATCCGGAAAGGAACATGCTGGAATCGAAAAAATCACTCGCAACGGACACGTGGATTCACGTCGCGTTCGTTTTGAATAAGGTAAACGGGTTTACACTTTTCGCGAACGGTGAGATCCAAGAGAAGGAAGCCACGGTGGAAAATGAAAAAATCGATTGGCCGGAGGTTTCCGAGAAAGTATCCATCCTATCTGTTTCCTCAGCCTCATTCGACGATTTTCGGATCTACACAGGCATCGTCTCGGAAGCGCAAGTACAAGCCATTCACAAATGTGGTCGATCGAAACATTGCGCATTTCTCGCGCATGCTAATCCGCAAAGCAGACGAACATATTGTATCGCACCCGATTACTTCCACGAAGACACTAAAAAAAAGTTTGATGAATTAGAAGAAAACCATCCACCGTGTGCGACTGGATTATTTTACGACGGTGGTTCTATTGATTTGTCTTTTGAATCTGATGAAAAAGGCGTTCTGTTTTCTTTTCGCGACACCGCGCTTGGCGAGACCGGGTTTGAAATTCATCGAAGAAAAATGATTGATTTAACTTCGCCCTTATCCAACGAATACGAAGCAGTTGTACTCATTGAAAGCAGCCTCGATTTATGTGCGACAGTGTTCAATTCGATCAGCTTGTTTGACGATTTGGCAATTAAAAATCCTGGCGAAATATGGGATTATCGAGTCGTGACAAAGTACGGCGACGGCAAGCGGACGGACAGTTCAGATCCGGTTTTATATACTACGCCTTGGATGGGTACCGTCGAAGGTAAGATTGTCGTCGGGAAGTCTGGAATGCCAGTTAAGAATTGCCGCGTCTGCTCTCGATTTATTGGTCTGGGTGCTGTGACTGACGACTACATGACTTTGAAGAACGGTTGGAACCAAGTCTCTCGTTCGCTTCGTTTTGCGAGTCCGTATGCTCCACCAGGATATACGGTATCGGACGATGGTGTATGCTTTGTTGAAGGAGTGGTGAGAGGATCGCGGTGGTCGGTGGTCGTGTTGACTTTACCGGTAGTGTGTCGTCCATCGAGGGTGATATCCTTTACTCTGAACAACAACATTGGGGCAGTGAGAGCCGACGTTCACGTAAACGGCGATATCGCTGTAAAAGCCGGAGCTCCACTAGAACGAAAAGACAAAAGTAATATCGACGATGTTGAGGAATCAGAACATCTCAGTCTATCCGGAATATACTTTCCAACGGCCAGTTCGTCGAGGAAAACTATAAAATTGAATCCACTTTCGGATTTCAACAACAGCTGGAGCGAAATTGGCGGCGACTACGGCGTTCCGTATTATTTTGTTTCATCTGACGGAATTTGCTCGATTCAAGGCACAATCCGGACGAGTGGCGATATTACAGAGCAAGACATTTTAAAACTTCCAAAAGAGTGCGTACCTACGAATAACCTCATTTTCAGTTCGAAACAGGATGATAAGTCGTTTGCGCGCATCGACATTGCTGATGGAAACATCAGATTCCACGACGACTCTCTAGGCGTTGTTTCTCTGGCGGATGTATCGTTCGCCACAAGCAAATTTAAATATGCAACGGACACAGCGAAATTCATAGACGTCAGTACGAATGGCTTCTCTGGTGCAAATAATTGCAACGAAATTATTACCGGCACAAGAGAAGACGGATACCGCGGGTGCCAAACCAGAACTGAGAGTGGGAAGATGTGCCAAAAGTGGACTGCGCAATCACCGCACAAGCATAATCGAACGCCGCACAATAAAAAGTACGCGAATGAAGGCCTCGGTGATCACAACTATTGCAGGAACCCAGATGGAGAATCCGGAGGGATTTGGTGCTACACGACAGAAAGTTGGGAACGCTGGGAGTATTGCAATCCGGTGAAAGATACATGGGAAGAACCGAGCTTTTCGGTGAGCAAAAAGAGAACGTGCTATCTCGATGGCGTGATTAAAGGGCGGAATTGGGACAAAGTGATTGGAACACTCCCATCGAATTGTCGTCCGCCGAACCGAATGAGTTTTCCAGTTATCGGTTCGACTGGTTCACCTTCAAAAGGGTCTGGATCGCCCGCGCGGATTGACGTGTATCAAAATGGAAATTTCAAACTTCAAGCGAGTGCAGCATTGGAAGTCGGGGAAGCCGGTTGGGTGAGCTTATCGGGTATTCATTTTATGACCAAGCATATAAAAAGAATCGGGGAAAATCCAATCTTTCTCACGAGGGATCTCGCGAAGTACATGCGTGTCGAGCACTCCAACGAGGGTTCGCAAGAAACGGCGTTTAGATCGACCGATCAAGATTTAGAGACATTTTCGGTTTTGAAAGGTGGGGATTATCAACAAATTAGTTTGTCTCGACTCAGTTCTATCGAGAGCATAGCCGTCTGCACACCTTCTCAAGAAGATATCCACAGCTTTGATGTTCGAGTTCTTGATTGGAAAAATCCGGACGATCGTGGCGATACCGGATTTGAATGTCACGTGCACAAGAGCGATCAAGACGGAGAAGTTGTGGTTGAAATACTCGCAAAGCTCACTAAATGTCAAACATTTGTGTGTATAGGGACAAAAGTCAATGCATTTCGCGGTCAGTATATCACCGTGAGGTCGAAGGAAGAAGGGGCTACGGAGTCAAGAATTTCTGAAGTAAAAATCTCTGGCGTAGAAGTCGATTGTCCGTATTCAGATTTTTCTGACGACGACGGCAATTTTGAAATTACAATCCAAGAAAAGACTGGAAAGACGTCAAAGAAAACTCACGTTGGTGTTGAAGCGTTCAAGACAGATATATTTCCTCGCGTTGACCAAAGATTATTAACGTTTCATGCGAACGCAACGAGCAAAACGTACTCAACCACGTCGATGCCTGAAAGTATTCTCGTCGGACTTCAGATCGATGAGGATGCGTATAAACAAAACTATCAGAGAAAGCAATGGAGAGTGGTAAGTCAAGCTCAGCTAGGGCAGGATTCCTACGACGGGAGCTCATCGTACTCACGTGATATATATCTGCATGGTACAGATACATCGCAGTGGATTTCTCTCGGAGACTGCTTTTCTGTGGATGATTTCAAAATTAACTCGATGCAAGGAGAACTCGGCTTTGGCGGTTTTACGACGGTGACCAAAGGGGTTGATTCCAATGGTGAACATATAGATGCGGTAAATATAAATGAGGTGAATTTCACAAAGTTTGTAACCTACGATAACAATAACGTGAAAGGCAAGAACACATCATTTCTTGCATACAGCGAGGGAAATATTGATGCTGATGAAACTGTCGGGCTGCGGATGATTCATTTTGATATCAGACGCGAGACGAACTCTCATGAACAAGTTGCAGTACAGGCTTATCATGATGATGAAGATTATACGTTTGACGACGATACAATTTCTTATCAAGCACACAAAGGTGGAAATGACTACCATTCCTCCTCGGGTGATTACGGGGATTCATATTCTTCGACTTCAGAGTATGAGGGCGGAAGTGGCTATCATTCCTCCTTGGGTGATTATGGGGATTCATATCCTTCATCTTCAGAAAACGAGGGTGGAAGTGACTATCATTCCTACTCGGGAGATTCGTCTTCTTCTTCAGAACACAAAGGTGATAATAGTGACTCCCATTCCTCCTCATACGCAGCATATCAACAGCATACCACCACAGCCACCGCAGTAAAAAAGCCGATGTGCCATAGTAAAGTAGGTTGTTGCTACATTCTTTTCAATCAAAATGCTGGCATTAAAAAGGGCTCACTCAAAAAAACTCAAAAGGATAAGATTGCCGAACAAGTCTTGGAGAGTTGGAAAGCGAAAGAAGAAGTTCCATTAAAAAAATATGGAGACAACGGTTTGATACTTAATCGAATGGAATATGACTTGGAGGTGACATATCCACCAAGTCCACCACCAACACCACCAACTCCTCCACCGGCTGATATTTCTGCATTTAAAACGCTGAAAAACGAGAAAATTAATATTGGGACATGTTTTGAGGCCGATGACGTTCAAATAATGTACGTTCAAACGCAAGGGTTAGATGTCAACAAACACACTACCACAGCTATTGGACCTTTGAAGGGTAGTAATCGCTCGATACATTCCTACGTATCTTACTACCAACAAAATGAAACAGACCAGGATACCGGAAAAAAAAATCCCGTTTGCAAAATGACAAAGTTTGATATCTCCTGGGCAGCCCAAGCGTCTCCTCCACCTTCTCCTTCTCCTCCTCCACCATTTTTACCGCCACCTCCTTACGATCCAGCTCAGGTTAATGCTGACACTTATGGGAATGACGACGACGACCACGAAGCGAACACTTACAGGTACGATGCGAATGAGTGCCATTCTCTGCAAGGGTGCTGCTACTTCGAAGCTAAAGAATCTGCTGCATTTGAAGGGAGTTGCAGCAACGATAAGGAAGCTTCAAGTAGTTGGGCGAGTGATAAAAAAATCAAAGTTTCTCTCGCGAACAATACGAACGCGAAAGGTTACGGCATTGGGAAATTGAAGTATACGATTGCGCGCGATTTTCCACCGCCACCACCTTCGCCACCGCCGTCACCACCGCCACCACCTTCGCCGCCCCCGCCGCCGGCGCCCCCGCCGAGTCCACCGCCATCGCCTCCTCCTCCATCGCCGCCACCATCCCCCCCGCCTTCGCCGCCACCACCTTTGCCGCCACCACCCCCTTCTCCGCCACCGCCGCCGAGCCCGCCGCCACCACCTCCTTCTCCGCCACCGCCGCCGAGCCCGCCGCCGAGCCCGCCGCCACCACCCCCTTCTCCGCCACCGCCGCCGAGCCCGCCGCCGAGCCCGCCGCCGAGCCCGCCGCCGCCGCACTTCTCCGCGATCAATACAAATGACGACGATCAAATCGATAAAGATGAGCTTACTCTATATCTTTCGAAGCGCTTAGAATTCGTGGACGCCAGAATTATCATCACTGATGAGGTCTGGGATATAATAAATGTTGATGGTGAGAAATCTTTGAATGCTTTAGAATTTCACAACGTTGTGGCTGCTCTCGATAATGGAATTATATTTGGTCGCGTATGGTCCGTATTCCCGATATTATCATCAAAACACTTGTCAGAACTTTACACACCAATGAGCGTTGATGCATACGTGTCTTTAATCCCCGTACTAAGTGGATCAATTCCATATTCGCAAAGTACTTGGCAGAAATGGTACGACGAAATGAGACGAAAATATTCAGGATTTTCTCTCGCAATGCCAGATAAAAAATACATTTCGAAGAAATCTTTACTTGCTACCATGGGAATCAGTGAGTTACCCACCTCCAAGCCAAATATGATGCCGTTGTCTACAGTAAAAGAAGCAAAGGTGTTTTTCAAGGCACACGTTCATATGCGGAAGAGTTTCAGTGACATTGCTTCAGACATAATGCACGAGAGTTTCCCGGGTCAACCTGTTGAACTTAGGGGCAATTTTCAATTACCTGATGTACCACATGTTTTTAATTCTGGATCTTCGGAAACGATTCTATCCATCTCACATCTTGGCGCAGCAGGTGATGATATCGAAGATAATACGGCTGTTTTAGTTTCTGGTATGGTTCGCTTTCCAAAATCTCGCACACAGGATTATGTTTGTGGATTGCAATTTGCGACATGGAAGGCGTACAAGGGAGCTAAATGTTCCGATACCGAAACTGGATGTAGTCCAAAAGGGTATAAATATGAGGCGGAGCCAGAAATTTACTCTACAGATCCACTTGGGCAAATTGATATTGGAGTCACACCAGGTGAAACTTGGGCTTTTGTGGCCTCCTACGATGGCCACGTTCTTTGTTACGGTGGGGATGCCTTAGATGTGCACGCATGTGTGACATCATCAGACTTTGCTAAGTTCAACAAAGACGTTTACAACTCAAATGTTTTTGTTGAGGTTGAATCTATTACAGGAGGCGAGAAAGTTGTTTTCTTTGACGTTACAGAACGACAAGTTGACATTGGCCTATACGCTGGAGCGTGTGGAACTCAGTACGAGGATTACTCCTTGTTAATAACACCGGCAAACGGGTGCGGAGCTTCGGTTGCAGTTT
>Ga0302116_1002800_pt1 | contig 10105 bp, 12 predicted proteins | sample AG5_SCM_MG_FD_203124 | JGI IMG/M metagenome (GOLD analysis project Ga0302116, IMG submission 203124) | Marine microbial communities from Western Arctic Ocean, Canada - AG5_SCM | ecosystem: Environmental > Aquatic > Marine > Oceanic | place: Canada: Western Arctic Ocean | collected 2017-10-01 | reverse complement strand
AGCTGTAGCGTCATGATGCTACCGGACGAAAGCTTGATCGTCTCGACCAACCCACCCCCCGAGGTGCAAACCAACACCACGAATGTTGTCGTGAGCATCAGTTTGTACGCAATCCAACCTGCCAACGTCCTTCCTCCAAGTATAGAAGGTGCACCCATCCCCATAATCGGCACAAAGCTCATGACGATCCACTCCGGCCTCAATATGTCGGCGAAGCCCAACCTGTTTGAAGTTCCCAACAACCACCTCGCCCTCCCATACTTCCACCCCCAAAACAGAAACAGCCCCAGCTCACTCACCATGTACGCCGGGATCGCGTAGCCCGGTAAGACCAGCCCCCCTACCGTCAGTGCGAGCACGTGGGCAGCGAAGTACCCCGAGACCAGCATCATGTGGCCGAGGAAGAAAACCCACTCGAAATTCAGCGGCAATATTCCGCACCATTTTGCCGTGTGAGGACCCCTGATTTGGTCCGTCATCATGCCACGCTCAATCCCCACGCTCAGATCAGAGATTATGAACCCCGCAGTCGCAACACTGAGGCAAATGGAGACGGCTGGGAGAAGCGCGATGCGGTCGGCTCGCATCAAAGCTCCTACTTGAAGGATTAGTTGCGGCAACGCTTCGAATATCATCTCTATGAGCTTCGTGAACATGAGCAGTCCATTCGAAGACATTGCAGCCCCTTCCTCCTTCGCCTTCCCGCTCCACTTCCCGTATGTGTGAACCACCGGATCAAGGAGACACAGAGTCTGAAGAACCCTCACCGCCCTGATCTTCAAACTACAGTGCTTGTTCTGAATCAGCGAGTTGATCACGTGAGCGCCCATCGCCCCGATCAGAATCTTCAGCGATGCATCGTACGACTTGTGGTCCCCAGTGTCCTTGTAAAACCTCAGCATCAGCGCATCTGAGATCATGTCACTGTAGGTGCAACCGAGGGAGATCAAAAGCCTCACACCAAGCCCAAACCGGGAAAGCTTAAGTGGCTTTTCGAGCCTATCCCCAAGCTCAAGCATGAAAGCTTTGTGCAGGGCAATGTTGGTCGAGATGAGTTGGTGAAAATCGTTCACTTCAAACCAACTCGCTACCTTCACTCTGACGTTGTCCGCAGCTTGGATGTTTTCTATAAAGTCATCAGCTAGGACCTTGGCAGTGGTGTTGTTGACACTAGTTAGGGCTGAGGGGGAGCTTGTGATTGGTGGGGGGGGCTCGAAGACCAATTCATTCACACGGTCATTAGTTTCCCCATTGGCAACACTTCGCCTGCGAAGCACTTTGGATCTTCTTCTGTCGTTAGCCTCGGCAGAATCCTCAGTCTCAACCTTGCCGTTACTGGATCTTCTCATATTTTGTTATCAATGAGGAGTGTGCCAAAAAAATTCAAAAAAAAATTCCTTTTGTCTTGTGGTGTTGTGGGTGCTCGACAAATTATGCTCGACAAATTAGCTAATAAGCACACTCCACCCGTTTACCACCACCCATCTTTGAACCCTCAAAATAAAATCAACAAAATTTTACTTGCTAAAGCCATCCCCTTCGATATTTAGAAAAATGCCGCCTTCAAATCCACCTTCCAAGTCACTCACACAACCAACATCAGCATCCACGTCTTCAGTCCCCGCCCACCCCCACCCCCACTCCCAAAACCAAATTTCCGACGAGGATTCTGTACGTCTGGGCAATGCCCTTCTCTATGGCCTCAACGACACTGAAGTCAATGTCCACGAAGCTTACAAGTACTTCCACTCAGCCGCCTCCAATTCCAGCAATATTGGCGCGCTGATCCAAGCCTCGTACTGTCTGATTCACAACATCGGGCAGCCCCCTCTCCCGCGCAACACCACTTTTCCTGCCACATCTCCCACCAACATTGAGCAGGCAAAGGTGAGATGACACTATTTCAACATTCTTCTCCAAAACCCCCGCATGCGCCCTATCTCACCCCACCACAACGTATTCAATTCAGCGCTTCCTGTCAATCGCCGTAAAGCGCGGTTCTACGAAAGCCTCTTGCCTCCTGGGCAAGCTTTACCTCCGCGAGAACAACCTGTGGGAGGCCGAGAAGCTGCTGAATTCTGCCGCCCGCCTTGGCCACGTTGAGGCCCTTACCCTTGCCGGTAAGCTCAACCTCATGTTCAACAACTACGAGGATGCGATTTCGAAGTTCAGTATTGCCGCTAGAAAGAATTGCGGGAACGCGCACAACGAGCTGGGGGTGCTGCACTACCACGGGCTGGCCCCGGGGCTTCTTCCGAAGATCAGCAATAATATCGATTCCAATTCCAACAACAACAACGACGACAACAATAGCATGACCAACGCGTTCAGCTACTTTCAGCGAGCAGCCGAGCTCCACAACTGTGCGGGGATAAACAACTTAGGGATGATGTACGAGCTTGGCCAAGGGACGACATCCAGGGACTTGGCCCACGCGGTAAGGTGCTACGAGCTGGCGGCGGAGGAGGGCTATTTGCCGGCGATTGCGAATCTTGGGAGGCTACTGTTGCAGACGGCGAGCATCGATTTGAAGTTTGCGGATGGTGCACACGGCGGCGAGGAGAAGGTGGAGCAATTCGAGGCGATCCAGCAGGTTGACAGGGCGATCTTCAACCTGCGGCGGGCGTCGGACTTGGGCGATGCTCGGTCGTCCTTGGAGCTCGGCATCGTGTTCGCTAGCGGGGTCCACTCCTGGTCGGAGACAACCGTCCCCAGGGACGCAGTTGCGGCACTCAGCCACTTCAAGAGGGCTTGCGCAATTAGTCGGGGGGAACACCAAGGTCATAATACGGATGAAGCTAACAAAAATAAAACAACGATGAAAGAATCGAGCAGCAAAACGGCGCATAAAAACGACACGTTAAAGGTAGCGGCAAAGCTCGCTGCGGGCTTGCTGTACGACGAGGGGAGGATGAGCGAGGCGTACAGCTACTACGAGACAAGCGCTTCCATCGGCGATGTGGAGAGTTACAATTGTTTGGGGATAATGTGCGAGGAAGGGAAGGTGAGTGAGCGGAAATGGCTACAGCCACCCACATCCACTACTAAACTAACCCACTCAATTCGTTTGGCTCGCTTGGTTCGTTCGTGCGTCATAAAAAATGCGCCTCGCTTCGCTCGGCGCAGGGGGTGCCGGTTGATGTTCAGCAGGCCTGCACCTTCTTCCTCCAGGGCCGTTCCTCCAAGTCCAGACCACACTCCGGCTTCTGCTGCTTCAACTTGGCTCAGCTCCTCTCCAATTACATTTCCGACGGTGAGCGTCTTGCGATGGATTCCGCGAATTGGCTGCCGACGCTACATCCACTACTAAACTAACCACTCAATGCGCCTCGCTTCGCTCGGCGCAGGCGAAGTCCTCCTCAAAATCAAACACTCCGCCGAGTACTTTGACTCAAATTCTTGGAGCTTGGAGTTGTCAAAAATGGCAGCCCTCTGCACGATGATTCGGCACTTTGTCGGAAGCCAACTGTCAGGCAAAACAATACAAAAGGGCGACCTGAGAGTATTAATTTCGTTGTACAAAGAGGCGAGGGAGATGGGGTGCGAGAAGGGGTGGGAGGAGGAGAAAAGGCTCGAGGCTGAGCAGAGGAAGGAGGACGCGATGAAGAGGGCGCTGGACTCAGCTAGGGGAATAGATGTTTTTGCCGGGCAAAATGACGTTATTCGGAGGGAGGTAGTTTGTATTGGGAGCGGGGTGTTGGCAAAGTCTGGAGCGGAGGAGGAGGAGGCGGTGGAGGAGGAGGCGGAAGAGGATAATTACAATAAACAAATTGATGTAACGGAAAGCAGCAGCAGCAGCAGCGATGGGAGTGACGCTAGTTTCACCCGCCGATTCTTGAGTGATAATGCAGTGCTGAGCACCGTTGAAAGTGTGCACCCACCCTCACCCTCACCCTCACCCTCACCCTCACCACCATTACCATCGCCTTCACCAAAACAACAGCCACAGCAACAGCAACAGCAACAGCCGCATAAAGTGAAGTCGCCGAATCCACCGGCGACACCACCAACACCGCCAACACCAATAGCAAAAATAGAATCTCCTCCTCCAACCCCAACACCAACTCAAACACAAACCCTGCCATCACCATCACCATTACCATCAACTCCACAACCACAACTACCACCACCACAATCGAAATCGCAACCACAATCACCGGTCAAGGTGCTGACGGAAGAGGACGACTGGGACGACATAAAAATTGGCGCGGATCAGAGAACAGGCTCAAGCTCAGGCTCAGTCAGTGCAACCCCTCCAACATCCAGGCACAAGTCACACTCGCATGGGAGCTCCCCTCGTCACCAAAACCACAAGAAACACTCAATAACCTCCCAATCCGACGCTTCAAACAACAACTCAAATTCAAGCGGCAGCGGCAGCGGCAGCGGCACCGGGTCCTACGAGAGTTCGGCCGAGTGGTATTATCTCGATAAGACTGGAGGTGAGCGAGCGAGCGATGAATCCAGCGAAATTGCTGCAGATATAATGGCCACATCCACTACCTACTTAACTAACCCACCCAATTCGCTTCGCACCTTCTTCGCTCGGCGCAGAGGTTCAAGGGCCGTTTCAGTCCGACATGATCAACCAGTGGGTTCAGAGCGAGATGCTGCCGAAAGATTTGACAGTCAGGGAGGGGAGCGAGGGGCCATTTCAGCCGTTGGACGATTTGTGGGATGCAGAATTTGGGGTTGACAAGAGCATTGCCAGAAGCTTTTACGAGTCTCCGATCGGGAAGAATGCGTCGATGCATAAAACAGATATGTAGATTTAAAAAATGTTTTTATTGGGGTATACGCCAGAAGTACGCAGCGTTCGGATCGCACGTAGCGACGATACACCGCGAGCTACCCACGCCCATTGTGGTATTGATGCTCACGGACTTCCAGTATTTGTAGTTGCCGCCCTTCTTGCTCTTAACGCCCTCCGGCTTGGCGAGCTCTAGACCCTGTAGCACGTGCTTGATATTTTCGGCCACCTCCTCCTCGCTCATCTTCACGTTCCCGACACTCATGTTGAGCACCCCAAATTTATCGCATTTGAACGACAAACTGCCTGCTTTCAGTTTGTTGATGGTGTCCTCCATGTTCTTCATGTCGACCACAGTCTCCATCTTCAGGTTGGGCATGAGTCCCCGAGGGCCAAGAACCCTGCCGCAGGTTTTCTTCATGTACTTGAGGATTCCATTGGTGGCCACAATCTTGTCATAGTCCAGCGGGCCAAACGATCCGTCCGCAATTTTCTGGCAAGTCTCTTCAGTTCCGTACCCATCCGCAAGCTCCTTAACGGCCCCCACCTCCGGGGAGTTATCGAGCGATTCCGCAATAACAAGCACTCTGGTCTCCTTCCCAGGGATTTTATTCGGTAGACCCATTGTCCCCTGGACGGTTTGGTTGGGCTTTTTGGGGTCTACGTTGAGGTGAACTGAGAGGTCGATCGACTCGGTGAATTTTAGGGGCTTTGGGCGGGTTCGGTGGGGGGGGGGGTTCATTATTTCGGTTATTGCGAGAGTGATTGGGAGCTTGGTTGACTTTGTTAGAATTTTGAAGGTTCTCGTTGAGTTGGTGAAATTGATATTGGTGAGATTGGTGAGAGACCGAGGCCTTCGGAGAGATGAAATGAGGGATGACATTTTGGAGAGGGCTGTGGCTGTGTATGTGTGTGTGGTGATATGATAAACCAAAATGTGTTTAAGTGACCAGACCTCAAAATTACATTTGGTGTATATTTTGGGCCAAAACATGCCAGGTTTATCAACGCTCTCAGCTCTCCTTCTTCTTTCTGTAGTATTTTCCCAAAAAGCTACGTTCGATACGTTTGATGTCAATAAGGACAATGCCATCGATCGAACTGAATTTCAAGCCATAGACAGTTTATACATAAAGTATCAATATGATCAATCTGCTCACCAACCTCACCACTTCTACGATCACTTCTCCTTCTTCTCCTCCTCGGACAACAAAAGTAACGACAGTGAACTTTCCTTCAAAGCCGGCTTTATAAATTCCCTTGCCATGATAATTGCAACTGAAATTGGAGACAAAACGTTCTTCATTGCGGCCATCATGGCCATGCACTCGAACCGTGTGGCGGTGTTCCTTGGCTCCTACGGTGCCTTGATCTTAATGACCATTCTCTCTGCCTTCATTGGGCTGGCCCTCCCGGCGTTCCTTCCTCGGTCGTACACCCACATAATCGGTGGTCTTCTCTTCCTCTACTTTGGGGTGAAGCTGCTTTACGATTCGCGAGCTATGGAGAGCGGGAAAGTAAGTGAGGAGCTCGAAGAGGTTGAGGAGGAATTGTTGCACATGGCGAGCAAGAAGAGTGACGATGATGATGATGATGACGGCAATGGCAATGGGAATGGGAATGGCATAAATGATGTTGAAGACGGCCACAATACAGGCTTCACGCCCATGAAGAACACCGCCTCAATACAAAAGCCTTACGACAAGGTTTTCACCCAAGCGTTCACTTTGACGTTTTTGGCCGAGTGGGGCGACCGGTCGCAGATCGCGACGATTGCGCTGGCCGGGGCGCGCGATCCGATCGGAGTAACGGTTGGTGGGTGCTTGGGTCACGGGTTGTGCACGGGCCTTGCGGTGGTGGGGGGGAGAATTTTGGCAACGAGCATCAGCGAAAAAACTGCAACAATCGGCGGGGGGATTGTTTTTTTGCTCTTTGGTGTGCACAGCTTGTTCTTTGAGGAACTATAGAACTATAGGGTGGTCATAATTTCTGCTTCTTTATTGGGGTTTCATTATTATTTTCGAGAAAATAATTGTCCGAGTATTTCCTGCCGTTCCCAACGTCTACTGTGCTGCTGCTACTACCCCCACTCGCAGTCGTCCCCCTATTTATATCCCAAAGCTTGCACATTTGCTCCAACGATTTCACCCCGCACACCTCCTTGACCCCCTGGTTCTTCGGAAACTCGTACTTGTACTGCTTCTTCAAAGCCAGTGGCGTGCGTCGATTGGTGATCATCTCGCAGACGACGTATTTCGTGTTCGCAACGTGGTTCCGATAGTCGCAGCATAGGTTTATGTAGTCCTGGACCACTCTCTCCTGCGGCAACAGCCCGCCGCTCTTCCTGAAAACGCTCAAATTGTACAGAGCCCCCCTAGCAAGCATCACCCCCTTCACCTTTCCTACAGTTTTCATCGCCTTCATGTCCTCCCTACACCAAACATCGCCGTTACCAACAACAGGAATGTTGAGACTGTCCACAATTGGCGCCAGCTCAGACCAGCTGGCCGAGTCCTGCGCCATATGTTAGTTTAAGTTGTGGCTCGCATATATTTCTCTCGTCTTCATCAAGGCTCGCTCGCTTCGCTCGCTCACCTGCTCGGTGTCGTTCACGGTTCGCGCGTGGATTGTCAAGGCGTCAGCGCCGGCATGTTCCAACGCCTTGGCAAAGTCAATAGTTCGCTTGGAAGTTAGGGTGAGATTGGTTGGGTCGGACTCGTCGATTATTAGGCGGATCTTCGCTGTAACGGAGAGATTTGGATCGACATTTTGTTTCAGAGTTTTCACTATGTCTGTGGCTGTTTTGACGTCCTTGAGGAGGGCAGCGCCCATGTTGTCTTGGACCGAGAAATTCTGAGGAAGCGCCGAGCCTATGTTAGTCGAAAAAAGCAAAAAAAGGTGAATCACTGAATCGGTCGTAACTCCAACGTATGGTGGTTTTAGACGCTCAAATTTGGACATGGTAGTAGATTCGGGCGAATCACTTTTAATCAACCCTACCTCCAACGCATAACGACTTCAGACACTCAAAATTGGAAACGGTGGCTAGTTATCCAAAGAGCATCTTTTAATGCGAGGGTTTTGTTCAGGGACGAACCGGTCAAAAACACGCATCTCAAACCATTCGCACGCATCTCAAACCTCAAAAAAACTCAAGACTCACCTTTGGGCACCCCATGTTGACGTCAACGCCAATTATGTGGGCTGGGGTGATTTGGTTGGCCGCCTGGAGGGCGTAAGTGGAATTCGACGTGCCAATTTGGAGTATGAGATTATTTTGTTCGTGGAAGGGGGAAGTGGACAGGATGACAGGTTGCTGCTTTGCTTTCTTTGATTTGTTTTTGGTTGGCTTTTGGGGGTTCGAGTTCGAGTTCGAGTTCGGGTTGGGGTTGGGGTTGGGGGTGTTGTTGGCACTGGAGGAGTTTGTAGAAGACCCTTCATCCAATTGTGCCTGCTGCTGCTGATTTTTGTCCTTCCTCACATAATCGACCGTGTTGAGCTCTGTGTTGATCACTCGGGCTGTCGCAATGAGCGATCTGTCTATGAGCTCCTCGGTGAAAACTATGTCCGCCCCGTAGTTGAGGGCAAGCAGCCGAAGGGGCAAGGTAGAGGCTCGGACCATTGGGGAAAGTATCTCAGCGTTCTCAAATCGGCTCATTTTGGGCCTAGGTTATGTGGGATCAACGATGGTAAAAATAAGAGGGCTGAAATTTATTCAAACTATTATGTGTTTCACAGGTTTATAGCATGAAACCAAATCAGTTCATTTTACTACTTGCCCCTTCCTTACCTTTAGCCAAGCACCTGAAAGGTTCGATCTCATTAAATTCAGATAATACAGAGAAGTTCATTTCCAAGTTCTCTTTCACTGCCAACACCTCTGGCAAGCTGGAAGGCACATTTACCGGTCATGGTGTTCGATTTGAAGATTCAGGCAACAATCGACATACGCTCACGTTGGCAATATTTGATGATGTAGATCATGAAAAATACCTAGCCTCTCTGTCGAAAGGATCATTGTGTGAAGAGCGGCTGAAGCTCGCGACGTTCACCTCAATTTTAAAATCCCATACACCATCCACAGCCGAGTTTGCCGTCGATCAGGTCTTCAAGCCAAAGACAAATTCCCACTTCTACTTCTTTGTGTTGGCCGACTGCTCCCTGGAGTTCTACCCTGCGCACCCCCCATCCCTCGATTACACCTGGCACATTTTGAACGGCTCTTCAGAGCTCCCTGCCGACCAGGAGGGCATGCTTTCGTTCAATTTCTTCGCAACCGTCTTGCTCGGGCTGTGGGTGTTCTTTGCGCTGGTTGGCGTTCAGTCGCAGCTCAAGAAGTTCGGAATGGTTCACCTTTCGACAGCCAGCATTGCGGTGGCTCTAATATTACAATTTCTGGCGGTGTTTTTCGAGGTGAGCGAGCGAAGCGAAGCGAAGCAAGCGAGCTTTGAGAAGACGAGAGAATGAGCCACTACTAAACTTTTGCTCACTCGCTCCCCCCTGCTCCATTAAAAATGCGCACTATTTCTTCGCTCTGCGCAGATGGTGCATTTGATGAAGTTCAAGCTCGACGGCAAGGGGTACCGGTTGAGGCACGGAAGGCTACCGCTGGATTTTTTCAGCGACACCTGCCAAAATTTAAGTGAAGCGATCTGCATTGTGGTGGTAGTGGCCGTTGCGAACGGGTGGCTTCTCGTTGACGGCCGGTTTAGGCATATCAGCAAGGTGGCGGCAGCAGGTGAGCGAGGAAGCGAGCGAGCCTTTTGGAAGACGAGAATATAATCGCGATGAAATTGCGCGAAATGGCTAATGGCTAACCCACCGCTTCGGCTCGGCGCAGCGTTTGGAATCTTCGTCTTCCAATTCTTTGTCGAGCTGCACTCCCGGAACTTAGAGGACGACTTTTCCAGCTTTCACGACCACGACCACTGGACTGGGGTCTTGCTGATGCTGATGAGGGTCGGGTGCTGCGGTGGCATGCTGTACGGAGTGAAGAACACGTTGAGGCTATGCCAGAACGACGATCGAGTGATAAAGTTCCTGATGCAGTTCGCGGGGTTTGCAAGTGTTTGGATGCTCACGCTACCGGTGACTGTTTTTTTCGTTGCGCCCTGGTTCGAACCGCACCAACAGCACTGCGTCGTTGAGGTTTGCAGCGTTTTGTGTCAGGGGTTTTGCATGGGGGGTTTGTTGGGGTTATTCTTGGGGGTCGGAGAGGGGGGGAAGGCTTTCTTCAAGGCTTCGACAATTAAAGACATGGGCGACTTGAATACTGGTGGCATGGGGGCGGTGTTAGGTGGGGGGGGTGGAGGGGGGGGGGGGGGGGGGCCGCCCAAAAAAAACCGGTTGGGTCGG
>Ga0302116_1002797_pt1 | contig 10111 bp, 13 predicted proteins | sample AG5_SCM_MG_FD_203124 | JGI IMG/M metagenome (GOLD analysis project Ga0302116, IMG submission 203124) | Marine microbial communities from Western Arctic Ocean, Canada - AG5_SCM | ecosystem: Environmental > Aquatic > Marine > Oceanic | place: Canada: Western Arctic Ocean | collected 2017-10-01 | reverse complement strand
TTGTGGTTTGGAAACTGGTACGGGAGCGGTTACCGGGGAGAGAACCGGAACAGGAGCAGAGACTGGAGCAGAAACTGGAGCTGAAGAATCAGAGGCTGAAAGCTGTTTAGCGCTCTCGGCCACCATCCTCACCTCCATCGAGGATGCGACGGGACTCGCCGCCGCTGACACTGGCGCATTTACGTCGTAGCCAAATTCGTCGGCGGCACGCAGGCCAACTTCAATCTCGACCAAGATTCGCAGCGGGTGGCCCCAAACCAAAGTTTCCCATTTTTCGATTGCGTGTTGCAGCTCGAGATTCTTCTTCGACAGCTCCTTCTCCTCTTTCTTCTCCCTCCTCTGCACCTTGGTGATCATGATCCCCCGCTGCTTGTTTAGCTCCCGGTCGTTCTGCCACTTCGTCACCATCGTCATTCCGTTCGTGATGCACTCGGTGAACATTTTCTTGCAGCTGCATCGGAGGCAAACATACTTGTCGAACTTTTCAGCCTGCGCCCACGAATACGAATACGAATTGAGTGGAAGGTGTTAGTTGCAGCACCATACACTAGTTGTGACTAGTTCGCTTCGCTCGGAGCTCGCTCACTCACCTGCGCCTCGCTAACATTGATGCACGGACCGTGAAACCAATCCTCGCACTGGTCGCACCCGATCATAAATCCATCGTAGGGACTCCTGCAGATGCAGTACCCACAGCTGACCTGCTTGATAGTGGCTAGGTCCTCGTCGACATTGACGCAGAAGGTAGCTTCGGACGCTTGCAGAGCCTTGAGCTCGGCGATGTTCGAGGCGGAGGAGGCGCCCGCCTCGGAGTTAATTTGCCGAACGCGGATAACCCAGGCCTTGGCGACTTTTAGGTCAAGCCGGAGGCGATCTAGCTGGGGGGAGGTGCAGGATAGCTGCGCGAAAAATAATGAATGTAAATATAACTCTGGACAATGTGCACTGAACTACACCACAACACAAGTCTCCTCACCTTGTCGCCCTCCGATATTATCGACCTCGTTGCGCTCTCTCCGGCCTTCTTCGTCCCCCCGAGAACACTGTTCGCAACCCTCAACCACGCCTCCACCTTGTCCAGCTCAACCTTGATCCGCTTCCTTAGCAGCAAATCCGACGGAAACGTCGATCCTAGCTCGGAGATTTCTCGCAGCGACTCAATGTCGAGCTTCGTGGGCGACGCGAAGTAGCTCTCGCTCTTTGCGAACCACGTGGAGTAGGCTATTCTGTACCTCAGGAACACCCTGAACTCGTCGAGCCAGATTTTGACGATCTTCACCCAGGGGCGTGTGAATTTCAGCTTTGTGTTTTCGTCAGGCTGAGGTTCAATATTTTTATCAGCATTCCCAATTCCAATTCCATTCCCATTCCCATTCCCGTCGCCATCCTCATCCTCTTCATCGCTCTCGAATAGCTCCTCCCCCCCCATATTCCAGTAAAGCTCCATGCCACGCTCGTATACCTCGTCGACCTCCTGAAAATTGCAGTCGTACAACAGCTCCTCCTTGAGCGCAACAACGCCCCTAGCCTCCTTCACCCATTCAACCGCCGTCTTAAAGTCCCGACCAATTTCCTCCTCGACGGTCATAACCTCAACAGCTGCCGCTTCCTTGTTGAAGGTGTTGAGGGAAGCGTAGAATTCATTTGTCTCGTCGTCCTGCGCCGCCATTATTTTTGTGCATGAAAGTGTTAAAATTAATGTAATGTAATGTTGTGATGTTTTGTAGTGGCTAAGAAATGCTTCTCATCTCACCTCCTCCTCCCCATCGGAAAAAAACCTGTCAAGCCCAGACAACGCAACTAAACTCTCAACAATTGACTCCCTCGGCTCCCTCAGAAACTCCAACGCGTTGTCGCTCGCGTTCTTCAGTGTTGACTGAGCCTGGGACTTCCAGAGGGTAAGCCTGGACTGTTGTTTTTTTAGCCTCGTCAGTGAGGGCGTGAGGTCGATGGGGAAAGATTCTGAGGCAATTATGAGCGTTTGCATTGTGGTGAATGGAGGTTTGTTTTTTGAGGAAGATTTTGATTTCGTGTCGTTTGCGCTGGAGCGGCCGCGACTTGCTGTGGCCATTCCACCTCCTTCCTCCTCCTCCGAGGGGCAAACAACATCAATCTGGGCAGCGTTTGTTATGTTATGTTATGTTAGTTATGTTATGTTAGCTCTAGGCAAACGAAAAAGGATTTGTTTTTGTCCAGAATCAGGGTCATTTGCACGAAAAAAAGGCGAATCACTAAATCGGCCGTAACTCCAACGTACGGAGGTCTTGGCTCGTTCGACCAAGCGAATCATTTTGTTCGAGGGCGTTGATTTTCAGGGACGGTCCAAGATCACGGTCATGTGCACGTCAACGTAAAAACTAAAAAACGTCTTAAACACTCTCACCTTCGCCCTCCACGCATTCAACGTCTCCATCAATGACTTCAGCTCGGCGGCCTCCCGCAGCTCGACCTTGTTTTTCCGGGTCTGCGACAGTGCTTTGGAGATTTTTTCAATAGTTATCGGGAGGATTGAAGGCTCTCCTTTGGCACTCGGATTCAAATCAGGATTCGAATTTTCATCGCCATCGACGTCCATCTTATCGCCCCCTTCCCCTTCTATCGTCTCCTCGTCCACCTCCACCTCCATCTCCTCCTCATCCTTTCCCTTTTTCGACTTCTTCTTCTTCCCCCCCCCTCCCCCCTTCTTTTTCTTCTTCCCCTTGCCAGTAATGCATCCCGAATATCTCAACTGTGAAAAAAGTTGAGTAGGTGTTTGGTGTTGCTGGCTCGCTTCGCTCACAGTATTTCTCCCTCTCACCTCCTCTTCCTCATCATCATTGTTGTCGTCGTTTCCGCCCCCCTTTCCTTCGGCAACCGCCCTGTACTCCTCCCGAACTTTCTCGAGCTCCTCTTTCTCCCTCGAAACCTCAATCTTACACGCGTTCAGCAGCGGCGTCTGGGTGATCAGCCACCCCAGGCACGCAACGAGAACCTTGGCCAGCTCCCTGATCTCGCCAGTCAGGTCACAGGGGATGGTCGCCGCGGTTGTGAGCAAGGATAAGAAATCATCAATGTTGGCACGCTTTCTCCCGCTCTTCTCGCTGGCACGGTCACTGTTGCTGAGGAGTTTCAACAAACCACGAGAGTGAGAGTGAGAGTGAGAGTGAGAGTAAGAGTGAGAGTGAGAGTGAGAGTGGGTTAGGAACAAGTTCCAATTAAGTTAGCAGAGAAGGCGAGCGGATACGGAATGAATCTCACCTGCTATTGGCAATTTCCCTGTACTTCGACGTCCACTCGTCGCAAGTTTGAACTATTGTGTTGAGGCGAAATTCCTCGTCCAACACCCAGGAGGATTTCTCGCTGGAGGAGTTGAGGGGAAGGTTCTCGCGGAGAGCCTTGGCTGAGCGGATGTGCCGCTTCAGTTGGGGGAGGGTTGGGAGAGTTTTATCCTTGTCTGGGTTGGGGTTGGGGTTGGATTCGGGATTGGATTCGAGACCAGAGAGAGAATCTTGAACCTCCTCCGTCCACTCCAACCCACTAACTTCGCCCAAGAGCATGTAGTACTCATCCATGTGAACCTGGATCTTCCCACCAGTGTCCAGCAGCGCACAGAGCTCTGCCCTCTTGGTTAAATTTCCATCGTCGTCCCTTTCCTCGGCCGGAGAGTTCAGTAACGCCTGCAAATTTCAGTGATTAAGTTATTAAGTTAGTCAGTTAGGGTGAGTGAAACGATGTGCAGTCGTTAGTAGCTCTCTCGCTCGGCTCGCTCACCTCCCTCACCACCCTCATCCACGCAAACGTAGTCGACACGTTTTCCTGCTGGGATAGTTTCTTGGGCGGGGGAGGCACGCACTTGACCACCTTCGCGACCCAATCGTCGACATGCTGAATCTTGTTCTTGAGCTTCGTCATCAAGTCGTTGTTGTTGACCTGTAAATCCTGCCCCATGAGGTAGAGAGAAGACAGCTCGTCGAACTGAACCTTCTGCCTGACGGCAAGGGAGGCCTGGGAGCGCCATTTCTCGGCACGCTCCACGCAGGCGACGAGAATTTTGGACGAGGGAACGACCAGGCCGGTTCTCTGGTGCTCCTTGACGAGCATCTGGAGCTGGGGAAGAGTGAGCAGAACTTCCTTGTTGGTAACGTTGTCGTTGGTGAGGGTGAGCTTCTGCCAAGCAGCAATCTGCGCCGAGCGAAGAGACGATTTTTAATGGAGCAGGGGGTAGCGAGTGAGTGAGCAACAAGAATGTAAATCGTAAATGAGTGGAATAACGATAGTTAAAATGTAGCCTCACCTTCCCGGTGGCAACCTTGCACCGCGACACGCGGGACAGGAGCCGAGTGTGGGACTTAAGACGAACGGGAAGCTTGGAACCTTCCTGCAGCAAGGCCTCCGCGTCAACAAGCGTCGGTTGAGATGTTTGCCCATTGTTGCTGCTGCTGCTGCTGCTGTAGCTGTTGTTTTCATCTCGAGTTGTTTTCCTCGAACTTGTTCTATCTTTGTCTCTGTCTCTGTCACCCTCTCTGTCACCCCCTCCACCACCGTTCTCCCTCTCCCTTTCCCTCTCCTTCTCTTTTTCCCTCTCCTTCTCTTTTTCCTTCTCCTTCTCCTTCTTCTTGCCTTCTGCGCCGAGTGAGGCGAGGAGCATTTTTAACGAAGAATGAGAGCAGTGAGTATGGAGGTTTTAGACGCTCAAATTTGGACACGGTGGCGGATTCGGCCAGGCGCATCTTTTTGCGCGAGGGGGTTGTTCAGGGACGGTCCAGATCAGGGTCATGTGCGAAGCTCCGCATGAATAGAAATTTCGCAAAGAGTTTTTTCGCACTTTTCTGTCACAAGGCGAGCGAAGCGAGCCAGCAACACCATGAGCCAGCAACACTATACACTATTTTAGACTAGCTCGCTTCGCTCGCCGCTCGCCAGCAACACCATACACTAGTTGTGTCTAACTCGCTTCGCTCGCTCACCTTCTTCCTTGGCCTCGACGATTCCCATGAGCCTGTCATGCTTCGCTTCCCATACCTCGCAAACTTGCACAACGCTCCTCAGGTACTCCGCCTCCTCAACCTCGACACTCAGCGCCTCCCCCCCCTTCAACAGGGACTGGAGGGACGCGAGGGTGACACCTTCGAAGTGGACCGTGTCAGAGGAGGAGGAGGTGGACAGGCGGGAGCCCCGGCTCAAGCCGTCCCGGACGGAGGCCAGGTAAGTTCGAGCAAGGGAGACGGTTTGAACGAGCCGCCGAAGCACAGCTTGGAGGTGGTCGTTCCAGTCTTCGCCAGGTTGCGGCTCGGGGTTGGGGAGGAGGGCGGCTTGGCTCAGAAGATTGAGGATGGAGGAGAGGGTTGGTCGTGCAGTATCATTTGTTGAGTTGGGTTTGTTGTTGGAGTCGGAATTGGAATTAGAACTGGAACTGAGGTTTTTCTTGCTCCTGCCAGAGCTGCCGCTGGGGGGCTGGGAGGCCACGAAAAGGTTGTGGAGGATGACGCTCCCGTCGTTGAGGATCGAGAGCCACCTCGCCTTCATCTCGGTCTTGTCGCCGCCACGCGAGCGACCAGCGCCGTACTTCTCCTCCGAGTCGCTGTCGTCGTCGTCGTCGTTGTCTTTGTCTTTGTCGTCTTTGTCGTCGTCGTCGTCGTCCTCATCGGACATGGACGAGGATTTTGCAATAAACTTGGCAACGGCAGCAACAGCATCTTCCTCGCCGCAAGCGACGGACATTTTTATACTGCCGCCTTGTTCTTGCTTCTGCAGTTTGTTGTTTGAGACGTTCCTGCAAATTGGCATTTGCGCCGCATACACAGTCTCATCGTTGTAGCTCCCGGCGATCTTCACGTCGCCCGACCCCCTAACACCACTTCCCTGCGGCGGGCGCTCAAAGAGCTGCTTCCAGGTTAAAAGTGAGTGGGAAACGGTTTTTGATTTGCGGGTGAGAATCGTTCGGGAGGCGACCTCTCGCCCCAGGGAAATGGTCGAGAGGAGGGTGAAGATTGCGGAATTAGGGTTGGTTTTGTGCTGTGCGAGGGAGGGAGGTGTGGGTGAGTGCGGAAAAGTGCAAGTTGGCTGCAGTGAGTGAATGAGCGAGACAAAAATATAATTACAATGCACTCTACTCACTTCAGACAAATATTTCAACGCATACTCGTCCTCTTCTGAGCCAACTATCCCGCCCGCTCCTTCCTCCTCCCCAGGATTCACATTCCACGAAAAGGGCATGTCCTCCTTGTGGAAAATATGGCTCTTGTCATAGTCCGTTGTCTGGACGGTCAAGTTTCGGGTGAAGAGAAGAAAATCGCTGACTTTTTTGCCCGAGTTGCTGCTGCCATGCCAAACAACGTTGGCTTGATTGGCGTCAGACTCGTCGTCGTAGCGGGTGTTCGATGCCGCAAGGTTTGAGGCGAGGGTTTTGTGAGTGAGGGAAGTTTTTTGGAAGTTCAACTCAATTTTAATGTTTTCGGCTTCGGCTTCGGCTTCAGTGACTTTTGACATGGTGTTGGAGTTGGAATTGGAATTGAGGGTGGAATTGGGGATATTCTCTACACCGTCATGAGAGTAGTTTAGGAGAGCGTTGATATTTTTGAGAGGCTGGCTCTTGGGAGGAGTGGGAGGAGGAGGGGGGGGAGGAGAAGAATTTTTCGAATTCGAGCCTTTTTTGTACGAGCGCATTCCTGCTCGGGGACCGAGAGGCTCAGGCTTCCCCCGCTTGGTAGTTCGGACAGGATTTTTTTGGACCACGTTGGGAAGGTTTGTCACTTGGTGGGAGGCACCAATCCGAGGCTTGATATGAATTTGGTGCATTTTTATGTTGTGTGACAGGACTAAATCGATCGATGGACACCCCAAAATATATGGCAGATGGATGGGGATACTTGGATGGTGGCTGGTATTGATATTTTTCTCTTCTAGGTTCGCACGTAATTTCTCAATAATGCAAAAGAGATCGCTTTTAATTTTTTTCTCCCTCTTAGCGTGGTAAGGTTCAGCAATTTAGCACTTTAGAGTTGATGGCGGAAAATGTACAAGTGGCAGCTGCTAAATCAGAGGTAGCTCAAACTCTTCCACCGGCCGTTGCAATGCCAAACCCATTGCCAAGCCCATTGCCAACCCCTCCTCCAATTGATGCTTCTTTGATGGGCGCTCTCTCCAAGCTCACAATGCAAAAGACTGCGTCTTTGAAGAATTCTGATAGGCTAAAGATCATCCAAGGCGACTCGACTTCCCATCTGAGCTCGATGAAGGAGTTCAAGGACATGGGGCTGCCGGAGCATCTGTTGAAGGGGGTTTACGGCATGGGCTTCACAAAACCATCTGCCATTCAGGAACAGGCCTTGCCGCGCGTTCTCCACGACCCTCCCCTGAACCTGATAGCGCAGGCGCAATCAGGCTCTGGGAAGACGGCCGCATTTGTGCTTGGGATGCTTTACAGGTGAGCAAGTGAAGCGAGCGAGCCTTACAACAGAAGGGTGCAAAGCTCCGTGCGAAATTGCCATACATGGCTACATTTTCTACTAAACTGAACTAACCTATTCAACTATTTTTTGCTCGCTCGTTGTCTCTCATGCTTCGTCAAACTCGGCGCAGGGTTCAGATCGACACTCCTGCCACCACCCAGGCCGTGTGCGTGAGTCCCACACGGGAGCTGTGCGTTCAGATCGTATCCGAGTGTTTGGTGCCAATGAGCTCGTTCATCACGGGTTTGAAGACAAGGATGGGGTTGGCAAAGGAGGTGAGCGAGCTAGCGAAGCGAGCGAGTTTTGATGAAGACGAGCATACGCGATACTCGCGACGAATCACGCGAAATTGCTACAGACATTACATTATATACTATGGCTAACATCCACTACTAAACTAACATTAATCCACTCAATTCTTTCGACTCGTTTTGCTCTTGCTTCATTTCTTGCTTCATGAATAATGCGCCCGCTCGCTTCGCTTGGCGCAGCGAATTCCCAGGGGGCAGGGAGTGGATGCTCACATTGTTGTTGGGACGCCGGGTAAAGTTTTGGAGTGGATTGGGAAGGGCGCGCTGGACGCTAGACAAGTCAAGGTGTTCGTCTTAGACGAGGCAGACGAGATGTGCAACGAGAATGGCATGAGGTAAGGAGTGAGCAACTTCTTTGTAAAATTTTGGGGGTTTTGGCTTGTTTGTTTTTTTATCTCTAACCCCAATTTCCCCAATTCCTAATCCCACCCAATCGTATCCAACATATAATTTTCCAGGCTCAAGACCATGGAAATCAAGTCGAAGATGCCCCCTACCGTTCAGTCTCTTTTCTTCAGCGCAACATTCCCGCAGGAAGTGTTACAGTACGCTATCAGCTTGTCCGGAAATTGCGATCGGATCTTGATTGACAGCGACGAGCAGCTGGTCCTGGAGGAGATCAAGCAAATCTGGGTGGACACCGAGCAATACGTTGGAGGAAAGTTAATGTTTTTGCAAAACATCTACAGGTGAGTTTGAGTTGAAATCAACTAGTTTGATAATGAATTTTGATTTTGATTTTTTTTTAGTTGAGCTCCAACTAACTACCTCGCTCAACGGAATGCAACGCAGCTTCCTCACCATTGGGCAATCCATCGTTTTTGTGGAAACCAAAGCCGGGTGCAACCAGGTGGCCAACACGCTCAACGCGGTGGGCTACAACTGTGCGGCCCTGCACAGCGACTTGGAGGCTCACGAAAGGGACGCACTGATGAGAGCGTTCAGAGAAGGAGCTTGCAAAGTGCTCATCACCACCAACGTCTTGGCTAGGGGCGTTGACGTGAATAACGTATGTATGGTTGTGAATTACGACATGCCCACGAGCAAGGACTTGAGCACAGGCATGTTCGTGCCAGATTGCCAGAGCTACTTACACAGAATCGGGAGGACGGGAAGATTCGGGAGGAAGGGAACGGCCATCAACTTGGTGCAGGATATGCGATCAAAACAAATATTAGCGGCTATCGAGAATCATTTTTTGCCGGGAAGGGAGATGATACAACAGGCAGCGGCGGACGACATCGAAGGATTGTGCGAGCTAATTCAAATTGAATAAGGAATGTAAACGTGGATTTGGTGGCGTCGTATTCGATATTGCTTTAATTAAAAATACAAGCTGTAATTGCTATGATATTAACCATTGCTTGCTCCTGGGCTGCTCTTCGCCACGGCAGACCGGGTCGACCCGAGCGACAGCCGACGACCCCGCGTTGTTTTCTGCGTTCATTGACCTCAGTCGAAGATCCATGGCAAAGTTCTCCCCGCCCTTGATACGAGTTGAATTTGGATTTGGATTTGGATTTGTGGATATTCCCTGCCTCTGCTTGAACGATTTCGTGAGGCCGTTTCTCGCCCTCTGCATGACCGCCTCGCTGAGGTTTAGCTTCGTGCCCGCGCTCATGTCAGCGTCCTGAAGCCGCACCTTGAAAACGCTCCGCACATCAAAATGAGCATCGTTGTCGTCAGCGAGGGGAGTGAGTGCTAGGTCAGGGTCTCCCTCTCCCTCCGCTGGTTTTGACTGCTGCCGAAGGATCGCAAGGTGCGATCGGTCGCCGTCCTTGCTGCTCTTTGATAGAACGAAAAAGTCCTGCTCGATGAAAACGTCGTGCAGGTTGCAGAGAGGTATGAGGATGGACGGGTCGTCGGCTAGTTTCTTCGCTAGCGGGTGTGTTGCTGGCTGGAACTTGAATTTTCCGATTCCCTTGGCAAGCTCGTTGTTGCGGCTGTGGAGGTGAACGTTATTTGTTTCATCGTATGCATTGTTGTTGCTTTTGTTGTTGCTCTTTTTGTTGTTGTGATCTTCTTGCTTTCATCCTCTCCTCTTCCACCCCCATCCCACGACCGCCCGGATCGGATGTGGCCTCCCCAAGCATTTGAGATTCAAATCACCCACGTTGTTCTCGTTTGCATTGAAAATGTCAACCTTACTGTCGAACTTGACAGTCGGAAGGGGGACGGCGTTGTTCGCCTTTGCGCCCAGGACGCTCCCCTCGGTCCAGTACCCTCCTCCCTGCCCCCGCAGACGCGAAGCCAAAAGCCCTCCCCGTAGTGCAAGTTCCTCGAGCTCTTCATGTCGTTGAGGTCCACAACCTTGAATATGCACACGTCGGTAGGGCCGAAGTCCGCGTCAACGGAGAAGCCGCCTCGAAA
>Ga0302116_1002795_pt1 | contig 10115 bp, 9 predicted proteins | sample AG5_SCM_MG_FD_203124 | JGI IMG/M metagenome (GOLD analysis project Ga0302116, IMG submission 203124) | Marine microbial communities from Western Arctic Ocean, Canada - AG5_SCM | ecosystem: Environmental > Aquatic > Marine > Oceanic | place: Canada: Western Arctic Ocean | collected 2017-10-01 | reverse complement strand
AAGCACCCAACCACAACGTGCTCAGCACCATCAAGGCGCTGCCCTGGCCCTTGAGAGCTCGGCAGTTCATTTACGAAAACACGTGGACGAAGCAGGACGATGACACGTACGTCTTTGCTTGGAGACCACCACCCACTGATAAATATGACGACTACTGGCTGGTGGACATCATTGGTAACAACAAAGCAAACAAATTGATCCAAGCTAAGTCAAAAGGCTTCTGCACGTTGACAAACGTTGGCAATCAGAAATGCGAGTTGACTTGGGTTTCGCACCTAAACGTGAACGGCAATATTCCTGCAAAGATATTGGACAAACAGGTACCTCGCTCTCTGGGCTTCGTCTTTCAAGTCCAAGAGAGGTTCAACCGGGACGATGAGATCGACCAAGAAGAACGAAACGAGTTGATGGGGGTGATGAAAAACCACGAAAACGAGGTCTACAGTGAGGAGGAGAATGAAATGGTAAAGAGAATCACCAAGAAGATGGAAAGTGTCAAGCACAACTTGTTCACCCCGTTGAACTCCCCCGACTTTCGAACCATGGTGAGCGTTCGGATTTTTATTATTTTAAATTTTTCCGACGAACTAACATCAAACTTTTGCTCGCCTCTTTCAGATGAGCATTTCGCACATTGAGGGAGAGTCCGACGCGTATCTGAAGTGCGTGGTGATAGTTGACGCGAGTGTAGAAGAATGTGCATCCTATTGCTTCACGCTAATGAGCAGGAAGAGAAGGCGAATTAACGACCGGAGAAATGTGCTTGCTCGAGAGGCAAAACCTCACAACCGTCACAGCCAAGACAGCTTGATCGTTCGAGACCTTGGCTTCGGCACACGACCTCGACAATGGTTGTCGAGGCATATTTGGAAGCGTTTGGGGGGAGACATATTTGTTTATGTCTACGAAAGCATTGAACACTCCAATTTGTTTCCCAGCGCTGCCAACGAGAACAATGAATTTTTGCGAGCAAGCGGCACCGGCATAGTCTCGTTTGAGCCAATTACGAAGCACTCAACAAAGTTGACATACGTGGTTCAATTGACTCTAGGCGGGAATATTCCCCAACAAGTTGTGGATCTTTCGGCTGTGAAATCTTTGAGCGATTACACCGCAATGAGAAAGTTGTTCAGCAAGGACTACGAGATCGACTTGGAGAGAAGGGAGTTGTTGGTGGAGAAGCTCAATAGCACCCGAGAGCACAGCAAGGTCGAGAGCGACGAGATTGAGCGGGGGAAACTGCTATTCAAGCAGTTTCGGAACAGCGAGCAATGCAAGGTGACTGTGAAAACAGACAACAAGCTGGTGAGCGCAGTCGCCATTGAGTTTGGGGGGAAAGCTTGGTGCAGGTTGAGCACGACGGTACGGTGCGGGGGGGAAGAGGCGCTGGCGTTCTTGTTGAGCGTTGACAGTCGGTCGTTGATGAGCGAGCAAGATTTTGAAATGAGCGAGGTTGTCACTGAAAATTATAGAATCGACGAGAAAGACAAAGAGGAGAACGACAAGGGCCACACGCAGGTGGTTAGCATTCTGGAGAGCAAGGTGCTGGGTGACGGAACGAAAGTTCAGAACAGCATGGACAGGCGAATGACGTGGAAAGAGGTTGACGGCAAACTTACGCTGTACTCTTCGCCAACGACTGTGCTGGCGGCAAGGGCACAAAGAATTACCAAAATGACGTCGTTGTTCGGACTGCGAAGCAAGAAAATCCCCATCGTGCAGGACGAGAGCGTGACTGCAACGAAAATAACACAAGTGAGCGAGACCGAGTGCAAGGTGAGCGAGCGAAGAGATGAAGCGCGCGAAATGAAATGAATACAGGCGGCTACATCAACTACTAAACTAACAAAACTCTTTTTCCGTTTGGCTCGCTCGGCGCAGATTGAGATTATATTCGATCCGATCCCGAAGAAAAGAAAGCAGATTAAGCATCAAACTACAGACGGATTTCCAATTCCAATCGGAGCGCATCATATCGCTGCCGAGTCAGTCCAAACCAAGACCAAGAAGGATCTTGAAGATGCGCTGCTGACCAACCGCGACTACAGAACCTTGAACAGAATGCAAATGAAATTCCAGAACTGGCGCAAGTTGGAGAGTGGGCTGGACGAAAGTGACGGGAAGGTGATGGGGGAGATGCTGATGGCGAACAGCAGCAATTTGTTGAGCAAGAACAGGACGAAGAAAACGAAGGATCAAAGAGTCAACAATTACTTTGAGGAATTCCACGCGATGAAGACAATGAAAATCGCGCACCCTTTCTTCGGGACAATGATTCAGGCTTTAATAGTGGGTGGAAAGGAGGGAAAAGGGCAACACAACGAGGGGAAGCTCGCAGTGCTGACGGTTCACGATGGAAATCATTTGGGCGCTTCGTTTCTGAAGTTCTTGAACGTTGCGGCGACCGAAGAAGGCGCGTTCGCCTCGTGGGCGAAGAAGCACCCAGCGATGCACGAGCTCGCCACCAACCACGAATTCTTCAAGCCGCTCATGCTGACGCTAGGAAAGGCGATCAGAACCTCCGCGACGTGGCAGAAACTTGGTTTGTCGATCGGAGCAGCGCTGATGAGCATGCTTGATGTCGCAACTGACATTTACACGATTAACATCTACCGCAGTCGAGAATTGTACGATACGGCTTACTTGATGACATTGTTTGTGATGCTGAGTTTGGCACTGCAGCTCTTGCTGGTGGCTGCGATTCACCACAGAAACAAGAGGAAAATGCTGATTGAGATGCTCGGCACGGTGACATTCACAAAACCGGCCTTCAACAAGTTCCGAGTTCTGACCAACGCGAGGATGAAGGGCCACGCAATCATGCCACCCGTTAGCGAGATGATGGCGTTCAAGATGTGCGAGGTTTTCAGTGAAAGCATTCCAATGAGTGTGATTCAGGTGGTGAACGTACTGGAGAGTGAGGTGTTGGATTGGATTGTGGTGGGGGCACTGCTCATAAGTGTCATGTTCGTGGCCGAGGCCGTGAGCTACATGACGTACGTGAAGGACATCAGCGAGGACAGCAGGTAAGAGGAGAGGGGGGGAAGCGGTGGAGCGAGGCATACTTTCATAAACTAATTCATTCGCTGCAGACGCACAGGCAAGATTTTCTACGGGTTCGTGCCGCTGCATGGTCTGAGGTTGGTGGTCGTGAAGTGGAGCATGTACTTGCTGAGCTTCTGTCAGCTGCTGGGGAAGAGCTTGGAGATGGCAATTCTGGTTCAGGTTGGAGGTAAAACACTTGCTATTAGCGTGCTGGTAGGTGAAATGGTTGTGTACTTGATCTTCAAGGTGGTGAGGGGAGACTACAGGTATTGGATGCCACTTCCGCAAGGGACCAGTTTGGTGGTCAGTCTGATTACGCGCGTGACGGTGAAGGTGGTTTGTGATTTCACAGGTTTTTTGCATGCTCGGCATCCGTACGAGATGGGTGGGTTCTACTGGTTGATGAACATGGTGGTTACACAAGCGAGCGTATTTGGGGCGATAAGAATGAAGGAGGAGTTTGGGCGGCAGATAGAGGAAGATGATGGAGATTGGGCGATAAAGGAGGAGGACCACATGACGATTGCAACGATGTTGTTTTTGTTGTGGTTTGTTGCGCTTTTGGGCTTGATCTTTGGTAGCGAGAAGGAGTTGAGGGGAACTTTCTACAGTCAAAGGAAAGCGAAGCAGTATAACGAGGCGCTGTTTCGCAGTGGCGAGGACGAGATAATGATTCAGGTGTTTTCAGATCACCCGAGTTACTATGCGCACTTCGAGGACGAGATCAAGGAGTGGTTGGGCGAAAAATGGAACGACTGGCACGCGTCAAGGCCAGGTTGGCTCACAGAAGAGCTGCTGGGACAAATACCTGGGCGATTGTTGCCGGGGGGAGAGGACGAAGGGGTGTTGGGGGAAATCGATATGGTGGAGAGGGAAATATTTATAACTGGTCAACCAAGTAGAAGAAGATCAGTGCAGGGTGCGATCGAAATGGCTTTGTCTTAATAATTAAATTAATTTCGACAAAATCGACTGCCCCCCCACAGGTACTCACAGGGGGGGGGCGGAGGGACGGGGCAACTTCGAATCCCGCGCGCTTGGCAGCTTTCGAACGCAGCGGAAAGCCGAGCGCAGCGGAAAGGGGGGGGGGTGGGGGGGTCTCCCCCCCTCCACAAACAAAGTAATTCCACACCTCAAATGCTAATCCAATCATCCATCATTTCATTTAACTTTAAAGTGGATTGGGAGAGAATATTCATCTCGCTAAACCTTGAAAAGCTCTCGGTTATTGGGTGCCTGGGGTTGCCGAAAGCATGGTTCAAAGATAACAACTGGTTTTGACAAAACTGGTGCTTTTTCTACTGTTTTACTGATTTTGTGTTCGTTTTTCTACAAAAAAATGTCCGTTATTCTGTCGGGGGGGAAGCCCCCCTCTACTCCCCGTGGCAAGGGAAGCACTCCCCACTCGGTCAGGCCAGGCTGTCGTCTCCCAACCATCGTCGCCCCCCCCTTCTAGTTCCCCACACCCACAGTTACTATCGCCTCGTCCATGAGCAATGTTGCTTCCTCGTCATCTTCCATTTCAAAGTCGTAAATATCCGGAAAGTGTCCACCACTAAATGCTTTCGTATTAGATTATAACATGTGTCAGTAGGGTTAGAAATTAAATATCCATACCAAAATTGTGTACTTCACGTGTTTGATGAACAGTGTGGGCGTGCGGTCGATTTGCTGGAATCACGAGGCCCTCACCACACGAGGCGAAACTCCCATCGACATTGCCCATAGGAGTGGAGCCTGTGCTGAGATCATCGGCTTGCTCTCATAAACTCCCGAGGCAGCTCTTCGTTGGGTTTGTTTGATGGGGATGAACCGCTTGTACGCACCCGTGGGTTATTGGAGGAATGAGATGTCTGGGTGGATCCAATCACCATCGTGGGCAGACTGTCACAAATCACCAATGAGCACGATGACGAGTTGATGCGTAAAGTGCTCAATTCCCATATTCTGACTTAGACATTTCGAATAGCAGGAATGTACCGAACCTGTTTCATGCTCTTCGATTGATGTTTTCCAACCTTGTTGTGCAACTCGTTTCAAAAGTTGACATTTTTGGGTGGCCGAAGTATGGAAATAAATCGAGTTTTCTTTCAATTTCCAATGCGACGGATGGTCGAACGCTGAGGGGTAGGATTTGGGAGGTGGGGGCTATATAGATTAGATGGCTCAAAGAGAGCCTTGAGAAGCAGTTGTGATTGTGAGTTTGCTGGTAATGTGCAAATCAATCCCGAGGTGGTCTGCAAGATTTTCACCAACATAACGCCGGAGGCAGGCAAAATACCTGTAACCACATTCATAAATAATATGTCTTTTTTTAACTTTTGTATAAATTGACGTGGCAAAATTCATTTTCGGACGTGGCCGGAAGTACCGAATAACTGCAAAAAGACTTCCAACATTGTCTCACCAAGTAAGCTCACCAATTCCATTCCTCCATCTATACACTTTTAAACTTTTTTTCAACCACAAACCCTCCCCCCGGCACCCTCGATCAAAAACAACTAAAAAAAAAAAAGTTTTCTCCAAGTTCACAGCAGTCACTTTATTATGCACAACCATGAACAAGGTTGTGAAGCTCTTCACTCACCGAGGCTTCCTCCCGAGCAACCTTCTTCAACTGAACTGCTGAAAGAACGCACATTAAATGAAGTTGAAGAACTGGACCTGAGCTTTTTCAGCCTTAACGACATTGCCGCCCACCATGATAGCGATCAACTGGGCTCGAAAATGCCAACCGTTCCTATCGAAGAATTCAAACAAAATCCAGACAATCAAGGCCAACTCCAATTGCTGGACAGGAATATTTCGGCTTTTTTCCCCAACGATGAGGGAGAGTGGAGTTGGAGTTTATTCAAGATTTCCTTTAACATGATGGTGACGGCCGTACTTCCGAGTTCTGTTTGTCTCACAGCAGTTGGGTTGTGCGTGGCGTTCTTTGCCAGCTCGTTCGACAGCTTTTACCTCAGTCAAGAAGGTGAAAAAAATCCAAATTCCAAATTGCTGTTTTTTTATTTCACTAACCTTCCTTCCAATTCCTCTCCCCACTCCCCCCCCAAACCTACAGACTGCCAGCTCCTCGTCTCCGACTCCGACCCCGACTCTGAATGGGAGACGATGTGCGAGCACACAACAAATGTTGCGGCCATCCACATCATGGCACTTTCGACCGTTACGGCCTTGATGTTTGTTCAGGTTGTGGTCACGAAGCCAGCTGACGCACCTAGAAAGCACCTCTTTCTCGCGTGGTTGCTCATGACCCTCAAAATCGATGCACTTTTCGTTCTGGCCATTCACCTCTTCGGGCGCGAAGTTTACTTCTACTTCGGGATCGCAGGTTTCTGCGTCATTCCCTTGGGGGTGATCTCGCCAATGACGCTGAAGTTCGTGTACAGAAGGTGGAGGAAGAAGAAGGTTGGAAGTCCCAAGAAGGTGAGATTTGCGATGGAAACAAGTCCAAGCCCAAATCCAAAATCAACCCCCCCGCCTGTTATTCGAGTCAAAAAGAGCACAAGAGAGAAGCTCCGCAAAATCATCCACAGGAGTGCTGGTGGCCTGCTGGTTGGGTGCATGTTCACGTGCTACGCGTTCTACATCATTCCGACGTACAGGCACGGCAGCAACGCAACGAAAAACCTGCTGCGGATTGGAGTCCACCCAATTTGCATGATTTTGGGCGACGCATTCTTGCGATCAATTGCAATCAAAAAGCATCCGAACTCGGAGACACCGACGAACCTGAGGAGGTGAGTGAGTGAAAATGGGGGGAAATTGTTGAGGTGTGGAATTACTTTGGTTGTGGAGGGGGGGGGGGTGGGGGCTTTCCGCTGCGCTCGGATTGATGGACGGACACTGTTCATCCACCACTGAACTAACAAAAACGTTTCTCGCAGCCTTAACATCACCGTCTACGACATCATGTTCCAGCTGTGTGGCCGCTTCATCATGGGCATGGAAATGGACGTGAGCAGCCAGTTCGCAGGCACCAGGATCGTGCTTGTGGGGTTGGTCGAGTTCATGTTGAGGGTGATGGTCATGGATATCGAACACTATCTTCAGAAGCTATTTTGCTACAAAATAAGCGCCAACGACGAGGCGAGATTGAAGACAGTGCTTGCGCACGACGCCATCAGCACCATGATAGCAGAGCTGAGCGCGATTGGGATCGCGTTTGCGTGCCGGTTCTTCTTCTACAAGCACCGGCTGATGTTCGATCTGGGCTACGTAGAAGGTGAGCCGCCGGTGCTCTGGGGGAGGGAACTTGGGATGATGGTTTTTGCCTTGGCTGTTGAAATTATAGTGGACCTCGCGGCAATGACAGCAGAGCTGTGGAGGGAATTGCCACTCAAGGAGGTGTGGAAGTGTAAAACGAAATTGCACATGAGGTGGGATCATCATGACTGCAAGTATTTTCGGCTGCTTGGTCATCTTCAGGGTCAGTCCGACTTACGGCTTCTGCGAGAGCAGTTCAACAGTTTGTTCGTGCGGGGGAATGGTAGAGAGCAGTCGGATTCTGGAAGAGGTCTGCTCTAAAAAATAAAATGATTTTTATAAATTTGCCTTATTTTGAGAATTTTTGTCACAATTGGGGGAAAAAGAAGAAAAAAAGAAATTTGAGAATTTTAGGGGAAAGAGGGGGGAGGGGGGGTCTAAAAACGCCCCCTCCCCCCCCTGAAGTGATTAGCATACTGGTGCGGTTTGCCATTTAAATATAGCCGCGACTAGTGGAGTATCGCCACTTTCCATTTTGAAGATTTCGAGCGGCGTATAATTCACGTGATGAACCTGTTCGTTCTTCTTCCTAAGCGAGTCGATATCCCAGTACCTGGTCTCTGTTTTCCGCAATGCCTTGAAGTGGCCGTTGCTCAACACGGTGGCACCCGTCGAGGTTTGCTCCGTTCCGCCGCTCCAAAGGGTGACCAAACCGACGATCTCTTCCGTTCGATGGCACGCCATGATCAGCTCCTCGAAACCCCGCTCTGAGGGCAAGAACGTTAACGCGTGGTAGCCCTTTTGGACTAACAACGATTGATCAACCGGCAGTTGATTTGTATCCGCATCATCGATCCCCGCGAACGCTCGAAAGTCCCCCATAGAGAAATCTCCAGTTCGCTCCTTCCCGGCCTTCTTGGACGCAGCCTTGAAATGAGCGAGCATAAAAACGTCCGCTCCGATGACATTATTAACGGCGTGCATGAGGCATTGGTTCCCCTTTGCTTGTCTCTGGAAGAAGCTCAATTTAGTATCGCTGCCCGCCGCTGGACTGTTTTGAGATTTTTTTCGTTTTTTGTTCTGGGGGTGAGGGAATTGTAGGATAGAGGAGGGGGGAGGAGGGTTGTTGTCTTTCGGTGGTGTCGGTTTGTTCTTCTTAGCAGCAGGTGCGTTCGTTTCCTTCTTTATCCGGCGTTTAATCGTTCGGTGCTCGATCTCCCTCCATCTCTCGTACAAGTCCATATCGGCTTCAGTTGTATTTTGACAGTACGCGATTGACGTTCGAAACAGCATGTTCTGTTTGGGTGAGATAGAAGCGTTACAGAAGAAGCCTTGACCATCGTGATTTTTACCGCACCGGCGACACGACAACGTGCACGTAGAATTCTTCCAGCTGATTCTGTCTGGGTGCTCGCGCCCACGAAGAACATTTCTTTTGTTCGAGGTATACAAAAGATCCACTCGGTCGCCACAGTGTCCGCACATTCTTCTTTTGTACGGTGTTGTGATCGTGCTTATAACTGGGCCTGTTCCGATCATCAAGGGGACTGTAGCGTCGTTGCTCGCCGATAAGTTTCCGACGACGAGTTCGTTGTTGAGCGTTGTGGGCGCACTCACCGGAAGATCCGATTTGTCACCGCCCTCGAGCTGCGCGTATTCTGATCGCGATGCGGGTTTCGGAACAATGGGAACTTGTGACACTTGCTTCTTCTGTTCAGAGAACAAATTTATCACTAAATCGGAATGAGCTGTCGTTTCGCTGTTTCCCTTGAGTCGCTTGTACTCGTCGACAAGCATGCGGCTCGTTTTGTGCTTGATGAATATTTCCTCGCCTTCAATCATCTTCATACTCTCCTCGCAAGCTCTTGCCCTCCAACGAAGGTCAAACTCGCTCTTGTCTTTTTGATTAGTGAGATCGTACGTTAATTTCCCGGACGGCTGGTTAGTCATTCTGTCAGTCTGGAGAAGACTGAGAAAATATAAGTGTTCCGCATCCTGTTGGTTATCCGAGAATGGAACGGCGTAGTTCCCAATTAGTTTTTCAGCACACTTTTCGCTTTCTGTCCGCTTTGAAGAAATCACCTCCTTCAGGACCCGCGGCATTTCTTTCTGCGACGACTCGAGCTCTTCGTCAAGCTGTTTATCATCCGCGTCCAGACCCAACCTCTTGATTTCCGCCTGAGCCGAGCGAAGCGAGGCGCATTTTTAATGATGGACGAGCGAAACGAGCGAGCAAATGAATTGAGTGGGTCAGTTTAGTATTGGATTTAGCCGTCTGTAGCCATTTCGCGGGATTCATCGCGCGAGTAAGCTCGTCTTCCTCGAGGCTCGCTCGCTTCGCTCGCTCACCTGATACAAGTTATCTACAATTTTCTCGTCGACGGGCGGCACCTTTACCTTTACCTTCACTGTGTATTCTTTTCCGTCGGCCATCTCCGCGATTGTGGTTTTCTCTTCCTGCTTCGTCGACCGCAGCTGTGCTTTCTTTACCGCTTGTTTGGTAATTGCATGCCTGACCTCGTCGTGTATCGCCTTAATCGATCTCCCTTCACCGAAAAGTCCAATCTGCTCCCCCGGCACTAGGGGGTTTTCAGCGGCGCCCTGAATTTCGGATTTTGGAGGGGTATTCCGATTTCCACGCAAAGTCCGTTTTGTACCGCCACCATGACCGGGTCATTCGATGCTCCGAAATCGTCGCCGCAATTCTTTTGCTTATTCATTTTAATACTGTAATGTTGGCGATGAGAGTTAGCTACAGAACTTCAATAAGGAGGGCAACAACATGGCCAAGCTCGCTTCGCTCGCTTAATACGTACTATTCGAACATAGTGTAGTGAAGGTTGCGGTTTGCCGTCTCAAGA
>Ga0302116_1002788_pt1 | contig 10129 bp, 9 predicted proteins | sample AG5_SCM_MG_FD_203124 | JGI IMG/M metagenome (GOLD analysis project Ga0302116, IMG submission 203124) | Marine microbial communities from Western Arctic Ocean, Canada - AG5_SCM | ecosystem: Environmental > Aquatic > Marine > Oceanic | place: Canada: Western Arctic Ocean | collected 2017-10-01 | reverse complement strand
CCAATGTGAGCGTTAGCCACTGCAACATCGAAGCGTAGCCCCGCTTCGGGTCTGTACGTAATACGTGTAATTTGTTGTCACTACATAGGAATACCTAACTCCATGCTATAAGGGGTCACAGGGAATTCGAAAATTATTGTACGTTAGTGCAGGTGAACCCGTCTGCCTTAAAGTGATTCATGGTTTATACTAACTCTGCTCCTAGCGGGCCTTTGCCCAGTTGTTTTGGGCCTTTTTTTGGCCTAAACTGAATCAAAATATAACAGTAATGAATCACATGGAAAAACACATCATTGCGCCCGAAATGCGCATCTACGATCAACAGGGCCAGCGACTTTATTTAAGCCGTGAAGAACGATGCGCATTTTTGGAAGCCGCTAACCAAGAATCGCCAGAAGCCCGTTTGTTTTGTCACGTTTTACACGACACAGGGTGTCGCCCTTCAGAGGCCTTAGCTTTGACCGCCAACGGCGTTCAGCTCACCGAGTGTACCATTACGTTTAGAACGCTTAAAAAGCGCACGCATGACGGGCGAGGGCGCTTAAAGCAACCTCAGTATCGAGCTGTTCCTGTTTCTAGTCGATTGGCTGAAAAGTTGGATTTAGTCTTTAACTTGAGGAAGAACCAAAGTCTAAAACAGGGTAGTGATCCTTTGTGGCCTATGAGCCGTCCAACAGCCTACCGCCTTGTGAAGCGGGTTATGGCTCATGCAAATATTGCGGGGCCACAAGCCACAGGGAAAGGATGTCGTCACGGTTTTGGTGTAGCTATGGTCACGGCGGCAAAGCCATTACCTATACATATTCTAGCTAAAGCTATGGGACACTCCAGCACCAAGACCACAGAGATATATTTGCAAGTGATTGGGCAAGAAGAGCGAGGTTTGTTTTTGGCTGCGTGGGAATAAAATTTAAAGCTTGCTTTTTGGTCGTCTTTAGACGACAATGTGAGCATAATTAAACCACATGAAACAATCACCTTCTACTCAATGGCTTTACGATCTCAAAGATAGGAGAGCAGGCGCAAACATTGTTGATCGATTAAAACGGTTGATTAACGGTCTTGCAGGCGATGTAGATCCTGTAGGTGAGGGAATTAGCGAGTTACGTATACATTATGGTAAGGGTTACCGTGCATATTTTAAACGCCCATGAGAGTCAATAATTGTCATCTGATGTGGCGGTGATAAAAGCTCGCAAAGCAAAGATATCAAAAGAGCTAAATTATTAGCTAGGGAATTAATCGAATGACTGATTTAAGAGAATTTGATGCGGCAAATTACTTAGAGACACCAGAGGATATAGAAATATTCTTAGAAGATGCTTTTGAAACAGGGAATTATAAATATATATCGTCTGCAATTGGGGCCGTTATTAGAGCCAGAGGAGTGGCTGATATCGCTAAGAGTACAGGGCTTAATCGCCAACAACTTTACAGAAGCTTTAGTGAAGACGGGAATCCGAGAATTGATACACTTTTAAAGGTGATGAGTTCACTATCTATTTCGTTAGCCCCTAAACACTTAACGTGAAACCAAACTAGCAAGGATTTTGAAAATGAGTCCAACAATTTACAGAGAGCGCGGGTTTAAGTTTTTCTTTTTTTCAAATGAAGAAAAGAGGGTTCATGTCCATATTGTAGGTAATGAGGGGGAAGCAAAATTTTGGCTTGAGCCAGATATAGCACTCGCTAAGAGTTATTCTCTTTCTGTTAGAGAACTCGGTCAGTTAGAAAAAAGCGTGGAGGCGCACCATGATGAAATCAGAGCAGCTTGGCTTAAACACTTCAGTTAAGGTTTTGGGGCTAACGCCGCATGGCCTTTGGTTATTTGCTAAAGGAGAGGAATACTTTTTAAGCTATTATTCGTTCCCTTGGTTTAAGAGCGCCCCAGTCAGCGCTGTATTTAATGTCGAAGAGCAGGGTCGTCACGGCTTGTACTGGGCTGATTTAGATATTGACCTATCAATGGATGGTATTAGGCATCCAGAAAAGTATCCTTTAATAGCTAAATATTAAATTCAGAATGACAATAAAAAAGGAAAAAGGAAGGTGTGGTAATCGAGGTCGTTGATGGTTAACGAGGTTTTTCGACTCATTGGGCTTCATCCCCGCTGACGGTCGCGCACCTACTTTTTACGGGTACCATGTACCGGCACCTGTCAGCGTCTGTACATCCAACAGGTCTGATTTTATAATAAGCACCTCAACCTAATCGTGCAATGGCTACTCTATTGAAATCCCCCATCAAAACAATTAGCACTCATCCTAAACCGTCGGCTTTTCAAAAACGGTGGGCTCAGGTGGAAAACACCAAACGAAAAAATGATCAATTACATAAAACCTTGGAAAAATTGGTAACACGCATCCATACGGATATTGCTCCAGTGGAGCGAGCGATGGCCAGTGCGGGCAAACCTTTATTACATAAACTGCTGGCGCTGGCACAACGTAAATCACTGTTGCAGTGGCAACGTGCAGAGTTGGATGAGTGGGTGGTTGAGTTAATGTCAGATTTGCACATTCATTCACTAGTCGACGCAGATGTGTTGGATGATGTAGCTAGATATGATGCTTTTCGTATGGGAGTGCAATTGCAGGAGGGCATTGATATGTCTCCAGCGCAACAATTTGAGAAAATCTTGCGCAACGAGCAAGAGTTGTACGCTAGCCAAGCCGAACAGCAAGAGCGATCACTCATGGCGGACAAAAAAGCTGCACAGGAAGAGGCGGAAATATACGTAGAAAAAATGTTGGACGAACAATTAGGCCTAAGGCCTATACCGCCAAACAGCGATGGTGAGGCTAATGGCGATCTATGGCAGGTAGAGCTGGAACAATGTCAAACCAAACAATGTGCCGATTATGATGAGGCTAGAGCATCGCTGAGGAAAAAATTGCTAACGGAGATGTACGAAGACATAGATGCAGCTTTTCAAACTGATGAAGAAATCGAAGCAAAATTGTTTGAAGACTTTGCTAAGTTTGAGCAGTCGTTTGGGCATGAGAATTTTGATGAGCAAAAAGATGAGTATCCACCACCTCTTGAATTGGGGCTCGAAAAAATCACCAACGCCACCTTCCGGCGTATGTTTAGACTAACGGCCGCTAGGCTACATCCAGACCGTGAACAAGACCCCGTTATACGACAGGAAAAACAAGGTTTAATGGGGAACCTGCTAGCCGCCAGAGAGCAAGGTGATCTGTTGGTTATATTGCAGCTATATCAACAATACGTGGGTGGTGAAGACACATTCACCAAAGCCGATGAAAAACAGCTTATGGCCGCTTTGGACAATCAGATAGAACAACTGAAAATTGCGCGCAATAAAATTATTTATCAATCACCAGAACACCAAATGGCTTATGAACAGTTTTATTATCCAACTAACAAGCGCACGGAGCAGGCCATAATTTCGTATGTTCGACAGATTAAAGTAAGTCAGGAGAGGGTGACTAAAATGACATCAGAGATTCGCACCTTAAAAACTCTGATACCTAGGTTGGATGATCGTTATTATGGATTGTAAGCCGGAACCCCAGAAATGTCCGTCTACGTCCCCCAGAGGTAAAGTTAAGGGCGATTAAGTAACGTACAATAATTTCCGAATCCCCTCGTGACCCCTGTATAGTATAGGGATAGTCAGCATTTTAAAGTGGTAATACTTGGTACGCTCTGTCCAATAATGTAAACCTTTTAGGATAGTGATTTTATACCATTTCTATGCCAATAAAAATAAGGAGTTATAAATCTCATCGACTACCCCCTTTTAGGACGCTGATATTCCCCCCGAATTATGGCCTCTATTGATAGAACCGCATACCCTCATTTCAACAAAAGATTTAGCGCCAGAGAACTCTCTAACTGCTATGAATTGAATGACGAGGAACAGAATTTCATCCATCGATACGCCAGAAGCAGTCGCGGGCACTTAGTTTTGTCTATTATTCTTAAAACTCGTCAACAGTTAGGGTATTTTGCAGCGTTACCAGATATTCCAAATCAAATCGTCACTCATCTTGCAGCTCAGCTGGAAGTAGACACTGCTTTGTGGCAACCCAACGAAGCGCATTATCGTACAACGCTCCATCGATACCGTAATGCTTGCCGAACACTTTTAGGTAGCTCTACATTCACTGGTGAAAGCCGAGAGCAACTGCTTTCTAGCGTTCGCAATGCTTCCCTTACTATGAGTGACCCTGCCGATCTTATCAACGTTGCTGTTGAAGAGTTGAGCAACGCCAATATTGAGCTCCCAGCATTCAGTACCTTAGATCGACTGGTCGGCCATGTGCGCCAAAAGGTGCATGAGTCACTGTATAAAGAGATCACATCCACCTTGAGATCCAATGATTACCAGAGCCTGGACGCGCTATTGCAAGTACAGAAAGGCGAGCGGATAACCGATTTTGCTCGCATGAAGCAAACCCCGGGGCCAGCTACCCTAAATAATTTTCGAAATTGGGCAGAGCGACTGGTACAGCTGAATTCTATACTTGACCCAAAACCATTTTTTGAGAACATAGCGTACACCAAAATTCGCCAGTTTTCTGCTGAGGCACTGGCGTATGAGGTAAGCGATATGCGCGGAATCAGTAATGACGCTAAGCGCTACACTCTGTTACTTAGTTTATTACATCAATCGCAGTCAAAAACTCGAGACGAATTGATTGACATGTTTTTACGACGGATGATGCGTGTACAGCATACCGCACGGGATAACCTCCGAAATTTACAGGAAAATAACAGAGCATTGGAAGAGGCGCTGATCAACATATTAGGTCAAGTCCTGCAATATGCTGAAGGCGGTGAAGCTAATGAGGTATTGGGCCAACACGTTCGAGAGACACTGGATGCAAGAGGTGGTATTGAAGCACTGAATGCTCAATTCAAGCTAGTTACTGCTTACCATAACGACAACTACTTACCGCAGTTATGGCCAGTCCATGCTGTAAACCGATCAGTGATTTTTAGGGTTCTAAGCCTAATCCAAATTCAGTCATCTACCCAAGACAAAAGCCTACTTCGAGCACTGGATTTTATTAGCGAACATCGCACGACAAGAAAGGATTACTTACCGCTAGGCATCAACCTTCAGTTTGCTTCTCAACGCTGGCAGACATTTATCCGAACAAAGGATGGGGAAACCTCCATGCTTGATCGCCGGTCACTGGAAGTTTGTGTGCTCATACACCTTGCTGAAGCCTTGCAAGGTGGTGATTTGTACGTCGAAGACTCCGGCGCTTATGCTGACTATCGCAAGCAACTAATGCCGTGGAGTGAGTGTCAGGAAAACCTTTCAGAATACTGTCAATCTCTGAACCTCCCAACCTCTGCAAGCGGGTTTGTTGGCTCTTTACGAGAGCAGCTGGCTGAAGCTGCTGCGAAGATCGACCAAGGCTTCCCAGCAAACAGTGAGCTGACCATTGACGATGATGGTACGCCGCACCTTAAAAGGCAAAAAGCGTCGTCACTGCCAGAGGGATTAGATGAGTTCAAAAAAGAGGCTTATGAACGAATACCTGAACGTCATTTGCTCGACATTCTCAAAAATGTACAGTATTGGTCGAACTATACAAGGCACTTTGGCCCACCGTCCGGAGCCGACACAAAGATATCTAACTCAACTAGCCGATATCTTTTCACTGTTTTTGGTTATGGTTGTAATTTAGGGGCCAGTCAAACCGCACGGCATGCCCCAGACAGCATACATCGTCAAACATTACGCCGAATTAACACCCAGCATATTAATGCTTCCAAATTAGAGGCAGCTCTCAGTGATGTCATTGGTGAGTATGCACGATTTGAATTGCCGAGCTTCTGGGGAAAAAGTAATGTCGCCATTGCCGATGGCACCCAAATGGAGTTAAGAAAAAACAATCTATTGGGAGAGCAACACATTCGCTATGGGGGCTATGGCGGTATCGCCTATCATCATATTTCTGGTGAGTATATTGCTCTGTTCAGTCACTTTATTTCTTGTGGTGTTTGGGAAGCGGTCTATATCCTCGACGCACTGTTATTAAAGGGGTCTGAAGCCCAGTGGTACGAAAACGTACGCTAAGGAGGTTTACAATAGGTTCTTCTGATCTGGACTCTGCCTGGGTGCTATCGGGTTTTGTTCTTTATGTGATTTCAGTATCCGATATACACTCGCGACCCCTATACCAAGTTTTTTGGCGACAGCTTCACGTGTACCCCCTTCCTCAATAAGCTGAATAACCTGCCCGGTCTTGGCTCTGGCTGTGGGTTGACGGCCTTTGTATTTACCTTCCTTTTTGGCTTTCGCCACACCTTCGAGCTGCCGTTCTCTACGAAGATTGGTCTCAAACTCTGCAAATACGCCCAACATATCAAAGAAGGCTTTACCTGCTGCACTGGATGTGTCGATGGGTTGCTCTGTAGCTTTCAGGTAAATCTCTTTCTCTTTAAGTTGATGAACCAGGTTTTGCAGATCTCGGAGGCTGCGGGATAGGCGATCAATACGGGTCACGATAAGAGTATCGCCTTCACGCAAATAATCCAGGCAGGCTTCAAGTTGCTGTCGCCCGGTTTTCTGGTTACCACTTTTCTTCTCCGAAAAGATTTTTTTGCATTGAACCGCCTGCAACGACGATAACTGAATGCTTAAATCCTGATCAGTCGTCGAAACACGGGCATAACCAACAGTGGCCATAATTGGAATCTCTTTTAATATCCTATGATACTAGGATTTGTGATAGGCTCCTATCATAAATCAAAATAAGGATCATACGGTAGTGAAAAACATTAATTCTCCGCACAATCATATAGGTGTACCCTATTGAGATTACCATTTTATGGCTGTTGACTTTCTAACGGCTGAACAAGAGTCTCAGTACGGTCAGTACCCGGACGAAATGGATGAGAAGCTGCTGTACCGCTACTTTTATCTGGATGACACAGATCTGACGTTTATATCAACCCGACGTGGGGACCAAAACAGATTGGGTGTTGCGCTACAACTGACCAGCGTTCGGTTTTTAGGGATGTTCCTGTCAGACCTGATGCAGACCCCAGAGTTAGTGACAGAGTTTTTAGCTGCACAGCTCTCAATCTGTAATGCCGGCAGTCTAAAAAATTATTCTCAGCGGGAGACGACAAGGCGAGAGCACACGACTTTGATCCGTAAACGCTATTGCTATAGGGAATTTAACGATCCTCCCTGGTCATTCCGCCTGAGTCGATTGCTTTATTCACGTGCATGGATCAGTAATGAACGTCCTGGTTTGATGTTTAACGTAGCTGTCGACTGGCTAATCAAAAATAAAGTGCTGTTGCCAGGCATAACAACTTTATCCAGACTAGTGTCAGAGATTCGGGAGCGAGCCGAAAATCGACTATGGCAACGACTATCATCCTTACCGAGTAATGAACAAAAATGGCAATTAGAAATGATTCTCAAAGTGTCCGACGGGCATCACACCTCGGACTTTGATCGTTTTCGGAAAGGACCCGTCACGATCAGCAGCAAGTCATTTAATGACGCAATTAAGCGGTACCTATCATTGCGTGATTTTGGATTGAGGAAACTTAAATTATCGTCTATCCCGCCAGTCAGGTTAAAAAGCCTGGCACGCCATGCTGGGGTAGTTTCGATGTATAAGATAGCGAGAATGGCGGATGAAAAACGGATAGCCATGTTAGTGGCCTTTGTTAGCGCATTCGAAATCAGTGCTCTGGATGATGCTATTGATGTGCTTGACCTCCTGATTACCAATATTGCAGGTGAAGCGAAACGGATTGGCCAGAAAAAGCGATTACGCACACTGAAAGATATGGACAAGTCCGCACTGGCATTGGCGCAAGTCTGTGCATTAATACTGGATGAGAATACCGATGTAAGCCATCTGCGGGATGTTATCTTCTCTCGCATTCCGAAAAAGCAATTAATTGAATCTATTTCAACAGTTAATAACCTGGCTAGGCCGCCCAGTGGTCGTTTCAATGAAGAAATAGTCGAACAGTACGGTAAAATAAAAAGGTGTCTCCCGAGCCTGTTTAACGATATAGATTTTGGTGCAGCACCTGCTGGAAAAATAATGTTGGATGTTCTTAGCTACCTTGCTGATCATGAGGTGTCACGTAAACAAACATTGGAGAACCCACCGCTGGAAATTATTACTAAACCCTGGAAACGATTGGTATTTGATGATCAAGGAAGAGTTACCAAACGTGGTTATACACTCTGCGCACTGGAACGTTTCCAAGACAGTCTGCGGCGCCGAGACCTGTTTGCTGTCCACAGCGATCGCTGGGGCGATCCTCGGAAAAAGTTACTGCAAGGCGATGAATGGAAAATCAACCGGATAAACGTCTGTCGCTTCCTTGGCCATCCGGTACAACCTCAAAAGGCGATTTTAGGGCTGGCGCAACAATTAGATGATGCGTACACGCGGGTGTCTGCGAACTTTGATGAGAACGACTCCGTCAGAATTGATCATTCAGGTAAGCGTCCAACGATAACCGTCACCAACCTGGATAAACTCGAGGAACCTGCCAGCCTGACACAACTCAGTAAGCAAGTAACAGCCTTACTCCCAAAGGTGGATCTCACTGAACTTTTGCTGGAAATTCATACGCACACAGGATTTCTGGATGAATTCAGCCATGTGAGCGAATCGAAGGCGAGAGCGAAGGATTTGGCCACCAGTATTTGCGCTGGCCTGATGGCCGAAGCGTGTAATATCGGCATGGAACCGTTGATTAAATCCCATGTTCCCGCCTTGACGCGCCATCGTCTGAGTGCGATTAAGCAAAATTATATTCGGGCTGAAACGCTCACCAAAGCCAATGTACGACTGGTCGATCATCAATCCACACTTCCCCTAGTTCAAAAATGGGGTGGTGGACATGTTGCGTCGGCAGATGGCATGCGGTTCATTACTCCGGTTCAAACTATCAATGCAAGACCCAATAAAAAATACTTCCGGAACAGCAAAGGCATCACCTGGTACAACTTCTTATCCGACCAGTACTCCGGTTTTCATGGCATCGTTATTCCAGGCACCTTAAGGGATTCCATTTTTGTTTTGGAGGGGTTGCTTGAGCAACAAACCGGATTGAGACCCACCGAAATCATGACCGACACGACGGGTACCAGCGATATAGTGTTTGGCTTGTTCTGGTTGCTTGGCTATCAATTCTCTCCAAGACTGGCTGATGCGGGCGAAGCGGTTTTTTGGCGCATCGATAAAGGAGCAGATTACGGCGTGCTGAACGACATTGCTCGTGGTCAAATTTACACTCATCGTATCGAACAATACTGGGATGACATGCTGCGTATCGCTGGTTCGCTAAAACTCGGCACAATTCGAGCGTCAGAGCTGATTCGGTCATTACTGAAAAGTGACCGTCCTTCCAGTCTGGCCCAGGCCATCATTGAACTTGGCCGGATTAATAAAACTTTGTATCTCCTGAATTACATCGACGATGAAGACTACCGACGACGTATATTGACCCAATTAAATCGAGGAGAAGGCAGGCACTCCGTGGCCCGAATTATCTGTCACGGCCAATTAGGTGAAATTAGAAAGCGTTACACCGAAGGTCAGGAAGATCAACTTGGTACTTTGGGTTTAGTAACGAATGCAGTTGTGCTTTGGAATACCATTTATATGCAAGCGGCTTTGGATCACACATGCCAGGCAATGGATATCAGAGAAGAAGATGTAGCGCGCCTTTCTCCATTGGTGTACGGACACCTGAATGTGCTTGGCCACTACTCCTTTACATTAGCGGATCAAGTGAGGGATGGTCAACTCAGACCGCTAAATCAATTTAATGACGGAATTATCATTCCTTAGCGTACGTTTTCGTACCACTGGGCTTCATACCCCCATAAAAGCCTGTAATCCCCTACCCTAAATTTATAAAGGTTAGATTTATCACCAGTTAAAGGAATGAGGGCTAATTTAGGGTTCGTAACCAACCTTTCAAAAACAGCTCTTTTTATTCTTGACTGAATAATATCATCAAGCTTTTTAAACTGTTTTTCAGCTTTTTTTGAAAATTCAAAAGTCCATGTCATATTGTTTATTTTACGTTTTTAAAAACTTCTTCAAAAGACACGGTTTCTTCACCAGAAGCCATAAACTCATTATGTGCTTGGTT
>Ga0302116_1002784_pt1 | contig 10134 bp, 8 predicted proteins | sample AG5_SCM_MG_FD_203124 | JGI IMG/M metagenome (GOLD analysis project Ga0302116, IMG submission 203124) | Marine microbial communities from Western Arctic Ocean, Canada - AG5_SCM | ecosystem: Environmental > Aquatic > Marine > Oceanic | place: Canada: Western Arctic Ocean | collected 2017-10-01 | reverse complement strand
AAGGAATCTACTGGTTTGCGGATGTTCTCTGGCTCACTCCCGCGGGCTAGTATGCCGTCGCGGGGCGTGGAAGCTCCCTTGTCTATCCGTACATATGAACCCGGCGCAGGCGCCTGTTTGACTCGACTCGCACACCGAACAATCCAGGGACAACCCTAACCCTAACCCAACCCTACCCAATGATCCAGGGATCCACGCGTAAGAAGCTCGCGTCCGCGTCCGGGTGCATCCTCGAGTACATCGGCGACATCGCCGTCATGGCCGGTAACCGCGACGAGCGCAGGCGGTGCTGGGACTACCTCAACTGGCTTCTGAAACAACGCAAAGGCGCGCTCAACGTCGACCCCAAGGGCCGCGACGACGTCCTCGAACTCCCGGTCGCCGCTGGAAAAGCCGGGCGGCTCTCCGGCAAGGCCGGGAACGTGTTGCGGAGCATAGAGAAGGAGACGAGCACGTTCTGTTTCATGACAGACCACAGGGGCGCGGCGGATGGCGAATCCCGCGACGAGCTCATGCTCATATTCGGCGCCGATAAGCGGAATAGGTACAAGGCCATGGACCTCATGGAGGATGCCATGGAGGGTAAGTACCAGCCGAAGGGTGGCGGGAATGGAGGCGGCGGCGGCGATCGGGGTGGACGGGGTGGGTCAAACGGCGGGCGGAAGGATGCGTGCCACGACTTTTCCATCGGCAAGTGCGTCCGCGGGGATAAGTGTCGGTTTTCGCACGAGTCGAGCGGCGGCGGGAATAACAATAACGGCGGACGGAATAACAATAACGGCGGGGGTCGTGACAGGGACAGGTCGCCGCGTCGTGACGGGCGCGGGGGACCTGACCGCGGGCGCGGGAAGAACAGCCGCGACCGCGACCGGGATAGGCACAAGCCCTACGACGGCGGCGACAAGGGGTCGAGGGGCGGCGGCAGCGGCGGCGAGAGGCGCCGGGAGGAGCCCGGCGCCAGGCCCGGGGAGGATCCCCGATACGACAGGCGGTGAAAACGCATCGCGCGTGATCGAGTTATTAATCAAATTAATCAAATTAAGAGGCTGGTGACGACGACGTTCCCCGATGGACGGCTCGGCGCTCAGAGTTCTTCTTTTCCGTCCACCTCGGCGGACGCGGCTTCCGCGAGTCTTTCCTTCTCGGCGTCGTCTTTCTCCACCCATTGCATGCCCTTCATGATGACGTCCCTCGCCTCCTTGACCCGCCCGAGCTTCACGAGCTCACCCGCGAGGAACGAGTGGTGCTCCGGCTGTTCCGGCTCCAGGACGACCGCCCGTTCCAGGAGCTCGATCGCCTTCTTCGTCTGCTTGAGGTGCGTTCGGCACTTCCCGTTCCAGTGCGCGGCTTGGCCAAAGTCCGGCGCGAGTCCCTGTGACTTCTCCGCGTGCGACACGCACTCGACGAACTTCTTGGTGCTCTCCGCGCCGTCGAGTTGCGTGCCTTGGCCCCAGGCAGCCTTGGCGAGGCCGACGATGAGACCCGGGGAGGTTTCGCCGTTTGTCGCTTTCGTGACTGCGAGTTTGTATGAATCTGCCGCCTTGTCGAAATCGGATGTGGCGAGGTAGTGGCGGCCGATCGCCTCCCACGCCATGACGTCGCCCGGTGCGACCTCGAGCGCCTTCTCGTAGGACGCGACGGCATCCGCGTTGCGCTCGCGGCGTTCGTGCAGGTCGCCGAGCGCGATGTACGCGTCGACGTATTCGGGCCAGTTTTCGATGGCGAGTCGGTACGCGGCCTCCGCCAGATCGTCTCGGTCCTCAGCCTGCGTGTGCACCTCGCCGAGGCCGTAGAGCGCCATCGGGAAGTCGTTCTTGTGCTTCAGCGCGCCGAGGTAGCACGCCTCGGCGATGTCGAGCTTGCCGAGCTTGAGCATCTGGTCGCCGCGCTGGGTGGCGCGGCGGTGGCCGGAATCGGCTCGATCGCACAGGGAAACATCCGGAGCGCCCTCGCGCGTGGCCAACGCGTGGTCGTCGGTGATGCCCGCGGCGTCCGCGCGGGCGAACAGCTGACACGCGGCGAGGAGCGCCGCGACGAAGACGCGGGCGGAGATACGCGGAAGGAACATGGTACAGCTGCGTCGTGAGTTGTGTCTGTAATCGGAGGTGCCCATTTGGCATTTCAGCCCGCGGCCCCGCGTGTGCGGTTCCAAAACTAATATCACATGACTAGATGCTCATACGGCTACCCGTTCGAGGTGATGCGTGTACTCCCAGTGCCCACTACATGCCCACACTCCCCAGCGCCCGCGCCCTGCGCGTCTCCAGATCCTTCTCCAGCCCCTGGAGCATCGCGAACGCCGCCGCCGCGCCCCCCGCGTCACTCACGGCGATCTCCCTCACGACGACGTTGAGCTTTTTCTTCAACGCCCTGGCGATGGCCACCAGCTGCGTGTTGTTCATGCCGTCCCCCCCAGCGTTCTCCTCGTCCTCGTCCTCGTCGTCGTCGCGCATCATGTTGGCGAGCACCTTGTTGGCGTACTCGTCGCGCTCCGACTGCGCGCGCTGCTTGGTCTCCCTCCACCGCTTCTTGCGCAAACTGCCGCACTGTCCGCAGTGCTTCCATCGCCAGACGCCGGCGGGGTCCTTGCGAACCTTGCGCGCGCTCTCCTCGGGCTTGGCGAGCTCGGCGTCGATGGCATCCCGCGGGGGTTCGCACTGGCACACCCTGTGGCGACCCATCTCACGAACGCGGGTGGGTGCGGGCGGGCGCTTCACTATGATTGTTGACTTAAGATTCAAGAGTCTTCACATCATGCCGTCTATTTAGGTAGTCTACGTGTATGGGCATCTGGTTAGCGGCGGATAATCTCGCTTAACCGTAAACTCGATCATTCTCGTCGGCTCGTATGGTGACGTTCCTGGATTCTGGCAGTGCAAAGCCGTTGGGGCCCAAAAACGAACGGGGCGTTCAAATCAGACTTTTCGGCCCAACCGACGCGCACTCACCGAAGCGCGGAGGCCTCGATCGGTGAACGCACCACGGACGCCACGCCACGCGCCGCGTCGAAGCCACCGCCGTGAACGTCCGACCGCGTTCGATCGCACCGAACGACCACGCCACGCCACCACACCGCGGTCTATCCGACGGGTCGAACACGCCCAAAGCCCGAAGCAATCGAGTTTTAACTAACGAGTAGCCATGGCGGGTAGTCCGAAAGGGGGCTTCCCCGCGCGCAGACCGGGTAAGCTCTTCGGCAAGAAACAGATGGTGATGTTCGGGTGCATCGTGCTGGTGCTCTTCGTCGCGCCGTCGCTCTTCGGCATCGGCGACACCACCGACGCGCACAGGATAGATCCCGACGACCGCGGACTGGTGCGCACGGACTTTGACGGCGATCGCCACCGTCGCCGTCGTCGCACCGGACGCTTCGACGGCGACGACGACGGCTTCGACGGCGGCTTCCGGATGCACGACGCGCACGATGTCAACGACCTCCACGGCGACCGGCACCACAGCCTCGGATCGTCCGGATCCCTCCGCACAAGGCACGAGCGCGAACGCGACGAACGACACGACAGACGCGTCCGAGAACGACGCAGGCACGGGCAGCCTCACGGCGGACTCGAACACCACATCGCCGAACGCGCCGCTGAGTTCGCAATCCCGCGAGTCGAGGAGTACGTCAACAAACGGTTCGTCGATCCCGCGATGGGCGCCATCGAACGCGGCGACAGGATCGACCCGGACGATCCCGCTAAAGGGCACAAACACGCCGGCGTCGCGGGATTCTTCGACTCGCTCGCGCATCCCTTCGGCATCGGAGCCGAGGACGCGTCGTCCGAGACCCCACACAAACACGGGAACGCGTTCGCGGCGGCTGCTGACTTTGGCATGCCGCACCACGGCAAGCGGAGCCACCGCCGTGCGGATAGGGATACCTACGGCGAGCCACCCTCGCCCGACGCCTTCGCCGATCGATTCGGAGACTCTGATGGCGATTCTTTAGACGACGGCGGCGACGGGGAAGATTCGTTCGACGATGTGTCTTCTTCCGGTTCTTTCGGGAACGCGCGGGATCGATCGATCGGGTTCCACGAGGACGTCGACGGCGACGGTTCGTCTTCCGGCGGCGGTTCGTGGCTCGGGTCGCTGTTCGGCGGGTCGTCCGGTCATCGCGCGAAGCGGGAGGATGACGTTCGAGCCTCGGCGCGGGCGCTGGGGCGGAGAGGCGGGTCAAGCTCGCGGCGCGGAGGAAGCGACGGGTTCGAGCGGGGTTCGGGGGATGAGGACGGCGGGGACGAGTACGGCGGCGGGACGGCGCGACGGTTCGACGATCCGGCGCCGGGGAAGAAGTCCTCGTCGTTCGGGTGGTGAAGCGATTTATTATGATATTCAAAGGGAGTGAACGAGTTCGTCCTTTGAGTCGATCGAGTCGATAGACGCGAGGGTACGTACGTCCTCTCGCCTGTGATACTAACGGCGGAACGCTAATCACCGGAATCGCACGCGAACCTCGGGTATGTCCACGTCGTCGTCGTTCTCGTCGCACGCGCCCACCGACAACGTCGCGTGCGTCGCGTCATCGCCGAGTTTCATCGCCGACGCCAGCGGCGACTCCAATCGTTCCTTAATCTTCGCCTTGTTCATGAAATCCGCGTAAAGCAAGCTCGCGCCGTGGCTGACCATCCCGCACTGCAAACCAACCTCACGTTCGAACCGCTCGATGAACCCCCGAAGTGTCAACCCGTCCCTGCAGTCCATGTCTATGACGTCCCAGACGGACCAGCGCAAGTCGCCTTTACTAATCGTCTTTGCCGTTTGAGTCTGTACCGAACTCGGAGCCGCGCTGACGCACGCGGTCCAGTCTCCGACACTCGCGTACGTGTGACGAAACGGTCTCTGAACGAAAGCCTTCGGATCCACGCCACCTTCGATGATGCCAAACAGAGCTTCCGACTCGTCCCGTAAGCTCGCAGCCTTGACGGCGGCGAGTTTATGCGTCTCGATCGCGACGAGCGCGCCCGCCAGCGCAGCCGCCGCGGGCGCCCCAGGCCTCGCGCCCGTCGCGGTCAGACCGAGCCAATCCACGCACTCGAGCCCGTTCGTGTCGCCGCTCAATGACCTACCACCACCACTCACGTCGCCGTCGGCGTCGCCGAGCGGTTTGCATATGCCGTGGACGTCCGCCCGGAGGCTAGCGGCGGCGGCGACGAACGCGGCGACGAGAGGCTCGCGGGAACCCGCTCCCGACACCGGCGCTTCCCTCACCCTGAAACCCACGAGCGTCTCCCTCGGCGGCAACTCCGCGAGGAGCGTCGCGCACTGCGCTTCGTCCCTGTCGTTCCGCGCCGCCTCGTCCGTTGCGCCGTCGCCGCCGGTGTCCGCGTCCATCGCGGCGTCGGGCTTTTCTTTCGTCTCTGCGAGAGTGAATTTGGCGTGAACATCAGGGTCGAGCGATCCCCGTAGTCCGTACGCCTCCGCCCGTAAGTTCGCCGCCGCGACCACGAAGGTGACGTGCGAGGGCACGTTCGCGTCGAACGTGATGGGCGCTGGAACGCGCTTGGTGCCGGTCCAGAACGGAACGCGCTTGGTGCCGTCCTTTTGCGTCTGCTCCGGCGGAAAGTTTTTCAACATTTGATTCGGGAGATTCGCGAAGTACTCCTCGAACCGAGCCGCCGCCCACGACACGCAGTGCGAATACTCGTACGGACGCTCACCCACCAAACCCGCGTGTATCCGCCTGAGATCTCTCAGCCTCGAACCCAGATCGCTCTTCGAGCTCGAGACGTCCAGGTGTGTCTTGGCGTACGTCGAGTCTCGAAGATACGCGTTGACGTCCGCGGGCGCGTTGACGAACAAATCGAGAAAAAGATCCTTCGCCCAGCGACTGGCGTGCACCCACGCGTGCGGAAAGTTCCCCAGCACGCAACTCGGCGGCTCCCACTCCGGACGATCCCGCGGGCCGTGCGACCATGGCATCGTCCTGTGGGGAACCGCCACGTGGCACGAGACGGCGTCGCCGTCGCACCCCGCGTCGAGAAACGCGCACCGGTTCCGGACGCTGAGCTCGTCGAGCGCCCTTCGATCGGAGAGCGAATCCACGCACGACACGATCGCGTCGACGCCTTCTAAAAGTGTCGCGTCGTACCTCCTCTTTCCATCGTCGCCCGACTTCCCGAGCCATGCCATGTGGGACGTCCACGTGTCACCTCCCGGTTGGCCGCCGCCGCCGACGTCGTCCGACGCGAGCCGAGTCCGCAGCGGCGACTGGACCACGCCGCCGGGAGAACCGACCGCATCGTCGGGCGCGGCGGTACCCTCCGTCCTCGCCACGGTGCCCTCGCACTCGCGCGCGTGGTTCACTCGGGCGGCGCACAGCTGCGCGACGGACGCCAAGCTGGATGCGGCTTTGTTCGTGCCCACGTCGCCCGCTCTCAACAAACTTCCCCTCGCGAGGTCGTGCTCGAAGACGTCGCACGCGTCCACCGCGTCCAATTTCCCGCCATTTTTTCCAAACCCGACGAGCGCGAGGAGCCTCAACACCTCGCGGCCGATACCCCCGACGCCGGCGAGCGCGATGCGCATGGATCCGAGCACGTCGACGGCGTCGGATCCGAGGAGGATCCGCGTCCCTTCCACCCCCGACGGCGCGACGACGTACGGATTTTTTCGAGCGTCGGCCGCTCCCCACGGCGCGATCATCTCGGCGCAATCGTACACGATCCACCCGTCGTCCGCGTGATGTCCCATGAGCGCCCGCAGCGCTTGATGCGCCGCGAAGGATGCCGCGACGGTGCACACGGCGGGGATTCGCACCTTGCACCCGCGCGCGAGCTCGGAGACGGATTCGAAGCGGCGCTCGGTTAGGTTCGCTTTATTCTGACCCTCGTCGAGCAGATCGCCCGCCCAGGTGCACAGATCGTCCCCGGGCTTCAACGCATCGAGCTCCGGCAGCGCACGCACCAGCGCGGGCGCCACGGCGGCGTCGGCCGCGTACCGCAGAGTGAGGTGCGCTGACGGTCCGTCCGAGCTCGAGTCTTTCAACTTTTGAAAACTTGACCCGAGCGACTTTTTCTCCTTTCGGTCTCCCTGTTGAAGCCGCTCGGCACCCATCCATCGCACGTACTCGCAGTCACCCGGCGCGAGCTCCTCGCCCAGCGTCGCCGTGAACGAGTGCGTGCCCGTGGACGCGGACACCGACGCCGTCGGGCCCGGACTCGTTTGTTTATCACGATCAGGATCCATCCGGCGCCTCGTCACCAGTTCAACGATGTCGCCCACCGCGAGTCCGTGGGGCGTCGTCTCGCACGTCGTCACCGTGTATGTCGACACGTGGGTGGCATCGCCGTCGCCGTCGTCGTCGTGCTTCGTGAGGCTCTCCACGAGCGCGGGCGGCGGCGGCGGCCTGCAGTCGACGCGGCCGCGTGATTGACGCGACCCCGCGGGGTGATTGACGTGCGAGGCGTGCACGAAGGCGAAGGCGCCGTGCGCGGATGCGTAGACGAGGCTGGTGCGGTGTAGGCCATCGGCGAGTTTAACGAGCTCGTGCATGGACGATATCGCGGTCGTGGCGATGATGACGCCGATCTGGGAGTCGTCGATGGACTCGGCGGTCGGGATGGGCCCGAGCATCGCGGTGACCTCGGTGGACGAGACGCCGTCGAATGCGACCGCGAGGCGCTCCGCGAGAGCCTCGGATCGCCGCCGGCCGACGTCGGCGTCCGTCAGGAGGAGCTGCGTGTTCAGATCCTCGTGCGTCACGGGCGTATCGTCGTTCAGCACCACCCGCGTGAGGCCGCAGAGCATGAGGAGTCGCGCCGTCTCGGATCCCACCCCGCAGAGCCCGTGCACCATCGCGGAGTGCCGGTGTCGCGCGTCTGATCCCTCGTGAACGGCGGCCCAGTCGATGAGCTCGCCGTGGCCGATCGCGTGATGCAGCGGCGTGAACCGCGGATCGTCCGTCAGGACCCGCATCAACCGAGGGCCGCCCATGTCGCCACCACTCCTTCGCTCCCAAAGTCTGCCGCTCACGAAAAAGCAACAACGAGCTTTTTAAGAGTCTTAAAAGTCCACGGGACCTCACTTCGTCGAGCGCCCCGCGCCCCTTCGATGCGCTGGAGCCCCGCGCTCGCCCGCGCCCTTCTTCGCGTCAAAGGCATCAAGCGCCCCTCGGATCTCGCGCGTCTTCACGCCTGCTTTCTGGTGTACATAGCGCGGAAGCTCTTCACCTGAGTTCCAGCTCGTGGGTGAGCAGAGGCGCCACGGGGTTATTCTCCAGGCCCGGTGGCGGCATGCCCGCCGGCGTGCTCCCGCGCGAGAAGCAGCCGCAGCCGCAGCGCCCGGCGGTCTCGATGACCCCGCAGGCCATCCAGCAGCGACTGATCGTGGCCAACCAGGAGCTCGCGCGCCACAACGGCAAGGTACGACCCTTTCCCGCCCGTTTGAAATACACAGCTGTGCTAAAACCGCCCCCGTTCTTCGCAGCTTCGCGCGGAAGTCTTCGAGTCACGGCGCCGCGCGGACATGGCCGTCAACGCCGAGAAGCAGGCCGCGATCGTCAACGCGATCCTCCGGCAGCAGAACGACAACGCCGTCCGCGAGACCAGGCGCATCCTGGTACGAATCCCACCGCTCGACTCCCTCTTCACCCCCGCGTTCAAATAACCCCCCCGAGCTTCCTCCCGCCCCCCGCAGGCGAAGCTCAGCTCGTCGAACGACGAGATAACGAGGCTCAAGATCCGACTCGCCGCGCACGACCGCGAGCGCGAGCAGCACGACCGCGAGCGCCCACGCATCCCGCCGTCCTCGCCCGAGCCCAAGCCCAAGCCCGAGCAGGAGCCCGAGCCCACACCTCGTCGCCACAGGAGAGCCACCAAGGTGCTCGAAGCCCCCACCGCGGCGGCCACTCCCGTCCGATCCACCCGCATCGACGTCGCCGACGACCCCGACGACGTCTGGGCGTTCATCGAGGAGGAACAACGCGAGTTCCCCCGCGCGCCAGTCCCCGCGACGCCCGCCAACACCCCCGTCGCGACGCTTCAACCCAAGAGTTTCAACCCGACCGCGCTCTGGGCCGACTCCGAGAACCTGGTGCCGCCCGCGCGGCCCCGGCACCAAGGGACCCCGCAGGTTGCCGCCCGCGTTGGACTCCGCGAACGCGCCAAGAACGTGAGCTACGTCGAGCCCAACCTGAAGGATAAAGTTCGCAGGCCGTGGTCGCCCACGCGGCCCAAGCGGAAGTCGTCAAAGTCGAAAAAGCTTGATGAGACGGAGCCGGGCGCTGAGCCGGGCGCCGATTCCGGCGGCGGTGGCGACATCATCTCGCGCGTCGCGTCCGCCGCGCGCGTCGCCGCGGCCACCGTGTTGCCCTCCCCGTCGCGTCAACCCGGCTCCTCCGTCTCCTTCGTCACCGAGCGCAAGCGCGGCGGACCCGTCGGCGGGAGGAGGTTCGAAGGACCCGCGGCTAGCCCGGAGAGCCCCGAGATCGACCCGACCGCGACGTCCCGCCGCGGTCTCACCGACGACTCCGACTCCGACCCCGACGACGGGTTCGAGTTCGAATCGGGGTCGGGTTCCGACGCGCGCCCCTCGCCCTTCTCCAACTTCACGGCGAGGCACGGAAGGGGGGACTCGGGACGTAAGGGACCCACAAACAGGTGAGTGTATTTTGATTATCGTGTGGGCGATTAGAATGACGACGTCGTTTTTGTTCACAGGACCCTCTCGTTCGGCGCCGACTCCCCCACACTCGGGTCACCCGCGATCCCAACCTCCGCCACGTACGTCAAGATTCCCACCGCCCCCGAGGCCGGACCACGTCTCGACGACGGCGATGAGAGCGCCGATGGGAGCGAGTACGAAGACGCGGTGAGCTCGGATGAGAGCGACGCGAGTCCCGAGGTAATCAGTCCCGAGGTGCCGTTGCTGGCCAGGCGGTTGAGCCAGGAGGAGATCACCGACGCGTTGCTGGCGGAGGCGGCGTCGACGGCGATGCGCCTCGATCCCACGTCGTCGCCCGCGCGTTCCGCGCGTGGGGAGCGGAGACGGAGCACGGCGGCGGTGACGAGCTACGCTGAGCCCTTCGTGAACCGAAAGATGCGAAGGGACTGAGACGCGAAACGACACAAAGACGACTGTGATATTACTTACGCTACGCATCAATCGATAGATCAATCCTCGCCCATCAAGGTG
>Ga0302116_1002783_pt1 | contig 10134 bp, 7 predicted proteins | sample AG5_SCM_MG_FD_203124 | JGI IMG/M metagenome (GOLD analysis project Ga0302116, IMG submission 203124) | Marine microbial communities from Western Arctic Ocean, Canada - AG5_SCM | ecosystem: Environmental > Aquatic > Marine > Oceanic | place: Canada: Western Arctic Ocean | collected 2017-10-01 | reverse complement strand
GGAAGAAGGGTCGGTGATGGACATTTGGAACCAGGAGTGGGGGTGGTCTGGTGGAGGGGAGTTTGAGTTTTTTCTAGGTGGGGAGGTGAGCGAGGGGGGTGAGAGAGTTACGGGGGGTGGAGGGGGGGGAGAGGGAGAGGAGGTGAGAGAATTATTAGAGAAGACGTGGGGAAAGAGTGGCGGCGGACGGATTGGAAAGCACCAAAAGAAGTCTTTTAAGCAACAAATTAATAGAGTTTAATTTACCTTACGGAAATTACACCTTAACTCACAGGGGTCATTCTCATCGAATAGTGTTCTCTAATGGCAACTACGAAGACTTTTCGGTTACTGAGCTCACTCAGCTCAAGGAGCTCGAGGGGGAGGTATAAAAAGTCTGCCAGTCGATCATCGAGATCGTCAAAGAACGAGCCAAGGCGTTCATTGAGTGTGGTGGTGACGAGAAGTTAGAAGAATCTCTGGGTAGCCTAGAGAGCGAAGATCGCACTGCCAAGCTCGGCAATGCCATTCTCGCGCTCTCGGTTGCCCCGAACATCGACAACCTTCTGGTCAGCCCGGGCACGACTACTATGCCGCATCATATGATTGGAATAAATTATGTTCCCCCCTACCTCGAAGGCTCCGAGAAGAGGGGGGCACAGCCTCAATGACGCCAAAAAACGCGCCTCTCAGAGCCCCGGGGGGGATCAGGCCGTAGTCATCGCCGAGGCGTTGACCGTCTTCGCTGGAAAGGGGGGGGGCGGCTCTGAGGATGCAAAGCGAAACTACCGCGCAACGTTGGTCTACACGGGCAACGAGGTCATGGCGACAATTCTGCTGATGGGCGGTCTCAGCACGTCAAAACAGATGTATGGCTGTCCGCACACGATCAACGGCTATGGCGGCGACGGCGGGAAGTGTCGCGCCGCGCTGTCGAAGCTCGTCGAGGCCGCGCGTGCGAATGAGGCGGAGGGCAGCACGGTCGTGGTTGAGTACGAGGACAATTTCTACGCAATCTCGTCCGACTGGAAGACGCTCCGAGAGGCCGGCGAGCTGGGCGGCGAGCTTCGCGCCGCGCTGTCGAAGCTCGTCGAGGCCGCGCGTAAAGACGCGCCGGAGGGCAGCACGGTCGAGGTTGAGTACGAGGACAAAAAGTACAAGATCAAGTACGGCTGGAAGACGCTCCGAGAGGCCGGCGAGCTGGGCGGCGAGCTTCGCGCCGCGCTGTCGAAGCTCGTCGAGGCCGCGCGTAAAGACGCGCCGGAGGGCAGCACGGTCGTGGTCGAGCACGAGGGCAAGCTCTACGCAATCTCGTCCGACTGGAAGACGCCCCGAGAGGGGGTCCGAGATATTTAGAGACGAACAAAAAACAACAAGATGGAAATGGTTTTATTAAACAAAATTTTAAGAATTACCAATATAGTGAAAGCGCTCCACCAATTTTCTCGATTGCCCGCTTAAAGCTTTTCTCGCACTTCTTTTCGATAATCTCATGCTGCACCAAAGATCTTTCAATCTGCAAAAGCAAACACTGCGCAGCAAACAACTTTGCTGTTAAAAGGTCGTCTCCTCGCCTTTCGTCTCTAACGATCGCCCCCATATTTCTATCTAGCCCAATCACAAAATCAATCAGCTGACCCGTCACCATTTTAACCAAAGGTAGCGTGCAGTCGGAGTAGGTTTGCCTACCGTTCAGAACAAGCAAGCAAACAAACGAATCGAAAACACCCTTGCTCTCCCTCCCCCTCTCAGTATTATCGTTCAACATTGGCACTAGCACTAACAAAACCTTCTCATAGAGATTGCTTTTGCGCCCTTTCAGTCCTTCCAAAATATTTTTCAATCCTTTCAAATATCCAACCAAGTCGTCTTTGCTAGATTTTGTTTCAAGGAGAAACTCGCAGAACTTCAAACCAACCTTATCAACAATTTCAAGCTCCACCCTTTCATCAATCTCAACCGACAAAATTGTCAATAAGAGACAGCACGCATCGATTGGAATTAACTTGGACTCGCATACTGCATGGAGCAGACCTTCATATCGAACAATTTTGTCCCTGCTCTGTTTTGTTGTCGTTGCGAAACCCATCAGCAAATCAACGGCCCGCCCCCCTCTCTCTCTGTCGCCTCCACCCACTACTACGATGTCCATAGCCTGTTCCGCCATTGAAAACATTTCACTCCCGATATCAGTATTTCCTCTGATGAGCTTGCCAATTAGCTGAAAACATTCCTCAACTTCATTTGCCAGTTTCAAACAAACTCTGTGACCTCCGACTTTCACCACAGTGTCGACGGACGCTTCGTCTCCATTTTCACACACTCTGGTGAGAAATCGCACAACCTCCACCGTTAATTTCTCCCCCCCTTTGTCATCTAAAACCATCCTCACCACTCCTTTGAGCCAGTTCCCGGACATCAAGACCTTATTGGTTTCCTTCTTCCCCATTATATGCCGTGTTAACTCGCTGATACTCTCAGAAATTGCACCGTCTTCCAAAATCTTACTTGCGAGGAACTCGTTCAGTTTTGTTGCAATTTCTAGCGCTTCCTCGCCGCTCAAACTGTTCCTAACGATCATTGTCAAACATGATAAGTTCTCCTCTGTTTTTTCAGGTAGGCCCTTGCTCTCGCTAATCGTACTGCAGATGACGCTAATTGCGCGCCCCTTCAAATTCGTTGCAACCAATCTGGAACAGAACAACTCGGAGTCGTTTGTAATCGCCTCATTCAAAATAGCCAGGGCTGCAGTGCCCCCCCTCATTCCGTAGCCACCCAGCATGTTCAAAACAATCACAATGTTTTTTTCACTGCCTAGAAATTCACGGACGCACAGTTCTGGATAATTCGTAATCAAGTTATTTAGCAAAACTTCTTCCTCGTTCTCAAGCGCGTGCGCGAAAAAGTTGCACCTTTCCAGGATCAGTTCAGTTTTCATATCCCAACTTCTACCCTTCAAAGCATGCGAGGAGCACTTGATCAAGCGCTGAGTACTTTTTGCGGTATTGCTGTCGTCATTGTTATTGAAGCTGAGCAACGTTCCGCAAATTGCTAATGCGCAAATGTTTGCGTTTGCTCCGTTCCTACCTTGCATTTCCAAGTCCTCTAGCCCAAGAATGCTCCAGAATTTGATACTTCCGCTGTGCTCAGCTACCTCACGGTCGCTGAACAATACGACCAAAGTCCACAGTAATTTGGAAATTCTCTCCTTGTCGGCGCCAATGAGAAGACCAAAATCATCGTGACCGCCATCGAAGAGTCCTGTTTCCAACCCAAATTTCATTTGCAGAGACCCACCAAAAGCTCGACAAAGCCCCACAACTACTGCCATGTTTTTATATAATTGTTCGACAATGCTCGATCGAGAGTTCCGGTCTTTGTCGTTCACAAGCACGATGAGCAATTCGATCGCCATTTTTTTCCGTTGTAGCAAACAATCACCCGCACCAACCTTCAACAACACCTGGCAAACGGCATGAAGCGCACCCTGGCTAATCAACGTCTTGATGACTCTTTCATCGTTAGTGGCCATTGTGAGCAAGATTTCCAAGGCAAGTCTCGCAGCCTCAAAACTATTGTCTTCAATGCCGAATTTTTTACTCCCTCCACCGTCGTCGTCAATAATCATGGTGGTCAGGGGAAAGAGCAGGCCAGAATTAGCAGCCTTGCCAACGTTGTTGCCAAGCGGCAGGACGACCCGCAGCATTTCCAATGCGGAAGAAATTAGCGTGTTATGGCTCTCGCTCTGTTGAAGGATTTCAGCCAGCGACGGGAAAACATACTTGCTAATGATCTCGGTGTTGTTATTGTTATTGGAATTTTCCGCTAATGTGGACAGGCTCTTCATGCAGGAAGAGCGCACGGAGGAGCTGTGATTTGTTTGTGTTAAAGCTTGTGAAATGACAGAGCACGCCTTCACAATGTGGTCCGAGGGGGGGGCGAAGGGAGCCGTGTGGTTCACGATGGTGAGGCACAGGCCAACAATCTCCTCATCCTCGTGACACATGTCGTGGTTGAGATTGTTCGCTGTTAGTGTGTTCGAGAGAATATCAACCACGATAGATTGATAATTGGTTTCCGATAGTTTCGGGAGTTGGCTGAGTTGACAGTTCGCCGTCACCAAGGTTGTTAAGCGGAGGACAGGTAGGAGAGAGGAGGGGGACGAAACCAGAAGGTTTGTGATTACATTGCTGAAGTTGGTAGAGAGGAAAAGATTCTGAGTGATTTCTTCCAGACCTTGCGTCGCTGATTTTTGTCTCGAGAGGAGGGTCAAGAAGCTCAGAGCGAGGGAAACAATATCTTTATTTTCATCATTTGCGTCGTTTTGGTTATTGGTTGCGTCAACCGCAGTTCTCAGGGTTTCAATGATGGACTTGGTGAGATTGTTCTGTGAAAAGTGAAAGAATGAGTCGGAGAATCTTTGAGACGTAGAAGGTTCGTCGTTTCTAGAGCTTTTGGGCTCGTACGCTGCCGTCGCCAAGTCCAAGAGTAGAAGCAACAAGGCAACGAGGGTGGCGTTCTTTTGTTTGGTGGAAAAAAGTTTGGAAATTTGGGAAATAACATTTGCATCAAGAGCGACAAGGACAAGCTCACTAATTTTCTCGTCTTCCTTGTGGGTGTGAATGAGAGTCTGAGCGGGCAATAACAGCCCGTGATTTAAGAGAGTGGTCAAGGTTTGCGTTGGTGCAATTGTGGTGGTGTATTTTGTGAGAATTACCACGATTCGTTGCCTCGACTCGTCAACCTTATTAGTTCTGTTCAAGAGGCCGATTGCGAGGTCTGAAATATGTTTACAAACACTCACGAGTGGATTGTTTCCGGTTGAGATCGCGTTGCACTGGTATATGCTCGCAATTATTGTCAGGATAACGTTATGGTTGGACGCTTGGTTGGACAGGACGGCGGCAAGTGCTCTCATCACTGGCACGGTAAACAGTTTCTTGGCAGTAGTGTAGGACGGCGTGTAGAGATAGGCATTCTTTTCCGTATTCTTTTGGGTCTTCGAGTCTGGGTAAAAAATGCGCCTTAGCAAGGACGCAACAAGGTTCAAGGCGGTATCGGCCATTCTTGGATCCGAGTGAGCATCCTGCCGAAGGAGGGAAGGGACGGCCTCGTCGAAATTGATGGCGTCACAAACTTGCTTCAGCACGCTATCCTCGTACCCACTGACCCTCACGACCTCTAGGAGAGCACCGGCCCCATGAATCCTTGAGTCGTCGTCTCCGCTCCCCAACAAACTGGCCAGAACCAAAACACCGCCAGAAGTAACCAGGGGGGACAAAGATTTCGGTGAGAGGAGAAGAATGTTGCGGATGCACGCAGCTGACCAACGCTGGAGGGAGAGGTGGGGGGAGGTGACTGATTCGAGGATGCAAGTTATTGCACGAGAAATTGGAAAAGAAGAATCTCCTCCATTCTTTGCTTCGTCTTCGTCGTGGACGGCCGCGTCAACAGTCATGTAGAACAAACTCTTCGCCGCGGAGGTCTGCACAACCTCCGTTGAGCGAGACGAACCAAGAGCGGCTAACACGCCGTTGACTGCCGAAGGGGTTGCTGTTGCGGCCTTCGCAAATTCGAGATCCCCAACCAAATTCGCCACAGCAAGTAAAGTGCACAGAGCGTTGTTGACGTGTTCGACAACTTGGCCATGCAGAAGATGAGAGTCGGCGTCATTTCCAACATTGCTCTCCAAGTGCGAGCACAGTACTTTCAGGACCTTTTTCGGCCCTTCTTTGCTCAGCGCCATCAGTGGGTTGGTGGAATTGTTCTCGGGGGGGTTTAGGAGAATCGCGGACAAATCCTGGGTAAAACTATGGAGGGCAGAAACAAGGGAGGAAAGAGAGGGAGAAGGGAGAGAGAAGACAGTGAGATATCTCCGAAGCGAGAAGTAATTGTCCTCTGCCACATCCACAAGACAGCCAGAACAAATACGAACGGGTTTCTCAAATTCAACGCCCTCCAAGGGTAACATAACCTTTGTTTTGCTGCAAGCCTCACAAAAAATGTTTCCACAAAGACGACAGTGGTGCCGCCTTCGGAGCGGATTTGAAAAAATGATGAAGCAGGATTGACAAGATGCAAATGATTGATCAGGAATCATTTCAACTTCAAAATCCTTGATTTGTGGCGGGTTGAGCAGAGAGGGGGGAGATCTGGCAGAAGACAACTGTTTAGTTGAAGATGATGAGGTCGAGGCTGAGGCCAAGCTTGAAATATTTGCTGATAAAGATGATGGAGGAACATCACTCAGCGAAGTACTTTCATTTGCGAGAGCCCTAGCCACAGCACCATCCTCTTCCTCCTGCAACCGGCGCGCAAAAACTTCATCAGTCTCCGTCTCAGTGTTGTTGTTATAGTTATAGTTATTGATACTGACAGAATCGGTGAACTCCTGTGGTCGTTCCCAGGTTGTCACACGAGCTACGTGATCTATATAGAATGGCCGCCCCGAGGCCTCATCAAAACGAATCTCCCACTTCATGAAGAGCGAAATATTAGAAATAAATCTGACAAAAAATCTTATTTTCTAAATTTTGCGTTTTCATGAATCGTGTTTATGTAATTAGTAGCGTGCTTGCACTTGCTGCTCAAGGTTTCCTTATCCCTGTCCCAGAGGTATTTAGAGGGAGCTCGCTACATCAGACTGAGGTAGTTTGCAAATATGACGAATCAACTTCAACGGTTTCTCTGGTGCTCCCAATTGCAAGTGCAACTGTTGCGTCCTCGTACTCTCGTGCAACCAAGGAGCTTGGGAGGGGGATCACAATGAAAGGATTTAAAATTAATTCTCCGTTGCCGGCTTCTGTTGTGCTTCCTAAGATAATGTCCAATCCTAAATTGAAGCGTGCTCACTTGAAGCAGACGTTGCAGATGGCCGTGAGAGTGTCGATTGATGCGTGTGTAAATCGGCCGCCCTTGTCTCAGTATGAGCTTGTGGGTGAGCCCAGGCTGGTTGGTGATTTGGATGTGATTGACAGTTTTCTCGACCCAGAGGGAAGTTCTGAGATTGCGCTTGAGGTTGAGTGTGACGTTTGGCCGAGGTGAGAAGCGGAGCGAAGCGGAAAGCCGAGTGGGTTAATCCACACATTCAAAAAACTCAAAACTTAAACAAACATCAATCCACTCAATTGCAATTTTTGTAGAGTCACCTTTAGCGAGAACTTCAAAAAGTTGTCGATTGCCTACACTCGCCCGCCCTTTGACACAGAGCGGTACGAGAAATCGCTTCTTGAAATTCGCGAGAGGTATGCCCGATTGAAGGTCAAGGAGAGTTTTGGGGGGGAGGAACCTGTGCTGAACTATGGAGACGCGACTGTTGTTCTCATGGACGGTTACTTTGCCGATACCAAAGAGCCCCTGCCGGAGGGCAAGGCGAGCGGGGACCAGGTTGACATAATAATGCAAACAGGAAGATATATGGAGGTGAGTGAGCGAAGAGAGGGGGTGGAAGGAATGGTTGGAGGACGAGAGGATGGACGTGCTGGAGATGATGGCAGATATTTAGCAAAAATTAATATGACCAAGACCAACAAAGCCTTGATGAAGACGAGAATACTCGCGATGAATCCAGCGAAATGGCTACAGATATAATGGCTACATCCACTACTAACCTAAGCTAACCCACCGAATTTTTTTGGCTCACTCTTCACTGGTTTGTTCGCACGTGCCTCATTAAAAATTCCCCCCCTTTTCGCTCGGCGCAGGGGCTCGTTGAGGGGCTTGTTGGGGCAAAGGCTAACGAAGTTCGACGGGTCACGGTACAATTCCCAGAGTACTTGAAGGACAAGGAGCTCGCGGGGAAAAAGGCGGAATTTGACGTCACTGTTCTCACTGTCGATGAACGCATCCTGCCAAACCTGGACGACGAGCTTGCAGCAACTGTTAGGCCTGGGGCGGAGGGTTTCTCGATCGATGATCTAAAGAAGGAGGTCAGGCGGGCTGTGGACGAGGAAGGGCCCGAGGCGGAGGTCGTCCTGAAGGCGAGGGACCTTGCCTTGGAGGAGGCGCTGCTGCAAGAATCCTCCATCGTTGTGCCGCAGAGTCTTGTCACAAGCAGGGTCAGGGAAAAGTTTGCACTGATGCTAACGGAGATGCGGGACAACGGTAGCGAGGACGAAGTTCTCCAGAAGCTCGTCTCTCCGGAAAACTTCGAGAAGTACAGAGAGCTAACTAAAGCTGATGTCGAGCGGGAGCTCAAGGGGAGTATTGTTGTTGAGGAAGTAGGAAGGCTTGAAGCAATTGTGGTGGGAGGGGTGGAAGTTGAAGACTTACTCAAACGAGTTAAGAAGGACCAGATCGATAACTCAGACGATCCGGAGGGGGCGGATAGGGAGTTCGATGAGGCGGGAGTTAGGGCAAAGATCGAAGCAACGCTCATGCGTCGCTACGTGATGGATTTTTTGGCCCAGAACGCGTTGAAAATTGTGGTTAATTACGAATCGAAAGAAGAAAAGGGGGGGGGGGGTTCGATCAGCAGCTAATGGATGAGTTGCTCAACAATCAAACTGCAGAAGAATAAAAGAAAAGGATTTCAAATTTTGTTCCACGTCATTTGTTTGACTCTTTCACAATAGTACGAGTAGGTGTTCTCTAGTAGCACACGGTTCATAGCAACTTTCCACCGCCTTTTGGCAATTGGCCAGCTCTGATCGATCTTTCGCCGTCCGCCTCCCCCACCCCCAAATGCCTCCAAGCTTATTTTCACAATTTGCTGCTGTTTTTGGGCTTGTTTCGTAATCTTTGCAGCTTTCTCTGCCTCCCGCTGCAAATTCTGCATGCTTTTATTGAACTCTGTGAACACGACGGGCGCATTTCTGATAATTTCCCTGCCCACAACATAGTTTTTTGGCAACTGAACGCCCTTGGATAGTTCTGAGATGTCGTCCGGGTCTTCGCTGAGCCTTACGAGCGTAAATTGCCCGTCCTTCAGTGCAACTCGCGCCAGCACGTAGTCAACCATTTTAATGTGAGGCAAGGTTCTTGAGATAAAATCCTCGGGGGCACAGTTTTCACTCTTGACCAACTTTGCCTTTTAGCCAATTGTAATTTATTCAGGTTCAAATGGATGGTGTCGTAGATGCTCTGCTGTGAGCAATTGTAAGTTACAATGGAAAAAATATTCATTCCATTCTTGTCATTCGTGTAAAAGTGCATTTCAACGGTTTGTGCTTGTTTCCAGAACAGTTTAGATACGGTGTGTACCAGTGTTGCTGTTGCCGAATGATCTTCCATTGGGGTTTCCAGTTGCGATTGCGAATCGGATTGTGGCAGTGGTTGTAGATGCGAGGCTGAAAGGTCTAAATTTTGTTCACTTTTCAATGTGGAGGGGTCACTATCGCCGGCACCAACAAGCGAATTTTGCAAAGTTTCGCCCGTGTCAACCATGATTTCATCAAGCTTTGGATCTTCGCTCTCCTCCTGTTCCCTGGTCAAATGGTTGTGCGTAATCACATTGTTATTATGATTGAGGCGCGTCTTCTCCGCTTTCCAGCCAATATCATTTATTGCGAAGCAATAATCCGCAAACTTCTGGCTGCTGACAGATGAATCACCATCATCTTCACACTGAAAATGATCGCAGAGGCGCCCCCAGTCGTTTATCGAGATAGTAGTACAAATATGTCTATCGAGCTTATTCACTCCACCCTCAAAGTCCCCACGGCTCACTTTGCCAGTCTCAAAATCAGGGAAGTTTGAGAAAATCTTTTGCGCGGTTGCTGTCTCCTTGACAGAAATTAGAATTTCAGTTATCTTCTCAAAAACATCTTTCTGTAGAATTCCATCTCCCAAGATTTCCACATTCATACCCATCAGGAATGAGTGGCGCTTATTCAATGTCCGTCGGTTTACCTTCTCCTTCTCAGAAGGAGGCTTGGGAACTAATTTTGTGTCATTGCCAACAGGAGTTGGAGAAGGATTTCGGCTGGCGTTTTCCTTTAATGTAGGCAATCCCATTTGAGTAATTGTGAATAAGGCAGAAGTTTATTGCGAAGATGTTGTTTAGTTATCGTACAAGTTTAATTTGCACTTTGGGCAGCAGTTACAAAAAAAAGAAAAAATGATTTTTTATTTTGTGTTGCATTTTTTAGCATCTTTCAGAACATACTGTGTATTCTGTTACAATGTCGCAAATCCTACAGAATAGAGGTCTTTCTG
>Ga0302116_1002781_pt1 | contig 10135 bp, 12 predicted proteins | sample AG5_SCM_MG_FD_203124 | JGI IMG/M metagenome (GOLD analysis project Ga0302116, IMG submission 203124) | Marine microbial communities from Western Arctic Ocean, Canada - AG5_SCM | ecosystem: Environmental > Aquatic > Marine > Oceanic | place: Canada: Western Arctic Ocean | collected 2017-10-01 | reverse complement strand
AATCGGAAAGCCCTTAGCAAGGATGAAAATTCTGGACGTGGGTTGCGGTGGTGGAATTTTGTCTGAATCCCTGGCTCGCTGCGGTGCCACAGTCACGGGAATAGACCCTTCTCCCTCCGTAATATCTGCGGCGAAAAACCACGCCCCGCCATCCCTTTCCCTTACTTATGTTGGTCCCACCTCAATTGAGGAATTTCAAACCCAAACATCAGCCAAGTTCGACGCAATTTGCATTCTTGAAGTCCTGGAGCACACCACCAACCCAATCTCCCTGATCAGTTCCGCCTCAAAGCTCCTGCACCCTGGCGGCAAGCTATTCGTCTCGACAATGAACAAGACCTTGAAATCTCACCTGCTGGCAATACTTGCGGCAGAGCACGTTGCCAGAATTCTCCCTGTTGGAACCCACGATTGGAGCAAGTTCTTGTCTCCAGAAGAAGTTGAATCAATGGCGAACGACTGCGGAATGCAGCAAGCTGCAGTCAGCGGCATGATCGTCGACATTCCCTCGCTCCTCTTCTCTTCACTCGACGCAACAAAATTTAGATGGCGCCTCGACCCCTCCGACGTTGATGTGAACTGGATCGGTAGTTATACCAAGTTAAAAATAGAAAAATTACCCATTTTTTTAGGTTATTTAAGCTTAAGCCATGTCCCTTTTCTTCATGCTCAAATCTCCCCCCCCAATCTTTGCACCGTTCCTTTTTAATAATATTGGAACCTCCCCATTAACAAACAACCTCACCATGCAAACCACAGCCAATACTCCCACGCCAAACAAAACAATAGTCCCCGCTGAAACTTCATCCCCCACGTCCAGCTCCTGCAGTTTCTCAGTAAAGATCACACCAGACACCACAAAATTATCTTGAGCATATTGAAGAGACTGCAGAGAGTCGCTGTCACTCTCATAAATGTAAATTTTGTGGGGGTAAGCGTCAATGCTCTTCATCGAGTAAATGTTCAAGGATTGGAGAAACCCGGCAAAGTGCTTTGTTTGCCGGTGGTCGCAGCCCACCCGCACCTGCATCTTCTTGTTCTCAATTATTTCCGCCGATTCGGCTGATCCAAGTCCCTCCAACTGGCCATTGACGTAGAGTTTCATCCTGCTGGTTTTATCAAAGGAAACAATTGCGTGAATGTCGCCATTTGCCGGTTTGCTATTTATATAGCCCCGAACCAGAGTTGCTGAAGCCTCGTTTGCTATTTTTATTGATTCACCGAATTCGTCTAAGATAAGCAATTTTGCGTGGAGTACGTTGTCAAGTATGCTGCGCCGAGCGAAGAAGGTGCCAAACGAAATGGGTGGGTTTGCTTACTTATTAATGGATGTATAAATTACATTATATTATATCTGTAGCACATTTCGCGCACTTCATCACAAATATTCTCGTCTTTATCAAGGCTCGCTCGCTTCGCTCGCTCACCTGATGGATAGTTCTTTCTGTTCGTTTGCAATGGAGAGGAGCGTTTCCACCGAGGAGGTGAAGCGGATTATTTTGAACTTTAGCTCGAGGCTCATTACCGGAACCTGGGGTGAGTGAGCGAGCGAGCGAGCGAGCAAGCGAGTGGGTTAGCAAACAACATACCAACTAGTCCATTTGCTTCGCTTCGCTCGCAGCTCGCTTCGCTCGCAGCTCACCTCATTGATTTCGCCCAAATGCAAAAACTCTGTTGCTCCATCGAACATTAAACTACCCCCAAGTCTTGTCCTCGCCTCACCACTCTGAACGTTCACGCACTTTGGGTCAGTGGCGAGCGGGGGATCTTGGAGCGAGGGATGGTCAACCAAATGGCACTTTCTAAAATCGAAGGAACTCGTTGGAACGGCGTAGTTGACCACGAAGGTTTTCTTATCCACGTTGTCCTTGTTCCGGAACAACGGCTCGTCGATAACAAAAGATCCCGAATTTGCCATATTGTGAAGAACGATTGAGTCGATTTTTGAAATACCCAACGATGAATACTGCTGCTGGATGCAAAAACCCACAAGCTGAATTTCCGCCGCGCAGGTGAGCCTCGGATCGTACTGAACCCCAGCAGCTAGGTCAGGACTTGAAACACCATCGACGCATTTATTCGAAATTGTGGGTGAATTTTGTATTTCCGGGTCTATTCGAATCGAGCTGATCGGTTGGATTATCGCACCCTGGGAGACAAGCTCAATTTCGGTGATGTATCTCATCTCATCGAACGCCTCGAGGTACAAATAGGTGAAGAAGGAGGAAGTCGGGGATGCGGTGGGAGAGCTGGTGGGTGAGACTGTTGGACTGTGTGATGGATTAGTACAGGACGCAGGGACTCAATTAATATCGCGTGGTCGTGGTCTCACCTCTCGGTATTCGCAGGATCGCAGTCTTCGAAGATGCCGCGAAACTCGTTCCCAGCCTTCCAAATCACGCATCTGTAATCCAAGTACTTTACAACGTTCACAATGCTCTCGGCGATCTCGGTCTGGTTATCCCGGACTGCCGCTAAATAGATGAGCTGGCCAGCTTTTCGCACGTGCGCAGCACACCGCTTCCGGGGGGTCCAGTCAAAGGTGAGTTCGTCGTTGGGGCGAGAGATGTCGACAATGAGTTTGTCTGTTCCGGTCGCTTTTTCGCACACCAAGGATTTCTCGCATCGAGGGAGGTCATCCATCAGTTGGTCAACGTGGGGGAAAGTTGATCCACTTATACCGCTCTCTTGTTTGTCTGGGGGGAAAGGGATTAGCCAGGTAATGATAAAGAGTAGGGGGGGGGGTTGTTTTGCAAAACAAAATTAACTTACCAAAAACATCAATTGTTAAACTCTTCAGCATCTCAGATATTCCCCCAAACAAATCACAGCATCTACCAAGAATATCTTCAATCAGCACAGGGTAGTTATAGAAGGTGCACTGGTAATCAGGATCGGGACAAACCCCGTTCCAGCACTGTAAAATGCCCTGCGAGGGGATCAAGCAAGCATGCAAGGAGCCCAATTGGGTGCAGTTCACCAGCTCTCCTTCCCACCACGGAGGGAAAGAGGGGACGACAGCATCATCTAGTTGCCGGCTGACTGCTGCAGGTGGGAGAAGCTTTGTGTCCTGGGGTTGTTGGGGAGATTTGAAAATATTGTTGCTGTTGGAGTTGTCGATGCGATTAGAGGTGGTGGATGTTACTAGAAGTAGCACCAGGTAAGAAAGAAACAAGAGCGATGGATCTTGTGGCATGGTAGTTAGTGATATGAAGAATATAAAACTTGAAAAGAGCGCGGAAATCATGAAATACGCAACAAAACGCAAACACCACAAACTTATTTTCAAAAATCTTGTCTAAAAAAAGAAAAACAATCAATCTATCAATTTTTCTTTTCTTTTATCTACTTCACACATTTTTTTACCAAACAATATTACATCAACCCGCGACTGGCCATCAACGGTCCAAATTTAATAAGTTTTGGCTTCTTTTTGAAACACTTTTCGTCAAAAACGAATTTCACCACACTATCCTCATCGTCCATGAACCCCCCCTGCTCCAACCCCTCCCTCTGCCCCTTCACGGGATTTAAAGCTAGCAGAGGATAAAGTTCCCCACGCACTTTACTGAAATCGTGCAATGGAACAGGACCGCCATTTCTGTAGAAGCGGAGCATTGGCAAATCGTCAAAATTGACCGCACACCCATAAACGTCCCCCTCGCTAACAAGCACCTCGTGGCAGTACTCCTGGTGAAGCTTGTGCATTCGCGATATCGGGAGTAATGTGGTGAGGCCAAATTTCAATCGTGTTGTCGAGCTTAAACACTTTTCAACGTGTATTTCAAAGTAGCAGGAATCCTGCTCAATTTGTGTGGGGGCGCAAGCATAGCCATCTTTCCCCTTTAGCTCGTTGTTGGGTTGTGTGAGGGTGAGAGTTGTGGCAGTCACATTCAAGGCCGCATCCAATTCGATGCCCATATTAGGGTCCCTGATTTCTAACTCGATGTCATCGAAGAGTCCTTCACCGCCGTCATGGGAGCCACCGAAGCAGCTGTTACAGCAGCCCATGGATATGAAGATGTCCTAACCCACTATTTTATTGTAATTGTTTGGACACAAATTTTTTATTTTATTTTGGGTCATTCCCCACGAGCCTCTGCAGGTTAATTATGTCAACGTTCGCCTCCCTCGGTCCACAAACACAAAGAAATCCGCTAGCCACCCTGTATGTTGGAGGATTGTCTGAGACGGTTGACGAAGCTCTGCTTTGGGAGCTGATGGTTCAAGCAGGGCCCCTCGCCTCCCTATTCATGCCCAAAGACAAAATAACTGGCAAGATGCTAAACTACGCCTTCGTGGAGTATGTAACGGAGTCCTCCGCGGATTATGCGCAGAAGATCTTTGCGATGCTCAAGCTTTGTGGGAGGCCTATGAAGATTAACAAATCAAAAGATGGTACAGGGGCTGGTGTGGCGGATGTGAGTGTTGGAGCCAACCTTTTCATAGGAAACCTCGAGGAGAGTTGCGACGAGAAGTTGTTGTACGACACCTTTTGTGCGTTTGGCACTGTTGCGAATACCCCTCATATCGTTCGTGACAAAGAGACGGTGAGCAACACACAATTTTCATCACAAACAATACAAAAAATCAAATTTTAACAATTCACCATTCCCATTTCCACCCCCACAGAACGTCTCGAAGGGCTTCGGCTTCGTCTCCTTCTCCGCTTTTGAATCGTCCGACTTAGCGATAGAATGCATGAACGGGCAGTACCTTTGCAACAGGCAGATCTCTGTTGGGTACGCTTTCAAGAAAGACTCCCCTGGAGAACGCCACGGCACTCCCAGCGAGCGGCTGCTTGCCGCGAACAACCCCAACAAACCTAAAATGCTACCACCAACAATGATGCCACGAGGGCCCCCAATCGGTGGGCTACCACCAAGTATGGGAATGCCTCCTCCCATGCCTCCCCCACCGAATATGACGAACATGAATCCACCCAGGGGCGGAATGCCTCCTCCCATGCCCCCCCCCCCGAATATGATGAACATGAACATGCCCAGGGGCAGAATGCCTCCTCCTCCCATGCCCCCACCGAATATGATGCCCCCTCCTCCCCATCACTTTCAGCAGCAACAGCAAATGGGAATGAAAATGGCGCCTCCACCTCCCATGGGCGGAATGATTTACGGGAGGGGTCCTCCACCTCCTCCTCAGCACTTCCAACAGCAACAGCAACAGCAACCCCCCCCACCCCCTCAAAACTGGGGGCCTCCACCCCCCCAAATGCAACAACATCAACAATTTATGGGCCGAGGACCCCCACCGCCTCCTCCCCAGTTTCAACGGTAGCATCTTAAATCCAATTAAAAACCAATCTATCTACACCAAAGCTGTTCTATTCTTCTTTTCAGTCACCTCAATCTCAATCTCAATCTCAATATTCTTCTTCTTCTTCTCATTCTTCACGTTCATAATCATCCAAAGTATTCCCATACTGTTAATCGGAGAGCAAGTCCATGCTGCCGCTATAAGATAGCTGGAGAATTTCGTCGCAACTGGCGCACAGAACAAAGCGCATGCGATAACACTAATGCGGTTACTTATCCTGGCTAGTCTCAAGAATATGCGAAGCTTAACGAGCTTGGCCTCGAGCTTTTCACTCTTTGTTGCTTCTAGATTCTTGGCAATTAACCGCTCGATTGCCGTTAACACCGGCAGAGCGCCGAGTGTGTGCAGAAAAACAAAGGCGACGCAGTGGGAAACAAAAAACAAAGAGGCCAGATACATTTGTAGGCTGTATTTCTGTAGATTCACGCTCTCCTCGTCGACCTTTCTAATTAGCAAGAAAGCGAAAGGCAAGAGATTGCTGAAAGTTGCAATTACTCGGAAGACTCTCAGCCGCTTCTTGAACAGTACCATTGCTGTTTTCATTGTTTGGCCATCCTTGCCGGAGAATTTTGCTTGGACTATCAAGATGTTTGCCCATTCGAGAACACCGAGCGGATGGATCTGTGTCCAAAGGAACCAGCCCGTAGCCGAGAACACGACTGTGAGGAGGACGTCGTCACCAACAACAGCTCCAGTAGTGAATCGCAAAATTCCCTCCAGCACTTTCAGTGGAGCCACAACAGAAGCGAATCGGAATGTCAATCGCAAGTGAATGTTATTTTCCCGCTCTAGGAAGAGCTTGTGTAGGCTTGTGATGTTGTGGTTCTTCATATAAGTTACCATTACAAATGCGAAAAACAAGAACCAACAAATGTACATTGTTGCCACGCAAATCCAGTTCCACTTGAGATACGGCTCATAAACATTGCAGTCGAGCCCCGGCGCATTCACAAAGTCTCCCATCCCTGACCATCCAGGCTGGCAAACACAAAGTCGCTGGACGCAAGTGCCATGCCCGGAACAATCTCCAACTAGAGAAGCTGATAAAAACTTGCGAGGGCAGGAATAGTTGCTCATGAAGAGGTCGTTGATGACATCTTGTTATATTTGACAATCGATCTTAAATTTTATCAGCGTGAAAAAAAGAGAAAATTTAAAAGAGATCCAAAAAAAATAAAATATTGGCTTTTCGCTTCGCGTAAACCATCTACACAGCTTTTCGCTTCGCGTAAACGATTTACACAGCCAAAACAAATGACAAAAGCAAAGCAATTCATTAACTCTCCCGAGACTGCGGTTTCTGAGGTTATTCGAGCGATCCTTCTCGCGAATCCTATCTCCCTTGTGAAGGTCAAGGATGCCCCAAGCCTGATCCACTCATCGTACAACAACTCTGCTACCCACCCTAACAAAACGCGTGTTTCTCTCCTTTCAGGAGGAGGATCAGGCCACGAGCCATCCCACGCTGGTTATATTTCTCCCACTATGCTATCTGGAGCTATTTTTGGTGGGATGTTTGCTTCCCCCTCGGTGTCTGATGTGCTCTCCGCGATCCTGGCCGTGTCGGTCCCCGACGGCAAGGGATGTATTCTGATTGTAAAAAACTACACGGGCGACCGTCTCAATTTCGGCATGGCAGCGGAGAAAGCGAAGCTCCAATACGGCATTGATTGCAGTTTGCTGGTAGTTAGTGACGACTGTGCAGTTCCCCGCGACAAGGGAATCACCGGACGCCGCGGGGTTGCCGGAACTGTTTTCGTCCACAAAGTTTGCGGAGCTCTTGCCTCCCAGGGCGCACCCATTGAAGAAATCCTCGAGGCTGGACGAAATGTGGCCCAGTCTCTCATGAGCATTGGCGTTGCATTATATTCAGTAACCATCCCTGGAGCGGAGCTCAACACTCGTCTCGAAGACCCCACACTGGCGGAAGTCGGTCTTGGAATCCACGGCGAGCCTGGATCCTCACAAGTGCCCTTCACGACCTCGAGCTCCTTTGCCAAAATCCTCGTGGACAAAATAGCAAAATTTGGCTACGGTGAGGACTCGGACGTCAAGCACCTGAGGAGCAACGACAACGTTGTTGTGTTGGTCAATAATCTCGGCGGTTGCTCGGTCTTTGAGCTGAACGTGATTGCGAACGATTTGCACAACGAGCTCGTGGCACTACTTGGTAAACGCTCAAACATCCGGAAATTCTTGGTAGGCACAATGATGACGTCCTTCAACATGGTCGGTGCATCTCTGTCCGTTCTCAAACTCCCCGAGGGCGCCGACGGCGATACAATGCTGTCCCAAATATCCCTTGCCACCGACGCGAAAGGTTGGATCTCAGGTGAGAGCGAAGCGGAGCGGAGCGCAAAGCCGCTGCCTCGATAATATGCTAATTCAACCCACCCACTCCTTCACTCGCGCCGCGCCGCGCAGCCGAGACCCGACCGGCTGACGACGATTCAACTACCGAGAAGGACATTTCTGACCTCCTCGTCCCCAATGACAAGCTCATCACTCAAACAACCGTAAACATCCCCAACTTCGACTACGCAGCCTTTGTCACCAAGGCAGTTAAAAAAATTGCTACAGGTGAGCGAGCGAAGCGAGCGAGCCTTTTGGAAGACTCGAGTGATGGGAGTGACGCGTAATTTAGTCTATCGCTTGTAAGCGAAAAGATGCGCTTGGCCAAATTGCCACCGTGTCCAATTTTGAGTGTTCAATGGCGTTATGCGTTGGAGTTACGGGTGATTCAACGATTCGCCATTTTTTTGAGTTTTTTTAGTTCTCCAATGGCGGTGCCATGCCCATGATCCGGACCGTCCCTGAACAATCGCTTTGCGCAAAAAGATGCGCCTGGCCGAACCCGCCGCCGTGTTCAAATCTGGGCGTCTAAAACCTCCTTACGATGGAGTTACGGCCGATTCAGTGATTCGCCCTTTTTTAGTTTTTTTCGCTTTCACAGACGGCTACATCCACCAATAAGCTAACCCACTCACTCAATTCTTTTCTTTTTCGCACCTTCTTCGCTCGGCGCAGAAATCACCAAGGCCGAACCCGATCTCACCAGTTGGGATCTAAAAGTTGGAGACGGCGATTGCGGAATCACGATGAAGCGCGGGGCCAACGCCCTGCTCCACGGGCTAGAATCCTCCACCATCGACCTGAAAAACCCTATTACCACAATGACTGACGTTGCCGACATTATCAGCAGCAGCATGGGGGGGACATCGGGAGCTTTGTTTGAGATTTTTTTTCGTGTTTGCGGTCGCACAATCATGGAGAAGAGCAGCAGCAGCAACGACGCTGCTGACGCGAATGCATTTTCCGCCGGATTCGTCGCTGGAGGTGAGCGAGCGAAGCGAGCGAGCCTTGAGAAAGACTCGAGCGATGGATCCTCGAGCGATGGATCCCCGAAATAGCTGCAGACGGCCACCTCCACTACTAAACTTACCTACTCAATTCGTCTGGCTCGCCTGGCTCGCTCCGCTCGGCGCAGTGGAGGCCATTGTCTCGTACGGGGGAGCGAAGGAGGGCTACAGTACCATGCTAGATGCGTTGTTACCCGCCTCCCGTGCGGTGGGAAACTTCGAAAAGATGAAAATTGCGAGCGCGGAGGGCGCTGAAAATACGAAGAATCTATGCGCAAAAGCTGGCCGCGCCAACTACATTAACGACGACACCCAAGCTGGCGTACCCGATCCTGGTGCGATGGCAGTATCGATCATTTTGGCCTCTTTATGTTTCGAATAAAGAAAATGAAAAAGTGGTTTAGAACAAGGATTTCATCATTACCTTTCAATCTTCCCATATTCCCCACCATCTCCGCCAAGAAGCTTCTTTTCCGCTCCCACCTTGTCCTTATCATGCTCATCCTCATCTCGAATGTCTGAGAAATCTTCGGTTAACTCGAACTTCGCGTCATTGTACCGCTCCCTGTCCGGCAATATATAAAGCGCAATGTAATCGGTCATCACGCTCGCGACGGCCAATAACGTCAACGAAGTCGTCAAACTAACCAGCAAGTTGCTGAAGCTGAACATCGCCAAGTCTCCGCTCTGAACCAGGTCAATTTTAATTCCGTGCTTGTTCAGCAGAGTTCTATTTTCTCTATAGGCACCAAAAGACCCCTGCCAAACGCTATCGTACAGCTTGTAGCTGCTGCTGTGCAGCAGCTTTGGCTTGTAGACGTACGTGATGTTGGTCGTAACTCCGCTCCAGTCCGCCACGTTATTGTACTCGACCTCCACAACAAGTGTAGTTCCAGCGTAACGAAATGTTTTGGCCGATGTTGAGTTGTCGTCGAGGGAGCTGTCGGCAGCTCGCATCAGATAGTCCAGCGAGAAATAGTCCAGATGCGTACTCGTAGCGTTCGGCTGAATATAACAAGGAGCCGCATTCGTGTATTTGTAGTCGGCTAATGCTGTAACAGTAGCAGAGTCTTCCGCTGCACACAGCTGGTTGTTGGTTTCGACGAAGAGCGATCCGTTCATCTCGCTACTCTCTCCAGACAGCCCGATGGTTGTGGCAAAAACGGAGGTGTCAAAAAGCACGGTAAACTTCTCGACATCTGCCGAGAAGTATGTATGCTCAGCCTCAGGGAGGCTGCTCAAGTTGAACACGCGCGGGCAATTTGTTCCTGATTTCGCGTTGCATACAAGATTTTCTTCTCTATACGTCGTTCTCGTAGTAATAAAAATGCTACTCTCAAAAAGGGTTGATAGCCCAACAGCCTCATAGTACTGACAATCGTACGTCTCACCGTAGTAGGGAACTGAACCAGTGTACTGTTTGCAGTAGTTTAGGTCCTGCG
>Ga0302116_1002780_pt1 | contig 10135 bp, 7 predicted proteins | sample AG5_SCM_MG_FD_203124 | JGI IMG/M metagenome (GOLD analysis project Ga0302116, IMG submission 203124) | Marine microbial communities from Western Arctic Ocean, Canada - AG5_SCM | ecosystem: Environmental > Aquatic > Marine > Oceanic | place: Canada: Western Arctic Ocean | collected 2017-10-01 | reverse complement strand
AAGTCTCAAAATTAAATTTATATTTTCGCTAGTCAGATTTAGCACTTTTCTCACCTGCTGGCAAACATCGTGGCGCTTCACAATCTGCTTCATCAAATCAGTCTTGTTGGAGCGAACAAAGTAGCCGCGAGCAAGCGACTGAATCTTGACCGAGGCGCTCCTTGCTGTCTCCAGACGAAATTTCTTCTTGTCCGAGAGCAGCTTCACGAACGCCGTTCGCTCGTCCCAAAGGGCTTGATTCATTCGTTCATGCTCATCGTTGGAGAGCGCATGTGTCGACTCCAGAGGAGACTTGTAGGCGCTGATTTTGAAGGTCTTTGATGAACGGACCCGCTTCTCTCGAAGGGCTGCAGGACTATTTTGGTTTGAGGTCAGGATTGTGGAAGTTATTATGCTGCAAATATCAGCTTTGGTGGACCGGTGTGTCCAAAAATACAGCGAAGTAGAGCTCTGGATGCCTTGCCGAGTTACCACAGCAGCATCTTGTTGCTTCTTTGCACAGTCGCTAATGTAATCGTCCATGGGTGGTTTGGGGGAGTTAGAGTTTTTCTAAGCTGCTACAATTGTTTGAGGGTGCACCACAGGTGAACAGTGGAAAAAAACAGAGTGGGGGAGAACTTTAGTTTTTGCGTTATGCTAAATATGGCTTGAAACTTTTTTTATTTTTTTTCTCTATAAAATCGAACTCCTTTTGCCACTTACTTATGGCACACTAGCCCAATGCAAACTTTCAATGAGTCCCTCCAGACAACAATTTCTCTATTATCAAACTCCACACGACCTTTTCTAAATGATCTTCAGCCCCCCAGCAATGTTGATTCCGACAATCCTGCTACGGTTGCTCCTAAAGCCATACCCCGCTCTGCCAGTTTTGACTCCAGTTTTGATGTGCCCATATTTTTGGACAATACTCAATATGATGACGATCACATTACCAACAACATTCCTACTCATCTTGACAAGTTGCTCGAGGAAAAGATGAGGGCGCAGACGAAATCCTATCCGAGCAGCCTCAGCAACAATACCAGCTCCAAGCAGGAGCGTCACGTCCAAATTAAATACCAGAGTAGTAATCACCAAACCGCCACTACCACCACCCACACTACTATCACCACCACCACCACCAACAACAACAACAACAACAACAGCAACAACAACGATGACGACGACGACTCAACGTCCACCAACATCAATGCCAATCCACCGCTCACCTCAAGCTCCCTCTCCCTAGCCTCCTCCACCACCACCTCCACCTCTAAAATGTACACCAAAAAGCGCTCCTCCAGACTCCAACTCACTTCCAAGGACAACTTCACTTACCAACTCGGAGAGAAAATTGGAAAGGGGGGCAGCGCCGAAGGTAAGCTTTCCCCCCTCGCCCCCTGCAGTACGCACTAGCACAACTAACCAATATATATATGTTTTCCAGTCCACCAAGCCCTCAACCTCACAACTGGCCAAATAGTGGCAGTCAAAACGATAAAATTTTCCTCTCGAAACAATAGCAAAACCCCCAACATTCAGCAAACCGAGCTGGATCTTCTTAAGAAGCTTGTCCATGCAAACATTGTCAAGTACGTTGACTCGATCCGCACGTCCGACTCCCTTCACATTGTTCTAGAGTATATGGAGAACGGCTCGCTCCGCTCACTTTGCGACCGGTTTGATGGCTTTTCGGAGTCTTTGGTTGCAATTTACATGACCCAAGCTCTTCACGGTTTGTGCTACCTGCATGAGCAGGGCGTGCTGCACCGCGACATAAAGGGAGCCAACATTCTCACCACGAAGGACGGGTCCGTGAAGCTGGCGGATTTCGGAGTTGCACTGAGCATCGGACCGGACAACGTGAACTCCGCAAGCGAGGAAAACGACGTCGTGGGCTCTCCCTACTGGATGGCTCCGGAAATTATCGAAATGGCCGGGGCTACCGCCGCGTGCGACATATGGAGCTTGGGCTGTACGATAATTGAGCTTCTCACAGGCAAACCGCCGTACATGGAGCTCGATCCGATGGCAGCTCTGTTTCGAATTGTCCAGGACGACCATCCTCCGCTGCCGGACGGTTGCTCGAAATCGTTGAATGATTTCTTGCTGCAGTGCTTCAAGAAAGACCCCACGCAACGAAAGTCTGCCAAACAGTTGCTCAACCACCCGTGGCTGCGGAACCCACAAAGCCACATCAAGAGAACCGAATTTTTGTTGCGGGAGGGCGAGAGCGGCGAGAACGGCGGCGACGAGTGGAACTCCGTCATTGAGACTTTGAGATCGTACAAGGAGAAGGAGCAAACAATTGAAAAGGAGCAATTGCTAGAATTGGAGCAAACGCTTGACAAGGAGCACACGATTGACAAGGAGACGTTTTTATCACCACAACCAAAAACACAATTACAATGTTCCCCTCCTTCACCCCCCCACCTTCCCGATGATCATGACGACCTTGTTTCGGACAACATTGATATAGACATAGACATGCACATGCACATAAACGGCGCAATTTCGCCGGTGCTGGCGGCACTCCCAGACCCGGAAACGCTCCACCTCGACCGGAAGTTAGGAGCGATATCCCCGCTAACGATTTTGTCACCCTCTCCAATCTTCAAGTCGGTGTCAAACCCCAACCCCAACGACATGGCTGACCTCGACGACCAGTTCCAGCTCGGGCCTTCCCACTACCCTCCAAGGTTTTTGGAGAAAAACATCAACCCACAGTACTCCAAGCTGTCCGACAGCATTCTCTCCCTCCTTGCTTCTCTTAATACGAATTGCAACGAGAAGCTCATTGTGGACGTTTGCATCAAACTTCTCGCAATTTTCAAGGAGCACCCGCAAGCGCCTCACTTCTTCCTTATGAAGCACGGCGTTGTTCCCATTATGGATTTGCTCGAGGTCAGCAAGCGGAGTAAAATGGACGGCTTGCAGCTGCCCGGAGTGAGTAGCGTGAAAGCGCTGCCGGTTGTGCTGCAAGTCGTGAACAAAATCATAGAGAACAACCAAGAGGTTCAAGAGCACCTCTCTCTGGTTGGAATGATCCCTGCCGTTGTCAAGATTGCGGAGGGAATATACGCAATGATTAGCAATCGCAACGCGAATAGGACAGGAGGCCTCCACTTGGAGGCGGCCAAATTCGTCGACCAAATTTGCAACACCAGTCAATTGACGTTGCAGATGTTCATTGCTGGAGGAGGGCTCCCCCTGCTCGTGAAGCACATCACCTTAGCCTCGGACCTGCAAAAAAGCAGAGACATCCGGAACATCGTTGGGGTTGGGATCAATGGGATTTTGAAAATTTTCTCCCTGGCGACAATTCGCCGCATCGACTTTTGCCACCTGTTTGTGAATTTGGGCCTTCTCCCTCACCTCGTTATTGGCTTTCGGAACCTGCTGGCAAACGTCATTGAGTTCAAACAGGAGGAGGAGGAGAACTTTATCTTCCTGGAGAAAATCGGAGTCATCTTGACGATCTTCTCCCAGTCGGACCCCGTCGTGAAGGAGAGGATGGCGGTGGAAAACGTGCTTCTCGGAATCGTGAACCCACTGATCAGCTTGACGCTGAGCAACCAACTGGACGGCTGCGGCATAGAATTTGAGCGGTACGCGAGGCTCATCGTGGTTCTGCTGAAGTGCATCAGGTCGCTGGTAGTGGAAACAACCACGCTGAACAAGTTGGATCGAGCCCAGGCGATTGTCACCCTGATGCCTCTGCTGGAACGCACAAAGTTCAAGTTTGACCAGACGCTGGAGAACCAAGCGTTGGAGAGCATGTTCTACCTGTGCAGAATAGACAAAACCAGGTGAGCGAGCGAGCGTCATATATGCTGCTGCACTGGACTAAGCTAAATAAATTAAACTAACTAAACTAACCCACTCGGTTTCATATATGGCGCAGGCAAGAGCTCGCGGCGCGAAACGGGCTGATTCCGTACCTGAAGAGGTGTATACTGGAAAAATCGAGCTTGATGAAATTCTCCCTGCCGCTGATTTGCGATATGGCGCACACAAGCAACTTGACGAGGGAGGAGCTGTGGAGGAACGACGGCGTGGAGTTCTACCTGAGGATACTGAACTACTCGCAGTACAGGGTGCTGGTGCTGAACGCGCTGACTGTCTGGCTGGCCAACGACATTGAGAGGGTTGAGCCGGTGCTCATGCTTCCGAGCAATACAGAATTCTTGATCAACACATTCATAGAGCGGACTAGAGCTGACGACCACGGCCACGCGTTCGAACACGAAATCGCTCTGCTGAGAATAATTTACCAGAGCAGAAAGCTGGCCGTGATTCTTGGACAAAGCAAGCTTTTTGTGAGCGAGGTGGTCGAAAGGATCAAGCACTCGAGCGCTTACAGCAGGAAAACTTGCTTGAGCATATTAACCAAGATTATCATCGGCAAGGAGAAGGAAATTTTCATGGAGTACAATCTGTTCGACTTGCTCAACAGCTTGACGTCCAGTCAACAAATCATTATTTCAGAAATGGCCAAGAACTTACTTGGACAATTAGTTGTTTGTTTTTCTTCTCCTTCAAAAAAGAGCGGTGGGGGCGGGGGTGGGGGTGGGGGTGGGGGGAGGAACAGCAGTGTAGGGAGTTTAGAGAGTAGAGGAGGGCAGATTCTCAGCAAGAAGAGGAGCAGTAGTAATACTTCAACGTCAACGACAACTTAGAACTTTCTGGATTGAAAAAAAATGGTAATCTACAGAATCTTTTTTTTACTCTGCGGATCTTGGGGAGGAGGACCAACCCCACGAAAAACGAAAAAATCTGAAGGTTTCATGGCACCGTCTTCTTTTTCCTGCTGGCCCCCTTTCTTCTGTTTCCTCTTCTTCCGCGCCGAGTTGCTCCTGCGCTCTATGCCTTTTATTCTATACTCCTCCTCCTCCTCCTCCTCCTCCAACTCCTCTTCCTCTCCAAAATCATTATCATTTGTTCTCCTCCCAACAACACAACAGCACAGCCACCCGCAGTACAGAACCCCCGCCCACCACCACCACACTAGCACCGCCGCCCCCAACTCCCCGACCCCCCTCACCCTCTCGTACTCCCCCCAATTCAAAAACTTGTTCCGCACCCCATCCCTCCACTCGAACTCACTCCTTTCCGGCCAGAAGCTCTCAAAGAAGTCCTGCAGCAGCCCAATTACCTCCTTCCCCGGCTCTTTCATGTCGTCGTTGATGCAGATGAACTTGGGTCTCCGCGCCCTCACGCTGTCAAGCTGGCTCTTCGTGTTGTTGTAATCGTCGCCAATCATCTGGAACGCGACTTCGTCCAGCTTGACCGTTGACGCTTGCTTCACCCTTTCCCCCCCCCCCACGCTCATTGCAAACTCCAGCAGCCCGTTGAACGCCATCTTGCACCGTTTCACTCGCTCCCAACCGTCAACCATTTTAATGTCGTCCAAATTCCACGTCAATCCATTTTCGTCAACTGTCGAATTGCTCCCGGTGGCGATGTCCGCCAGCACGCACCCCCGCAGCTTATCCACGAACTTCTTCTCCGGAGATTTCTTGTCACCGAACAGAATGCACGCCAAGCTCAGCAGCTCGTTCTCGCTCACCTTGCCATCGCGATTCGTGTCGACCTGCGCCGAGCGGAGCGCCGAGCGAAGCGAGGCGCATGATATTCATTATTTGGTTAGCTAAGTAATGGATGTAGCCGTCAGTAGCTATTTCGCGGGATTCGTCGCGAGTGTATTCTCGTTTTCATGAAGGCTCGCTCGCTTCGCTCGCTCACCTCCGATTCAAACATTCGTTTCACAACGCTTTGGATAACAACCTCGTTCTGCATCTTCACCTTCCCCTTGTTCAGGCCCAACTGGAGCTCCTTCCGGTACATGAGGTAGTAGAAGTAGCTGAAACCGTATTGCATGTCGTCTGGTGAGCGAAATCGATTGCGAGACGTTTTTTCCCATTCCGACGGCCAGAGGGATTGCATTTCCTTCACCACGTCGCGGTTAATCATGTGGGGCATGTGCGCCGGTACTTTGCGCTGTTTCACCCCAAAGGTTTGGTGATAGAGCTGGTTCACGTGGACGACCGACTGTCCGAAGGTATCGAGTAGGCGTCGGCGGCTTCGTCGTGGTTGGTTGATGGACTTTTCTATGTTTATATTTGTGACAGAATCAGATTCAGAATCAATATTATTTGACTGTACCCAGTCGACAGTTTGCTCGACGATTGAGGCCATCAACCGGCGATTGCTTGCCTCGTTTACTAACACCTCGCCCTCTGAATTGCCCCCTCTCAAGTTGTTATTGATCTTCTGGGTTTGCGTTGAATTATTAATATTATCATTATCATCGCCGATCAATTTCACGCTGTCCCAATAAAGCGACAGGCTAGCATTGTTGTACTCCTTCTCCTTCTCCTTCTCCTTCTCCTCATCAAATTTAAAGTACGTGCCGTTTACCGCCTTCCACTCCACCAAGAACCGCGAGCAGTACAGGCCCTCGTCGCCAATGTCCTCGTCGCCGTCCCTCCTGAAGACTTTACCGAGCAATTTTTTGAGTTTATTTTTGCTGCTCTTCTTTTTCTCTATCAAGCTCACCATTCCCTCGAAATACACGGGGGCGGGTATTGTGGCATTGATTTTTCTTTCCGCGATCGCTAACTGTTGCAACAGCTTGTCTACCGGGAACGGGACAGTGATTTGGCTGGTGTCGGACTGAGGTGCCAAAAATAGATTGTATTTAAAACCACCACCCCTCCTGCCGCCAAAATCAAAATCTAACCCACCACGCAACACCGCCCCCCCCCCTTCCCCAAAATTAGCCTCCACGCGAAACTCGCTGTTCTCCAAGTACGCTTTGAAATCAAGAACCGGCAACTGCCTTTTCAGCTTTGCGGATGGGCTTTTCTTTTTTACTTTTCCTTTTACTTTTCCTTTCTTGCTCTTCCTGGATTGCACCTCCTCCTCGATTTTCGCCTTCTCCTCCAACTCTGCCAGCAGCGAGTCCTTGTTTACGTTCGCCCTCAGCGCAATTTCGTAGTGTTCGTGCGTCAAGATTCTCAAGTCTTCGAGCCCGGGAATTTCGACACCCTCCATACACGGCCCAACGAACATTTCCCCAACATTTTTTGGCGTCTCTTCAATGAATTGGTGCACAAGCGCTTCTTCGTGAGCAGCCTCGCCAATACGAGGCTGCTCGGGCTCGGGCTCGACCTCCACCGCAAACCGCGCCAGCATGTCCACCCCACCTCCGCAGTCCACCTCGAACTCAATCGTCCCGTTGAAGAACTTCTCACCCTTGTCGCAGTAATTCCCGCACATTTCCATGCTGTCCCTCCGCAATATAACCAGCAGCAGCCCGAACTTCTTCAGCAGCAGAGAATTCTCCACCAAATTTTCGTTGCTGTGCCGGGACGATTTCCACGACGTTTCGGATATTGTGAGATTTGCGGCCAAGAACTTGGCCACGAAAGAGTCGGTGAGGTTAACGTAGAAGTGGGTGGAGCCGTGGGGGACGGTTCCGACGGTTGGGTAAATTTGTGTTGAATTTGTGTTGCCAAAAAGATGTGAATGTGAATGTGACAGGTCGAAGCCGGGGACGTGGTTGTAGACCTTCTGAACGCCGCAATCGCCGCCATCAAAGGCACAATCGAGATTGTTACAGCGGTTGTCGCAGACCTTGTCCCCGACCCAGCTGTCGGGGCAGCCTTTGGCGCACATGGCCTTCGCGCTCTTCGCCTTACTGTGCTTTCCCCTCCCGCTTGTCCCCCCTCCTCGGCCGCCTCTACTGTCGCTCTCCGTTTTGTTCACGCAGTCCGGAAAATCGTAATTGCAAGATTCCACGTTGCACTTCTTGTCGCAATAGCCGTCTCCGAGCCAAGTGTCGCTACACCCATCGCTGCACTTCGGAACATCCCAGGAGGTGTAAAATTTCTGCATCGCGACCTCCTCGCCAGGGTTCGGGAGGGAGATGAAGTCGCCCGGAACCACCGGAGATCCCAACAGCACGTCGTCGTTCAAGTACAGAAACAAAGGGGACAAATTTGGAATGTTGTGCAAATGGGCCTCAATCGCCGGACTGCTGAAGACCGGAAGGTGGGTCTTGTTGGGGAAAATTGCCGCGTGGGGGACTATCGAAATTTTCCGGCCGTTGCTGATGAGCTTGAGCCACGAGGGGACCTGGTCGTCCGTAACAATGTAAATGTGGTTGATCCACGGGGCGTTTTTGACTAGAGAGCGGATCGAGTATTTCAGCTCGTTCGAGTCTCTGTAACGATTGGAAGAGGACGAGTCGTCAAAGGGTGGTGGTGGTGGTGGTGGTGGGGGTATGGGTATGATATTGGTATTGTTGTGCGTACTGCTGTTTGTTGCAACACTAGAACTAGAACTATTATTGTTGACTTTATCTTCGGAATTTACAACGGGAGCCGGGGAGGTGGGGGAATGGAGAAACTTCTTTTCCAACCAAATTGGATCGGAACCGTTCACCCACGTATACACGGCATCGATACTGCCGTATTGCGTGTGGATGGACATTGAATTGGAGGGTGGAGAGAAGGTGGAGGTGGAGGTGGAGAAAGAAAAGGCGGAATTCAATGATGAGAGGAGTGTATCTATTGTGAATGAGGTCACGGTGATCGGGCTGTGGGATGGATTGGTATGGGATTGGGAATGGCTGTTATAAATATGAATCTCGTCAAATGATAGCAAGAGTCGGGACTGTAATATGTCCGACAATACAACATAAGTCCTATGGGTGAGGAAGGATGTCAAAATCACTAAGAGAACTTTGTGGAAATTAACTACGACCATTAGTTTCGCTGTTGTTTGTTAGGTTGTCGCAATGGATGTGGAAACTTTCACTTCGCGTGTTGCCTGCTTATAATAAGCCTTATTAATAAACACCTTTGCAAACTTATTTTTTTTCTTAAAATTTCCTAAAATTTGTGGCCAATGAGCACACCGCAGGCTTGAAACACTCACCAATCCCCTCAAACATACATAATGCGGGCATTCAGGTAAAAACGAGTTTGAATCACCCCCACTGCTCCTGTTCACGTTACGAATTGGTCCTTTGCTATGATGCAATATAACATTACTTTTCAAACAACCGCCTTACTCTGGCCTCTTAATAATGCCCTCCTGGTGACATGTTCCTGTGGTTCTGAGCAACGACGAATTCAATTCAAAGCGCACTCACAGCAGCACAATTGCCTGAGACCATCATAACTAACACATCATTTGACCCATCCATCACAGGAACACTTTCCTTTTCCTCTTCACTCATGTTATTTTACGCTGTTTGAGTTTCACACAACTCCCAGCCCGACACTTGCGCCAATACAGAAACCAATTCCAACTGAAATCATCCCCAAACAAAAACCCAAACCCAAAGAAAGACGAAACAGTCGCTGCAGTCACCGATGCACTAAGAGGTGTAGGCTGGTCTGGTCCCACTTCCACTTCCACTTCCACGTCCAATTCCAATTCCAACAACAACAATCCCTCCCCTGACCTCAGCTCCAACGATCCATTCGTCCAGGCAATCAACGACTCGATCATCAACAAGATGGGAGTCCCTCTCGACGAACTCATAAACCCGGCCAAGGTGGTCAACCTCGAGCGAGACCTGGTGAACCTCCGGCTCTCGCTGGCGAGCCTCACCAACATCAATGTGAGCGTGGAGGACGCCGACAGAATTGCGCTGCGCAACCTTCGCTCCGACGAGTTCGATGGCGGGGGGGGGGGCGAAAAGGCAGACAAGATCCGCAAGCAAATCTCCAAGAAGGAGGACCAGCTCTTCGACGAGAGCAAGGCCGTCTTTAAGGGGTGGCTGAAGAACGTTTTCCTTGGCCAGGCGGTGCTCAGCTTGGCGGTGAGCTGGATCATGGTCAGCGACCCAGCGCTGCTGTTTGGGAAGCTTGGCGTTTGGGAGAGCTTGGAGCTGGAAACACCTATCAGGGTGCTCGGATTCTGGTGGTGGTGGCTGTTCATCGTGCCGAGCTTGAGGAGCAGGAGGCCCAGGGGGGCAGAGAAGGAGGCACTAGACATTGCATTCTTGGGGACACCGCTGATTAGCTTGGTGGCGCCAGCTATTACAAAAAATTGCGAAGCTATTTGGTTCTTGAACTTTGCTGTTGTGGCGGGGTCGTTTGCATTTGTGAAGATTAAGGAGCGCGCGGATGGAGGTGGG
>Ga0302116_1002779_pt1 | contig 10136 bp, 11 predicted proteins | sample AG5_SCM_MG_FD_203124 | JGI IMG/M metagenome (GOLD analysis project Ga0302116, IMG submission 203124) | Marine microbial communities from Western Arctic Ocean, Canada - AG5_SCM | ecosystem: Environmental > Aquatic > Marine > Oceanic | place: Canada: Western Arctic Ocean | collected 2017-10-01 | reverse complement strand
TGACCCCCCCCCTCCCCCCAATTCCATGCCTAGCCCTAGCCCTAAAATTGTAGACGCTCAGGACACATTTTTTCCTCCCTCAATGGCCCGAATCCCCCCCCCGAAATCCTTCACTGACCACGAAATTGAAATTTCCCACTCAGCAGACACACAGGACTCCTACTCCGCCATGCAAACATCATCGTACCCCAAAATAACATCAAAATCAACACAAACAACACAACACAAAACCGCAACACAAACAACACAACACAAAACCGCAATAAAGGTAACGGTTCTAAACACCACTCCCTCTCAGTCTTACAACAAGCTGTTTGACCCTCCCACCACCCCCTTCGTTCCCAGCCTCAAGTTGAGGAATACGAATAGCTGGTCCGGGGGTCACGAGCTGCTCACAGCAGAGGAGGAAATTCTCCTTGCCCGGCAGATTCGGCTTCTCATCAAGTGGGAGGAGACCCGGGAGATGTTAGAGCTCCAACTCGGCCGGCCTCCATCCTATAAAGAGTGGGCGACTGGAATATCCTCCCTCCCCGATTCTCCCGCCACCATAACGACGAAGCAGGTGAGTGAGTGAGTGAGTGAGTGAAACCTGAGTGAGCCGAGCCATATTTTGCAGTTCCGAACTAACACTTTTCCACTTCACACTTCCACTTCACCCACACTTCACATTTCACCCACACTTCACACTTCACACACACTTCACACTTCACCCACACTTCACCCACAGCTCAAGAAGCAGATTAGAAAATCCCAAACTTCCAAGGCCGCAATGATTGAGAGCAACCTTCGCCTCGTCGTTAGCATCGCCAAGAAGTTCCAAGGCCGAGGGATGAATCTTCCGGACATGATCCAAGAGGGCTCGATCGGCCTGATGAAGGCCACGGAGAAGTTCGACCCCGAGAAGGGCTTCCGCTTCTCAACGTACGGAACGTGGTGGATTAAGCAATCTATAATGCGGGCCATTGCGGATCAGTCCCGCGTCGTGAGGCTTCCGGTTCACATCCATGACCAGCTCAACACGATACGGAAGACGCGGGCCATTCTATACAACGAGTTTCAGCGCGACCCCACCGAGGAAGAAATTGCCAATCAGCTGGAAATTAAGGTCGAGAGGCTCAGGTTCATTGAGGAGGCGGGGAGGCCGATACAATCTGCCGATGCGCCCATCAACGGTGGGTCGGGCAAGGGGAGTTCGGCGGGAAGTGGGGACAGCGGAACGTCAACCTTGAGCGATACCCTCAACGACGATTCGCCGTTGCCTGAGCAGGTCACAGAGAGGAGGATGCTCATGGACGAGACGAGTGCGTTGATACAGACGCTTAGTCCTAGGGAGCAGGACGTTATTAGGCTGCGGTTCGGGTTGGACGATGGCAGGCCGAAGACGCTGGAGGAGATTGGGAACAGGTTTTCCGTTACCAGGGAGCGAATAAGGCAGATTGAGTCTCGAGCACTGCACAAGCTTCGGCAGCCCTACAGGAACCATAAACTTAAGGAGTTCATCAAGGAGAATGTATATTAGGAGGAAAGGAGAGGAGGAGGAGGAAAGGAGAGTAAGATTGGGGAGAAGGAGGAAAGGAGAGGAGGGGAGGGGAGAACAAAAAAGATTGTAGATTTAACAAAATGCAGCCAGGTTTAAGAAAAATATCCAAATTCCACACAAAATCAACTCTACTCTACACCGCGTTAGTAGGCACCAGAAACCCCACCACTGTGTTCACACCTTCTTCGCATAACCTATGAGTTCCGAGTTAAAAGCTCCCTCTCCCTTGGTTAAGCTCCTCAGCTGATTCGCGTAGCCCAAAATTTTGCTGAGCGGCACATTTCCAAGCACCCTCGCCGTTTTTCCGTCGTCCCCCGCAATCTCCTTAACAATACCTCCCCTCGCGCTAAAATCGCTCAGAACGCTTCCAACCATGTTTCCGTCAGCGATACTGATCGTAACCTTCATTATTGGCTCTATCTTCACCACAAACCCCTTCAAAACTTCCCTGGTGGCGAAACTGCGCCGAGCGAAGCGAGATTGTGCGCATTTTTAATGGATCAGGGGGAAGCGAGTGAGTAAAACGAATGTTATTGAGTGGAATAACGTTAGTTTCGTAGTGGCTCGTATTCTCATCTTCATCAAGGCTCGCTCGCAGTATTTCGCTCGCTCACCTCGACACCGCCCGCAAATTTCCGGCTTGCGTTTTGTGGCCTGGATACACGAACCCGGAGGCGAAGTTTACGCCCAGCACCTTGCAGGTGACGTTTGTAATTTCTCCGCCCTTGTCGAAGTTCCCTGATTTCAGTGTGTTCAAAATTCCGGCCTTTAGCTGGGAGATCATTTCGTTGGAAATGTCTTCGTCGACATCCTCCTCGTCGTCGTCGTCCTCCTCGTCGTCCTCACCCTCTCCCTCGCCCTCACCCTCACCCTCACCCTCACCCTCACCCTCACCCTCACCCTCATCCTCGCCCTTTCCCATCAAATACCTCTTGACACTTTCGCTAATGACCACCCTGTTCTCCTTCACTAAAAAAACTCCGTCCACGTCAACATTATCACTATTATTCTCGAACACCAGTTTCACCTCACCCTCTATCCTGTGAGTCCCAATCGTGCTATCATACCTGAACCACTCTCCCCCGACCCCCTCCACACCTCCCCCATCAACGGTTTCTCTGTATTTAACCGTCGCCTCCCCCACTCTAATATTGTTCAGCTTGAACTCCCGCTGCAGCCGATCCAAAACGATGGATAAATGCAACTCCCCCATTCCGCTAATTTCGATCGGTCCGGTGCTACCTGTTGCCCTCTGGATAAGTTCTGCCTCGTCCAAGTGCGATTGACTGCTCTCCGCGTCCCCCCCCAACTCACCACCAACCTCCAATCTAAAACTTGGATCTTCCTGCTCAATAACTCTGCAGAACTTAATCAAATCCTTCTCCCCCTCCACGCTCTCCGGCTCAAGCTTCACTTTGTACACCGGCACCGGCGGAGACGGCAAGTGGGCGATTCGAATTTGTGCGTTCTTGGACAAATCTAGTAGCTTGACCTACGCCGAGCGAAGCGAGGCGCATTTTTAATGAAGCAAGCACCGAGCGAAACGAACCAAGCGAGCCAAACGAACTGTGGGTTAGTATAGTAGTGGATGTAGCCATTTGTCTGTAGCCATTTCGCGCACTTCCTCGCTCGCTCACCTTTTCCCCATCACCCCCGTAGTATACCATGTGCACGCTCGCGTCCGTCAGAGTGTCCCCCGTTGTGATGTTCTTCAGGCCCACAATTGCGCAGACTTGCCCGGCTGATGCCGAGCCCCCACCCCCACCACCCTCATCGATCATCGCGTCGAATTTGCCGCCGTTGTCGAGCGACAGAACTGATCCAACGCGATCGACCAGCCCCCACTTCCCACTCTTGTTGTCCTGCGATTTTTTATCGCAAGCGTCAGCACCAGCAACGGCCCCGTCCGCCATCCCTCTCCCCCCCCTAACTCTCATCCCAGCGGTGATTTCCCCTGAAAAAACTCGAACGAAAACCACCCGTCTTCCCTCTCCTCCGCCAGCTGTCGGGAGGTGAATCACCTTGAAGGCGAGCGCAAGCAGCTCGTTCGAGCTGGGGTCGCCGACGAAGTGAGCTGCGCCGAGCAAAGAAGGTGCGAGACAGTTTAGTCGCAATCTCTTCTGTCACACTTTCTGTCACAAGGCTCGCTCGCTTCGCTCGCTCACCTGGAACATCGTGAAATTTAATATTTTTGTTTTTCTTGTTTTTCTTCGCCTTCTTCTTCGCCTTTCGAATTTCCTTCTTGCTGGCGTTGCTCTCCTCGTTGGACGTGTCTTTTAACAAATCGTCGTCCTCGAACCCGGTCAACCCGATCCTAACGCGATCAAGTGGGCTGGGCAAAAACTCGTTGACCCCGTCCAGCACGCATTCGACGCCAACGTTTTTCAAGGCCGAAATTGCGAAGCTGTTGTGTGTGGCGGTTAGTTCTTGTTCGTACGTTCTTGAATTTTGTTCTTCAACTGTAACTGTAACTTTAACTTTAACTCACTCACCAGGGCGTTAAATCATTGGATAGCGTTAAATTTCGAATGCTGCTAAGCAAAAGCGATTGGTCTACTACCAATTCGTTGCCCCCCCCCTCCTTCTCCCCCTTCCCCTCCCCCTCCCCCTCCTCCTCCTCCTCCTCCAAACTCGTCATATAAACCTCGGCTACTTCGTCATCGTAATCGGCAACGTGCTCGATCAACTTTGTTCTCTGCGCCGAGCGAAGCGAGGCGCATATTTAATGGATCAGGGGGGAGGCAAGAGAGACAAAGAATTGAGAATAATGTTTGTTTAGTAGTGGCTCGTCGCATTCTCGTCTTCCTCGAAGCTCGCTCGCTTCGCTCGCTCACCTCCAAAATTGTCCTTTCCCAAAACTCGTGGTCTTTAGCAATACCCACAACCGTTGCGGGATGATCCCCCCCGTTGGTCTTGGGCTTAGGATCCCACGTAATGAGCCGCATCGAAATTAAATCTATGACGCCAACGAAATTGCTTATGTCGGCATCGTCATCGTCCCCAATCGTGCTAGTCGTCTTGTCGGACCAGTGAACGAAGTGTCCGCCATTAGCTGTCGAGTAAACGGGTACTTGAACCGGCAGGGGATCGCAGCCCTTCAAATCTTTCTTCATCGCTCCAATCACGTTGAAATACGGGGACTTGTGCTTGTTGAAGGTGAGGGGGTTATCGAGCTTGTTGATCGTTGCGATTGTCGGGAGTGGGTGGAGGTGGTTCAGGTTGGAAGGGGGGGGTGAAGAGGAAGAAGCTTCGTAGGTCGTCGGATACACCAGCTCAACCCTCCTCATAACATTCCAATGGCCCTTAGTTTGAGACTCGACATTTCCAACAACATCGTTGTCGCCCTCCATTCCATAACCACCGTCGAGAACCAGCAGCCCACCGTCAACAACCATGCAGGAACGGACAACCTCGACGCAGAAATCCACGTGCCCGGGAGTGTCAATCACGTTGATCTTGTGATCCTGCCAAGGCGAGCGAAGAGAGGCGCATTTTAAACGAAAGTTGAGAGCAGTGAGCGAGCAAAAATTGTTGAGCTGGTTAGTTCAGTAGTGGATGTAGCCATGAATAGTAATTTCGCACGAAGATGAGTACTTTTCTGTCACAAGGCTAGGTCACAACGATCGCTCACCTTCCACTTGTAGGCGACTCCAGCCGATTGGACGGTTATTCCTCGTTCCCGCTCCACGGCAAGATAATCCGTCGTTGTCGTGCCACTGTCAACGCGCCCAGTTGACGCTTTCGTCGAGGTGAGGTGAAGGAGACTCTCCGTGAGCGTCGTCTTGCCAGAATCAACATGAGCGAAGATTGCCATGAGTCGAAGATTTTCTAAAGGTGGATTGTTCGAGAATTGGGATCGCTGATGGGAAGTCATCCTTATCCGTGTCGCAATTCGTTGCTGCGTGAATCGTAGCGCCATTATGCAACATTAAAACTACAAAACTTCAGCACACCTTGTGCCATTTTTGGCACGCTTCAAAAAACAAACAAAAATCAGGTTTCCAGGTGTTCAGACCTTTCAAATCCTAATAGAATAGCTACTACCTTTCCACACTTGCTCTCACGATACGATGGCTCCTTCATCTCTAACACTTCTCGTGCCTGCCAACTCGAGTGGTCAGAAAAGCATTCTCCTTCCCTCCACACCTCTAAGCACAACAGTCAATGCACTCACCGCGTCATTGTCGGAAATTTCCAATATCCCAGCCTCCTTGATTTTTCTGACTTCCAATTCAAAACCTCTTCGATTGGGGACGACCCTCTCGCAATATGATGCTCTCCTCCAGAAGCACCCGGACAGCCATGCTGTCGTTCAAATGCACACCCGGAATCGTGGGGGTTGTTTTGTGTTGTCATTCACGGTTCTGTGTATTGTGATTGCTGCTGGAATATTGGGTTTTTGCACTTGTGGGTGTACTTGGATCATCATTCCCTTTCTTGTACCGCTACTCTTCGTTCTGCCTTGCTGCTTTCTGTGATTGATAGAATCAAACATGATCTTTGATCATATAAATAATAAAAATCAGGGTAGAGGCAATAACATAGAGTGAGTTGTCTGCAAAATCAATCTAGTTCGTTATTATCCCTCACAACTCATCCTCCAGGCTGTTAATTTTAGAACGATGTATGTTCATAGCTCTGAGGTTTTGGTTCTGCCTGATTGCCTCCTTCAAATCGTCCTCTCTGAGCCTGTTTTCGTCTCTGAGTTCTTCGACCCTCCTCAGTTTAGCATCCAGTTCGGCGAACTGGTCGTGTTGCATTTTGGTCAGCCTCTCCTCCTCTGCCACGAGCATGTCCCTCTTCATCCTCGCAGCCAGCGCGATCCTCATGGCCTGCCGTCTCTCGTCGGCAGTCATTTGCTCCTCGTCTTTTTCTTCATTTCCATTTCCATTCTTCCCGTTCCCCACACCACCCCCTTCCTCCTCTTTCTCCTTCTTCTTTAGCTCAATTAACTGAAACTTCTTGAACTCCTTCTTCTTCTGCTCCTCCCCCTCCTCCGCCTCCCTAACCGCCTTCTCCCTGTCCGCCTTCTTTTTTGCGATGATCTTGTCCCTCTGCTGCTTCAAATGCTCCGCCCTCTGCCTCATGTTCTCCTCGCTGATCTTCGCTTCCTTCTGCAGCTTGGCCTGGTTCATCTTCTGCTCCGCTAGCATCTCGTGGTTCTTCCGGAACGCCTCCTCGGCCATCTTCTTCCGCTCGGCCATTTGCTCCTGCATCTCCCCGAGGCTGGGCGCTTCTCTCTCTAACGCGCTCTTTTTCTTGATTCCGCCCAGCACCGGCCGGCTCTGCAGGCCGTTCAGACTCCCTATCGGCCCCACCAAGTCGCTGCCGTTGTCCTTGCTGCCTCGTCGTTTTCCCTTCTTCTCCCTCCTCTCCTTTTTCTCCTTCTTTTCCTTTTTTTTCTTCTCTTTTCTGGCCTTTTTCTCCGTCTCTGTCTCTGTCTTGGTGACGGCAGTGGCAGCAGCAGGGACTGCGTTGATGTCGTTCTCTTCGATGGTGATTGCTCTAACCGCTTCCACGACCGGTGCGTCGGAAATGTCGTTATGCTGCGGTTTCGCATCCTCCTCTTCCTCCTCCTTCTCCTCCTGCTGCTGGTCGTTGCCGTTCTTGTCCTCCGCTTGCTCTTGCTCTTGCGCCTCGCTCTTTTTCTTTGGGCTTTGAGCTGGGCTGTTGATGGGGGAAGTGATCTTGGCGGTCATTACTTCGTCTTGCGTAACCTTGGCTTCTGCAACTTCGTCTCCGTCTTCATTTTCGTTATTGGAAATCTCGGCTGCTACTGTTGACGACGACTCCTTCGCTTCCACCTCCTGCTCCTCCTCGTCTTCGTCGCTCTCCTCCTCCTCCTCCTCCTCCTCCCCCTCCTCCTCCTCCTCCTTCGCCTCCTGCTGCGCATTCCTCAAATCGTCCTCATGCAGCGCCAAACTCGCCGCAATTGCCTGCTCTAGCTGCAGCGCCTCGAACTCTTCCTGCTTGTGGAACAGCTCCATCTCCATGAGATTAGCGTCCATAGCCTGCTTGAGCTGCCGATCCACAGCCGCCGCGTCCTCCTTCCCCGCCCCCTCCTTCTCCTCGCTGTCCTTCGCCTCCTCCTCCTCCTGCATCTGCAGCTCTAGTTTCGCCTTCTCGGCCGTCGTGATCTCCGAGCTGGCCTTCACCGCCAGCTCGAACTGAGCATGCGCGTCTTCGTCGTTCGAAGGGGCCGAGATTGGGATGCTCGCGCTTTGGAGGGCCTTCACCGCCTCGAGCTCAAGCTCCATGTTCCGCCGAACCATCAGCTTCTTGAACGTCAGGAAGTCGTCCATTGCGATCATCTGCTCGTACACGGCCTTGTTCACGTCGCGGCCGAACCTGTCCGATTGGCAAGCGGCAGCAAAGTCCTCCGCGGCTATTCCAACCTCCGCAAGCTTGTTTGAGATCATTGACTCTATTAGTTGTCTGAACTGCCCGTGGAGGTCTGAGTATGCGAACTTGTTCTCGTCGTCATTGTTAAAAATGATGCAGTGAGTATCCTGTTTGTTGTGTTGTGTTTGTGAAGTTGTTAGTTAGCCAAAAGGTAAGGATTGGAAATATTTGATTGATGAGTAAACTCACTATGAAATCAAAAACAGATGCTTCCCATGAAGGTGACCGCAGCAGACTTGACACGTAGTCGAATATCCAGGCAGTAGCTTCCATGTTATATAGAAACAATTGGAAAATAATTTAAAATTTTATTTTAAAAATTAAGATACGCGCTCACAACCATGTCCAAAGGAACCACAGATGGAATCCAGATTTTCCTGCGAGTTCGTCCGTCCAAAAAAAACTCAGGTTTTGTGCAGATTGACGAAGCGGACAACACGGCACTGAATTTCCATGTACCCAAGAATGAAGAACTTTACGTCAACAACACTCGCGAGAATTATAGATACAAATTCAATACCATACTGTCGCAGGACGCTCAGCAGGAGGAGGTGTTTGACAAGGTTGGCCACCAAGCTGTGATGAATGCACTTGATGGCTTCAACTCCACGATATTTGCTTATGGTCAAACAGGTTCTGGTAAAACATTTACAATCACTGGTGGCAGCGAGCGGGTGAGTGATTGGGTTCCGCGAGCGAGCGAAGCTGCGTCCATTGCGACGCCGAGCGGTAGCGAGGCCTAAGCTGTTACCCCAACCGAGCGCCCTTTTGAGTTTGGAAATACTTTGGTTGTGGAGGGGGGGAGTCCCCCACCCCCACCCCACCGCTGCCCTTGGCTTTCCGTTTCGCTCGGCTTGCGGGTTACAGCTAGCTCGGTCGTCGCAATGGACGCAGTTTCGCTCGCTGCGCTTGCTCGCGGCTGTTCACCATTTTTCACCGCACCAACTCACACATTTACGAACACTCAGTATGTCGACCGAGGAATCATTCCCCGCGCAATTTCGATGATCTTCAACGAATTCAAAAAACGCAGTGATATGAAGTACCAATGCTATATATCGTACTTGGAAATATATTTGGAGAGTGGCTACGACTTGCTGGATGCGGACCACGAGACTACCAAGGTGAGTCTCACTCAGTCTCCGCTAGCCCAATTCAATTCAATTCGTTTTTGGCTCACGCACGCTCCAAACGCAGCTCGAAGACATGAAGAAGGTTATCATGCGGGAAGATGAGGATGGAAACTACCACTTGAATAACTTGTCGATGCACAATGTGAGCAGCGAGGAAGACGCGTTGAACTGTTTGTTTTTGGGCGATACGAATCGAGCGATTAGCGAAACCGACATGAATCAAGCTTCTTCGCGATCGCACTGCATCTTCACAATTTCAATAGAAGGCCGGAAGGTTGGCAGCGACACCGTCCAGAGGTCCAAGCTTCACCTCGTCGACCTAGCCGGTTCCGAGCGCGTTCACAAAACTACTGCTACCGGTCAAACCATCAAGGAAGCAAAGTACATCAACTCCTCGCTCTTTTACCTCGAAATGGTAATTGTTGCGCTGCACGAAAAGGCCAAGAAAGGTAGATCCCACATCCCGTACAGGTGAGCGAGCGAGCCTTTTGGAAGAAGAGAATACTCGCGATGAAGTGCGCTACATCCACTACTAAGAAGGAAAGCTAACCCACCCAATTCGTTTGGCTCGCTCCATTTGTTTCGCTCGTCCTTCATTAAAAATGCGCCTCGCTTCTCTCGGCGCAGAAATTCCATGATGACTTCGGTCCTCCGCGACTCTCTTGGAGGCAATTGCAAAACGGTTATGGTTGCCACAATTTCGCCGGACAAATCCAACACGGAAGAATCAATCAGCACGTGCAACTTCGCCCAGCGCGTTGCGCTAATTAAGAACGTGGCGCAGATCAACGAGGACGTTGATCCATCGTTGGTTATTCGTCGGCTTAAGTCCGAGTTGAGTCAGCTGCGAGAAGAAATCAAATTTTTAAAGGGGGAAGCTGGGGAAGGGTACGATCTGACTGACGAGCAGAGAGACGAGCTGCAAAAGATGTGCGAGGAGTACGTGGACGATAGGGATGTCGAGGCGATGCTAAACATTGGGCAAATGACGCTGGTAAAAATTAGAGACTGCAACGCAATCTTCAAGAATTTGGTGCTGGAGGCCAGAGAGAGTGGGGAGG
>Ga0302116_1002778_pt1 | contig 10138 bp, 17 predicted proteins | sample AG5_SCM_MG_FD_203124 | JGI IMG/M metagenome (GOLD analysis project Ga0302116, IMG submission 203124) | Marine microbial communities from Western Arctic Ocean, Canada - AG5_SCM | ecosystem: Environmental > Aquatic > Marine > Oceanic | place: Canada: Western Arctic Ocean | collected 2017-10-01 | reverse complement strand
AGGCGTCAGCTGTCGCGAATACGATTTTGGTCGCCCACAAGATCAAGGGTGGCCCTCCGATGACGGAAGATGATTTCACGGCCGCTTTGAAGGAGCAGGGAAACGATGATGCTGCTATCAAGGCCTACAAGAGCACAACCGAGAGGAACGGCAACAGATCTAAGGCGACAGCTGACGCGAATACGATTTTGGACGCCCACAAGATCAAGGGTGGCCCTCCGATGACGGAAGATGATTTCACGGCCGCTTTGAAGGAGCAGGGAAACGATGATGCTGCTATCAAGGCCTACAAGAGCATAACCGAGAGGAACGGCAACACATCTAAGGCGACAGCTGACGCGAATACGATTTTGAACGCCCACAAGATCAAGGGTGGCCCTCCGATGACGGAAGATGATTTCACGGCCGCTTTGAAGGAGCAGGGAAACGATGATGCTGCTATCAAGGCCTACAAGAGCACAACCGAGAGCAACGGCAACAGATCTAAGGCGACAGCTGACGCGAATACGATTTTGGTCGCCCACAAGATCAAGGGTGGCCCTCCGATGACGGAAGATGATTTCACGGCCGCTTTGAAGGAGCAGGGAAACGATGATGCTGCTATCAAGGCCTACAAGAGCACAACCGAGAGCAACGGCAACACATCTAAGGCGACAGCTGACGCGAATACGATTTTGAACGCCCACAAGATCAAGGGTGGCCCTCCGATGACGGAAGATGATTTCACGGCCGCTTTGAAGGAGCAGGGAAACGATGATGCTGCTATCAAGGCCTACAAGAGCATAACCGAGAGCAACGGCAACACATCTAAGGCGACAGCTGACGCGAATACGATTTTGAACGCCCACAAGATCAAGGGTGGCCCTCCGATGACGGAAGATGATTTCACGGCCGCTTTGAAGGAGCAGGGAAACGATGATGCTGCTATCAAGGCCTACAAGAGCATAACCGAGAGCAACGGCAAAGTATCTGCCCAGCGGAACAAGCAGATTGTCGAACAGATGGAAAAGTGCGGCGAGGATCTCCCCGACGGGAGCAGTCGTACAGAAGGCAACGCGGTCTCGCTCGGTCTCGCTCAAGCTGGTAAGCTGTTCAACCGCCTGCTACTTAGCAACAACTTCGGCGACCGCAACAATCACATCTCCCACGGCATGTGCGGCAAGCACAACACGATGTTTAAACCGAAAGTCACTATCAATTTAGAGACGGTTATCATTGACAAGACGATGTTGAACAGAGAGGTCTGGAGGGGTTTGTGTGATGAGACGCTTGTTGACCCAAACACAGGGAGGGGGTTGTCAAAAAAGATGAAAGAGTTCGTCAAGGAAATCTCCGTCGTGGGTGTTTCCTCAGGTGGAGACAACGTGTTAAGCTGCAATGTGGCGGAGGGCGAGCTTGGCAGGTTGGCGTTGGAATCCGGGTTCAAAGTCAGCTGCGACAGCGATATGGCCGCAAACGGGATGTCGAAGGGGGGGGCACATAACTACTTTTTTCGCGAGGGAGACATTTGGAACCCGATTAAGGAGAATGGTCATCTGCAGCTGAAGCAAGGCAGGAAACAGCGTGGGGAAAAATTCCAAAATGCATACGCGGATAACATCGTTAATGGGCCGCAGGTTGTCGGGTTAATCATCTTGCCCATTGACGAATTCAAGTACATACTGAAGAAGGACTGGGTCAAGCTTTCAGGAGCACCTTCAGGAGCACCTTCTGCAGCACCTTCAGCAGCACCCAGTGCTGCCCCAAGTGCCAGACCGAGCGCTTCACCATCCGCAGCCTCGAGCGGAGCGCCGAGCGAGGCGCCTTCAGCAGCACCTTCTGCAGCACCTTCAGCAGCACCCAGTGCTGCCCCAAGTGCCAGCCCGAGCGCCTCACCAAGTGCTAGTCCGATCAACGCTCCAAGCGGTGCTCCATCTGGGGCGCCCAGCGCTGCCCCATCCTCGAGCCCCACGGCAGCACCATCATCATCGTAAGTTCTCTTTTCGTTCATTTCATTCACTCCATTTCCACTTCCCCATTCACTTCTCAAAAAATCTAATTTAATCTCACCAATTTCAATTTCAGCCCCTCGGCGGCGCCATCCGCAGCACCGAGCGGAGCGCCGAGCGAGGCGCCTTCAGCAGCACCTTCAGCAGCACCCAGTGCTGCCCCAAGTGCCATCCCGAGCGCCTCACCATCCGCAGCACCGAGCGGAGCGCCGAGCGGAGCGCCGAGCGAGGCGCCTTCAGGAGCACCTTCTGCAGCACCTTCAGCAGCACCCAGTGCTGCCCCAAGTGTCAGTTGCCTTTCTTTGCTGCTTGAGTGTGAGAACAGTTCCTTTCCTCCTACACAATCCCCACAGCTCTAAGGTGGGCAGCACACCAGGAAAATGTAGGCGAGCGCGTTCATTGGGTAGGGGGGAGTTAAGGGAGCGGAGGGGAGAGGGGGGGAAAGGGGAAGGGGAGGGAAGAGACAAATGTAAATATGAAATAAATTGGCTAATCTTAGGGTTTACTGCCTCCTCTAAGGGTTTACCCATTTCGTTACCCCGAATTGAGGAGATTTTTGCCGAGTTGGATGAGGAAGATCGAACGGTCGTCGGATGTAGGGAGGAAGGAGTGTTGATGCGGCCGTGAAAAGGCAATACGCGTTGAAATCGATGAACGCGCCGTCGTTGAGGTTGCCGAGTGGGGTGGTGACACAGGGGAAAGATTTCATTATTATTGAAGGAGAGTCAGAGGGAGCTTGACGAGGTGAAGCGAGCGGAATTAAAAAGCGAGTTTGAGGCCGGGTTGTCTCGCCAGGGTGAAGAGGAATTGGAAGCCATAAGAAAAGCAGCACAAGATGGAATGCGAAAGCGAATGAGGGAGGCGCGAGAGAAATTAAAGCTGTCAATTGTGGAAGAGAACAGACAGCTGAAACTTGAAAATGCAAAACTCGTGGCCGAAAACGAGAAACTGAAGCGCGATTAATGAAGACAGATTGAAACAAGAAAATAAATGTATGTACTCCTACCCAACAAATTCTCTCAAGCCACCGCATTCTCTCGCTTGCTTTGAGCCTTCATGTTCCTCCACTTGTCCTTGATATTGACGCTCGTTCTTCCCACCAACGTGGAGCTGTAGTAAGCCAAGATCGCGGCCCACTTTCCCTCTCCGAATCTCCTCACTCCAAAGGCTACGGCCTCGCACTCCTTCTCGCTCCAAAGTTTCTTGCCCCTCCCGATGGAGGGGTAGAAGTTTCTGTCCAGTTGGGGGGTTGGCTTTTTCGTTTTAGATCTGTTGCTGTTGTTGCTGTTGTTGCTGCTATTTATGTTGCTGTCGATCTCATCCCCAAAAGCTCTCTCTTTCTTATCTGATTTAACCTTCCTGGCAGACGGAATCGCGCCCAAACGAGCCGGAGGAGGCAGCATCTCTACGGTGTTGGTATTGGTGTTCTTCTTGGATGACTTGGGGGACCTGGAGCGTTTCTTTGTGGCTGTCTTTGGGGTGTTGGAATTGTTATTGTTTCCATTTGAATTCTCGCCGCTCAAAAAGTTAATCTTTCGGGCCTCGAACCCGGGAGACATCAGCTGGAGATTGGCGTTGGTGTTGGCTTTGAGGGCTGACGCAAGGGGGTCGTCTGAAGTGGTCATGGCAGCAGAGTTTTTGAATCGAACTGTTGCCTCACCCAGCACAACGATCGGGGCCTGTGGAACAGCCACCCTTTTTCGTGGTGTGGCCGCTTTCTTCGCCTTTGCCTTTGCCTTGGTGGTTTTCTTGGTCGCGTTGATCTTTGCTCTTGCCATGGCTGCAGGGGGGATTTTAAAATGGAAATCATAAAGAAAAGGAATTTTCAAACGGTGCCTTTTCGGCAACAGACCACTGTCTCAATTAAAGGCCATATTTCGTTTCTCGTCTCTACATAACCACTAACAAGTAAAGAGCAAAGAAAAAAATACGAATTCTAGTCCACAGGACCCCACCTCAACCTTAAATATGAGCAATATGAGCATGCCAGAATCTTGGACACCGAAGCGGGTGTTTGAGCTGTATGACAAGGACAACAGTGGTTCTTTGGACATCTCCGAACTAGAATTCGCCCTGACTTCTACTCTGGGTGTTCTGGTTCCCCCGAAGGAAGTTGAGAAGGTGAGCCAAATCAAGTATGACCTCGCTTCTTAAACCTCAAATCCAACCAATTTCAAATCCCAATTCCAATTTCGCTCAATATAGCTGATAAAAAAGTATGATAGCGACAAGAATGGAACGTTGGATCTTGCCGAGTTCACGAATTTGGCCAACGACGCGAAGAAGAAACAAAACAACTTCAGCAAGATGTTTGTGTTCAAGTCAAAATCAACGCGAAGGATGGAGAAAGCTCACGTGCAAACTGAGCGTGAGAAGTTGAAGAAACTGGAGCAGGCCAACAAATTAAACCCACCAAAAGCCAAGCAGTCCCCCGACCTACAGACAAAACCCCGCCTGTCCAACCAGGTAACCTCGCACCTTACCTCGCTAATTTCCTACATAAACTCAACCGGCCTGAGCACCGAGGGCCTCTACAGAGTGCCCGGCTCCAAGGCCCTCGTAGACGATCTGGAGGCGGAGGTCCTAGCCTCGAACACCCGGAGCATTACCAACCTCTTCACCAAGTCGGGGGGGGACGTTCACGTCGTTTGCTCCGTTGTGAGCAGGGTGCTGGGAAGCCACGGTCCGCTCATACCGTACGCGCTGTGTCGGCCGATTTTGGCACAGAGAGTGCTGGCTGATGACGAGGATGAGTTGAAGGTGAGTCGGAGTCAGCGAGCGAAGCGTGCGAATCTGTGAATTGAGTGGTGTCGAAATTACTTATGAGGTGTGGAAAGGGGGAGCCCCCCCCATCCCCCCCCCCCCTTTCCGCTGCTCTCGGCTAAAAATTAAAGAAACTTGCAATCAAACTAATACACGCACCACGTGAATACAGGACATGTTCCAAAAACAACAGGTCGCCTCGGTGTTCCTCCCTAACGAGCGCGTCCTCCTCACGACCTTCCTCTCCCACCTAGACGCCGTCTCCCGTGCCTCGTCAGTGACGCTGATGAATCACTCCTCGTTGGCCCGAACGGTTGGCCTCCGCCTCCTCCAGGACCCGGATGCGGAGAGCAGCCCAACGGATCTCATTGCCGAGGGGGAGAGCGTTAAAAAGAGGATTTCGATAGTTGAGGTTATCATGAGGAGGTGGAGGTACATCATGAACGAAAAGAAGGAGAAGGGATTTGAGGAGGAGGAGGAGGAAGAGGATGAGGAGAGCCCTCCCTCGCCTTCGCCCTTGCCCATGGACGAAACGAAGGCAGAAATCTCAATTCACAGACTGGACGAAACTACAACGGAAACGGAAACAAGTACTATTCCAACAATTCCCAAAATTTACGCCGACGAGCCGTCCATGAACGTCATGGATCTCGACCAGACAATATTGGAGGAAGTGGAAGTGGAAGTGGAAGTGGAAGTGGAGGCCGTGGCTGACGAAGAAGAGGGGGTTCCTTCCCCGGCACCTGCACCAGTGGCAACGGTTGACCAGCGGTCGATAAAAATCACGTGGAAGAAGAACACCTCCGACGAGCCGCTCAACGAGGAGGTGAGCGAAACCAAAAATTTGGGGAAAAAAACTCGAAAAAAACTCGAAAAAAAAGGATATTGATCGAGATTTCACATTGACGTGCATAGTGGCGTGCTTTTGACCGTTCCTGAACAGCACCCTCGCACAAAAGATGCGCCTGGTCGAACTAACCACCGTGTCCAATTATGAGTGTCTAAAGGCGTTGTGCATTGGAGTTGCTGTCTAATTAATGATTCGCCTTTTTTTAGTTTTTTTGGCCGTCACGCTTTTCATGGTGGTTCCGATGTGACTTGTGAAATGACAGAAGAGAACGCGAAAGCGAAGCGACTAACCCACCTTGCGCTTCGCTCGGCGCAGGAGATCATCGATACGTTCAAGGCGTTCGGGATGATCGACCGCACGGCCCTCAAGGCCAAGCTCGCGATCGTTATGTTCGAAGACGTGGAGGGGGTCAGGAGGGCGATTGAGATGTACAAGGGGCCGTGGAAGTTGAAAGCCATGGCGCTTGCTCCGCAGGTGGAAGCTGCAGCTGCGCCGTTGTCAGTGGACACAACTCAACAAGTTTCCTCCCCAACCTCAAACCCCACTAAATCCATAAAATTACCTGGAAAAACCAGCCCAACCCACCCGTCCACGAGGACGTGATCCAAGCCTTCGAGTCCTTCGGGATCATCGACGAGGTGAACTTCAAGGACGACAAGTACGCAATATGCACGTTTCAGAAGGACTCTGACGCGAGCTACGCGGTTAAGAACTACAAGGGGGGGTGGAGGGTAAAGATGAGCTCGAAAGGGGCAGGGGGGGGGGGGAGTTCCGAAACTGACATCACGAGTAACAAAACGAGAGTATCGTCAATACTGTGCTTCCCCAGGAGCCAAAATCAATTTCAAGTACAACACCTAAAACCGCCACCCCGACAAGCGCACTGGCAAGTCCGATGGCCGCCGCGCAGCTGCCGGAGCTCAAAACCACACCGAAGCAGCAGCAGAAGTTCATCAATAGCATCTCACCGAAGAGCAGCACACCACTCGCGCTTGCTCCGGCCAGTACAACAAATACCACCCCAAAAACAACATCATCTCCCAGCAAAACAATACTAGCAGCACAGGCAATTCTAGCAAACAACAAGAACTTGGTGAGAGAGTTCGAGAGGAGCGAGATGAAGGTGAGTGTTGCGAGCGAGCGCGGCGGAAAGCCGAGCGCGGCGGAAAGGGGGGGGGTGGGGGGGGTCTCCCCCCCTCCACAACCAAAAACTAATCCCCACACCTCAAAAATATGAGCCACTAGCTTTTACTAACATTATATATTCCACTCAATTTGTTATGCGCCTGCGCCTCGCTTCGCTCGGCGCAGGTTCGGGAGCAGGCCCACGACGGGGTAATATCCAACCTTATCAACCGGCTGGAGGACACCGAATCGGCACTGAAGAAATCTACGGCCATGGTCGACGAACTTACGGCCGAGAAAATTACCCGCGACCGACGCATCGCTGCCGACGCCAAAACACACCAGGAGGAGGGGAGGAGCTGGTCATCCGATTCGATGGCTATGAAGCTGCAGCTCAACGATTACGAAAGCGTTGAAACCCAGCTGAGGGAGGAATTGCTCAGCACGAAGAAGCTCTTACAGCAAAAGTCGGCGGAGATAAACTCGCTGCAGAACACGTCTAGCACGATACAAGTAGTCAAGGAAACGGCCGAGGCTCGCGTCCGGAACGAGGTCGGGGCGTTGTTGCAAATGCAGGAACAGCGCCTTGCAGCCCAATCCGCAGGTGAGCGAGCGAGCTTTGAGGAAGACGAGTATTTACTTGCGATTAATCAACACCCGCGAAATGGCTACAGACATAATATAATGGCTACATCCACTAATAAACTAACATTATATTATTCCACTCAATTCGTATTCGTTTGGTTCGCCTTCACTCGACGCAGAACTGAAAACATTGTCGGTTGCCAAAACTTCTCTTCACGAGGATAACGGAGAGCTCCTCAGGCAGAACAAAATTGCCTGCGAGGAGCTCGTGAACTGGCGGACGAGGGCGGAGGCGGCCGAACTCGAGCTAAAGAGTCTCGGGCGGCTAGCGGTGAGCCAGCAAGAGAAGGATAGCTTGGTTTTTGCGAGGCTTCTGGAGAGCAAGGTGGTTGGGATTGAGGCGAGTGAGGCTCCGTTGGGTTTGAGTGTGGATGTGGATATTGTGGATGTGGATAGTGTGGATATGAGTGCGAGCACAAGAATGAGCCCGACAAAAAGAGCAGACGCAAAGTCCCCGTACACGACAAGGAGGGAAAACGCACAGAGGACTGTGGTCACTTCCCAGGATATTCTTAACACGGCCTGGGAGGCGCAAAAGGCGCTGGCCATTCGGCTCGACGAGGACTTGGCGGTGACGGAGAGGAACTTCGAGATGAGTATGTTTGGGCTGCAGGACGTGGATAGGAAAATCCAGAAACTGACGGGGTATGTGCCGCCAAGGGCTTGGACAACAAAGAGATAAAAACAAAATAGAAATTGAATCAGATTGGGCTGGGATTGTGGCAAAAAATCTCGTACTCGTTTTGATCATGGTCATTTTGGTCATTTGGTCATTTATGATATGGATGTTCGCCCGGTACATTCCCCCCCCCCACGAAATTGTACTCGCCATCAGTCTTTTGCACTTGCTTTGTGGAAATGTGCCAGCCGGCTAGATTCTTCGCGATGATCGAGTGCTTCCCAGGCGCGTGCTCAAACTCGTCGAGACGGTAACGACGAGTACCATCGGAAACCGTCCGGCGAAAATCGTCAGCCTCGAGACCGTAATTATGAGCCTGGTTCTCAAAGGCCTGCTTCTGACGCTCCTCTTCGGCCTCGATCGAAACCAGTAACTGCACCTGTGAGCCTGAGCGACATGCCCTTGTTTGTGAAGGCAAGATTCCCATAGGAAAACTTGATGCCCACCTCTTCGTGAACCTGTGAGAGAGCTTTGTTCAATGATATGTATACTTGGGCCAGGTTCTCAGCACAGAGCAATGTTATGTGGTCGGGGGGGGAAGGAGGCTGACCGTCGTCATGACTCATTGTGTCGTCATCATCGGGTTGGTCTCTGGGTGAAGCGCTATTGAGTAGGTCCTCAAGAACATTTTGGGTTTTGTTCATTGACGAATTCGGTAATAATTTCGACCTTCGGAATTCTTCGGACTGGGCGTCAGCGTCAAAGCCATTTTGGTTGCCATAGAAAGTAGGATCATCCATGAAAAGGAGGTTTGGGAATGATTTTGGTTTCCTGTGTTGAAAAATTGTGCACGCACAATTGTCATCGTAAATATGAGCTGCAGTTGTGATGCTCTATATGCCCCACTCGACCCCCTCTACCCCTAATCGCAAAGTTTTGCCAACCTCCCCCACCTACAACTATGACAAAGTCACAGTTGTGACTATTTGGGTCATTTGAAGATGATACTCACTCCCACAACGTTCGTGTTGTTCAAGGCAGGAGTTTCCAATGGACTCGATATTTAACGACAACTTCATGTCGACTTGGATTGCTGACAAAATAGAAGAGAGCCAAAGAGTGAGTTTGACGAAGCGAAGCGAGCGGGCTTTGAGGAAAACGAGAATACTCGCAATGGAAAACTAAGCTTTTACTAACCTTTGGTTTGTTTCACTCGTGCTTGCTTCATTAAAAAATGCGCCTCGCCTCGCTCGGCCAGTATGGCTTTGACGGTTTAAATTTCGACAACGAGGGGCTTCGACCTTGCCATCTCTCCAGGCTCAAAAAACGGCGATGGTTACGATTTCAAGTCGCTTGCGGATTCGCTCGACTTCATTGTGCCTATGGCCTACGACGAGTGTTGGGGAACTGACGTTGCGAATGGAAACTCTCAAACACGAACCAACATAGATTGCATTCAGCAGTACATTGAGCTTGGCGTGCCCACTGACAAGCTGGTCGTGGGTTTTCCGGTGAGCGAGCGAAGCGAGCGAATCATGTGGCATAAGAATGCGAAGCAGCTCCGTGCGAAATTGCTATACATGGCTACATCCACTACTGAACTAATCTTCTCAAATTATTCTTGCTCGCTCGCTTCATCTGTGCTTTTTATAGTGGTATGGCTGGAAATTCACGTGCGACAGTACACCCCATGATGATGAGCCCTGCAAGATTAAAGATTCAGGGGATGAAGACTGGTAGGTACCCCAACGTCGCAAATCAAATGGGGCTTGGCGATATTTTGGGTTTAATTGATGAAGAAACTGCTGGTTTTCACGACAACGCCACTGATACCAAGTTCTTCAATAAAGAGTTGAACCAATTTGAAAATGATGACGATGAAATGATGAAACACTGAAGACCAAGTATTCACTGCGAGAGGATATGAAACTCCGAGGGATAGGCTTCTGGTTAAGTGGACTACATCAAAAAAGATTCAGATTTGTACTAAAAAATGTGGGAAGCCGTCTAAATGTTTATAATATGATTCTAATTTCCCTGCATAAAATTGTTGCCCGCAATGTACTCGAGCGCCTGGACGGTTATGCTTATTTCTCGTTTGACGTCGCCTCGCAGGAGCAGCTCGAGGAGAGAAGAGTTGTTCTTGCT
>Ga0302116_1002777_pt1 | contig 10139 bp, 18 predicted proteins | sample AG5_SCM_MG_FD_203124 | JGI IMG/M metagenome (GOLD analysis project Ga0302116, IMG submission 203124) | Marine microbial communities from Western Arctic Ocean, Canada - AG5_SCM | ecosystem: Environmental > Aquatic > Marine > Oceanic | place: Canada: Western Arctic Ocean | collected 2017-10-01 | reverse complement strand
TCCTCCTCCTCCTCCTCCTCCTCCTCCTCCTCCTCCTCCTCCTCCTCCTCCTCCTCCTCCTCCTCCTCCTCCTCCTCCTCCCTGTCGAAAGCGTCCAACGCTCAAGCGAAAACAACTCCTACTTTGGGCTGCAGTTCCTGCGGGGAGCTGATGGCCTGGCTGGCGAAGTTCGGGAATAATCTGCCGAGGAAGCTCAAGAGGGAGAGCTGGTGTGATCTGCTTGGGATATTAGAGAAGGCGGAGAGGAAGGCGGCGGGGAGCAGCAGCGACTGCAGCAGCATCGCCTCTCTTCTTCCGACGACGACGACGACGACGACGACGACGACGACGACGACGACCACCTGCGACTCGTTCAATGTTCTCAACTACAAGAACTACACCCCCGCGGACGTTGCGGCCTGCAAGTCTCTCCCGAAAGTTGGCTGGCACGTTAGGGCCAAGTACGACGAACAGTGGTTTACCGGAAAGGTCGTAAAGGTTTGCCCGGAAACGTTTGTTGCCATGGTTGACTACAGCAAGAGCGAGGGGGCATGGGAGGAGGACTTGCTGGATCAGGAGGAGGGAATTTTTGAGGTGAGGGAGAAGGAATTTTTTGAAGTAGAAAAGAGAATAACTTGATGCACAGAGCAGGAAGCAACCCCAATTTTATTTTCTTATTACCTGCCACCACCCAGTATCAGCTCCAACGCCGTGAGCGAGACCGAACGCTCCGTCGCGGAAAGCTTCCCGTTTTTGATTCGAAGTTCGAGCGCTTGCTTAACGATCTTGACCATGTCGCTCTGCTCCAGCTTGCGGGTGCTGACCTTGAGGTTGTCCGTGCGGTCGATTGTGACGGTCGAGGACTCGTCCGTGCCGTCGTGAGCCGAGAGCTGGTACTCCCGAGCGGTTTTCAACGCTTCGTGGTCCCGCCTGAACAAGACAAGCGATATTGTAAGTTTCATTTCATTTTTCCTTCCTTTCAATTCATTTTTCCGCTCGTTCGCTAGCTCACCTGTCCACCTCAACGTCCGAGAGGGAGGTCCAAGACTGGGACTCGAGCATCTCTTTTAGGTTGGAGGAGCCGATGCTGTTGAGGGTCCTCTCGTTCTGGGTGTAAACAAGGCCAGTTGGAATTCCCTTCTGCGCCTTCCGAACCTGCTCGGTTCGGAGAATGTTGATCATCGGCCAGGGCGATCTGCGGGCGAAGTTCGCCGCGTCGCCGTCGGTTGCCCGCTCGTTGCCGTCCCTGAAGACCCAGTCCTTGTGGAAGAAGACGAGCTGCAGCAAGCTGCGCCGAGCAAAATGAAGCGAGGTGAGAATACATGTTAGTAGTTTAGTCATGGCGTATTCTCGTCCTCATCCATCAAGGCAGCTCACCAAGGCAGCTCACCAAGGCAGCTCACCTTTCGATTTGGAGGGCCTCGAGGCAAGACGTTAGAGTTGTCGTGAAGGCTTCGAAATTTTCAATGTCGTTGGGAAGGAATTCAGGGGTAATTAATAGGGTTGTGGAGAGCTCCGATTCGGAGGATTGCTCCACCTTGCAGACCTCGCCCCAGTAGGAAGCGTAGAGGGACTCTGGAGTGGCAGAGTGGGTGATTTCGTAGCGAACGGGACCGACTGGGAGTCCGGCAAGGGAAGCGGACACGGAGAACGGGCAAACACCCATCTTTGACATGAATGTTCCAACCCAATCGCGCGAAATTGCTTCAATTTCGGAGTTATCTGGAAGTGCTTGAGGCGGAGGTGGGGAGGCTGGGGCTTCAGATTCAGATTCAGATTGCGGCTCTACGTAGTCGTCCCACATTGGATCGTAGGCAAATTCCTCCTGAGGCTTCCAGTCTGAGAGCTTCTTTACCAGAATCGAACCGTCGAACTTGTTGCTGACCATGTTGGGGCTGACAACAATGTTGATGCCAAATTGATCCGTCACATCACGGCACTGGTCGAGGTGGGCCATTATGCGGGAGATGAAGTCGTTCGTGGCGGTCGTGGAGGGAGGCATGTTGGGGAAGGTCAGCTGAAGGGTGAATTTCGCGGGGCAGTCAGCAGAGGATTCACACTGGGTTATGTGGGAAATTGTTGACCAGAGAGCATGGAGGAAGGACGGTGTTGTGGTTGCAGCATTAGCAAGAGAGGACAGGTGAGGAGGGGTGGTTGCAAAATTGGAGTTGGAATTGGCAGTTGTGGAGGATAAGGAGGACAAAGAGGAGGAGGAGGAGGAGGAGGAGGAGGAGGAGGAGGAAAAGGAGTGAAACCTTGTTGTCGAGATATAAGATAATGTGGTTGATATTATCATCAAAAGGTTGACTGGAGCTCTCATGAGTGGCTTATTTACTAGTGATATTCAAGTGAGAACAGAATTTGCAGGTTTTTCTACCAGAACTTTACGTGTTCCACACCACACCCACCACACACCACACCACACCACCCTTACTGAACAAATTTTCTCATGGATGATGGGCAGCGAACAGCATTCTTTGTCATTATCGTGTCGCTGGGTGTTTTTGGGCTGGTGGTGATATCAACAAATGACGGACGTTATTACGACGACTACAACATTCAAGCAACTACCTTCGAGTATACCTCCTGCCCACTGCAAGAGGAAGGTGACAATCGTTTCTGCGACTGCTCTTCGTTACCCATCTCTGATAACCTAACTGAAGCTATTTCTGATTTCTCCTGCTTTGATTCAGATTCAGATTTTTGTGGAGTCGCTTACATTTATGGAACCTCAAATTTGAGCGTGGTTTGCTTCAACCCCGTCACGTTTTCCAGTTCATTTCTAGGTAATTCCTGGCCTGTATTCGTTGTTTGGTATGGATTTATAATAATCTATCTATCCGCAACGAATCACGGGAGGTCGGTGGCACGGAATTGTTGTGGTTGTATTTTTCGCCGACCACAAGGGCAAGCTGAAACTGAAGGCGGAGAAGGTCAACCTCAACCTCAATCTCCAAACCGAGCCAACAACAATCTCCTTCCCCCCCTCACGATCACGACAAAGCGGTACGGGCACACGAGGAACTATGGCGTTGGCGAGGACGAAGTGAACTGCGCGATTTGTCTTTCGGAACTCAAAGCAGATGAAATGGTTGCAATAATTGAGTGCGAGCACCTGTTCCACGCACCTTGCCTGACAAATTGGTTGGCTGTAAAAAATCAGTGCCCATTGTGCGCGGCAAAGAACGTTGCCAGGCCTTCATTTGTTGTTTAGGGTTAGCTTTAGAAAAATCCGCCACCTAAATTTGGTCCCCTTTTTGATCACTTTTCACATCACCACGTGCATGTCATTCTCCCCTCTACATTCATAAACCTCCCACATCAACTTCCCCAACCTCTCGAAATCACGCGTGTACTTTTCAGTGTCAAAGAATTTCGACTTCCACCCCTTCTTAACCATTTTTTGAAGTTCGCTCAGCACTCCCTGCTGCCCCCCATTTCCCAATAATTTTGAAACGTCGTAAAAATCCTTAAAACTGTTCACAAGCAATCCCTCGGCAACCCCCCCCCCAATGTTTTCTAGCAGACTGATTCCTACTCGCCGCGCGAAACTGCGCCGAGCGAAGCGGGGCGCATTGCGGTTGTTCAGTTCAGTGCAGTGGATAGCATCAATAATTTCGCCGGAGTTTCGCACTTTTCTGTCACAAAGCTCGCTCGCTTCGCTCGCTCACCTGCCACCCGCAACACTCAGCACGGGCAGACCGCCCCTGAGAGAATCCGTCGCTGTGCTGTGCGCTGCGCCGGCGCCAAGCCGAGCGAAGAAGGTGCGAAGTATATTGAGTGGGTTGGTTGAGTAATATAATGGCTCGTATGCTCGTCTTCCACAAGGCTCGCTCGCTTCGCTCACTCACCTCCGTACAAGAACGAGTCTAAGAAAAGATCAGCAAGGCCGACACGTTTCAAGTGTTCCTGTTTGCTCACACGTTCAGCAAATACAAGTCTGGTTGGTTTCACGCCTCGAGCAGCGGCTTCCAATCGTAGATTCTCCTCAATCCCGCTGCTGACGAACCTGTGTGAAGGTTTCAGCAGCCACAGCACACTGTTGGGCACTGCTTTTAGAACGTCCAGCCACAAGTCGAAGATTATGGGCTCAATTTTGTCCTGCTTGTTGAAATTTGCAAAAACGACACACTCCTCGCAAAGATTTTCCTTTTCCCTACTTGCTTTTCGGTCTACGTGCGTAAAATGCTGATTCGGTTCAATGTGGCGATCGTAGAAGTTAATCTGGTACGAATTGGGCATCAGCGCTAAGTTCTGTGCCGAGCAAGAGTGGGTTAGGAGCTGTGAGCGAGGCTAGTTTTGTGTATTGTGTATTGTGTATTGTTCTGCAGGCTTGCTTTCCCAGCTCGCTAGTCACAATCCTAGCTAGTGCATGTTGCTCACCTCCGTGTAGTATGCGGTATGCTCGGGTGGTGTTACGTATTTGTCGCCAACTACAAAATCCATAAATTCGGCTCCGCTCGTCCCCGGAAAAATGAGATAGTTAACCTGTATTGGAGAGAGGCGACGCGCGGTGAGTTCCGGTCTGCCCCCTAAAGTAAAACCCTGCATGTCAATGAGCACGTTGGGGAGGTCGGAGCGGACTAGTTGCGAGGCTGTTGAGTGAAGTGAAGTGGATTAGTTTAATTAAGTGGCGAGCTTGTGAGCGAAGGCGAGCCAACAACCCCGAAGCGAGCCAGCAAACAATCCACTAATTGTGACTAGCGAGCCGCACACTAGTTGTGACAAGCGAGCCGCACACTAGTTGCAAAAACAGCTGTGACTAGCTCGCTGCTTACCCGTCTCGTGCCCCATGTGGGAAAGCTCAAAGAAGTTACCAACATCCCCTCCCTCTTCCCTCACCCCACCCACTAAGTTCGCCATGTTCACCCTGTAGCTGCTCTTGTCGTCCTTGCCGTAATTGTAGGCGCTGCGCCGAGCGAAGCGAGGCGCATTTTTAACGAATCAAATCAAGAGAGCAGCAGAGCGAGCAAAAATAGTTGGAGGTAGGTTAGTTCAGTTAGTGGATGTAGCCATGTATGCTGCCAATTTCGCACGGAGCTCGGCACTCTTCTTTTTTGTCACAAGGCTCGCTCGCTCACCTAAATTGAATTTGTTGGGACCTGTTGTGATACAGGAACAACCCCTCGGCGAGATGGGCCGTGGGGTGGTCGTTGAAATCGTAGCACAAATAGCCCAGTTTGAACTTGTTGGATGTTGTTGGGAAGGCAGGAGGTTGGAACTGCTTCGAGAACGAGGATAAATGCGCGGCGTGCTGCACCGCAATTTCCTTGCGCCAGATCGGCGAGACCGCTAGGCCCAGCGAGTCAAATGGGAGCAGGGCGGAATCCATGCCGTTTGCAATTTGGATGGAGTTGACATCGTGGAACAGGTTGTCGAACTCGAGGAAGTTCGACCACTTGCCGTTTACCTTTTAGCCTGTTAGTGCCTTAATCGGCGGTATAATTAGCAATCCACCCGATCACTCACCTTTGAAGCTCTGAAGATTAGAGCGCGGGAGTGGAGCAAATTGTCCTGTGCTTCCATCAACTGGTTTGCGGTGTCATCATCGTTTTGTTGTTTGTCCAAAAGTTCGATTCGCGTCGTCAACAACCTTGCTGCGGCGCGGTGGTGCTTTATGGCGCTCTCAACCATGCCTTGTTGGGACAGTGCTTGGCCAAGGTTGTTCATGATCATTACCATTAAGGTGTACTTGTACGTGTCGCTGCAGATCTGCTGGAGGATGTCTTTTGCCAAGAATCCAAACGAATTCAAAATGTGCTGGAAGAAAAGCGTGTCCTGGGGGCTGGAGAGGACCGCGGTAATGGTTCGATTGTAGTGAAATACCGCGTCCTGCGCCGAACGATGCGATGCGCATTTATGAAGGACGAGCGGAACGAACCAAGCGAGCCACATGAATTGGGTGGTGGGGTGGGTTAGCATGTAGTTGATGTAGCTATTATGTCTGTAGCCATTTCGCGCACTTCGTCTCGAGAATGCTCGTCTCCCAAAAGGCTCGCTCGCTCACCTCCAGCTTCCCGTGCTTGTGGTGCAGCGCGGATAAGTTCAGCCAGGCCTCCGCGTAGTCTTCTTCAGTTATTTTTCTATGCTCGATCGCGAATCGGTAGTTGTCGACAGAGAGCAGAATCTCTCCCATGTGCTGTGCGCCGAGCAAAGCGAGGCGCATTTTTGATGGACCAGGGTGGAAGCGAGCGAGCCAAACGAATTGAGAATAATGTTAGTTTAGCAGTGGCTCGTATTCTCGTCTGTCTCCACATCTCAAAAAAGGGAAAAAAAGGCGAATCACTGAATCGGCCGTAACTCCAACGTACGGAGGTTTTCGACGCTCATAATTGGACACGGTGGAGGTTTCGGCAAGGCGCATCTATTTTTGAGAGGGGTTTTGGTCAGGGACGGTCCACATCAGGGTTTATTTATCTGCACGCCAATGTGAAACTCTCAAAAAAGCTAAAAAAAGGCCAGCACTGAATCACAGGCTCGCTCGCTCACCTGGTACGAGACGCCCATGTTGTAATGGATCTCCGCCAAAGTCAGGGAGTCGGGGGAAGACCCGAGTGCTAGCTCATACTGCGCTATGGCTGGTTTGAACTGTCCTCTTCTGTGCTCGAGCAGGCCGAGGTTGATTCGAGCTTGAGTGTGCCGAGGGTCAAAGAGCAACGCCTTGGAGTAGAATTTAACGGCAGATTCGACGTCGTTAATGTCGCTGTGGAGTTTTCCAAGATTGTTGAGGGTGTCGGAGTCGTAGGGCTTTATTTCTAGGGCTCGTTTGTAATGGTGGAGGGCTGTGGTTGGGGGCGAGATGTTGGGTTCTGCTGCACCTCCGAAGTGAAAGATTGAGCCAAGATAAAAATGGGGGAAGTGGGCCAGTGAAGGATCTATTTGGTTAGGGGGGAGGTTTGCAAGGGTGGTGAGTATGGAAATAACGGTGGAGGTGGCAGAGGGATCAGAGTTGAAGAGAGTTGTAGCATATTCTAGGGCTTCATGTGGTGTAAGTGTTTGGGCTGCAGGCTCTGCCCATGCCCAGCAGAAGAAAAAGAAGAAGCAAATATTTACGTTCAGCATCGTCACAGGTGGGTTGATGGATATTTTTGTAAGATTTTTGACCACATTTCAGTGTTAAAAAAGGAAAAAAAAATTGTCAAGAGCCCTATCAATAGACGGACAATTAATTGTCAGATTGGGGATGCCGCCACAAACACCAAGCGGAACAGAACTAGTTAGGAAGGTTGCTTATCATTTCGAGGAGATCTTCACCGACGATGAAGATGTTTTGATATTTTTTACTGAAAATTTGGAGCACTTTGAGGACGAGTTTGAAGAGGAAGAGGGCAAAGTTGAGGCGGAAGAGGAGAAGGAGCACAAAATGATATATACTGATCTTTATAAGGAATTTGAGTTGCTGATGGAGGACAAAATCACAGAGGTGAGTTGCCGGAAAATGCCAAGCAAGCAAAAAACCGATTGCCCCCTTCCTCTTCGACGCACACCTTCTTCAAGCTGTTAATCAATTCAATGTCACGATTTCTCCAGGTGGCTTTGAAACTTGAGTTTGAAAATGCCAGCGATTTTTTTGAAGAGCTGCAACAGACATTGAACGAGAAGGGCGACTTTGCCCAAGGAGAGCGGGAGCAAGCAACGTTTGATGGAGTTTTGGCGAGCTACGATTACGAGAAGGTGAGCGAGCGGAGCGAGCAGCAAGCGGACCAAACAGCGCAAAACATTCTAGTCACAACTAGTGTAGGGCAAGCGAGCCTCGAGAGAAGAGAGTAAAATCACGCCATGTACACGTCAACGCTTCGCAAACAGTTCCTCAAACTAAACTAAACTAAACTAAACTTAACTAAACTAACCCACTCTACGAGAAGTTTGTGAAGCTGATGAGATCAAAGGCAAAGGGAAAGATGAAAATGGCGAGAGCGTTTGGAGTTGCATAGAATAAAATAAAGCCAAAATAACCCAAATCTATGCGGCTTTCTTTATTTCTTCTAACTATCACTCACTCGTGCTTGAACCTGCATCCGTCACCCCGGGTACAGTTCCCCTTCTGGTGGTCGTAACAGACGCCCTGGGGACGATCGCCGCCAAAGCCTCCTCCACCACCGCCTCCTCCGCCTCCCTCAGTGTGCGAGAAACGGCACTCGTCTCCGCGCGAGCACTTGCCCTCCTGAAACGCGTAGCACACTCCGCGAGGACGGTCGCCGCCAAAGCTCCTTGCTGGGGCTCCTCCTCCTCCTCCTCCTCCTCCTCCTTCTTCGTGAGAGAACCTGCACCCATCGCCGCGGTCGCACTGGCCCTTCTGGAACGCATAGCAGGTGTTGGAACGAGCGACGCCGCTGGCGCCACCTCCCTGTGATATGATTGAGTTGAGGTTGAGGTTGGGTTGAGGTTGAGTTAGGTTGAGTTAGTGATGTATTTTGAGGCGGGGGTTGGCAATGATAAAATGAATGATAATGATGGTGCTCAGTCGGTAATTCCAGTGTTATTCCTGCCACATAAATGCGCGGAGGGGTATAAAGCCTCACGTCAGCTCCAGATAACGAGGTTCTAATCATTGCACGGGCAAAATTTGGAATGCGACGAATATGTGTTTTATCTCACCTTCTTGATTTCCTTGCAAGGTTTGCATCTCACAGGCTTGTTGTCGAAGCCCTTGGAGGCGAAGAACTCTTGCTCGCCAGCAGTGAAGGTGAACGGCTCAGAGCAGTCACGACAAGTTAGTTCCTCGTCTGCAAACTCGCCCTCAGCAGGGGTTTCAGAGACAGGGGCGGCCTTTTTCTCGTAAGAATGGTCCTCCTCAGTCTCCTCCTCGACTTCCGCAGCCTCCTCGACGGGGGTCTCAACGGGAGCCTCCTCCTCCTCCTCCTCCTCACTCTTCTTGCTCTTCTTAGGGGACTTCTCCTTCTTCTCTTTCTTCTCCTTCTTGTCTTTCTTCTTCTTAGGGGAAGTCTCGACCTCAGCAGTCGTTTCAACAACAACCTCGTCGTTCTTCTTGCTTTTCTTTGGGGACTTCGCCTTCCCTCCAATCTTGTTGCCATCAGCATCGAGTTCACGCTTTGCCATAGTAGAACTAAAAAAGGTTTTGTGGGTTTGTTTGTGGTTAGTGTTTTGTAAAAAAAAATGGTTTCATGTAGACACACGAAGGTAAACAGAGAGCGATGGGGAAATTAGTGGCGAAAGGTCCTTACAATGGGTTAAAAATCGTTTTTGAAGTTTAGGAAAATGAAAGGGCATAATAAAAAATTTTATGGCGATTCCAGTTGGTCAGACGGTGGTCTCAATGGTGGCGGGGATATCCCTTATTTCGTCCACGGCTTTTCTGGTTGAGTCAAGTGCGCCGTCGCCTCCGTTCAATCCGAGCGGCGACCGATTTAACCAAAATCTGTTTTATGGGCGGTTCTGCAAGATGTTCTTGGCCTGCGACCCGCTCCTGCTAACGAAGTTCGAGAGCGAGGTCAATCGGTGCCAAGCGCTGCTGGCTAAATCCGCCACTCACAGTAACAGTGTTGCCTCCATGGATGATGGGACAACTGACCGAGATCTTTGGCAGGCTAAGCGAACCATCAATGCTTGTGTCCACCCCGACACGGGCGAGACGGTTCCTCAGCCGTTTCGGATGAGCGGCTACCTTCCATACAACGGTCCAATATCCACTATGATGGTTGCTTCAACCACCACCCCTTCTTTGCTCTTCTTTGCCTGGCTGAACCAGTCGCAAAACGCGCTGGTCAACTACTTCAACCGAAACGCGAACAGCCCAATGAGCATCGAGACGCTCACAATGAGCTACGCTGGCGCTGTCGGGAGTGCGCTGACCGTGGCGCTGGGGTTGAGTGCGATGATAAAAAAGCGCTTCCCTGACAAGGAGAAGGCGGCCAGGATGATGAAGTTCATTGCCTTTCCCAGCAGTGTGCTCGCCAGCAGTTTGAACTGCTACATTGTGAGGTCTCCGGAGATCAAAACGGGGATTCCGTTAAGGTTGGATCCCGAGAACAAGCTAGGCTACGCCTGCGAAGGGCTTAAATCAAATATTGCAGCGGCAAGGGGCGTCAACGAAACGACAGGTGAGCCCGGCCGAGGCGAGAAGCCAGAAGCGAGAATAACTAATTTTACAAACTTTACAACAAAACAGCCTCCCGCGCACTGCTACAAGCACCAGTTTA
>Ga0302116_1002774_pt1 | contig 10144 bp, 12 predicted proteins | sample AG5_SCM_MG_FD_203124 | JGI IMG/M metagenome (GOLD analysis project Ga0302116, IMG submission 203124) | Marine microbial communities from Western Arctic Ocean, Canada - AG5_SCM | ecosystem: Environmental > Aquatic > Marine > Oceanic | place: Canada: Western Arctic Ocean | collected 2017-10-01 | reverse complement strand
TGCAGACGTCGCACTTGCGAGCCGGCTTGAGGACGGCCTCAATTTCGACCAGCTCAGCCTTGTCGTACTTCATGTGTTTTATGAAGGTGCAGACGGTGTTGTAGGGGCCGTAGATCTCGTGGTGCTTGGAGGGGAGGGATTGGAGGAGGAGGGCGGGGAAGGGGGTGGAGGAGATGTACTTGGGGGTGAGGCGGAGGACAGTTTGGATCTCCTTGCACGCATTGAATTGGGTAGACTCGGCAAACTGGAGGGCCGTTGAGCCACCTGGACTTGTAGCGTTGAGGGAAAGTGGGTTCCGATGGATCATTCGAAGAGCAAGAAACACGAGGGAGTCGCTGTATACCTGGCTATTGCAGGCAAGTTGTCGAAGAAGTTCAGAATTGAAGTATGTGAGCACTTCACGCACCAACTCGTCATCGTGCTCGTTGATGAACTTGTGACAGTCTGCCCACGATCGTGACATGATCGACCTAACCATCTCCTCCCTCCAATAAGCAACTGGTGCGTGCAAGCGGTGCATCTCATCACCACCCAACGAACGAGCTTCCTCGGGAGTGAGGGAGAGCAAGCTGATGATCTCAGCACAGGCTCCACTCCTACGGGCAATGTCGATGGGAGTTTTGCCTTTATTGTCTCGTGTGGCGAGGGCCTCTTCATTCAACCAAATCGACTCCACGCCCACAAAGGCAAGAATATGTGTGTGTGTCTGAGCTTTCGCTGCCATCCAATGATGTGGCAGTCGTCCATGCTCATCTCTCTCCTTGTACTTTCTCGCGAGCAAATCTTTGTCACGATTTGGGTCAACCATAACTCTATGTACCGATAGCAAATCACGCTTCTTGAGCCACTTGTGGAGCTCATTGGAAGGCATAAGGATATGCTCGTGGAAAGAACTCAAACGTGAAGGGGGAGAGGGGAGAGGTGGATTGCTGAGGGAGGAGAATAGTTAGAATGGAGTACTTTTGGGGCACCGGAGAAAATGAGCGCGCAAAATTTTTTTTTCTGGGTGATGGTTGGAAAATTATTTGTCCCAAAGCCCAGAATTATGCCCTCACCCTCATCCCACCCCCCCCCGTCAATCTCAATTAAATAGAACTGGTTGCAATAAATTATGTCGTCTCGAATTATCACCAGCTCCTTCGCTGACTGTGTTTTCACCTACACTAAATCAACCTCCAACAAGACTGACCGTCTAGTCCTACTCCTCGGTTGGTATGCCAGCAACGCCAAACAATTGGCGAAGTACTCGAAATTCTACAATTCCCGAGGTATCGATACTCTTGCCCTCACTCTCCCCCATTCTGCAGTGTTCTCTAGTCAGGCACGGGCGAGAGCCAACCAGGCTGCAATAGCCAAGAGTATCGAAACAGTCATAACTTCCACCATCCCCACCCCAAACAAACTTGTCGCCCATGTGCTTTCTAATGGAGGCTATTTTGGCCTTCTTTCCATTGAGCCAGCAACAACCCCAACCCTCTTTAAACTCCTCGAGGGCGGGGGTTTAGTTATCGACTCTGCCCCTGCATACCTTCACGCAATTGCCGGGGCGCGAGCGATATCGTATTCAATGACACAAAAACCTTTTGCGCGGAGTTTGATTGCGGCCTTTGTCACGCCTCTATTTGTCCTCAATGGTATGTACACGAGGCTGACGACTGGCATCGATGTACAGGCTTCTTACTGGGAAAGAAGCATCAACTACCCGCACAACGGCCCTGAGTTGTATTTGTTCAGCACAGCCGATTTGCTTGTTGACGCGGAGAAGCTCGAGGGTTTGATTTCAGCCAGGAAGGCCACCAACAGCAAAATCACTAGTTTTGATTTCATTGACTCTCCCCACGTCCTCCACTACCGAGTTTACAGCTCAAAGTACGAGGAGTTGCTTGAAAATTTCTTGAAGAATTTGAATTGGCTTTGAGGGGAAGTAACGAAAATCATTTAGAACAATGTCGTAAAATAGAAAAAAAACAGATTTTGGTTGAAACTTATTGTCAACATCAATCATGGCTCGACGAATGCGAGTTGTGGGTTGGAATCTAATAATAATCTACGCAATCCCCCTTGGGGATGTTATCTTGCACATACCGTAGTTACGCTAACTCTGCACCAATCGAATACTCTACTCCACCCTCAACTGCGAGGGTTAAAAAGCTTCACGTTTCCGCTCATCAAAAAGTCTCCCCACTTCCTGCTGGTATGGACGAACCACAGCGTAATCGTCACAAACGCCACAATACTAATGCTGCTACTCGCAATCACGTAGCCCTGGTTGTTGTGGAAGACCACCCACCCCACCTGCCCAAGACTCAACATGAAGATTGGGATTCCGCGAGTGAATGCCTTGAGCGAGAACAGGAAATCGTCCTCGCACCGAAGCCTCCAAAAGTCGCTGAAGGGCACTTCTCTCTTCACGCAGTCGTATTTCAGAATTGCCACGAGCATCAGCGTGGAGTTGAGCATCGCAATCAGCATGCACCCGACCACAACGGACGTTGTTGTTCCGAACACAATGAGCAGCCATTCGTTGAGATCGTCATCTATCTGTATCTCAACCAAAGTGATCATCGCAAACCCAGCTATCAGAGCAGACAAATGCGAGATGGCCTTAAGCTGCTGCGACTTTTCATCCACAAACCGGCGAGCATCGTCAATCGCGCGTCGCTCGTTCTCAAGTGATCGTTGCTTCATGTCCTCCTCACGACACTTCACTTCCCAGGCCATATCAGCCACCTCCAGACCAGCTGTGAAAGGGGCGAGCAGCATAATGGTGGACTGCTGTAGCTTGTGATTCTGGAATTTTTTCCTCCCAAATTTTTTTGAATAAAATCCTATAAAAACACCACTGATAAACAGAATCACACAAAAACCGAACATGACATCCGACCCAACACTAGAACGCACTTTTCGGGGGCACAGGTCAACTGGTGAGTCTCCGAAAAGACACGAGAATAAAAACAAGGTTCCTCTTGACATTCTCTCTTCACCACCATCTCTCTAACCCCCTCCCCCATCCCAAATTCACTCTCCTCCTTCCCCCCTCCAGTAACCTCCGTGGCGTTCTCCCCGACGATGAAGCAGCTGGTGTCTGCCTCCTCGGACTGCTACTTGATGCTGTGGAACTTCAAGCCTCAGCTTCGTGCTTTCCGCTTTGTGGGTCACAAGGCTCCAATTCACGACGTTTGCTTCTCTCCCTCTGGGCACCTGATTGCTTCCGCCTCCGCGGATCGCACCGTCCGCCTCTGGCTACCTTCCGCCAAGGGCGATTCTGTTGCAATCAAGGGGCACACAGCTGGGGTTCGTAGCGTAAATTTCTCGCAGGACTGCCGAAAAATTATTACCGCCGGTGACGACAAGACCATCAAGATTTGGAATTTGCCTAGCAAAAAGTTCCAGTGCAGCCTGATGGGGCACAGCAACTGGGTGCGCTCGGCGTGCTTTTCCCCCGACTCGCGCCTTGCGGTTAGTGGGAGTGACGACAAGACCGTGCGGCTCTGGGATGTGGACCGGCACGAGTCGATCCAAACCTACACGGACCACACCGCAGGGGTGAACAAGGTCACCTTCCACCCCGACGGAACTTGCGTTGCTGGGGCTGGGGCTGACAAGACTGTCAAGTTGTGGGATTTGAGGAGCAAGAACAGTTTGTTGCAGCACTACCCTGCCCACAGCGATGCTGTCACCGACATAAGTTTCCAGGAGAGGTGAGCCTTGATTAAGGCGAGAAATATATGCGAGCCACTACTTAACTAACATTATTCTCAATTTTTTTGGCTTCGCTCGGCAAACAGCGGAAACTACCTGCTCAGCAGCGGCCTGGACGGCACGCTGAAGATCTGGGACTTGAGGGAGGGCCAGGTGAGTCTCCCTCAGTCTCCGCTTGCTTTGATGAAGACGAGAAATATATACGAGCCACTACTAAACTAAACTAAAAGAAACTAAACTAACCCACTCAATTTACTTCGCACCTTCTTCCGCTCGGTGCAGCTCCTGTACACGCTGCACGGGCACCAAGGCAGCTGCACGGCGAGCTCCTTCGCCCCCACCGGGGGGTTCTTCGCCAGCGGCGGCGACGACAAGATGGTCATGGTTTGGAAGAGCAACCTGGCCATGGGCCAGGTCGGGAGCCAGGCCGCGGTTGACGTGCCGGCCACCAAACCGAGGAACAGCAGCGGGGGAGGGGCCCCCTTGAGCTACTCGAGCCCCTCCCGGAAGTCGAGGCCGAGCACCGCGCCAAGCGCAGTTAGAGAGAGAGAAAGAATAGGCAGAGAGAATGGCAATGGGAATAGAAATAGCAATAGCAGTCCGGTGAGAGGACTCGGGCCGGGGTCGCCCTTGAAGGGGAGGGAGAAAATAAATCACCCACCAGGTGAGCAAGCGAAGCGAAGCGAGCGAGCCTTTTGATCGGTATATTTTTGAAGTTTTTGAGGGTGTTGAATTATTTAAATGTGTTGCGCGTTTGGGGGAGACTCCCGACCCCCCCCCCCTTTCCGCTGCGCTCGGCTCTCCCGCGCAGCAGGCGGGGAGGTGGATGTTGGTGGGTTATTTCCTCATGGATGGTGATGCTCTGCCTTGACTCCAATTATTCTTGAGTCGTAGAAGTTGTTGTCAGTCCAAATTGTCGGTGAAGCATGTCGAGCTGTTTTATTGCCTTGATCTCTCTTGTCTGGCTATTTCGTGGATTTTTGCCTCGCTCAACTCTCGCTCGGCCGGGGTGACTTGTTCCATAAGCTCCTTCGTGATGTGTTGTAGCCAAATACGCGGCACGAAGAAGAAAAATGCTAACCCACTCTTGCTCTTGCTTAGCGGGCAAAGAATTCGTTCTGGAGGAGCTGACTGGTGGGGACGGAGGCGTTGACGGCCTTGGAGGGGACTTTAACGACGACGAGAACTTTGGGCAGCATAATATTGGCGGTAACCTCCCCAGCGAGGGGCAGGCCTTGAACAAGGAGCAGCTCCCAGAGGTGTTGGCCGGAACGCTCGACCACATTGTTGGACAATTGGATATGATGACCAGAACATTGAAGATCTTGGACAAGAGGTTGAGTTTGCAGGAGGACATGATGGCGCAGCACATCAACACGCAATCGGAGGGAAAGATTGGGAGCATGCAGGCGAATGGCGGATTCGGCGATATTTCTGAGTTTGCCACCGAGTAGCCGAGTGAGCTTTAATTGTTTAAAATTATAGATTTTATCGAATAATCACATAATGGCTTTTATATCGGTGGCCGAGGTTTCAAATATGCAAGGATGAGCTCAGCAAGACCAAAAACCCTCCTCGCCACTAGGTCGTTCAAAATTAACATCATATCTAGCAAAACCTCGTCCAAGTCCACATCCACATCCACATCCACATCCACATCCACATCTTTTCTATCGGCCATTTCCACTAGACTGAGCTTGGTGTACAAACAAAGGTTGGCGACTTGATTGTAGGCACCAAAACACTCCCAGTATTTTAATGGAGCATGCTGCCGCAACAGCTTGGTAAACCTTTCTCCACGACATTCTCCAGAGTCCATTGCAAGAATCGTTCTAATCGTTTCGCACGCAGGATCTTGTTGACTCTCGCCAATTATTCTAGGCGTCCTCCCGCTCGCATCCACCGCATCCAGCCCACCAGGAGACCGGAAAGCCATCCGCAGTGTTGCGTACGCCAGAGATTCGGTGAATTCTTGAGCATTGCTCGCCAAGAAGTGAATTGGACAAAACCCACCTTCATCAGTCTCCAAGAGCCGGCCATTTATCTCCTCTAAGTCCAACGTTGCATCCAAATTCTCGTTCAACTCCTCCCACTTTTTCTGACCGGACCACTTGTGGAGGCGATTCTCCAGAATTTCGTCCGGCTTCCACATGTCCACAAACACGTATTCGTGCATGTCCTCGACCTCTTCAGGGTCGAGGGAGAAGAGCGAAATGATCTGATCGCACGCTCCGACAGCGGTCGCTAGCTCCAAAGTTGTGTAACCAGCTGCTGTCTTGGATATTAGTGCGTTTGGAAAACGGTGCACTGTGCGGATGGCACAGTAAAACATCTGTGGGCTGTACACATCAGAATAGGCAGCAAGAAAGTGGGCAGGCAATCGACCGGCTGAGTCGGAAGTTGACAGAGTGAGCTTGTCAGAAGAGTAATCTTCGAAATCGAATTCAGTGTTGGCTTCTTCCCAGTCTTCAAATTCGAAGAACTCCCTGTATTTATTATATACGACCAATTGGCCAAAGTGCTCATTCATTGTTGTGAGCTGTGTCAAATAGTTAGAAGGTGCGGTTGTAGAATTTTGGGGCGTGTTCTCTTACCTGTTGGTTCAATAAACAAGTTTTAATTTGAATTTGGACAACAGTGAAAAAAATAAGCAAATGAAAATGGAGCAGTGCATTTTGATAATTTTTGACAAAACCAACAGCAGCAGCAAAAACACCAAAACAAACCAGAAAGGAACTCTCTGAGCACTCTGGTTGATTCATGAGCAAGCGGAAGTAGTATTTTAAACCACATACAAGTCCAAACATCTCCAACGTTCTGGCAACAACATTTGAAAATCTCCTGAAGCCAGCTCTCGCAGAACTCTCGAATCAAACTTTACCAAACGCCTTTCAAGTCATCCTCTCACGAAAACAGGACCTGGTTTGCAACAATTTCTTTGGCGCGGTCTCTTAAGACGATACTTGTAGGATGATACCAACATCACAAACAATATGGTTCTTCGCCTGCCTCCTCTCCCTCATTCATCTTCACTGGAATAGGCCAGCACTAAAGCCCGGAAGGATCCGAAAGATCCAGAGTGTTTATCTTATCTCACACTGCGTACAATGCTGGATGAGCGATGGATTTCTTAGACGATTCGTTATTGGATTAGCTGGGATGACTTTCATGCCTCTTGGAGTTGCCATCTACACCGGAGGCGGAGGTGGCGATACCCCTTCAATACTGCTGTATGGAGCTGGGGGCTATATTGTCATTGCGACTGTCCTGCTGATTTTGGATTACGCGCTTCAAATTTACTCGACCTCTGTGGCAATTGCAATGCTCTGCGTGATATTTGAGTGCTACAGACAAAAAGCAGGAAGTGGGAGGATGCGGCTTGCACTCGGTGTGAGCTCAGTGTTTGGGTGTGTTGATGGGCTAATTCCGTTGCTGTTTCAGAGCGACGAAATTGACCTGGAGCTAGCAACTCGAATTTTGGATAGCGTGTTCTACTTGCCGTTGATCGTTTGGGCATTGAAGCGATATGATTTGATAGACGTTGACAAAGTTGGACACGTTGACGTTGACGTAAATAAGTAGTTGGACACGTTTAGACTGCTTCGATAAACTGACTTTTTAGTAAATCATAATATTAATAGCATGACAGAACGTCTAAAATTTTAAACATTAACAACAACAATATCACACTCTGTCTACAAAACACATATTTCACGGTCACAAAAACCACAAAACAAATAGAATGATCACTTCAACCCAGCTCTTCCTTGCATCCTTCCTAACGATTCTCTTATCAGCTTCGATAGCAGCCCTGGACACCCCCTTCTTCCTGAAGTCCGTGTACATCTTCACCTCATTGGGATTCACCCTGACGATAGCCCTAACGATAGCGCTGTCGGTGATATCATCTGTAAAGCTGCGAGAAAATGCCCAGCAAGTTGGTTCTTATTCGAGCAGCAGCAGCAACATTCCAAGCGCTTCTTCATCTGCATCCTCTTCCTCAATATCTCATCCACACCCAAACCCAACCCCAACCTCCCCTCACTACCCCAACCAAACTCAAACCTACCGCAAATCCTCCACCTTCCTCCTCTCCTCCCCCGTATCATCCCTCCTCCCCCCCTGTGTCCTAACCGAGCTCTCCCTCCTCCTCGACCTAATAACCCGCGACTTCATCCTAGAGTGGTATCGCCCCTCCGTCTCATCCGACCCCACTTTCGTCTCCTCGGTCCAATCCACCCTCTCCCACCTGTTCCTCTCCCTCGCCGCAACCTCCGTTCGGCGGGTGAATCTTCCTCAGTTGATTTTGCTGAGGTTGACGAAGGCGTGCAGTAACCTCCTTAGAACGTACAGGGACGCGCGGAACCATGCTAGGATCAATCATCCGGGAATATTTATGGGGCATGTTGAGGAGCAGGCACGGAGTAGTAGCAGCAACAGCAGCAACAGCAGCAACAGCAGAAACAGCAACGCACATCCCTCCTCCCAACCCGGGGCAAGCGCCACGTTCCACGCCCTGGTCGCCCAGACCTTCGCAGCGAACGGAAACCTCCACTCAGCTCTCTCCCTCTCCTCCTCCCCTTTGGGCTCCTCCCCTTCGGGCAAGGGCTCCTCAACACAAATAAAATACCTCCGCATGGTCTCCAGGCAAATCCTCACCCTTTCCCTCCGCCCAAGCGACTCGTCCAACCCTCTGATCCACAACCTCCTCTCGGAGATTCTCGCGAGCTGCGTCCTCGAGCCGGCGCTCGCGTGCTTGGCAGAGCCCGGGAACGTTAATTATTGGGTGAGGGGAATCGTCGACGAGACTGAAGAGCTGGACGGAGAGAAGGAGAAGAAGGGAAAGGGGGGGGAGACTGAATTAATCTTTTCCAGAGCACCCCAAACACGAGAGCCACAAACACGGAAAAATCAAAATCCTGAACGACTTCTCCTCCCTCCCGGACTTCCACCCCCTTTCATCCCCAAATACTCCACGAGAACTTCTAGTTCCACCTCCGCCGCCTCCACTATCGACAAGGACTCTGGGTGGAAGTACTTCGCCGGCTCCCTCTCGTCACGAAGCGCGAGTCTCCTCCTTAGAGATAAGCCCCGGGGGAGCTTTCTCCTCAGAAGCGACGTTAAGGACGACGACGAGGAGGAGGATGACGACGACGATAATGCCGCCGATAATGACGGGGAGGGATCCTTTTCTTTCGTATTGACGTTCGTTAACGAAAATAACGATAACGACGGAGGCAACGTCGACGGAGGAGGTCCCCCCGAGGCTGACTTTTCGTCGATGGTTTCGGTCGCGGAGAGTCGAGTCACCCATTCCCGCCTTCTGGCAAAGTTTCCCTCCCCAAACAACACTTTGGGCAAAAATGCTTCCGACAACAAAAAATTGCCCGACGACAATGGAAAGGAGAGAAAGGATGTCCTCGCCACCACACCCCCTTCGCCCCCTTCATCACCCCCTCCCTCCTCCTCCTCCCCCGTAACCTTCAGCTACTCCTCCCGCGACCCCCTCTACTTTCACAACATATTCCCCCTCTCCGAAAAGCACCCCTCGCTACGAGGGCTGATTGAGGCGGTGGGGAGTACTGGGGCGATTAGTCTGGAGGGAGGGGGGTTTAGTTTTGAGAGTATGTCGTATGATGAGGGAGGGGGAGAGGAGGATGAAGGAGGAGGAGGAGGAGGAGGAGGGGGGGGAGATAGTACAAATCCAAATCCAAAAACAAAAACAAATCCAAAAACAACTACTGTTGCTCGCACGCCTACGCCTCGCGAGCGACGCCGGGCGAGCCTTATCGCAAGGTCACATAAACCCTGGAGGGACAGTCCAAGTCACTGGAAGACGACAGTGGTGGCGGGGGAGGAGGAGGAGGAGGAGGAGGAGGGATACATAGAGAATGGAATAGAAACTTTGGAGGACTATGTAGACGAAAAAAACGGGGGGTCGAGAATAAACAATGGAGGAGGAGGAGGAGGAGGAGGAAGAGGGGGAGAGGGAGGGGGAGGAATCGACCTTGACAGTGGAGTTCGAAACGAGTCGGCCACGCGGGCCGAAATTGGTTCTGGCGGTGGTGGTTTCGACAGCGCACGCAGCTCCTCCTCCTCCTGCGACTTCGATTCCGATTCCGATTCCGATTCCGATTCCGATTCCGACGACCCAGACACACACCTCAACTCTCATCACCCTCGTTCTCTCTTGGGAGCAGCGGAGAAGGAGACAGGTCCTGCGGGTGAGGAGGAGGAACACGAGAAGGTACTTATGGCAGTGAGCTGCGCTGTCGATGAGGTCGTGATCGCGCTGATGGACAGAACCGATACGACTACGACGACAAGAACGAGCTCCCAGCATAGAAAGGGGGGGAGAGGGGGGGGAGGAAGACAGCAAGGGGGAGTGACGGTGCCAGTGACGGTGCCAGTGCCGTTCGTAAATAGCGTTAGGAAGCTCGTT
>Ga0302116_1002773_pt1 | contig 10147 bp, 9 predicted proteins | sample AG5_SCM_MG_FD_203124 | JGI IMG/M metagenome (GOLD analysis project Ga0302116, IMG submission 203124) | Marine microbial communities from Western Arctic Ocean, Canada - AG5_SCM | ecosystem: Environmental > Aquatic > Marine > Oceanic | place: Canada: Western Arctic Ocean | collected 2017-10-01 | reverse complement strand
CGCCGCCGTGGTGGACGCCAGCCCCAGTTTTTTGTTCACCCTCGCGAAACCCACGGCGGAGATGGAAAACGACACCGCCGCCAGCGTCGTCAGCATCCACCCGATCTGCGTCGGTCCCATACCCTGCCGTTGCGCGCAAAACACGGGAAAGAACGAGTCGAACGTGCTCTGTCCCGCGTTGTAAAGGAACGACGTGACGCAGATGGTAGCCACGGCGGCGTACAATCGCCTCCCCAGCGGACACGCCGGCGCCGACGTCGCCTCCGCCCGCGCCTGCTCCCTCGCGGCCCTCTTCGCCGCGAGGGAGACGCTACCGTCGTCCATGTCATCCGCTGACTCATCTCCCTCGCATTCATCGTCCAGTAATAACCCGTCGGCGCATTCGTCCTCGTCGCTCGATCGAATACGAATTTCTTTGACCAAAGCCGCGACGATGGCCGCCGCGAACACGCTGGCCCACCCGGTGACCGCGATGCACGTGCTCAGGTCCCGGTTGACGCTGAACATGACCCCGCCCATCGTCGGCCCCACGATGAACGCCAGCGTGCACGCCGCCTCTCTCCACGCCATGAACGACGGCAACTGCTCGGGCGTCGCGGCGTCGGCGAGGTACGCCTTGACAACCGGAGACGCTCCGGCGAAAGCTCCGGAGGCGACGCGAAGGCCTAAGAACGTCGCGAGCGACCACCCGCGCGACACGCACGCCGCCTGCGCGACGAGCCCTAACCCCACGCCCAGCAGCGACATCACCAGTATGGGCTTACGTCCAACCTTATCGCTCAGCCGCGGCCACGCGAATAACGCGAAGAACATTCCGAGTGGGTACGCCGAGGTGAGGTATCCAACCTGGGAGGGGTGCAGGCCGAAGTGTGATACGAGTGACGGGGTGATTGGTCCGGTGACGGTGAACCCGAGGAGGTGGAGGAACACCGCGAGCATGACGCACGCGACGCTGACGTACTGCGCGGTGGTCCCGGGAGGAATGGGTTGTTCGTCGTTGTTAGTCCCCGCCGAGATCATGCTGAGATCCTCGCCCGCGCCCCCGGGTGACGACGAGGCGGCCGCGCGCCTCGCGATTGACGATCGGGTTGACGCGCGTGATCGCGACACCGCGAGGCGCGAGACGACGCCGCATCGCGTCTGGATGCTGCTCGACCGAACCGGCGAAATGGACGCGGTACGGTGCGTACACGCGACGATCGGGGCGAGACCCGGACGCCCGCCGCTTGGTGCCGATCTGGCATGGGAGGAACAACGGTGCGCGGGAAGGATCCCGGACGCCGCGCGTGTGTGCCCGAGGACCCGCATGACGCCCCGACCGTCCCACGATCGTCCCCACGCGCCCTTCCTCGTCCCGAATCACGCTTCCGCTCGATCCTTCGCGTCTACACGACAGTGCGTCGTGCGTGGGCTCCGGCTCGTTTGAACAGCTCCGATCGGAAACGCTGACGAGGCGGCTGAGACATTTGCGAAGCGGGTCACAAAACAACGCGTGAAATGGCCGCGCTCTTCTCCGTCGACCCCGCCGCGCTCTCGGCGCGCGTCCAGGTCTCGCGCGCGCCCACCGCGCGCCGCGGGATCCCCGCGCGGGACCACCGCGCGATGTGCGCGCCGACCCGCGCGAATTCCCGCCACGACGGCCGCTCCGACGCGCCAGTCTACGAGTACACCCAGCTCTCGCTGCAGACAAAGCTGGGCATCTCGCTGCACGACATCACTCCGCAGGTCAGGGCGGCGATACGCGAGTCCGGGGTGTCCAACGGCACCGTCAACGTCCTCTCCAGGCACACCACGACCGCCGTCACCATCAACGAGGCGGAGGATCGCCTGATGGACGACATACGGCAGTACATGCTCAAGCTCGCGCCGCCCGGCGATCCCTACCTCCACAACGACATACATCTCCGCGACGGCCCGCCCGACTGGCCTGGCGGTAATGACGCGTGGCGCGCGCAGGAGCCCAAGAACGCGCACTCCCACCTGCTCTCCATGCTCATCGGCAACTCCCTCGCCGTGCCCGTCGTGAACGGTGAACTCGCGATCGGGACGTGGCAGTCGCTCATGCTCGTGGAGCTCGACGGGCCACGGACGCGCACGGTGGGGGTCCAGGTGTGCGGAAACAAAGGTGGCACCTCGCGGAAGAAGGTGGACACTTCCGAGTCGTCGAGCAACGCCGCGAGTAAGACGTACCAACCGAAGGAGAAGGCTTCCGTGTCGGACGGGTACAAGGACCCGATGGACGAGCTGTGCGAGGAGGACCCGTCCGCGGACGAGTGCAAGGTGTTCGACTGATGACTTTCGATGTGTTCTTCGCGTTGTTACGAGCATTTAACAATTGAATCGAGTCACGACGCCTTCCTTCGTTCTCATCGTCGCATCCCTCCGCGAACCTCGCTGAGCACCTCCCGTAGGACGGACGCACGCTCGTGCTGCGCCAGAAGCGCGTCGTTGTGCGCCTCGTGGTCGTACGTCGCGCCGGAGTACCCCCCCTGCATCTTATTCTCGTCCCACCGCGTCGTCTCACCGGACCCCAAGATGTCCTTCATGGCGTTGCCGCTCTCGTGTCGTCGAAACAGCTTGCTCTGCCGAACCGTCGGCCGAGTTCCGATGGAGTTACCGCGGTTCTGGTCGCCGGAGCCGGAGTGGTGCGTCGCGCTGCGCCCGGAGGCTGGTGCGGGGTGATCACTACGCTCGTCGCGTGAACCGTGTCCGTGAAAGCCGACATCGTCCCTCTCCGGCGCCAGCTGTGTCGCACATGGGTCTCTGTAGTACCCGAGGCCGTAGCGGTCAACCTTGAAGCACCAGCCGGGGCGGGGACCCATGAACTCGTCGCACGGGAAGAACGCGGGCGTCTCCTCCTCCTCTTCCTCGTAGTACCGCGGCTGCTGCTGTTGTTGCCGCCTCTCGTTGATCTCATCGATCTGGTGCTGCTGACGGCGTCGCGTGGGATGTTCCGGCTCGTCACCCTGCCCGCCGAACCCGCCGCCCGGGACGTACACGGAACTACTGGCGTGCGCGTTGATCGCCCTGTCGTTGAAACCCCTCGGGGGCTGGACCCTGTTACGTTGGTTCATAGCAACTCCGGAGCCGACTTTGCCGGTGACGCCGTCGCCCCATCGGTCGTCGCCGTCGCCGAAGCCCCCGCCCGGGACGTATACGCTGGACGACGCGTGCGCATCGATAGCGCGGTCGTTGAAGCGTCTCGGCGGCGGCATGGCGTTCGGGTGGTGGGCGTCGTGGCCCATCACGCGCTGCATCGCGGCGACGTCGCCGAAGGATCCGCCAACCTTCCCGGTCACCTCGTTTTTGCGCATGCGGTGGACCCCGAAGCTCTTGGCGGGCGCCGGGGAGAGGGTGGTACCGCCGCCGTATCCGCCGAGGCAGACGCCGGTGATGCCGCCGTCGGCGTCGACGCGCTCGCGCCGCCCGGGCTGCGCCGGGTGGTGCCCGTAGCCGTAGGACTGCGGCGGATATCTCAGATGCGTTTCGTCGTCGTACCCCCCTTGGTGCCCACCGTGATCGGCATGGTGGGGTTGACCGCGGTGGTGATGGTCCCGCGCATCGCCGTAGCCGTCGTACTGCCTCGCACCGTACGAGTCACCGCCGCTGCTCGTCTCCGAGCCGTACGTGCGCACCATACGTGTCGACGTATCACAGCAGCCGCGCGTCCGGGGTCTGCGCGCCCGTGCCAACTTTACGTTTCCAACGGGTGAGAGTCGCGAGCTGATGACGAGCCGGATTGTTGGAAAAGTGATTAGCCCCTGAAGAGGAGGCTCGTCGTCGTGGCTCACAGCGAGGGGCGGGTCTCGACCCGCGGACGCAGCACCAACGCGTCCACGGCTGGACACCGGCGGCGTCGACCCGAGGCGGCGTATCGTCCACAGATCGATCATCCGAGCCCCGGGGGCGGACGAGCCCCGCGGAGGGGTAAACGCGGGAAAGCAAATACACCGTTGTTAGGGATCAATGCCGTCGCCGTCGCCGCCGTGGTCACCCACGCGCGAGCCCCAGGGCCGCTACGAGGAACTCGCGCCGATGGACGAGTACGGCTTGATGGCCCCGGGGGCGTCCACCGGAGACCTCTCGGACCGGGCATCGGTGGACGACGACGCCGTGCACCACGACGACCATGGAGGCTCGGGATGGGCGCAGACCCCGGCTTGGAACATCTGCCTCAACGCCGCCATGTACTGCGCCGTCCCGTTGTCCATGCCGGCGACGTTAGCCGCGGGAGGATGGTTCTGGGGCACCGTGTTCTTCACCTACTGCACGTGCGCGACGTACTGGACCGGGCTGATCATCGGGCGCGTGTACCTGGAGCATCGAGGACGGCTGGCCACCTACCCTGCGATGGCGGCGGAGGCGTTCTCATCGCTCACACTCGAACGCACCGGGGACACACGAATCGCGAACGACGTGCGAGTACACGCGCGACGATGCGTCGAGGTGATACAGTTCGCCACCTTCTACCTGGACACGGTGACGCAGATCGTCTACGTCGCTCAGTACTTTGGGCAGCTCGATCGCGGCTGGGTGACTGGGGAATCGGCGCGTCGTGTCCGGACGTGCCAGTGGGCGTGGGTGCTGGCGGTGTGGGCGGTGTCCACGCCCGTCATGCAGATACCATCCTTCCACGCGTCGCGGTGGGTCATTGGCCCGGCCATCGCGGTGCTCGTGTTATCAGTCCTGTTCTTCCTATGGGAAATCGGAGTGGAAGTCCGCCCGTGGGAGTGCCAACCAGGGCCTTCGTTCGGCGGAGTCACCGCGCGATCAGGTGAGTTTATTTTTACATGTGGGCAATTAGAGTGACGCTGACGTCGTGTTTTCTTTATGATGCAGCGATGGTGTCGCTGGGTAACATGGCGTACGCGTACGGCGGCCACGGGGTTTTCCCCGAGTCCTTGCGGGAGATGCGGCAACCCGAACAGTGGCCGGCGGTGATGCGATGGATGTACACAGGGATGGTGCCCATGTATTTAGTGTGTTCCATCGTGGGATACTCCGCGTACGGGAATTTCGCTCAGGTGGGTTTATTTTAATTCTCGTAAGACTCGTATGGGCAATTAGTCGAATGACACGTGTGTTTTGTTCAACACTCATCGCAGGCGAATATAAACTTGAACTTTCCGAAGAACTGGGTCAACGGGACGAGCATCACGCTTCAGCTGCTGCAGTGCTATTACCTCATCTTCTACACTAACGTGGTGTTGGTGCTGATGGTGGAGACGCGGATGGGTATAGATCCAACAAAGACGTGGACGCCGCGGGTGCGTCCGCCTGGCTGGTTGGGTCGATTGACCGGACCGATCTCGCCGGCAATGTTCAGACTGGCGTTTCGCACGGCGTTTCTAGGAACGCAAGTGGCGCTCGCCGAGTGGTTCATCACCAGTGGAAGCGCGGACGTGATACTGGACCTGCAGGCGCTGACGGGGGGCGTGGGCATGGCGGCGATGACGTTTTTCATCCCGTCGGTGTTGGCGTATGGTTTGTTACCCAGAGAGTCGCTATCCGACGCCGATCGCAGGTTAGTTTATTTTTGTTTCCGTATGGGCAACGTGACTGACGTCGTGTTTTGTTTGCAGGTGGTGCGTCGTTAGCCTCGTCGGCGGAGTGTTCATAGCCGTCGCGGGTGTGGTCACCGCGACGATGGACCTCGTGGGCGACGGCGGTGGAGACGCCGGGGGTGGGCGGTGCGAGCTGCGGTACACGTACGCCCCGAACGATCCGGGCGATCCGTGCTACGTCAGCGGCATTCACGGCGTCGGCGGGCACCCAGCTCCGATGTTCAACTAGCGCTGCGATGTATTCGCGTGTATTCATCACCGTCGCCGTGTGTAGCACTAGCTAGCTCTAGAGGAGGCGTGTGTTTATTAGACTATTAGAGTATGTCGTAATAATCAGCCCGCACTGTTTAGTCGTACGGCTCGCACTCCTCGAAGTTGTATCGTTTGAGCGTCTTTGCGTCCCAGAGCGCGCCGCATCCTTCGGCGCACGGGAACCGGTGGATGGTCCCGTCCGTCTTGGTCGGGACGGACTTGGACGGCCCGTGCCTCGCTTTGTGATTCGGGTAGTGCTCTCTGTAGCACAGGTGCGAGCAGAAGAACGCGCGTTCCCAGTTGTCGTACGCCGCCTTGACGGCCCTTTCCTTCATGATCTCGAGGCACAGAGCGCATTCCAGCTGCGTCGTGGTCACCGCGTCGCAGGCCCAGCACCGAACCTTGCCGGACAGCGGCACGCCCTTCTTGAGCGTCTCGCCGTGCCTACCTTTCGGTAGGTTGTCCGCGCCCGGGGTCTTCGCCGGGTCCCCGCCGGCGTCGCGGACAGCCTGCGCGTTCTTCTCCTGCGTGAAGGCCCAGAACTCGTCGTAGGATTCGAAGTTTGGGAGCTTAGATGCGTCGTCCTCGTCGTCGTTCGCCTCGCGGTCGATGTCAGCCTGGGTGTCGTACCAGTCCTCGTCGTCGTCGCTGACGTCGTCCATGGTCTTCTTCTTCTTCGACCCCGTCATGGTTGACGATGGGTCTCTCGCGTGTGTGTGTGTATGTGTGTGTGTGAGGCGACGGGGGCCGAGTTTGTGTTGCGTAGAAACGCACGTCCGCTCGCCTCCCGCCGGCCGTATGGGCAATTACGAGTTGCAAACCTCCAAAAGCGTTTCCGAAACGACTCGAGCCAAACATTGAATCAAGATTTGGCGAGTTAAACTCGCCGATCCGGGCCGAATTTTTCCGGCGATCACGAGAGAAACAAGCCGTTGGCTTCGTGAGCATCCCCATCAGTGTCGACACGCGCGCTACGCCGAACATACCGAGCGAAACGCGACGCGCGATGGCTCAGACGAGCCGATCGATCGCACCCGGCACCGCGCGCGCGATGCGCGACGTGACCAACGCGGTATCGCCGCGCGATATCGCGCCCAAGCCCCGCGCGAAGGGTAAAGAAAACAACAAAGATGGCATCGACACGTTCCACGGCGGCGAGCTCCCCGCGGCGATGACCACGCCGGCGCCTTCCTCGATGCCCGGGAAGACGTTGCGCCCGTCCCCGACGAGCGTCATGATGGGACCTGGAACACCCGAGGAGGCCACGCCCGATCGCGACGTCATCGAGTCCCCCGAGGCGTCAACTCCGGAGCTCGTCGAGATGACATCGTTGGCGACGGAGACGAGCGACGATGAAGCCGTGGCGACGCCACTCTCGCCGGAAACGCCGTCCGATGCCGCGCCCGGATCCTCGCCCGGATCCTCGCCGTTCGTGCCCAGCGTCCTCGAGGAACTCCTCGGCGCGCAACTTCCCCGGGCCGCGACCACCGGCGAGCCCACCGTCAGCGCGAGGCGCACATCGGAGAACCTCCCTCTCACCCCCGTGTCCACCACCCAGCCACCGTCCAAGCACAATAGGGTCCAATCGACGACGTCGTCGACCCCACCGCCGTCCGAGACGACGACGCGTGGATGGCAATCCGTCCCGTCTCCGTCGCACATCGTCGCCATGGGCAGGGAACGGCAGGGAACGGGGTCATCGTCATCGGTCACCCCGCGCCGCCAATCCCGGATGGCGCCGGTGCCAACCTTCCTCGACGAGCTCACTCGCAAATCACGCGTCGTCACCGAGCCCAAGGCCACCAACACCGACGACTCCATCACGCACTTCGTGGACCAAGACGCCGAGAACCTCCGCGAGGAGTGCGTTCGCTTAAAGCACGAGATTGACTTTCACAGGGAGGTTTCCAAGGAGGTTGGCGTGACCCTCGACGCCGCGACGGCGGAGCTGCGTAAAAAAACCGAGCGGGTGGAGTTCCTGGAGGCGCTTAAAGACGAGTGGGACGCGCAGTTCAAGGAGCTCAGCGCGGACGCCGAGCGGTGCCGCGCGGAGGCTGAGACGGCGAGGGAAGAAACGCTCGCGGTTGAGGCGTTAGCGGCGGCCGCCAGGGCCTCCGCGACGTCCGCGGAGGCGGAGGCGGAGCGGCTCAGAAGTCACGGCGGCGCCGCCGACACCGGAAAGGCTTCTGGAAGCGCATCTGGATCCGCGGCGCTGTTCAGGCGGCACGTATCCGGGCCCGAGAACGACGTCGCCGCGTCCATCGCGGCCACGCTGCGGGAGCGGGAGTCCGAGTTGGACGCGTTGACTCGCGAATTGGAGGTTAAGACGTCGCGAGCCGAAGCCTTGGACGCGAAAGTTACGTCCCTTGACGCAAAGCTCGCGGCGAAACTCGGCGAGTGCGCGGTTTTGCGGGGCGAATGCAACACGGCGAAGAGCGCACTCAAGGCGGCGGAGAGCGCCACGTCCGAGACGGAGGGTGCGCTCATGACCACGCTGTCGGACAAGAAGGCGCTTTCAAAGGAGCTCGCGGCGGAGAAGAAACTTGGGTCGGAGAAGCTTCTAGAAGCCGTCGAGGCGGGGAGGCGTTCGGCGTCTCGGGCGCGCGCCAACTGGGGCTTCGTCGCGTGTGTCAGCGTATGCGTCTGCGCGGTGGTGTGCGTATGGGCGGCGTTCGTGCCCCCCGCGGGGTGGAGCCTCGCGATTCCGCTTCCGTCGGCGATGCGTGAAACTTTTGGTTTGGGCTTTGGCGAGGTTCGAGCCGTGCTCCCCGGCGCGGGATATTCAACCGCGACGGAGCTCAAGACGTGCCGGCGTCGACTCGCGGACTCCGATACGATCGTCTTCGCGTTGTCCGCCGAGGCTGAGCGGTTCGCGACGCTCGTGGATGACAACGACGCACTCCTTCACGAGGTTGAGGATCTCCGCGCCGTCTCGGAAGATTTACGCGAGAGGTCAGCCGAGGTGGCGGCGTTGGAGTCGCGGCTCGCGCATCTCGAGGCGTCCGCGAACGACGCGATGGCAACTGGCGACGACCCGCGCGCCGCCACCGTCGCGGCTCGCGCGGAGACTGAGCGACTGCGCCACGCGCTCGCGAAGGAGCGTTCGCTGAGGCGCCGGTCCGCGTTTTTAGAAAGTCTGGACTCTTTGTCAATCGGCGCGGTTGTCATCGCGTGGGTGACGTGCCTGCTCGGTGGGCTCGTCTTCGCGCGCAAAGAAGTCGAACTGCGCCGGGCGGTGACGGAGTACGGGGCGCTGATGGAGACGGCGGTGACGGAGCACGCGAAGCTCGAGTCGGATCTGGCGATGGCAAGTTTAGAGTCGGACGAGGAACGCGTTCGCCGCGAACGCGCCGAGGTTCGAATGAAGGAACTCGAACGGCAACTGGACGCGTCTAGAAAGGTTGCGAATGAAGCCACGAAGCGCGTGGAGGCGTTCGAGGCGATCGGACGGCGGGAACGCGAGCGCGAGCGCGAGGGCGCGCGGTCCACCGAGAAGAAGTTCGGCAAGTCCAACGCCTCCCTCGGGGTCGGCGGGGGCAAGAACGTGACATGGGACGACGACGTCTCCGTTAACCGATACGCGCCGTTGCAAGGACACGACGCGAGTTTTGTACCTGGGGATGTCGCGCAGACGCCTGAAGCGGGCGCGAGGCCGCATAACACCGTGTTCAAGCCCCCGACGAGCGCCGGCGCGGGCGCGAAGAGCTTTCAGTGAGATTTTTAATCAAAACGCAACGCTTCATTTCAGGCCGTTTCTCCCCGACCCCTCTCCGGCTGCCAACTCAGACGCGTCTTTTCGCTTTTCCCGAGAGGCTAATCACACATCCGCGCCACGAAGCGCCACCTCCGCGACACGAAGTGACACGAAGTGACATGTTAAACGACGTCCCTACCCCGCACGTCACCCCGATAAAGGGTCACGGCGCCGAGGCGGGCAAGGTACGCCTCGAATCCCCACCAACACCCGCGCGTCGTCTCCCGCGATGAGAAGTCGGCGCATTAAATCTAACATTGTCTCTCCACCCGCCCACCGTCCGCAGCGCAAGCGAAGCCTCGACGGCGCTCCCGTCGACGAACCGCCCGAGGTCATCGCCCTCGAGACCCTCGCGGTCATCGACCACAGCTGCAAAGTTCCCGATCACTTCTTCAAGGCTGGGCCGTTCAAGGGCGAGCTCGGAGGATCCATCCGCGTCGACGACGACGAGCTCCAGACGATGCTCGTCAACGTAGGCGAGTTCTCCACGAAAGCCGGCGGGTCCGCCGCCAACACCGCGCGAGGACTCTCCGCCGGGTTCGACATACGAACATCACTCATCTCCGCCGTCGGCAAA
>Ga0302116_1002760_pt1 | contig 10158 bp, 6 predicted proteins | sample AG5_SCM_MG_FD_203124 | JGI IMG/M metagenome (GOLD analysis project Ga0302116, IMG submission 203124) | Marine microbial communities from Western Arctic Ocean, Canada - AG5_SCM | ecosystem: Environmental > Aquatic > Marine > Oceanic | place: Canada: Western Arctic Ocean | collected 2017-10-01 | reverse complement strand
CGGCGCGTGAGTCATCACTTGGTGAGACCAGTTCGTGGAGGAAGGTCGCCGAGGAGTGCACGGCCGCGGATTTCCATGGCGACGTCGCACGCCGACCAGGACGCGTCGTCGTGTGATGACGATGCCAATCATGCGTCCACCCGGCGTTCGCTACGCGCCGCCCTAGCGCGCGGCCGCGCCGGTACAGTGCCCACCCTGATGCGTTCGCACTGCTTGCCAGTTGAGCGCATGGAAGGCGGGGTCGTGGTACGCCGGTTGATGCTCGCGCCCGACGCGAGGGACGGGCGGGAGCACGCGGTGCCCATCACGATTGTGCACTGCGAGCGCTTCGTCACATCTGACAGTTCCGACGGTTCCGAAACGTTACCACTAGTGTGCTTCATGCACGGCACGGGCGGTGACACGGAGGCCCTTGTTGTTTCGCAACTCGTCCCGTTCGCGAGACGGGGGTACGTCGCACTGGGCGTGGACGCGCCGTGTCACGGACGAAGGCTGGACCCGATGACGTACACGTCTGCTGTGGAAAAAATAAACAAAAAAGAAAAAGAGACGGAGAAAAAAACGCGCGACGAGTTCACCCGCGGCAGCCACGTATCCCTCACGCGCAGTCGCGGTGAGACGTTCGAGTTGTACGGCCGGGCGCTTTGCGCGGCGTGGAACGGAAAGGCGTCTTACAAAAAAGAAAACAACGGGTACGCCGGCGACGCGAGGCCTTTTCTGTACGACGGCGCCTGGGACGCGTTACGGGCGATAACGTTTGTGACAAAAGGAGATGCGCGCGTTGACGGTGATGAAGATGGTATTAATACGGGGCTATGGAACAGTGATGATGATGGCAAGACGGCGCATACACAACGTTCTGTCCCGAAGAAGCCACGAATCGACCCGACCCGCGTGGGTATCGCCGGCGTTTCTTTAGGCGGCATGTACTCTTGGTTCGCCGCCGCGGCGGCACCTGATTTAGTCACCGGCGCAGTCGCGCCGCTCATCGGGGTTTCCGATTTCGCGTGGGGTCTGGCGAACGGTGAATGGGAGGCGCGGGTCGGCTCGTTGCCGCCGCACGTGTTTGACCTGGCGATGATGGATTTGAGCTCCGGAAAGAGTACTATTGTAACTTCCGACGTCGTCACTGCTGTGTATGAAAAGATTACCCCCGGGTTGCTCGATTCCTTCGACGGCCGAGTCAGTTTACCGGCGATATCGCCGCGGCCGCTGTTAGTGCTCAACGGCGAGCACGATCCGAGAAACCCGTTGGTGGGTGTTCAAGGAGTGGTGGAGGCTACGCGCTTGGCGTACGAAAAACGGGGCGTTTCGCGTGCTTTCACGGCGCTGGCACAGATCAACACGAATCACGAGTGTACGCCCGAGATGCTACGGCTGACACACCAATGGCTGGACGCGACGTTGCGACCGGCTGGACGTGACGCGTCGCAATCGCAAACCGAAGTCGTAACAAAAGCGACGAGGGATTCGGAAACGTGGAGACAACTGTAAACGACGCCGGGTCGCGTTCTTTTTTTTTGACGAGGTGTATGGGCAATTTCCCTCACTGTGATTGCCAAAAGGAGCCGGGGTGAAGTAGTACCCGGGGTAATGTAGAAGCTGGGGTAAAGTAGTAGCCAGGTGATGTAGTAGCCGGGGTGATGTAGTAGTCGGGGTGAAGTAGTAGCCGGGGTCGAAGTAGCGTGGAACGAGGGTAGTACTGTAGTCAACGCGCGTCCGCGTTTTTCACAACTCCCGCTAGAACTTAGAAAGTCTGTCCGGGGATCCCGTGGTAATTCCGGTGCCCAAATTTTTCGTAACCCAAACACGCTCAAACACACATCAGTCCCTGCACCCAACCTGGAACCGGGTTTCCCCGACAAGCGTGGGGTTGTCGCACAGCCGTTTCACGTCCTCCTGGTGGTTGGTACACGAAAAGGGTCAGTCGGCGAGTCCGTGGGTGTGCTGTATGGGGGATTGGGGTCCGAGTAATCGGGCCGGACGCAGGGCACTGGTCCGAGTAATTGGGCCGGACACAGTGCGTTTGTGCTGTACGTAGTAACTTCCTTTAACCACCGCGGTGGACGACACACACGGGGCGGTGAACGTTGCGTTTGGATTTGGGAAACGCGCGAGGCGAGGCCGTACCTTGCCTATTAAGGATTCCTCGAACGTGGCGCCCGTGAGTGTGGTGTTGACAAACGTGGTGCCCGTGATAACCGCGTTTCGAAAGTTGACGTTCGTGAGGTCCGCGTCGTCGAAAGTCACCCGGTCCACAACCGCGTTTGTGAAATCCGCGCCTGTGAAATCCGCGTGCAGCGCGTACCTGCGTTTTTTTGTAACACGGGTGTATTGCGTTGACAGTCAGTAATAAAAACAGGTGGTGGTGGTTGAGGTGGGGGACACGTCAATTCACGGTGACACACGGTCGTCGGTTCGAACCTACGGGAGTCAGGGTGGTGCGAGTTTTTAACGCCTCCCCGGTGGTACGTACGCCTTGCTCATCACGACCTCCGTCATGTTGGTGCCCTTGAAACTGGCGTCTACTAACAACCCACCGCTCAGGTTTTTCGTGCTCAAGTCCGTCCCGTCGAACGTACACTTCCGCAAATCGAGCACCCGGTCGGAAACCGCGTTCGCCTGGCCGATGGTGTTCCCCACGTACGCGCGCTCGCACCGCTCCGGGTCCTGGTCGATGGGAGGGAGCCGCATCTCCGCGCTCGCCGAGCCTGGGAAACCGAAACCGCAGGAAAGGCTCAACGTCACACTCAAACTCGCCGCGGCGAGCCCGGACAGGGCGCGCTTGGGCAGGGAGTACGGGGCGATTTGGGTCTGGGGGGGGGGCGATTGCAGAGGGAGATTGCAGAAGGCGATAGGAAGTGTCAGCCGATGCTCGTTTGGATGACGCTTTCGAGGATAGCCGATGCTCGTTTGGATGATGCTTTCGAGGATAACAAAACAAGGACGATGGCCGCGAATGTGATGTGCGATGTTCCTTCTGCCGTCCTTCCAAACCAAACGGTCCCGCGTACCTTGTCCCTGTTGTTGCTGGAGGCGCGCGCGGTGGGGCGCGCGACCGTGAGTCGTGTGGCGAAGATGCTGGCCATTGTGAGAAACACGAGGTGTTGCTTGAAGTGACGGACCAGAGGCAAGACAGGCGGCTCCGTGCCGTCCGAGGAAGATGGCCACGTGGACCAACGAGCTTGGAAAAAGTTGCTGGTTTTGCGAGATGGCAATTTATTTCTCCACCTCGGCGGCGGCTTCCTCGCGCATCTCGCACTTTCCGCACGCACGTCGCGCTCGCGTCGTCCCTCGTTCGACAACAGATGTCGAACAAAGGCGGCAACAAGAGGGAAAAGTTCCTGGAGTCTTGTCGCAAGCAGAAGCTCGACACGGTGCGATGGAGCTTGGGGGTTGGCGGGCAGAGCCCCAGCGTCAGGGATGACGACGGGTACACCGCCATCATGATCGCCGCGGCTGGTAATCTTCACAAAGTGTTGCGGATGCTGGTGGACCACACGCGGAAGACCCGGGAAAAAGAGCAGATGGACTTACGGGACGGCGCCGGGGATGGGCGAACCGCGCTGATGATGGCCGCGGCGCACGGCCATGCCGAGAGTTGTCAGGAACTTCTGGACGCGGGGTGCAACTTCAAGTTGCAGTGCGATCGAGGGAAAACCGCGGCCGACTACGCGCAAAAAGCCGGGCACGCAGCGCTCGCCCTTCGCATCAACCGCGGGGGCGAGGACACGGAGGAGGACACGGACGACGAAGATACCGCGGGCGGTGCTGTTGAGCACGACCCGGACGCCCCGGAAGGCGAAACCGCGACGCAGAGAAGCAAGCGGAGGAAGAAGGAGATGGAGCTGAGGGAACGGCGGGGCGCTATTGACGAACACGCCGCGAACGAGGAGAAACGCTTAGCCGCAATCGACGACGCGGAAGCTGCCACGGCTATGCTCAAACGCGAGCGCCCAAACCCGGTGTGGATCGAGGTCGGAAAAGCAATCGATACGGAAAGCAAGGAACTCACCCTGACACTTGACGGACTGGACGACCTGGATTTGGTACCGATGGAAACGGAAATAGACCCAGCCACTTGGTGGGCGGTTTCGGTGAATTCGCTTAAAATAGAATTGGGCGTTCGGGTGACCAGAATTCCAGCCGAAATCACGCGACTTTCGGGGCTGCGAACGTTGATCTTAAGCAACAACGCGCTAACCGTGTTGCCTGAGTCAATCGGGGAGCTAACGCAACTTAAAGTCTTAGAGGTTGAGGACAACCAACTCACAAAACTTCCCGAGTCGTTGGGGGACTTGAAAAACCTGGAAAACCTGCGGCTCGCGAACAACGCGCTTTCCAACGAAAGCATTGGGGTGTTGGCCGGGTGTAACACCCTCGTCACGCTGGTGATCGACGGTAACCCGGGAATCACCAGTGTCGACGGTCTGCAGTTCGAACGGAAGGAAAGGCTGGTTACCTTAAGCGCGAAGCGGTGTTCCATAACAACCGTGCCGACCGCGTTGGGCAAGTGCGCGCTCCTCGCCGAGGTTTTCTTCACCGATAACGCGATTAAAAACCTGCCCAAAGAGCTAGGCGAGCTGAAGGAAAAGAAGGTTCGGGCGTTGGAGTTCGAAGGGAACCCCCTGGCGGACAATAAAATCAAAAAGATGATCGGGAAAAGCGCCATCTTGGTGAAGGAACTTTTGGTGTACGTGCGGAAAAACGGCGTGTCGGAGTCGGCGGGGGACGCCGGCGGGAAAAACAAGCCCGGCGGGAAAGGAAAGAAGGGGAAGAAACAGGCGCTGAGCGTTTCGGATGCGTCGGAGGAAGAGGTCGAGGAGGAGGCTGAAGCAGAAGCAGTGGAGGTTAAAGAACCGGAAGAAGCGCAGGCTGTGAAAACCGTGGAGGAGAAACCTGTAGAGCCCGCCGCCGGCGACGACTCCGACAGCGAAGACGAGGACGAGCTAAGAGAGCGCATGCGAAAGATGTCCAAGAAGGAGCGCGCGAAAGCGGAGCGCAAGCTCGTGGAGCAGAAAGCCGTGCGGGCGGCGAAAAAGGCGGCGGAGAAACGTGTGCAAAACGACGCGACAGCGGATGTGCGGCGCGCGCGGCTGACGAGCGCGGAGGACTTGGACGACGAGCAGTACGGCGACATCGATTCCGACGACGAAGAAGCGCTTCTGGAGCGGAAACAGGCGCTCCGGAAAGCCAAAGACGCGGTGGCGGCGAGCGGGGGGGCGTACACGCTGACTCCCGAGCAGCGCTCTGCGGCTGAAAAGGTAGAGAGCGAGCGCGTCCAAAAAGCGCTGGCTGAAAAAGCGGAAGCCGAGGCTGAGGAAAACGCCAAGCGCGCGGCGCGGGACGCGGAGGAGCTTTTCGCGAAGATGAAACTCGCGGAAGCGGCGGATGGGGTCGTGATGAGTTGGTTGTACGAGAAGGGCCAGATTCAGCGGAAACCTGGGGGGATTCCGTTCAAACCGGGGAAAAGTAAAGGCGACCATCCCACGATTCTTTGCGTGATTCCCGCGATGATCGTGGGGCGAATAATAGGCAAAGCGGGCGCCACGATTCGCGAAATCGAAACCAGGTCGAAAGCGAAAGTGTCCATCCAGGAAGGCAAGGGCGGCGCCGGCATGTCCACGCTCACCGTGGTCGGCGACGACCGCGCCGCGGAAAGCGTACGGATGATGGTCAACAACGCGGTGGGGGGGGGGAAGCGATGAACAGAGTAGTAGCAGTGGGCGCGCGCCCGATGATGACAGTTGTGACACGTCCAGAAGACATAACAAGTACGACTCGCTCGCTTGTATCTTAGGTGGTGCCTGCTTTTTCTTGAGTGTTGGCAGTTGGCACTGCCACGTCTCATGGCAAATCTCCTTCATCATTCGCACTCGCCGGCGCACGCTCGTTCACCATGTCCTTCGCCGTGGCGTGCCCCGCGCCGCCGCGCGTCCGCGTTTCGCGCGGTAGAGGTGTTGCGCGGCGCACCACGGGTCGTCGTCTTGTCTCCGCGGCGGTCGCCGGTCCCGACACCGACCCGCGACCCGCGGTGGTTGTGCTTCCCGGGCTCGGCAACGAAACGAGTGACTACACCGCCTTCGCGTTGGAGTTGGAGCAACGCGGTTTTTCGGTGACCGTCGCGGAAGTCCGCCGGCCGGACTGGCTGCGGAACGCCGCGGGGTTGGTGGACGTGAACTACTGGAAAGGCACCCTCGAGCCGAGGCCCACGGTGGACTGGTACCTCGGAAGGATCGGCGATGCGATTGTAATCGCGAAACAAAAAAGTGGAAGTGACAAAGTCCGCCTGGTGGCGCACAGCGCGGGCGGGTGGATGGCGCGGGTTTATCTATCCGATTTCGGATGCGCCGAGGTTTGCCATTTCGTGTCCCTAGGGTCGCCGTTGAAGTCGGTGCCGAGTGACGTGCCCGGGGTGGTGGACCAGACGAGGGGAATCCTGTCGTTTGTCGAGGCGAATTGCGATTTGCCGGTAGTCTTGAACGAAAAAGGCGTGCGGGTGACGTGCTTAGCGGGGAAGTGGCTGGAAGGAAGCGCTGAGTTCGAAATGGCATCGCCTCAAAATTTCCTGATAGGCCAGGGGTACAAGCAGGTGTGCGGCTACAGCGACGTGTGGGGGGACGGCATTACGCCGGTTGCGGCCGCGCACCTGGAAGGCGCCGATAACATTATTTTAAACGGCGCGTTCCACACGCCGGTCGGATCGAGCGACGCGCGGCCGTGGTACGGCACGCCGGAAATTCTGGACCAGTGGGTCGAGGTTTTGCGGTGAAAAGGTTTTGGTGAGGTGATGACGTTTGCGGTTGACACGGTCGTTTCGTAGGCGTTGTGCAGTCGGACTTATTGCTAGGACTGTTCGTGTCGCGTCGTGTTTAGACGAATGGCGTCGTTATTTTACATTTACAAAGCAAAGCTCCCGCACAAACCTGGCTCCATCCCCTTCCCGATGTCACCCCGTGTCCGTGTTGGTCCCCACTCCCCCTTCCGTACGTGGTCCATAACAAGGTCCGTTCCTAGCAGTACGTGCACGGCGTCACCCCCGTGCTTTCCACGTACTCCGAATAAAGCTTCATCGCGGCGCTGTGCAGTTCCGCGGAGTCCTCTCTGTCCTCGGGCGGGCTCCATTCACTGACGGGTTGCCACAGCGGTTTTATGTACGTGATCTTCGCCTGCGTCGGGGTCGGGGACGACGCCGCGAGCGCGAAAAGGAACACGTACACTAAAACCCCAGCACGGCCCAGCATCGTGTCGCAAACCACGACACGCGACGCACCACCGGTACGGGCGCGCGGTCGAGAGTGATGAGGAGGCGGAGGCGAGGCACGAGGGGAGGGGCGAAAATTTGCCGATGAGTGGCAAACGGGATGTTTGAGTTTGCTCTTTGCTGTCTTGTCGTTGTTTTTTCTCTCGAACGGGTGTTCGCGTCACTCGAGCTGCGCCCTGCCCCTGCTTTCGAGGCAGCGCCATGGGTTGTTGCGACGGTTTTTTCGCGCGAGCATGTGCGGCGATGCCCATCGCCATGGTGTTCATGCTCGCCGCGCTTTCGCAGATCCCGGCAGACGAAGGCAGCAGGGTTGTGATGGTGACGCGAAATTCGCACTTGGAGCTTAAAGATTTGGTCTCTTCCTTCGGCCCGCGCGTACCGACCGACGGCGTGGCGGGGACGTTGCGACTCGCGGTACCTCTGGAGGCGTGCGAGCCGCTTAGGAACAACGTGGGAGGCGGGCCGTGGGTCGCGTTGGTGCAAAGAGGAGGGGAAGACGGGCCCACGGGTTGCAGCTTCGTGACGAAGGTGAGGACACCGAGGGCGAGGGCGTGGCCAACTGCGACGAACGCTGACGGGGATCTTCCCAGAAGGATTCTTTCAATATCTTTTCTCTCGCGAAACGTGGAAGTCTAAAACGCGTTCGCTCACGCCTTCCGCCTTCCTTTTTCTTTCCCTCACCCCCCCTGTAGGTTCTTCACGCGCAAGCCTCCGGTGCGATCGCGGTTGTGGTGTTCGACGACCGCCCGAGCGGCGCGCTGGTGCCGATGGGAAGGTCGTCTTCGAAAGACGACGCCGACTCCGTGCAAATCCCGGCCGTGTTCGTGTCGCGCGAAAGCGGTTTACTGTTGGAAAGGTGCGGGGCTTTCCCACTCACCACGTTCCGCCTCCCTGAATACAGCCCCTCTTTGACTGTTTACTACTAGTAACTCTTAGCAGTACTGTGGTAAAACGACACAGGGCCCTGTGTCAATTTACCAGAGGTCACACTACGTCGGACCCCTTCCCAATCCCTAATACATCACGACCGACTGACACTTTCTTTTGTGCCGTATCAGCGGCTTGTCGCGCGACTCGGAAGGCAAAAACGGCGTGCAAGTAACCCTTGTTACCCACGGCGCAACCAGCACAAACGACGACGACAAAGCCGGCGTGCTGTCCACCGCGTTCCTGGCCTGCGTGTTCACGTTCATGGTGGTGACCACCGCGAGGTGCGCGAGCAGGTTTCAGGCGGGTCACGTCGTTTCTGTAAATACCCAAAACAATTTGTCAAACGCGCCGGGCGAGAGGCTCGTGACCGTTCGCGAGATTGATTTAAAATCATACACAAGAACGCACGAAGCACTTGGGCAGACGCTTGATGAGAGCCTGGATGACTCCCCGCGTTCGCGTCCCGTCAAAAACGGCACCAACGACGTGTGTACCGTGTGTCTCGACGAGTACGCGCCGGGCGACGTCATCCGCGAACTGGAGTGCGAACACGCGTTTCACAAAAAATGCGTCGACGAGTGGCTCACCACGAAGAAAAGTTCGTGTCCCATGTGCAAGCACTCGCTTGTGTCGGGTGAGGTGGAGGCAGCTGCTACTGCGGTCGTTGTAGGTGTAGGAACACAGGCTGCAGAAGTAGGTGCTGCTTCCACGGTAGCAGACACGCTGTCCACGAGTCGTGACTCCCGAACTCCGGCGGTGTCGCCGCAGCGGCGGCGGCGGCGGCGGCGGGATCGACGAAACCGAGCGCGCGGTGGAGACGAAGTTGGGGATGAAGTTGGGGATGGCCGGGAAGAAACGGTTGGGAACGACGTTGTGGACGTGGAAGCCGGGGTGCGCGACAGTGACAGCGCGACCGTGCCTTTGCTGCGTCTCGGGGACGACGCTGGGAGTGGTGATGGCGGTGGTTTGTTTGGCTGGGTTTCGCGAAGAATTTTCGCGATCGGATTCCGCGCGGGCGCCGCGTCGAGCGCGGCGGCGGTTGGCGATTCGAGTTCAATCGCCGACAGTGACACACCGGGCTCGAATTTCACGGAACCAATATCCACGTACGTCGCGCCGAGTGTCGTGGACGTGGAAACAGGCGGGACGTGACGTGACAATTTGGACCAAGTCCAAATGTAAATTTGTAAATGACTTTGTTTCTTGGCGATTCATCATTTCCCCCCTCCTCGTTTGATCGGTCCCTGCGCGAACGCGAAACTCACCCCAAGGGTTTGGTCAAGAAGCGCGGACCCGTGCGCGCGCTGCACGGCGCCACTCGCCTCGTCCGAAGTGCCGTACTCTACCAACGCGTACCCCTTAACAAAACCCGTGCGCCGGTCCAAGTTCAGATGCACGTTTTTAATCTGACCAAACTCCGCGAAGTGCTGGTTGGGGAAAAGAAAAAGGTCAGTCGGCGGAGAGTCGCGAGTACGGGGGCGTAATAACAGGTGCCAGTAGTGGTAAACGGAACGGGTAGTGTTACTTGTGCCGGTAGTGCACTAGTAGTGTATCCGTGGGGTTTGTAGCAGTACTGGTAACCGTGACTAGTACGGTACTACGCGTGTACGGTACTACATACATCACGAGAACTGGCAACTGTTAAGTACATCACGATCTACGTACATCACGAGTAGTGCACTCAAAGCGGGTCCGTAAACCGCGTGTCTGGATTTGGGAAAGCCTCAAAGACGTACCTCGTACACATCATCCTCGGACGCTTCTTCGTGCACGTTCGTCACGATCACGACCCAGCCTTCCGCGGATTTCATCGGTGTGACGTTTCGGGTCTGCGCGTGGGGGTAGTGGGTGGGTCAGTGAGTTGGTCGGAAATAACCTCAGGACGAGGAAAGGAGTGGCACTGGGTGGACGGGTCCTGGAAACAATTGTAGCCATTATTTGGAAACCCACATCGCCCACCCCCC
>Ga0302116_1002757_pt1 | contig 10162 bp, 9 predicted proteins | sample AG5_SCM_MG_FD_203124 | JGI IMG/M metagenome (GOLD analysis project Ga0302116, IMG submission 203124) | Marine microbial communities from Western Arctic Ocean, Canada - AG5_SCM | ecosystem: Environmental > Aquatic > Marine > Oceanic | place: Canada: Western Arctic Ocean | collected 2017-10-01 | reverse complement strand
CTCGAGACGGTGGCCAGCGCGGCGGCGGCGAGCGCGTGAAACGACGAACGGCACTCACGATGCATAGGATAAATAACGTAGCACTCATCATTAAACGATACTCATCAAACGACCCTGAACGCGTCCGTCATCTCCGTCGATTGCGTCCACAACGCGCGCGAGTTCTCTTCGGTGCGCCACTCGAAGAACTTGTCCGGTAAGTGCAGCTGCTTCGCCAGCGGATCCGACTCGCTGACCAGGAACCAATCCTGCGCCCGTACCAGCTGCGCACGCGTCGCACCGCGCGGGTACTCCAAACCCGGGTCCACGAAGAACTTACCGCTCACTCGTCCCGCCTCGGGGGATGACGCCTGAAAACAAAACACGGCGTCAGTCACTCTAATTGCCCATACGAGAATTAAAATATGATAAACTTACCAGCCACACGTGCGTCTTGGCCCCCTCATCCGCGTCGCGTATGCCCATCTTAGACATAGCCTTACCCTGCGGCGTCTGACGTTCCAACTCCGGGTCCCTGTTCTCCGCCGTGAGCTCGGGGAGGATGTACCGCACCAAGTTCGTGGTCACGATGCCGGGGTGGAACGAGTTGGCGACAATGAGCGAATCGTTAGCCTCGACGCGGGCAATCTCGTCGGTGAGTAACACGTTCTCCGCCTTTGACGCCGCGTACGCCGACCATTTCTCGTACTTTGGTTCCCTCCGACGCCAGTCCAGGTCGGTGATGTCCACGGCGCCGGGGAGCATGTTCGCGATGGAGGAGCACGCGACGATGCGCCCGGCGACGCCCCGTGCCTGAGCGCGCGTTCGCATGGCTCCTCGCAAGGAATCCTGCACGAGGAAATGAGCGAGGTGGTTGACGCCGAAGTGCATCTCGTGTCCCTGCGCGGTGCGGTCGAGGGGCACGGCCATGATCCCAGCGTTGAGTATGAGTGTGTCCAGCGGGATCCCGGCATCGAGGAAGGCTTTGCAGTAGTCGGAGACCTTGCGCAGGTCGGTCATCTCCAGCCCCGCGCCCTTGAGGACGACGAGATCGGCGGACGGGACCTTGTCCAAGATGGCGCGGCGCGCGTCCTCGCCCTTGGCTTCGGTGCGGCACGCGAGGACGACGCGTTCGCCTTTCGCGGCGAGCTGCTTCGCCGCGGATAGACCGACGCCGGAGTTGGCGCCGGTGACGAGGATCGCGCCCTTCGCGGGCGGGGGAGGCGTCGGGGCCTCCGCGGCATCCTCCGCGAACGCGGGGAGCGACCACGCGCCGACGGTCGCGGCGACGCCCCCGAGGATCGCGCGGCGCGCGGGTTCTGATGCGACGTCGGTCTCGGAGCGATCCGCGTCCGCGCGGTACGCGTAGACGCGGGTCGAGCGACGCGATGGGGCTGCGCGACGCGCGTCCCGGCGGTTATCCATTGCCAGATAAAGCTCGGAGGACACGAGGCGATCGGCGACGGACGCCCGCGCGGGGGCGGCCGCGACGGGCGCATGCGACGCCAACGCCGCGAACATGGTACCGAGTAGGCCGAGGTGACCCGAGGGATCGACGACGGATGGACCGCGCGCGGGACGAACTGCGCGGAGACGACGTGGCCTCCCCGGATATGATGATTTATAATCGTTTTTCTCGTCTCGTTTCGTTGTTACACCGCGCATGGTGGCTGCTATTTACTTGAGTTTCTTAGCCTGCGCGTTGGCGCCCACCGCCCTGACGCACTCCTCGTCCTTCCATATGATCCCCCGCAGTAAGCACCCGTTGGCCCGAACGGTCAGAAAGTACCCCACGTCGAACGCTCCGTCCACCACGCCCTCCACGACGTGACCGATGAGATTCTCGCCACCCGGCGGCACCGGCCTCAGCGGCCCGTCCGTGGACATCACCTGCCTCAAGGGCTGGCCGATCTGCGCCTGCGCCGCCTGCGCCTGCTGCGCGGTGATGAACACCGGGACGCTCGTACCGGTCGCGCCCACCGTCGCGGGGGCACCCGCGGGCTGGGCAGTCAGAGGCAATGCGGCGTCGGCGTTGGACGCGGTCTTGCGGGGCCGACCCCTGGACCGCTTGGGCAACGGCTGGCCGTCCGGTCCGAGCTTGCTGCGCTTGGATTTGGACCCGCGGCCGGAGTTTGACGGCGCGGGGACGCCCCCACTCGCCACGAGCTTCGCCTGCTCGCCCCGCGCCTCCGCGATGAGCGCGTCCTTGGTCTCCCGGTTGAGATTCTTCCATCGTTTCCCGATCACCTTCTGCAGCTCGAGCTCCACGTTGGTGTCGTCCTTACCCGCGTCCTTGAGCTCATCGCGCGCGGCCGCGAGCATGCCTGGGTTCTTCAGCTCCTCGCGCTGCTGCTGCTGGTACCGGTTGAAGGCGAGGAGCGAGGGCGACATGGCCAGCTCGCTGTGACTCGTCCGCTCCGCCACCTGCTTGAGCGAGGGCAGCGCGCCCTTCTCGCCGTCCCCCGTCGTCGCGGCGCCCGCGCCTCCCTGACCCATGACCGTATGCGTCGACGTATCGGTGCGTCCCTTCCTCGATGCGCCCTGACCGTCCGTGGCCGCGGGCGGGGCGCTCTGCGTCCCGCCCCGATTTTAGAGCGCGTTTTCAATTATTCTCCTCGAGTTCCGCCGTGAATTTAGGTCTTCCTCATTGAGACGAGGCACGGCGAAGGGGTGGCAGGATGTCGAGGCTTCTCGCCAACCTCATCATCGCGGGCGGCAGCATGCTGGTCAAGGCGGCGTCGCAGGCCTACCAGAAGGCCCTGGTCAACGCACAGCGCTCGGGGGTGGCGCAGGAGGCCGCCAAGGGCACCGCCGCGTCCGTGTTCGGGAAGAAGACCATGGCGCTCGACGAGGCGCGCATGATCTTAGGGATCGACGCGGGCGCCACGCTCGAGGAGGCCATGGCGCGGTACCAGAAGATGTTCGAGGCGAACGAGAAGGCCAGCTTCTACCTACAGTCCAAGATTCATCGCGCGAAGGAGCGGATGGAGCAAGAGTTTGGCGCCGGATCGGAGGAGGAGGAGGAGGGAGCGGCTGGGGACGAGGAGGGAGACGGCGGCGATGCGGGGGGGAAAGGGAACCCCAACGCCGGAAGGGGGTTCGCCGCGAGCGGCGTCGACACCGAAGACAAACCCAAGCAGTAGTCCTCACGCGAGACAGTAGCACCAAGTAGCACCGGTTAAGCCGAGATATTAACTTCACCAAACTATCTAATCAATCGCGTCTGTCCGCTATGACCCGAAGCTGCGACACGAGCCTCTCGCCGTGATCCCTAACCATACCCAGCGTCGACCGTTGCGACGACACCACCCTCTTCGCAGCCTCCGCCGCATAACTCGAGCTGAGCACCCGCGCACCGTCGCCGCCCGGCGCGGGGCCGCACCACTCGTCCATCGCCGCGAAAACCTTCCGGGCGTCGTCAACCTCCGACGACGCAGCACAGCTGTGCGTCGCCGCGTCCACGACCTTGGCGATGGCATCCGCGATAGTGCCCGCCGCGAGTTTAACCGCGGCGACGAGCGCCGGGTTGCCCGCGATCTTTCCAGAAGCCTCTGATGTGTTTCCAGAAGTCTTTCCAGAAGTACCCGCGACGGCGCCCGCCCACGACTGCGTCGCGACGACGACGCCGACGCCCGCGTCGGCGACGGCGTAGAACGCGAGCGGCACCGCACCGTTCGCCGCGCGGTCCACCGCGTCGTCCTCGCCCCGTCTCAGGCCCAACGCCGCGCGCGTGCACAGCTGTGCGAACGAATCGGCGAACGCCTCGAGCTTCCGGACGGAGACCTCGTCGGGGTCTGGCGTTTCGCCTGCGACCCGGCGGATGAGGGAGGCCGTCGCGTCGAGCATGGCGTCGCTGACGGCGTCCGCGTCCGCCGTCACCGGCGCGAGCACCTTCGCGACGTCCGCGAGCGCGTTGACGTCGCTCGGCTCCGTCAGCGTCTCGATCGTTCGAAGCGTGGCGAGGGCGTTGAGACCCGGGGCGTTTGGGGTGGAGGAGACGGCGGCGGCGCGGTGAAGCGCGTGGACCTCCGCGCATCGCCTGCGGAGCGCCGCGCGCCAACCCGCGCGGTGCGCGACGGACGCGCCGGCGCCCGTGCCGGCGTCGTGGACACCCGCGACGGGCACGGCGCACCCGGGGTTTAGGTCCGAGCCGTCTCGAGCCCGCCACCAGTCCGGGACGGCGAGCGCGTTCGACCCGTGCGTCGGCGGCGCCCACGCGGGGTTGGTCGCCAAATCCTCGTTGTACCTCGCGGTTTGCCACGTGGCAATCAGCGATTGACACGCCGTCGCCGCGGAGTCCAGCGCGCCCATCACCGGGGCCGGCACCCCCGCCGGCACGGCCCCGACGTCCGCGCCGCCGCCGCAGGACATCTCCCGCAGAGTCGCCCGGACCTTCGCCGTCGTCGCCGCCGCCGACGAGTGCGACGCTCGAAGACGCTCGTGAAAGTCCACGTACTCCAACGCCTTCGTGTACACCCCGTTCTCGTACGCCTTGACGCACCCTTCCGGGATGTCCCGCCGGACCTCGTTGCGGAGGTTGTCCGCGAACTGGGTGACCCGGAACGTGACCTGCGGCGCGGCTCCGCCCTCCGCGATTGGTAAGATGTGGTGGATCATCGAGTCCATCTGGATGTTCTTGATGTCTATGGGCGCGAAGACGTCCCGCGCCGCCGTCGCCGCGCCGAGCAGCGCGTACACGGAGCTCAGACCGAGCCGAAGCTCCGCGTGGTTGGGGCTGGAACCGATTCCCTCCTCGGCAACCGCCGCCGCCGCGAGGAGCGACATAGCCGCCTCTCGGAGGGACCCGTCCTTCGCCGACTCGTCGTTTCCCTTCGCCGCGAGCACCGCGTGGCCCGTCGCCTCCGCGCACAGCGCCTGCGTCGCGAGCAGCGCGGCTGTGTCCGCCGGGGTAGGTTCCCTCGGGTCGGGACCCGCGAACGCAGGCTTGGAGTTTCGGTACAGATGCATCGCCGTCGCGGCGCGCGCTCGACCCTCGCAGTGCCCGAGCGAAGGCCGCGCGAGCCCCGGCGGGACATCCTTATCCCCCGCGGTGACGCGCCACGACCCGCCGTTTTGCCCGAGCTGCGCGGAGATGGCGTGCGCGGCGATGACCCGGCGCAGGCGACGCTGCGCCTCCTTCCCGTCGCTCCCGCCCTCCGCCTCGGGCAACGCGTTCGCTTCTTCGACAAACTTATCGCCGAGCGCCTTCGCGACGCCCGGGTCAGTCCGCACGATCGCGTCGCAGTACGGCCTCAGGTCCCTCGCGCAGCTGGTCCACGTCCCGAACTGTGCCCAGTAGCTAGCCATCGCGTCGCCGAGTGACCCGAGCGGGGATCCAGCCGGCGATTGAACCGAGCGATACGCGAATTCGACGGCGAGAAGGTACGCGCCCCGGCCGGCTTTGAAGGCACCGCCGAGTCCATCCGACGCCGCACGAATCTCGTCAACAAGCGTCCGCCCCGCGTTCAACGCCGCCTCGGTACTCGTACCCGTACCCGTATCGTCGTTCGATGGCTCGAGCGCGACGCGTCCGAGTAGTTTCGCCAAGTCACTTGAGCTCGACCCGACTTTCACCGTCCCGACCCCGCCGACGACGTGCGCGTCCGGGGCCATCCTCGTACCCCCCGCGGGCACCTGCGGCCGGTGCGTCACCGCCGCGTTCGTCGCGGGCATGGCGATGTCCATCGCGGATGACATCGCGATCCAATCGTCGGGCGCGTGCGTCAGTAAGTCGCGCCAGTGTCGCATCGTCTCCCCGTTCTGGCCGAACGCGGCGGCTTGCTCCGCGCACAGGTTAGCTCGCTCCGCCGCCATCGGCACGCACTTCGTACCCAACGCACCACCCAGCAGCTCCAGCGCCTTCTCCCCTTTCCCGCACTCCCTCAGCACCCTGGCGTAGACCAGCAAGGACTCCCTGTCCGCGATGGATCCCTTCGCCTCCAGCTTGGAGCACATCCCGGCGGCTAACGCCAGCGCCGTGGGATTGGCCTCGGCCTGCATGAGCATGGCGCAGACCGCCCACATGACGTGTTTGGGGTTGTTCGTGAGCCTGTACAGCTTCATGGCGCACTGCTGCTGCTTGACAAAGTCGTAGGCCCTGGCGTACGCCTGGAAGAGGAGCGTCAGGTGCTCGGTGTTGCGCGGGTCCCTCTCGGACGCGCGTTCGAACATCTCAACCTGCTGCTGGGCGGCACCGACGTTCTTGTAGAAGAGCGCGAGGGTGTTGAGGACGGTATCGTCGGCGGGTCCCTCGGCTCTGACCTCTTCGCAGAGATCCATGCCCTCGTCCTCCCTGCCCATGCGCGATAGCGTGATGCCCTTGAGCACCCGCGCGATCTGCAGAGTCGGGTACTTCTTGAGCAGATCGCCGATGAGCCTGAGCGCCGCCTTGTTCTGCCCGGTGTCGACGCACTCGTAGATGGGGTCGAGCTTGCGGTGCAGCGAGATCGAGTCCGGCGGTGCCGCGGGGGGCTTGGTGCCCTTGCCCATCGTGCCTCGTCGGATCAAGACGAGCGGGCGCTACGTGATGTGGCGATGGCAAGGCTCGGGGAGGGACACTTTTGCGATTGTCCTCGAGCTGACGAGCCTGACGAGCGGGTGGGCACACTTCTTTGCACAGGCAAGAGACAGATCACCATGAGCTGGCAGTCTTACGTCGACGACCACCTTATCGGGACCGGTCACGTGGTCCAGGGAGCCATTTGCGGCGTCGATGGCGCCATCTGGGCCGTCTCCGCCGGGTTCAACGTGCGTCCCCGCGCGTCCCACGGGCCCGTCCCGTCCCTTTTTTTTAGTCGTTGAGCCGCGTCGAGCCGAGATCCCTTACCTTCCTCCCCCGTCATCCACGCAGGTGTCCCCCGAGGAGGTGCAGAAGTTGGTCGCGGCCTTTGAGGATCCCTCCGGGCTCCAGGCGGGCGGCATCTACCTCTGCGGCGAGAAGCACATGTTCATCCGCTCGGACGACCGCTTCATCGCGGGCAAGAGGGTGCGTTGTCAGTTTTTTTTCCCTCGGCCCGCCCGAGATCCGAGGACTCACCACCCGCCCGTCCCTTTCTCTCACATCGCAGGATAAACAGGGGATCTTCGCGTGGAAGGCGGCCACGTGCGTGGTGATCGGCACCCACGGCGAGAACATCCAGGGTAACAACTGCAACACCTGCGTCGGTAACCTCGCTGACTACCTGCTAAACTCCGGGATGTGATCTTTTGTTGTTGGGCGCAAGAACAGAAACCGGGGCGGAACGATTCTCCCCCCGCGTTAGCTTGAGGGGTTGTACATCGCAAACAGAGCGGCTCATTCCCCTCAGAGAAAATAAGGTCATCGCACTCATCTTACCCTATCAGTCGTCGCCGCCGATCTTCGGCATCTGGAACCCCGCGAACGGGTTCTTGAACTGCGGCTTGGGCCGGGGCACCTCGTCGTCCTCATCCGCCTCACCGCCGCCGGCCTCGTCGTCGTCGTCCATGGTCCTATCCATCTTGTTCACCCCGTACTTGGCCAAGGTCTCCGTCGCGACCATGCCGAGGTACTTCGACGCGTCCTCCTCCTTCTCGATGGTCCCCTCCTCGCGGAAATTCGAGAGCTGCGCCTCGGTGAAGCCGCCCTCCCTGTTCGTCCCCGACCTCGCCACCCGGAAAACCAGCCACGCCAGTAAACCGCCCTCCTCCCCCTCCTGGTCCGACTCCTCCGGGGTTGGAATGAGCGAGTCGAGTACGCCCACCACCGGGTTCCTGCCCTGGATGAACCGGCTGAACCGCGCGCCCGTCGCGCTCGAGCGCTTCTCGCGAGTCCGGAACATGAGAGACTTGCACAACTCCCACCCGGCGCGGTCCTCGCGGTCTAGCACCTCGAACCCTTCGCCGTCCGCCCCGGCGAACCACCGCGGGGGTAGCTCGCTGCGCCACTGGCTCAGGCTCTCGCCGTTCTCCTCGAGCTTCTTCCTGAACGCGATGAGGTTGTTGTCGCTGCGCAACGTGGGCAGGCACATCTGCAGCAGCGTCACCCCGGCGGAGTACGAGTCGAATCGATCGGGGAGGTTGAGCTGCCAGAGCGCGGGGGAGAGCGCGAGCGCCACGGGCGTCGGCGGGGGCTCCGGGGTCTGCGTGGACATGATGTACTCCTCCGGCCCGCTGAACCGCGGGTCCAGGATGAACTCCTTGGGCTGGTAGTTGAAACCGAAGCGGAGATCCGCCGCCGCGCCGAGGTCGATGAGCTTGAACTTACCCTTGACGGGGTCGAAGATGATGTTCTCGGGCTTGACGTCGCGGAGGATGATCCCGGTGCCGTGCGCCGCGCTGAGGTTCTCCAAAATCTGCCCGAAGATCGTGGAGATTATCTTAGCCTTGCGCTTCGTGCCCTTGGGCTCCCCGTCGATCGCCACGCCGCTTTTGAAGAGATACGGCTCGACGTTGTAAGGGAAATCTTTCTCGTTCATGAGCTTGAAGAGCGTGTCGCTCCCTTCAAACTTCCACACGATCCAGAGCGGATCCTCCTCCTCCTCCTGCCCAGCCCGGGAGTTGAGCGCCCTCTTCCAGATGCTCCCGTCCTTGATCACGTTCCTCCCTTTGAAGTTAGCCGGTCCGTAGAAGGCGCCGCAGTAAGAGGCGATGGCGTCGGGGCACGCTCGCTGCAGCCGCGAGTTGGACCAGATCTCAGCCTCGCCGTAGTCCTTGCACTGCTTCAGCACGTACGTCTCCCCGTCGTTCTTGCCGGTGGCTCTGTACACCACGCCGAAGCCGCCCTCGCCGAGCTTGTCTTTCACGACGAAATCGTCGATCGTGTACCGTTTCTGCCCCAAGAGCGGGCGGAGGACGTAGTAGTCGACGAAGCCTCCGAGGACGCCTGGGGTGATTGTGAGGTAGAGCCCGAGGGTGGCCAGGATGAGCGCGCCGACTTCGGTGATGACCCTCTTCTCCTCCATGCGAAGCGCGGGGTCGAGGGTGGAGCGGTAGATCATGTCACCGCAGTTTTGAACCTGATGGGGAGGATGGGGAAGGAGCGGGTTCGTCAGTGATGCGTGCAACGTTGGGAGATTTCTGTTGTCGATCCGCGGGGGATCGCCGACGACGGGTTGGACGGCGGGTATTCGGTGTCTCGACGCACCGTGCACGGGAGACCGACGCCGGTGGCGAGGTCGGAGATGACCTGCTCGATGGAGGCGCGCGTGACGACCGCGCCCGATCGCGCGCCCGCCCGCCTCAGCGTCGCCCCGCCGGACCCGACCCTGGTCGGGGCGACGGAGGCACGGAAGGATGTCCCTACGCGTCCGGACGCGCGCGGGGCGGTGGCGGACGCGCCGGCGACCGCCGCCGTGCAGCGCAGCATGCCGATCGACGTGGCCATCGGACAACCGCGATGAGCGATTCGCGACGTGCGACGATGCGATAGCCGCGCGTGTGGGTCACTGTGGGGGATCGCCTGGATGTATTCAGAGCCCCGTCATCAGACTGGCATCGGGTCGGACTGTCGACCAATCAGCGTTCGAGACGGGAAATCCTCAAAGCTTGCACAGGTGACCAGTCAGAGAAAATCAGACGGGACCATGCAGACGGGAAATGAAGTTTCACCCTGCAACACCATCATCTCATCACAACGGAGGGCGCCCGGTGGATGAGGGAGAGGGGCCCGCACAACGGGATTAAATGACCGAGGCGGATGAGGGCACCGCAATCGCGAACGCGGAGGCGTTCTGCCGGACCCTCGAGGCCATCGCGCGGACCCTCCCCAAGGTCGCACTCGCGACGCACCCCGCGCTCGGAACGGGCGCAGTCGGCGGAGCGGCGGTGGCGCCTGGGGATGTCGGCGACCACCTGCGCGCGGCCAGGGCGTTCGAGGCCGTCGTCGCGGGCGATACGGGCACGGACCGACCGGCGACGACCACGTGGTACTCCGCCGGCAAGCGGCACCTGCACCAGCCACAGCTAGAGTCACTCGCCGAGCTCATCGCCCCGCTGATGACATCGACATCCAAGACAGCCATGAAAGAACAAACAACATTTAGAGATGACGCCGACGCGGACGCGCGGGGCGGGGCGGGGCGGGGCCGACGCGCGGTGCTGGAGCTCGGCGCCGGTCGGGCGTTACTCGGACGCATCGTGTCGAAACTCACGGGCGCACCGCTCATCGCCGTGGACCGCAGGGTCGCCAAAGACGCGCGCGACTTTCACGACGACTGGGACGAAG
>Ga0302116_1002756_pt1 | contig 10165 bp, 14 predicted proteins | sample AG5_SCM_MG_FD_203124 | JGI IMG/M metagenome (GOLD analysis project Ga0302116, IMG submission 203124) | Marine microbial communities from Western Arctic Ocean, Canada - AG5_SCM | ecosystem: Environmental > Aquatic > Marine > Oceanic | place: Canada: Western Arctic Ocean | collected 2017-10-01 | reverse complement strand
ACCCCCCCCCCCCCCCCCCACCCCTCAACAACAACATAATCAACCTTCTCGTGGAGTCGCTCGCTGACCAGCCCCCCCATTGCACCCACAAGCGGCATGACCGCCCTGATCAGACACATGTCCTCGTCGAGCTGAGTTTGACTGCTCTCCGCCGAATAGTTTGGGAAGAAAATCTTCGGCTCGACGTTTTCGTACATTGACTCTTTGTAAGGCCAGAATTCGATGCCTGTTCCACCCAGGATCCACCGCTCGGAAACGTCAATGCTCGCGTCGATTTGCCAGTCGCACAGATCCTCCTTTTTAGCACCTCTGAATTTTTCAAACATACGCATGATCGCCACATTGTCATAATCCTCATTAAGCATGTCGCCGAACTCGTCCTCATCCGCCCTGACAAGCAGACTTTCTTCCTCGCACAGGACCAGGTAATCGTAGCTCCGAGGGGGGATTATCGAGAAGCTGCCGAGTTTGGTCATTCGGCTGATTAACCGAAACACCCAGCTCCATTTAATGACCTTCATCTTGGCCAATTTCAAATCGGTCTGCTCCTTCTTGGTTAGTTTCGCCTTCAAATGAATTTTCCCGTCGGCAAACCTCGCCGCCAACCTGTCTAACCCATTATTAATCGATTGCACTTTCGGGTCGGAGGGCTTTCCTCCCAACACGAAGTCGGCGGCGAATTCGTCCAAAGTACAACGACCACCGTTTTTTAGAATGAACGTTTCGACGTCCTGCGTTGAGCGGAATATGAATTAGTGTTGGCTCGTTTGTTTCTCGTCTAACACAAGGCTCGCTCGCTCACTCACTCACCTGCTTCTCCCTCACGCTCTTCATTTCCTCGTAGTAATTGTTCTCGATCGCATCCTTGCAATCGACAGAACCCTCCTTCAACCGATAGCTCCCAGGAATGACGCAGAAAACCTTCCCCTTCAGCAACTTGCTGTCCAGATCTTCACTCCGAACTGGTGGCGCCACTTGGGCGCTCTTGACAATTTCCTTTTTCGGCTTTGCCGCCTGAACTTTCTTATTTTTTAGTTTGCTCCGAACGTTGACCTGCTCCTCCGTCAGGAACCGACAATCGCCAACCTTGATCTCCTTCTGACTCTCCATTGCGCTCCGATTCTTGAAGTCGGCGTATGCCTTCTTCACGTCGTTCACCGTATTCGCCTCCAAATAACTTTTTTCATCGCCGTGAATTCCATCCAGCCTCATTTTCTCAATCCTCGGGAACCTCAAATTAATCCCAGCGCTGCACCGAGCGAAGCGAGGTGCATTTTTAATGGAGCAGGGGGAAGGCGAGAGAGCCAAACGAATTGAGTGGGTTAGTTCAGTAGTGGATGAAGCCATTATGAATGTAGCCATTTCGCGGGTGTTGATTCATCGCGAGTATTTCGTCTTCATCAAGGCTCGCTGAGACTGAGCGAGACCCACCTGAAGTCAGTCGTGACAGTAACTTCAGCTGCCTTCACCGTGATGGTGAAGCTGTCAGCAGGTTGGATCCATAGGTGAGGCCAATCGTCTTTTTTTTGGGGCACCCAGCCGGTTTGCGTTCCTTTCATATCAAACTGGAACGAATTTCTCGATATAAAATCAGGAATTAAGTTGTTCTGATTTTCTTGAAGTCGGAACCATTTCCCGAGACTGCGGCGAGCGAGGGGGTTAGTTCTGCTGCTCTGCTCGGCTCTGCTCTGCTGCTGTACTATATTATTCCATTCGCTCACCTCGGCTCAACTAGCCTCCCATCCTTGTTCTTCTCGGCGTAGAAACCCGTCAGCTCCTGAGCCCTCTTGAAATTGTCCATTGAGTGGCCGGTTGTCTTGCAAAAGGTCATGAACTTGACTTCTTGCCCCCCCCCCTGCGTGTCGTCGTCAATTAGCGCGCAGAGGTAGGATGCTAACGTGCCGCTCCGAGTTTTGCCGTCGGAAAAGTACGCCCCAATGACGAGAACGTCAATGTCGCTCGCGGCGGATTTGTCGCCCGAGTAGTCGGGCTTCAACTTCCGCCAGAAGGCTTGGGAGCGTGAGGCAGCTACGCCAAGCGAATAGGGGCTGGCAAGCTCTTTTATGAGGATTCCCTCCTGGTGCTCTTTCAGCACGAGGTCGGTGTAAAAGCGGTCCACCGCTGCCCCCCTTTTTCTCTCGATATCTTCGTCATCTTCGACCGTCAAGCTTAGGGAGGCGGGAGGGTCCGTCTTTGGCCCGTCAAAGTAGGAACCGCTTGAAATGCCATTGCCCTCCTCGTCAACAACGACGCTGCGGACCAGCTGTTCGCCGAGCGAAACAAGGCGCATTTTCAACGAAGTACGAGAGCAAGAGTGGGTTAGGAGTGGCCACACACTGGTTGTGACTAGCGAGCTGTGAGCGAGCTTTGAGCGAAGCGAGCCAGCAACACCATACACTAGTTGTGACTAGCGAGCTGTGAGCGAGCTTTGAGCGAAGCGAGCCAGCAACACAATACACTAATTGTGACTAGCGAGCTGTGAGCGAGCTTTGAGCGAAGCGAGCCAGCAGCACCATACACTAGTTGTGACTAGCGAGCTGTGAGCGAGCTTTGAGCGAAGCGAGCCAGCAACACCATACACTAGTTGTGACTAGCGAGTTGTGAGCGAGCTTTGAGCGAAGCGAGCCAGCAACACCATACACTAGTTGTGACTAGCACGCTTCGCTCGCTGCGAGCCAGCAACACCATACACTAGTTGTGACTAGCTCGCTTCGCTCGCGGCTCGCTCACCTCCACAAAGTTGTCAATAGGATCAATCAAACGGTGCAAAATTCGTTTCCGGACGTCTAACGTCAGGTCAAGAATTGAGCCTCCCAACGAATCGTTTTCGTCGCCTTCCATGTCGACGCCGACCGACTTGATTAATTTTCTGGCGTCTGGGCCCGAAATGTACATAATGTCGAAGACAACAAACTTGACCCACATGAAGGAACCGGGCATATCAGCGTCGTCGTCATCCACATCAATGACCAGTTGGGAGGAATGTTTGCTCTTTCCCGGCGCGAAGGCAATCGTTTTGATTTCTTTTCCCTTCTCAATGACAATTTTCTTGCCTTGTTTAAAGCCCGTGCTCGCGCGAGACACGTGGTCCCGCGTATTGGCCGTGTCAAAGTTGTAGTCGCGAGGGTCGGTTGCTCCAATGTGCCGCAAATAATCTTCACGTGCATTTGCGAAAGTTTTGTTGTGGCCGAATTTGGGTTCGCTTTTTGTGGAGTTATCCCACCCAATCATCTCGCCGTCCAAAATCACATCCACATTCCACTTCTCGATACTCTGCACCGGCGCCGAGCGAAGCGAGGTGCATGATTGGTTAGTTTAGTTATCACTCCATTATGGCGGTTTAAAAAAAAAGGAAAAAAAAAGGAGAACCCACTAGATTGGCCGTTTACTCCAACATATGGAGGTTTTAGACACTCATAATTGGACACGGTGGCTGGTTCGGCCAGGCGCATCTTTTGTGCAAAAAGGCGGGGGGTTGTTCAGGGACGGTCCTTGCACGTCAATGTGAAATCTCAAAAAAGGCAAAGGCAAAAAAAGGCGAATCACTGAATCGGCCGTACTCCAACGCATGGAGGTTTTAGACGCTTAAAATTGGACGCGGTAGCTAGTTCAACCAGGCTCATCTTATTGTGCGTGAAGGTTGCTCAGGGACGGTCCAGATCAGGGGCGTGTGCACGCCAATGTGAAAACTCGAATTAGCATTGTTTAGCATTTGAGCTCAAAACTCACCTTGCGAATGTAAGGCCCAACGATGGGGCTGTAAATTTCGCTGTACCACTTGCTGTTTCGGGAGTGGACGGTAACGATGCCCCCCTTGCAGTGCACCAGCTGTCTTTCACCATCCAACTTGTGCTCAACCATGAAAGGAGGATGGCGCAATTTTTTGGGAAGGAACTTGCGCTTTTCGGCAGCCTCTGCCTTGCTATTGCACGTGGAAAGCATCTGCATGACCGTTGGATGCGCGTCAGTCCGGCGCCGAAGATCTTTCAAAAGTTTATCAAAGTTCGTTCGATCGGCAAGCATCGGCTGGCACAAACGGCCAACTTCGATTGCACGGCCAAATCGGTACGAAGAGTTGAACCCACCGTCGCAGGAGGAGCGGAGGCGCGCCTCGAAGTACTTTTGCCGGTTCGCCATGAACACCTTGTCGGCAATTTGAGCGCACACGAGCTCGAGGTTTTGGGACCCTGCGCCGAGCGAAGAAGGTGCCAAACGAATTGAGTGGAATAATATAATGTTAGTTTAGTAGTGGCTCGTATATCTCGTCATCCTCGAGGCTCGCTCGCTTCGCTCGCTCACCTCCGTAGAGGTCGACCATGTCTTTGTGGATGTAGGACATAGCGCCTTCTGCGGTGACGCCAAGTTGCATTTTGGAGATTAAGATTTTGATTATCCACTTCTGCTCGATCGGCCCCATCCCATGCACGTTATACAAATTCCTCACCCAAATTATTCTCCTCTGCGCCAAGCGAAGCGAGATTGTGCGCAATTTTAATGGATCAGGGGGGAGGCGAGCGAGCCAAAGAATTGATGATAATAATAAGGTTTAGTTGTGGCTCGTATATATTTCTCCTCTTCATCAAGGCTCGCTCGCTTCGCTCGCTCACTAACCTGCTTAGTTGTCAGCTGCTTTTCTGGTTTTTTGTTCCGTGGATCTTTTTCGTCGTAGGGGTTTCGACTATGACTATATGAAGTCTCAATTCCGCTCGACAGTCGCCCGACGTCATTCGACATGGTCGGATTGCGCTGGTCAAAGGCGTTCGGGTTTCCTGCTGTTCTGACCCCCTCGGAATTGTGATTCGAGCCAAATTCGGGCAGGCCCAAAACCTGCTTTTTGATGTTGAACGACGCGAGCTCGTCCAGGAGTGTGTTGAAATCTCCGACGGTGAGCTTGGACTTTTTGTTCTGTTGTCGCTTCGAGAGGACTTGCTGAACCGCCGAGGGGAGGTCCCCCGCTACGGAGCCGGCCTTGGACGGATCCTTGTACGAGGTCATCATTTTTTGGTCAGATGAGCTTGGATCGAGGTCGTTCGCATTTCCCCAAACGTCTGCTATAACGGATTCTTTGAGGCCGTAGTTGCAGGCTCGGCCAGAGTCAATGTCCGGAAAGAGAATGCGAAGAATGGGGTAGTAGGATGAACCGTCGTTCGGATTGAGTTTTTTGAAGAGTGGCTCGAGAAGCATTTTGATTAGGGCGAATTTTGATGGGCAATGGTTCTTATTTTGATGACAAAGCTCCATCGTTCGAAAAAGAGCAGAGATTTTTACACCATTGGCGGCAACATAGGATGGAACGCGGAGAGTTGGTTCGTTCTCGTAGTAGGTTACGCTGGGATTGGAAGGTTGGAGTGATGTTGCTGATTGAGAAACTGCAGTTTCAAGAGTAGGGGAAGTAGTGAAAAGTGGTTGGCTATGTGCAATTTGTTTATTTTGATTGGCATGAGAGGGTTGGGGTGGTTTGGATCGGGGTTGGGGGATTTGGGGTTGCAAACGTTGGGGGGCTGGAATTGGAGTGGAAGGATTAACATATTCTTGTCTCTTGCTTCTATATGCTTTGATGTTGGTGGGAGGAGTAGACTTCCACACAGATTCTGAAGGGAACCAGTCCATGTGGGGATTTCGAACAATTAAATTTTCCTTGATTTGCCACTTTGCTATGCTATAGCATAGATCGTAATCTTCTAATTACTCTCAGCCCAACCCTCAGCCCAACCCTCAAGCAACAAAGTGTCCTGGCAGCGTCGCGTCGCGTCGCGTTCATGACCGTCAATCTTCTAAATCCGAGCCCAACTCTCAGCCCAACCCTCAGCCCAACCCTCAAGCTAAGTGTCCTGGCAGCGTCCCTCAATTCTGTCAATCTTGGATTTGACATTGGGGTCACAGCTGATGTGGTACCGCTCCTCTCAGACTCACTGTCTACAACGAACTTGTCACTTTTTGTAGGTATATTCTCTCTATCCTCTATTGTGGGTTCCCTTTTGTCACCTCTGATCTCTGACACGTTTGGTCGGCGGTTCACCTTCTCAATCTCCGGTGTCGTGTTCATTATTGGGTGCATCTGCCAATCACTCTCTCCTTCGTTTTCAGTGTTGTTGATCGGACGAGCGATTCTCGGCATTGGCGTAGGCTTTGGGCTTGCGATCGACCCAATTTACATTTCTGAAGTGTCTCCAAAACACCTCCGAGGAAGGCTCGTGACATGCTCTGAAATATCGATCAACGTCGGGATACTGATTGGTTTCATCGTTGGTTATGGTTTGCAAGATGTTGCAAATAATTGGAGGTGGATGATTGGTTGCGGATCTCTTTTGCCATCGGTAATTATAATTATGATCGCTCTAGGGTTCATGCCCGAGTCTCCAAGGTGGTTAGTTATGAAGGGTCAAACCATGAAGAGTCGTAGCATCCTTGCGAGCATTAATCCTTCTTTAGACGACGAGGGGCTGAACGCAATGTTGCTCGAAATAGATCTGTCAATTTCAGAGGAGCGCAGTTCATACAGCAACAGCAACAGCAACAGCGGAGATAACAAATTGAACGGCACCCCATGGTCAATTTTCTTCTCTCCGCCTCTTTTTCTGAAACGAATGCTCGTCGTAGGCGTGCTCATCGCATCGACGCAACAGCTAACCGGGGTGGACGGCGTTCAGTACTACATGAACTTCCTTCTCGAGGCCTCGGGAATAACCTCCCAGCGTTCTCGGTTTGGCGTTGTTATTCTCCTAGGGCTCTGCAAGCTCTCTGCCGTGGTTTTCGCCGCCCCTAAGATAGACTCGCTGGGTCGTCGACCAATGGTCCTCACCTCTATTTCCGGCATGATAATTGGCTTGTTTTTGTTGGCAATTCAACTCTACTCGGGCATTTGGGTTGGGTTATCAATCGTTGGCTTGCTGATTTTCTACGTGTTCTTTTCCGTCGGTTTGGGGCCTGTGTGCTGGCTGATTCCTGCTGAAATTTTTCCCAACGCGATTAGAGCAAAAGCGGTGGCGATCACGACCCTCTGCAACAGGCTGAGTAGCACGTTAATAGGTGAGCGAGCGAAGCGAGCGAGTCTTGATGAAGTCTCGAGCGATTAAGTGCGCGAAATGGCTACTAAGCTAACCCCACCCAACTCAATTCGTTTGGCTCGCTCTTTTCGCTCGTCTTTCATTAAAAACGCGCTTCGCTTCGCTCGGCGCAGCCTCGACGGTTCTGCCTATCAGCAACGCTATCGGTTTTGGTGGGTGGATAACTATGCTAGTAGCAATAAACGTCCTGATGTACGCCCTGAATTACCAGCTCCTACCCGAAACCAAAAATAGATCGCTAGAAGATATGAAAAAGAGTTTTGAACGAGATAGGGGGGAGGAATCAAGCGGTGGGGAGAACAGAAGAAATTTTACCTATGACTTCAGCCAAATTCCTTCTAGTTCCTAGCATCCTCCTTTAGAAAAAAACAGCCCTAACAGACAATTTTATTTGATAATCTAAAGAAATATTCTAAATTCGCGGACACAAAGCGAACATTGGAACGGGGTAGATTTCCTCTGGGAAACCCTGCTGTCGTTCAAATAAGACCACGTCCATGTTGGCTAACTCGAATATCGCTAGAAAATACTCGTGGCTACGACACACGCTCGAATCGCCCAGATCGACGCTGAACGCCATCCCTCCACCTTGTGAATTTTCTTCCTCTGCGCTGGCGCAGCTGTTGTCCTTAATGACAATGACTCCCCCACTTGCGAGCCCATTCCCACACCTCACAAGAAAATCTACGAGATCCAAATCGGTCAATTGGCCCACAACCCACTGCGATTTTTCGGAGTGTTAGTGCAGTGACTTCGTGGCTCGCTCGCTTCTTAGCGCTTCGCTCACTCACCTGGATCCAAATGCAGTCGAAGGATCCGGCGGACGGCAAAAAATCCTGCATTCCAACGTTGAACACTTTGATCCGAGAGGACCCTGAATCGCCAACGAACGGGACGGCCTCGCGGCAGAGACGCTCGGAAACTTCAACGAGAGTGACAAAGGATGAGAATCGAACAAGGAGGAGGTCTCTCGTAACGCGGCCAATTCCTGCACCACAGTCACAAGCGGTGGTGAATTTCATTTGTGGTCGAAGCTGGGAAACTTTTGAGAGAAACTGCGAAGAACCGGATATGTCGTGGGGAGAAATGTGGGCGTAGCCTCCAAGCACACCGTCAATTGTTGGGGGGCAGTTGCCCGTGTCTTCCCAGTACGTCTCGCCAGTTTTGTACCACGGGTGAGAGGAGCTGATGATTGGAGAAGTAGTTGCATCTAGTACTTTCATTGATATCCACATTTGGGCTAGAGATTGATAGGTTTGGTTTTTTGAATCGACACCGTGGGGGAGTTTGTTTCGGATCTGAAGCCAACGTTGAATATAGGATACAACAGAATGCATTGTGAGGGGGGAAGATGGTCTAGGTGGCATGTCAATGTTGTGAGCTGACATAATAGGAGAAAGGCAAATTTGTATGACTAGATCGTGTGCATTAGTGTCGGTTATCAGTTATTTGGTTTAAAATTCAGTTCGGAAGGAATGGGGGGCGGACACGAGGGAGAAGGAGAAGGAGAGAAATTAAGCGAAGCAAAATAAAAAGGGAACAAGAAACCAAAATATTGAGTATAGGTGCATAGATGCATAGCCCTGGATTCACGTAAATCCTTGGAAGTCTTAGCTTTGCTCTTCGTTTCTCTTCCTCTTTTTTCTCCAACTAGCCCAGAAATACAACCCCTGTCCCACCTCCCCCTGTCCAATCTCAATCAAGCTACGATGGATGAACAGCTCCTCCACGGGCATACTTTTGGTGTAAATTGCGTGGCGTTGCGGAGTAACGGTCATGTGGCATCGGGTAGTGAGAGGGGGTCAATCATCATCCACTCGACCAGCTCCAACAACATAGAATATCGAGCTGACAATGTTTTTGCTGATGGTGTCTCTGGTCTTTGCTATCTTCCGAATGGCTCGGGACTTGTGGCTTGTGGGTGGGATGAGGATGATGGTGCCAACTTGAAGGTATTGAGCCCTTCCCTCGAGTTGGTCCAGACCTTGGTGGGACACGGTGGTGATGTTGAATGCGTCACCGTCTCTCCATCAGGCTCCCACTTTGCTTCTTGTGATGTTTATGGGAAGATGATTATTTGGTCGGAGCCGGGGGAGGGTGGCGAGTGGGCGAGAGTGCAAGTGCTAGAGGATCACACGAGTTGGATTAAATCAGTGTGCTTCTCCCCCGACGGCAAGCAGCTAGCTGGCTACTGGAAGCCGCGACAATCTCATCAACCTCTACAGCTTCAACGAGGGAAGTGCCATCTTAGCGCACACGTTGGAGGGCCACGCCGGCCTCGTCAATTCCCTCTCGTTCTCTCCCGACTGCAAACTCCTTTGCTCGGGAAGTTTAGATAGATCCATCAAATTTTGGAACCCTGCCGATGGAAGCTTGGTGAAGAGCATCGACCAGGCTCACAACTACGTCTACAGCGTCTCATACTCCCCCAACGGGCGTATTCTTGTGAGTGCCGGTGGCTACGACAAAACGATGAAGATCTGGGATGCTGATAACTTCGAGCTCAAGCACACGTTCGAGCAGGAATTCTACACCACCCGGGCCACCATCACGGCCGATTCCAACTACATTGTTTCGGCCAACAATGACAAGACGGTTAGAATCACCCCCTGCCGAGAGTACCACCTCACGGGCCTCACACCCATTCTCAACCTCATTCTCCACATTGTCTACAAGTGGGAATTTGTGTCGTTTTTGGAGCCAAACGAAAATACCTCAACCCTCGAGAAGGTCATGAGGCTCCTCGGCGAGTGCGTGTACAACGGCGGCTACAACGTCACCTCCGTTATCCTCTCCTTTCTCTCCCCAGACCACCTCCCAATCCAGATCACCCCAACCAGATGGAAACCGAAGTGAAATTCCAAAAACCATTAAAAATTGAAACTTTTGGTAATTTTTGGTTTTTTGACTACATCCGTGTTGACCCAATTTTTATTGAAACCTTTCATAATGATGTTATTTAGATGCTATGACATAAGTGGAAGAATTAAATTACGTCTCGGATCCATCATTGAATAAATCTAAGATAGTCATCTCAAGTTCGTGTTCCGTCATTTGAAACGAAAAGTCATCCACCCCAACACCCCCCCGAGGGGGGT
>Ga0302116_1002755_pt1 | contig 10169 bp, 10 predicted proteins | sample AG5_SCM_MG_FD_203124 | JGI IMG/M metagenome (GOLD analysis project Ga0302116, IMG submission 203124) | Marine microbial communities from Western Arctic Ocean, Canada - AG5_SCM | ecosystem: Environmental > Aquatic > Marine > Oceanic | place: Canada: Western Arctic Ocean | collected 2017-10-01 | reverse complement strand
CCAGCCCCAGACCGCTGTATGCACATGTTTAGGAGGGCAATGCCCTTGTGCAAAACCCTCAATTCTTCCTCAGTCGCCGGCGGACTTGTCGGCGCCTTGCACGTCTTCTTGTGCTTCTTCCAGGCTATTTTTTGGCATTCGGTCGAGCAGTAGAACGTGCGCTTGCACCGTGCGCACGGTTTGGCGGGGGTGGAATTGCAGACGTCGCATTTGCGAGTCGGCTTGAGGACCGCCTCAATTTCGACCAGCTTCAGCCTTGTCGTACTTCCTGTGCTTGATGAACTGACAGACGGTGTTGTATGGGCCGTAGATCTCGTGATGCTTGGAGGGGAGGGATTGGAGGAGGAGGGTGGGGAAGGGGGTGGAGGAGATGTACTTGGGGGTGAGCCGGAGGACGTTTCGGATCTCTTTGTACGCATTGAATTGGGGTTGCTCAGCCATCTGAAGAGGAGAGTAGTATTGAGTAACTCGTCATCGCGCTCATTGATGAACTTGTGGCAGTCTGCCCACGATTGTGATTCGATCCAATCAACCATCTCATCCTCCAATAAGCAACTGGTGCGTACAAGCGGGCCATCTCCTTCCAACTCAACGAATCAGCTTCCTCGGGAGTGTGGGAGCAAGCCGATGATCTCAGCACAGGCTCCACTCCTAAGGGCAATGTCGAGGGGAGTTTTGCCTTTCTTGTCTCGTGTGGTGAGGGCCTGTAGATTCCAGCAAATCGACTGCACGCCCACATAGGCAAGAGCATGTGTGTGTGTCTGAGCTTTCGCTGCCATCCAATGATGTGGCAGTCGTCCATCCTCATCTCTCTCCTTGTACTTTCTCCCGATCAAATCTACGTCCTGATTTGGGTCAACCATGGCTCCTTGTAACGCGAGCCAATCACGCTTCTTGAGCCACTTGTGGTGCTCATTGGAAGGCATAAAGATATGCTCTTGAAAAGATGTAACAAGGGGGAGAGGTGAAATGCTGAGCAAGGTAGGCAATTTGGTAGTTAGAATGTTGGAATGGTGTGCTGGGGTGGCGTTTGGGGCGGTGGTTCCAACCGTGGTTCCAACCGTTACCTCTTGATATAATACATCTTATAATTAAAATTTTAAAATTAATTCTTCATATTTTCACTGAACCTGATTTGAAACCTTGAAACCTTCTTCATATTTTCACCCGCTTATTATCTCCTTCTCCGTCCCGTGTCCGCCCTCCAAGCCTCCAAGAAGTGCATTTTAGCGTCTTGGAATCTCATCGCCTTTTCTGTCGCTCCCCTGTTCTAGATCTTAGTTTATCATGAATCAGCAGTTTCATTTTGGTAACTCTGGTGGCGACAGCTGGAGAGCTGGTCAAAGGAATCAATCCAACATCAACGACTACAACTTGAATTATCGTAACGATGGGCACGATGGACATCAGCCGACCAAACGTGGTAGATATGGAGAGCCTGTTCGTGTACAAATGCCAGAAGACATCCCAAACAATAACAACCACAGCAGTAACAACAGCAGCTATAGTTTGGAGCCTCCTCCCAACTACGGCTCAAACAGCCAACTTGCCATTCCACAGGTGATCAATAACAACAACAACAACAACAACAACAACATCAACAACAACATCAACAACAACAACAACATCAACAACATCATCAACAACAACAACAACAATAACAACAACAACAACAACAACTATCGACAGGCTAGTCGCAGCAACAACACAGGCGGCGGCAACTCGTCCAACCAGGTCCCTCAGCTAGAAGCGCGTGAGCGTGAGCGCGAGCATGGTTCCGACTACGCCAGGGGTGATCGTGGAGAGAGTGGGGATAGGAGGGACCGAGGAGAGCGTCACAACGACGATGGCAATCGTACCTTTTACGACAACAATCGCAACAACAATGGAAACAACAACCGAGAAGCGCGTGAGCGTGAGCGTGAGCGCGAGCGTGGTTCCGACTACGCCAGGGGTGATCGTGGAGAGGGTGGGGATAGGAGGGACCGAGGAGAGCGTCACAACGACGATGGCAATCGCACCTTCTACGACAACGATCGCAACAACAATGGAAACAACAACGGAGAAGCGCGTGAGCGTGAGCGCGAGCGCGAGCATGGTTCCGACAACACTAGGGGTGATCGTGGGGACCGAAGAGAGCGTCACAACGACAACGAAGATCGCAGCTTCCGCAACTTCGACAACAACAACGAAAACAACAACAACAAAAACAACAACAACAACAACAACAGTAACATTCGACAAGCGCAGGGGGGTCCGGGTAGTGAATTTGGGAATGGAGGTGGTGGTGGTGGTGGGTATTCCTCGGGTGGTGGTGGTGGTGGTGGTGGTGGTGGTGGTGGTGGCAGTGGCGGTGGCGGAGGCAGAGGATTAACGGATGCTTTTCAACTTAGTCGCGCTTTTCAACTTAGTCACGAAATCTCCGAAATGAAGAATCGGCAGGATGCGCCTGCTGCCGTGCTGACTCTGTACGATCAGTACGCTGGTCAATTGAATGCAATTCACCTCGCAAACATCTACGGAGTGCTTAAGAAAAGTGTGCGAGGGGCTGCTAACGTCACGAAACTCGAAACGGACTGGAGGTTCAAAGGGCTGTTGAAGATGACGAACGACAAGCTGCAGAGTACGCCGAAGTGGTTTGCAGTTCGACAGATAGCCAACATCACGCATTCTCTCGGAAAGCTGAAAATCTTCGACGAGCGGTTTTTCAATGAGATCGGGAGGCTCCGAGAGAGAATTGCGAAGGAGGGGAAACCTCAGGAGCTCAGCAATATTGTTTGGGCGTGTGCGACAGTTGGCTGTGAATCGGCGGAACTCTTTAAGGCGGTGGCGGGTCGGCACGAGCGAATCGTTAGAGACGGCAACGTGCAGGAAATGAGCAACACCTGTTGGGCGTTTGCCAAGTTGGGTTACGAAGCAGCGGAGCTTTTTGAGGCAGTGGCAGGTCAGCACAAACGGATCGCCAAAACTGGCAAGGTGCAGGAGCTGAGCAACCTCACGTGGGCGTGTGCCACCCTCGGCTATAAATCGGTGGAACTCCTCGAGGCGGTAGCGGGTGAATATGAGCGGATCACCAAAACTGGCGACGTGCAGCATTTGAGCAACATCACGTGGGCGTTTGCCAAGTTGGAATGCAATGCCGACGCGTTGTTTGAGGCGGTGGCGGCTCAGCACAAGCGGATCGCCAAAAGTGGCGACGTGCAGGGGATGAGCAACATCTGTTGGGCGTTTGCCAAGTTGGATTGCAAGGCCGACGCGTTGTTCGAGGCGGTGGCGGGTCAGCACAAACTAATCACAGAAACTGGCAAGGTGCAGGCGATGAGCAACATCACGTGGGCGTTTGCGAAGGCCGGGCACAAGGCCGAGGCGTTGTTCGAGGCGGTGGCGGCTCAGTACGGGCGGATCGCCAAAAGTGGCAACGTGCAGGCGATGAGAAACATCTGCTGGGCGTTTGCAACGATCGGGCACGAGGCCAAGGCGTTGTTCAAGGCTGTGGCGGCTCAGCACGGACGATTCGTTAGAGAAAGAAACGAGCAGAACGTTGCGAGTACACTGTGGTCCTTCGCGATTGCGGGATGCTTGGACGAGGGGAGAGACTTGGTCGAGAATCTGTGGAACAGGGCGTGTGACGGTCGGCTGCAGATCAACGACGACGACCTGCGACAGCTCGCGGTGTTTTATGCCGCAGCTCAGATCGAGGAACCTAATCTCAAGCTTGAGCCACCGCCCGAATCCCTTCTCAGCCTAATTGAAGCAGCAGCGGCAAAATCAGACGTAACTTACTCACCAGCACAAAAACTAATCTCCAGCAACCTGAAGGAGCTCAACATCGACCACAAAATGGAGGTTTCACCGTTCGAGGGCAGCAACGTCACCTTCGACACCTCCACCATGCTGAACGTCGACATCGTGATTTCCACCAAGAACGAGAACAAAAACATTGCCATCGAGTTCAATGGACCGAGCCACTACGTGCGATGCAACGGACTAGATTTCGAGAACGGCACAACTAAATTCAAACAAAGACTACTGAAAAAACTAAATTTCACCGTGATGAACATCCACTGGGTCGACTGGCGAAAGGCGATAGAAGCCAACACAAAGAAAGATTTCTTGCGAAATTTGCTTATTAGATAAATATGTATCACTAGCACAGAGTTGGGTTTGATTGCATTAAACAAATTTTTCTTAATTTTACAGCTACCGAGACAACTCCGCGTACATAACTTGCGCAATCGCCTCCCTCTTTTTTAACACATCCACCTCGCACCTTAACCGCTCCACCCTCTCCTTGATTGCCCATCTTTCCCCCTCTAGCAAGCCCTTGAAAATTTTTTCGTCGATCATTACTGTTTTGATTTCCTCAAAAACGCCCTTGATCCCCTCGATCAGCTCCTTCCACTTCTTCCCATACCCTCCGTACTTGACCCCCAGCTTCCCCTCAATTTTCTCGCTCTTCTTCTTGATGCTCGCAATTTCTGCGGTCAAAATTCCGTGCTCGTACTTCATTGAGCTGATCTTGTCCTTCACGTTGGGGTTGCTTTTGTAGCCCACCGCCTCGCTCACGTACACGGTCTCAGCCCTCTCCTCCTCGCTGCTTTTGACGCATGCCAAGTGGAACGCCTCGGGCACCAGCCCCGCCTCGCTCCCCAGCATATTTCTAGCAGCCTCCAGCGCGTCCAGGGGGATGCTTTGGAGCTTCGTCAGCGGGGGTGGAATCGTTGTTGTTGTTGTTGTTGTTGTTGTTGTTGTGGCCGACTCGAGCTTCCGCTTCTTGCTTTTCTTCTCTTTTTTGGAATCGTCTGCGGTGGGTGCGCAAACTGGGAATTTAAACTGGTCGTGCTGCATGATGTGGAGCATTTCCTGTTGGATTTGCATTTGGATTTGACCATTCTCATCATCACCCTCGGCAGCGGCAGAGATAACGGCAGAAGCGTTAACGGCCCCAACGATTCGCGGGACCGCTGCCGCACCTTCCCTTTTAACCACCTCGGACCTCGATTGAAATTCGATCTCAGCTTCAAGCCTCTTAATCTGCGCCGCATTTTGAATGAAGCAAGAGCAAAACGAGAGAGTCAAAAGAATTGAGTGGGTTAGTTTAGCAGTGGATGTAGCCATTATGTCTGTAGCCATTTCGCGTGATTCATCTCGTCTCTCTTCTTCATCAAGGCTCGCTTCGCTTCGCTTCGCTTAGCTAGCTCACCTCCAGCTCCCTCTGCTGAATTTCCGCCGCGTCCTCCTCCTGCTCGGCAGGTTTGTCATTATCAACTTCCATGTCGTCCTCGTCCTCCATCTCCGGCACGGCCAGCTCGTACTCGTACTGCGGAGCGGGCAAGCTGTTGAGCGCAGAGATGAGCTCGAGCTTGGCCCTCTTCGCCGCTCTCCTCTCCTCCTTGGCATTGCTTCTGACGCTGCTCGCAAAGGTCGAGTAGCTTGCCGTGTCGTCAAAGTCCTCGGCTTTGTTCAGTCCCAGCTGGTCTCTATGAAGCGGCGTAGCATTCACATTGGGGGTTGCATTGACATTGACATTGACAGAGGGGGTTGCATTTGTATTGAGCGAAGGGGTTGCATTGAGCGAAGGGGTTGCATTGAGCGAAGGAGTAGCGTTCGCATTCGCATTAGCCCCCCCAAACCCGGTCCCTTCCCCAACCAGAGCTTTATTCTCTGCACCAAGAAGCGGGGTCGAACCCGTTGCCAGTGCAATTTGGTTGCGGGCCTCTTCCATGATAACGTCCTGCCGATTTCCGCCCGCTCCAGCCATTGGCGTTCGCATGGGAGTTGGAAGAGGCCGATCGGTGTAGTCTCCGACGAGGGCGTCGGTGACGTTGCCGCTGCCGCCGGCGATTCGGGAGGAGGGGGGGGGCATGGACATCTGCTCGGAAAGCTTGACAACTTTCTCGAGCTCGGCATCAGAAACGGTGGGCTCGGGCATTGATAGCATTCCCCTCGCCCTAAAACTCATGGGATCGTTCGCCTTGCTAACTTGCGCCACGACAAGCTGCATATTCTGCTTCTCGAGCGCCTTGAGCCGATTTTCCTCCCTCTTCCGGTTGTCGATCTTCTCCTTGTCCCTGGACCTCATGTTCTTCTCGTTGATCTTGCCAAAGTCGATGTCGGTCATCCGCTGGGAGGCGGCAGCGGCCTGGTCGATCTGCTCGGAATTAACCGAGTGGAAGCCCGAGGGGGCAGGTTTGTGGAAAGGGATTTCAACGCCGTAGTCGATTTCGCGCCTGTGTGTTGGGGGGGGTTAATGTTGTTGGTTGTTGTTGGGTTAGCTAATTTTTTATATTTGCTATTTATTTGCACAAGTAAATGTGATGATGATGTTTTTAGGCGCATTCACTCACCTATTCTTCCCCCTCTTCACAGTCGTCCTAGCATCCCCAGATATAATCCCAGCAGCCTTGAGCTCCCTCCTCTTCTGCAGATCGGCAAGGCGCTTCGCCTCATTGAGCATCTTCTCCCTCCCCTTCCTCTTGGCCTTCTTCCCCTGGGTGTTTGCGAGCCTCGCCCTCGCCTCCTGGAGCATCTCAATCTCATCCTCGTCCATGTCAATTGGGTCTGGCCGAGCAGGCTTGGTTTCGGGGTGGGTGTCAATGTCTCCAGCCCTGAGCTTTTTGGCCTGTGCAAATGTTGTTGTTGGGTAAGTGTTGTGTTGGTGTGTGGGGTAGGGGTAGGGGTAGGGATACTCACCTCCTCCAAACCATCATCCTCGCCGCCCTCCGCATCCACACCCTCATTGGCAGCGTCAAGTAGCTGCTCGTATTTTTCTTGGCACTGTGCGGCTGTTCGGCCAACAATAGGGGCAATTGTTCGCCACTGGGCAGGCATCAGCTTGGCCAGGTGGAGCAACTTCTCCTCCTCATCTCGGGACCAGTCTACCTTCTTTATGGATGGATCCAACCACTCAAACCAACGAGCCTTGCACTGCTTGGCGGACTTGCGGTTCAGGAGCGATGCAACACGAGCCCATTGCTGCTTGCCATATTTCATTACGGCCGCTTTCAGTATTTCATCTTCGGAGTTCTTCCACACCCCCCCCTTGATGAAAATTCGAACCATAACTTTGCTTTGCTTTGTTTGTTTGGGACTTTAGTTTGCTTACGGGGCGTGTTGCTCACGGGGCGTGAAAAAAGATAAATTAAAAAATAAATATATTTTGAAGTTTTCATTCCGCCCGACACAAAAGACGATGTCTCCCCCAATCAAGCTTCTCGTTATAACCATGGGTGGCGAGCGGCAGGCCCACATCGAAAAAATGTTTTCATCTTCCCCAAATCTCAAAATGTCATTCATCATTTCCTTCTCCTTGGGAGTTCCTTCCAGATCATTGAGGAGCAAGACTGGCTTCTTCGAGGCTTTTTATGCTGCCGGACTGCTTACTGAAAACCCCCACGACACGATATTAGCAAACAGGAAGACAACCCAAAAAGGAACTTGGGAAGACATGGATTTTTGTGAAGGTGAGTGAAATGTGAAATGTTTCGACTACACCAATGGCTACTACCAACAATCACTAACACTAACACTAACACTACCCCAACTTGTTTGGCGGACAGAAATCTGGCAGAAGGGCAAGTCGCTGAATCGCGAGAGGGCGGTCCTGGCATGTTTTCTCGCTCACCTAATTGCGATGAAAAAATCATTTCAGTTGGATTATGACATTATCCTCGAGGACAATGTGAGGATTTTTGACAAGAACCCGGAAGAATTTATTAGATTGTTTATAGACGACACAAAAACAAACAACAACAACACCGGTGTTAGGTACTTCGGCTACCTAGGACCGAGCGACAACCTCAATTGGTTCTACAAATATCACCTCCCCAAATACCCCTCCTCCTCCACCTCAGTCCCCTTCCCCTTCAACCCACACTACTCCGCCACCCTAAACGAAATCACCCGGGAGCCCCCAATGTCTGGAACGTCCCTCTGGGGCGCGTACGCCTACTCAATTTCCTCAGCCGCCCACGCCAACTTAATTACGGTCCTGCAGAACGACGTGGGCGCACTGATGTGGCGCGGAAAACGGATGAAAACGTACCGCATAAAGCCGGTAGACAAGGTCCTGCCGAGGCGAACGAGCGAGGCGGGACTGAGCGTTGAGTGCATCAAGAGACCCGTCTTCTTCAGGGCGCCGATGCTAGGGGTGAGTGAGCGATGATGAATCAACACGAGCGAAACGGCTACAGACATAATGGCTACATTCACTACTAAACTAACCCACTCAATTCGCTGCAGTCGAAAATTCACAAGAAGTACGATGCGGCCTTTTGCCAGGCTACAACGACTCAGCTTGGGTATTGCGGGGGAGGGGGGGAAGCGGGGGGTTGGGAAGGGCTGTGGTTAACCGAAACAGAAAGAAACACAGTTACCAAATGGAAGAAGGAGGGCGTCTGGAAGGGGGAGGAGGAAGAAGAGGGAGCAGAGCCGGAGGGAGGGGATTCGGCTTGGAATCAGGATAGGAGGGAAAAAGAAACTGAGGAGAAGCAGAAACAGAAGCAGAAACAGAAACAGAAACAGGCGAAGGTGCCCCCGGCAAAAGAAGCAAATGGCAAGGAGAAGGTCAAGCTATCACCAGAAGAGTGGACGAGGAATAGGCGGAGACAGGAACAACAAAAGCATATGAAACTTGCAGTAGGTTTAGCAGTGCTGAGTGGCCTCGCCTTATTGTTGTTAAAACGTAGAAAATAAACTTTGAAGAAATCATTAGAACAATAAAACCCCCTCCTCTCTCTATATAATTTAGCTACTTGCTTGTTCACCCAATACAATAAAGTGTATTTCAATTAGAAACCGTGGAGCACAATGTCGCTTGCCAAACAAATCTCCTGATCCTTCAAAAACTCCATAACCTTAGTTCGCTGGTCACCAGAGAGCTGAATAACTTCTCCAACCTCCTCGTCCGCCTGGACAGCACCGTTACACGAAAAATTCTTCTTGAAAGCCTTGCAAATTCGTTTAATGTCAAGATCATCTGCTAGCCCTGCCACTGTTGTGATACACTTGCGGCCGTTACGCTGCTGGACGCGAACGTGAATCTTCTCGTGACCCTCAGTGCCGTCCTTCGCATCATCGAACGCATTGAAGGCTACGTGGTGGGGGAGGTTGTGTTGGAGAGTGGAGAGAGATTAGTGATTTTGGCGATACAACGAATGGTGCAAAACGAATGAAAAAGTGCACTCCACAACAACAGTCCTCAATCGATTCTTTCACTCACTGTTAAATTGTACGTCTGCCATTGATTAGGGAATTTTAAGGGTGATCAAAAATTTTTTTGTTTTTTTGTTTTTTGTTTTTTATTTCGCATTTACGATGCTAGCCCGGTGAGTGAATAGTACCCCCACACTATACTACCTACCTATACTAGCCCACACAGGAGCCTTGATCACCTAGAATTGATAGCCGATCGGCACCCTCTGACAGTTTACATTTACTAAACCCAAATTTATCCCACTCCTCTCCCCAGAAAAACATTCCAAACGGCCCTGCGCCGCTCGGTGCCTTTGACCCGCTCATTTGCGGCAACTGGATCTTGTGACAATGAAATTCCGGAAGACAAGGATCGCCAGGCCGGGCGACGAATGGCTGAGATAAATTATGATGGGCCTGGTGCTGCTTACAACCGTGACCCTATCACCCCCCCCCCGGAGCTGGAACAAAGGAAAACCCCATCATGGTGCCCTCCGGAGAGGGGCACCGCACGTGCGGATTTGAGTGTCCCCAGACACATGCCATTTACTGGTTCAACCTTGGCCCAACGAACCTCCATTTTATCCCCAAGCTAGGCTTGTATTTCAAGTTATTGCAACTGGAAAAGGACATCGCCTAAATAAAACCGATTATTATTATGATTAGATAAAATCATATAGGAAATCAAATTAAAAACACTCTTCAAACCCTTGTTGTATTTTTCTATTCCATCCGTGTAGCAACAAACAAACGTAATTCGGACTCAAATGAAATCTCTCACCCGCTCAAACGAGGTCAACGTTCGTTGTGGCGTAAATTTACATATATTACTATGCTATAGCATGGTGTTTGTGATTTACATCCGTCATTTTATTTTTGGCACTCCGCAGTCTCTCAAGAAATCTAATACCACACTTGTGGGTCCGTCTCCAGCTCCAGGCTCCTGGATGCACCGGTTCAGTAGCAGCATGCCCTCA
>Ga0302116_1002752_pt1 | contig 10173 bp, 11 predicted proteins | sample AG5_SCM_MG_FD_203124 | JGI IMG/M metagenome (GOLD analysis project Ga0302116, IMG submission 203124) | Marine microbial communities from Western Arctic Ocean, Canada - AG5_SCM | ecosystem: Environmental > Aquatic > Marine > Oceanic | place: Canada: Western Arctic Ocean | collected 2017-10-01 | reverse complement strand
GCGAAACGAGTGAAGCGAGCCAAACGAATTGGGTGGAATAATGTTAGCTTAGTAGTGGAAGTAGCCATAATGCAAAATGTCTGCAGCCATTTCATGCACTTCATCGCGAGAAATGCTCGTATTCCAGAAGGCTCGCTCGCTTCGCTCACTCACCCGCACAAAATCACGCTGTTCGTATTTGTGATTGGATTTTTGTAGAGCAAGTACTGGGGCAAACAGCGATCTAAGGCCATTCGTCTGACTAGCCCGTTGATGCCAACGAAGGAGGTTAAGACCGCTCCAGCAAGCACAATGAATGCGTCAATGCTGAGCCAAATTTCGAACATCTTGCCCATGTTCGAAATGTTGCACGTGGCCCCGACCCACTCGCCGACAACGTAGGCCGTCTTCGCTAGCGCAACCTCCTTGTTCTTCACAATGAAGTTGATAGGGAGGCAGCCAAGGGAGAGGAGGGAAAGGAACGGGTTAAATATAATCACCCCCCACCACATGTAGGTGAGAGTGTCCTCGAACACCTGGTCCGAGGCCTGCTCTTCCACAAACTGAGACGACGTTTCGAAGCCGCTGCATCCGAGCATGGCGCTGGGAGGCGAATTGAGTGGGTTAGCTTAATAGTGGGCGAATCAGCCAAGCGCAGCGGAGAAGTTATTCCACACCTCAAAAACTCGAAAAGCCGAGCGCAGCGGCAAATCGTTCGAGTCTTCCTCAAGGCTCGCTTCGCTTTCGCTTTCGCTTTCGTGTTCGCTTTCGTGTTCGCTTTCGTGTTCGCTTTCGCTTTCGCTTCGCTCGCTCACCTGCTGAATCCGTAAAAGAGCGCGCTCGTGAAGCTTCCCGCCTCGTTCTCGACGGTGATCGTTGCGTCCTGGGGACTCTTAATTTGGTTGCTGTAAGTAGCGTCTAGCGTGCTGATTGTCGGAAATGGCTGCTGCATGTTGGTTAACAGCACTTCAACATTCTGTGTTAGGAAAAGCAACCCCATCAAGGTCAGGGCAGTGAGCGTAAACAGGTGGAAGCTGAAGATGACCTTCGCCACGGACGCCGACTCCGCAATGCCGTAGTTTGTCAAACCGCAGAAAAAGAGGAGGAGGAGGAAGCTTCCACTGAATACGTCGGTATCCACCACTTGATCCAAGTAGCTGACTGCAGTAACTGCAGAGACCACCCCGGTGGCCACGTACGCAATCACCCCGAACACCGCTGCTGCGCTCGCAATCGATTTGCTTGTGCAATTCAGCAGAACGTTGTACGTTCCGCCGTTCATCGGTAATGCCAACACGGATTCTAAATATATTGATTTGAACAGGTATAGGAGGAGAGAAACGAGGAAGAGGGAAAGGGGGGCGAGCGGACCGGCGTACAAGGTCACGAGGCCGCTTACGTAAAAGGAAGAGGAGAGAATGTCATTGCCGCAAATGGCAGTGGCCGAGAACGAGTTGAGGCTTTTCTTGGATTTTGAGGAGGATACCAGGTTGAGGTGGTCGTTGATCGATTTTAGGGTGGATTCTGGGGGAGTTGCGAGGGTGATGTGGAGACCAGGCTCTTGCTGATCAGATATTGGGACCTTGGAGTTAGGGTTGGGATGTTGTGAGGGTCGCCTTGGTGTTGTTGGGGGGGTCCGAAGAGAGGAGAGAAGTCGAGATGTTTCTGTTGGGGTTGTCATGACTGGATACTACTAAGCTTGAGTTTCACGTCGCTCTGATTGTGATTTTACAATTTAAAGCGTTAAAATGTCAAACTCTGAGCTGGTCAATAAAAGCCCACTACATACTTTGTACTACGTACTGTCATACAATCTTCAAAAGTTGTCCACTACTCGTGCCCCCTTCCTCCCTCCCAGCCTCCAATTTAACCTGTCAAACCGACATAGTCCATCTGACATCAAAATCATAATGGCAATCCAAATCATCACAATTTTTTCCTTGCTGGCGTGTGCCACATCATACACCTTGTCGAGCTTCCCTTCACACCGCCAAATTTCGCTTAGAAGAAAGGCTGTCACTCCCAATGTCTATGTCTCACCCCGCCAAATTTCGCTTAGAAAGGCTACAACTCCCAACCTCTCTCCGAAGGACGAGCAAGATGCTCTCATCCGGTCCCAGCGCGGCAAGCGTGCCGCTTCGGCTGGAGACAGAGTCGTCGAGCTCAAGCAGCCCCTTGGTCTGGTCCTCGATGAAGACTCGCTCGGCAACGTGTTTGTTGAGACTGTCGCACCTCTCGGCAATGCGGCTCGATCCGGCATCGTGAAGAAGGGCGATACCATTACGATGTGCTCTGCCACGTTTGGCGATCAGCTTTGGTCTACCAGGGGCGTGGGTCTTGCTCGCGTTTTGAGCGCAATTAAGGTCCGTCGTAAATCGGTGACGTTGGTTTTTGAAAACTCCAACGAGCGGCGAGGCATATTTGACAACAGTTCCAAGGCCTCAAAAGCTCAGGAAGATGCGAGGGCGAAGGCTCAACAGAAGAAAGATGCTCTCCTGAACGAGCTTCAAGAGGATGAAAAGCAGCTCAAGAAGGGTTTTTTTGGTTTGTGGTAGGGTTAGGGTTACATTTTTCATTTATATATAAAAAATTATTGCGCAGCCTCCTCCTCCTCGGCCTCTTCTGTCTGATCTGTCCCGAACGCCGCTCCCGCCCTCCTCTCAACCAGCAGCAATATACCCTTCTCAACCGTGTTCAACGCTCTCAATTTAGCCTTATTCGTTCGCTTATCAATTATACTTAAGCTCTCCCACCACGTCATGAGGTTTTGAAAATCTCCCAATGTCGCGTTCCGGGTGTCCCTCTCGGTCTTCAATTGAAAGTACTCTACTGTTGCGTTCACGGCAGTGCTCATTGCAACGGTGATGGCCACCCAACTCCCCAAATTAATTCCCGGTACTGCGAGCACCGCCCCCATGCTCGTCAAAACAAACCCTAAACTCTCCAGCCTCCCCAGCCTCCTCGCCCAGACGGGTGTCGCTTTCTCGTAGTAATCGGTGAGCGGCTTTGCCCTGTACTCAACGTAGGTTTCGATGGTCAATGGGGAGATTAAATCGTCTATGTCGATTCCGTCGTTCGCCCTGCGCAGCGAAACAACCTTGTTGCTGTTTTTTTTTTTTCCACCCCCCGCAAGTTGCTGCATCTCAGAAAAACTACCGAACCTGGCATCTTTCGTTTTGATCAAGTTACTCTCGACGTGAGGCCGTAAAGTCTTTTTGTGGAAAAAGCTCTCTTGTCCCATGCTAGTGTCCGCCTTCAAAACGCTACCGTACACCAAGCTGCCGCTCTTCCCTACGTCGCTTTCCATCACCCGGGTGAAAATTGAGCTAACCTTCTTGACGAACAAGTTGCGGTTCTTCGTAGCCTGGTTCAACCCAGTGCCGACCCTGTCTCCTTCCTCTTCATCCCCATTTTCGCTGCGCCGAGCGGAGCGAAAAGAGAGGCAAGAGGGGTTAGCTCTTTTTGTCACAAGGCTCGCTCGCTTCGCTCGCTCACCTGCCGGCAATCTTAGCCATGTACACGTCCGTTCCGGCCCTGAAATTGTAAATCTCGCTCACAATCATGCTTGCACCCATGTCGCATATTTTCCACTTCTCGTTGAATCTCTGAGTGGTGAGAATACTCACGCAGAGCGCGGATAAAATTGGCAACAGGATTATGAACGTGTTGGTGATGCTTTGAATGTCCTCACTCATGTTGATGTTACTCGCGTTCGCGTATATTGTGCTCATGGCCGCAGTGGCAAGGCCCAGCAATGTGTTTGTAACGAACCTGTCCGTTCCGCTCGTTAGTGCTGAAAATTTGTTCATTACAAAAACTAATAAGATGCAAATAACACAAGACTCACATTGTCACCGCCTCCTTCTTGACACTCGCCGAGTTGAGGTACAAAACTAAATGCCTCTTCCACGCATTGTAAACAACAGCGCTTTCGGCGTTTCCAATTCCCAGCTCTGGGACCCCGCAAGCGCTCGAAGCAAAACATGCCGTCACAGTTGATAACACGTCCTCGGCGCTGTCCTTGACCAGGTCAACCACCACGATTGTCTTCTGGAAGAGCATCGGGGCCCTTTGGTTCAGCTCCTGCGCCAAGAGAGAGAAACGAGTACGAATTGAATAAATAAATCAGTTTAGTTTAGTTTAGTTTGGACTGTTCCTGAACAACTCCCTCGCACAAAAAGATGCGCTTGGCCAAACCGGAGTGCGTTGGCGTTACTGCCCGATTCAGTTTTTCGCCTTTTTTTTCACCATTATCCTCGCTCACTAACTCACTCACTCACTCGCTCACTCGCTCACTCACTCACTCACTCACCTTGAACATCATTATTTCTGGTATGCCAAATGTCTTGGTCCACTGATCGACGTTGTTCATAATTTCCAGCTTCTTCAGAATCGCCTCGCTTTTGTTGTCCTCCTCGTCTTCCGAGGTATGTATTGCTTCGCCGAGTGCCTTGTGTAACGAGGCAAACGCTTGGGTGACTCCTCCTGTGTTGTTGAGCTGAATACGATTTTTTTTCGTTTTAGAATGTGGCTCGTATACATTACATACTCGTATTTCGCGCTCGCTTACCATTACCAACGGTCGGCCGTCCTGGATCACCGAACGGATTCTCTTGTAAGCCCTCGTACTCCCGTTCGCACAAACATTCCCAACGCTCCCCAGCGCACTTATGGGAAACACCGTCTCATCCCCATCTAGTATTATGTAATGAGTCCCACTCGTGAACATTGCGCTCTGATAGTGGTAGCCCCAGCGAGCCCTCTCCCCGACAAGACCGTTGGCTTGAAGGTCCGCCTTGTGAGGCACGCTTGGAATAGGGTGGGTCGCCAGGTCTGTCCACCACTCGTAGTTATCAAATTCCTCGATGCTATACTTCGCGTTCATTTTCACGACGCGGAAATCGTTGGAATCGTAAGCCGTAATAGGCTCGCTGATCTCTCTGAGCTTCTCCAACAACGCGATCTGCTCTTTCGCATCGTCGTTTGTAAATCGCCTCAGCCTATTAAAGCTTTCAACCACAATGATCACCGGCCTCTGACTCGTTTGTTCCATCGCCAGCTCTAGCATCAGCTCTGCAGTCGCACTGCTTCCGGTGGAGCTTGCTCGATTGATTAGAATCCAATTGTTACTCAAACTCGCTGCGTCCAAGACTGCCGAAAAGATGGTCAACAACCTCTGAAAGATTAGCTGATTGATCACGATGTTGCACTCTTCGGCGAGTTCGGTGGGACTGACTGGGGCGCTGGTGTCTGTGCCCTCCCGCTTAAGCCTTAGTTGAGCCTCGCTGTCCTCCATCCACGTGCTGAATTGCGGCTGCGCGCTCAGCTTCTGCGTCGCCAGCGCCTTTGGGTGCATGCTTCCCGCATCGCAGTTAATGAGCATGTTCGCGGGAGTCAACCCCCACGTTTTCTGAACTAGGTCCATAACGTCCTTGGGGGAGATTGTCTTCGAGAACTGCGGAATGAAGACCACCTCGCTCAAGATGGCAGACTTTGCCATACCCATCTGATCAACCATTTTAAATTTTGCACAACTCATTACTTCAGTGCCCCCGATATGATCGTCAAGGGACGTGGTCGAGTTGTGTTCGAAGTTCTCGGGGGAGGGGGAGCCGTGGTGGGCAATCATGTTTCCCAGGTTTGATGGCTGGTGGGCAAGGGGGTGGAAGCCACTGTGGGGGTGCACACCAGCAGAAAAGTTTCCTTCGCCATTTTCATTCACGCCGGTATCGTTGTCGTCATAGGCACTGAGCTCATCGTTATCGATCAAATTGGGTCCTTGCATATATATTTGTCTGGACTTGGGTTATAAATTTGGGATGTTGATATCTTAAAATATCTTTCACTTTACGTGTTTACCTTTTCACCAGGACTTCCATGTCAGAAAATAAATCTTTACCAACTTCACCTCTGATTTGATAAAACCACCAACCACTCTCTCCGAACGCCGCAAAACAATCCCGGGCTCCAAATAAGCCTCAATGAAGTTCTCCCCCTCCAAATACAAGATTTTGTCCTCCAACACCTCCACCAAATCAAAAGCGAATGCGACTAAATTGCTGTCCATTTTCAAGCGGAAAAAGCGCACCGTGAACGGTCGGAAGGAGCTCCTCATCAGGCCCTACCTCAAGGACCGAGATGTGTGGATGACCGAGGAAGAGCTAACCAAGAATAAGATGAAGGATAGTGAGCTTTTCACCGAGCTGCACTCACATGTTCTAGAGGAGAGCAAGAAGAGGTATGAGAAGGAGATTTCTGAGGCAAGAAATGCCCCCCCCGCTACAGCCACAAACAAGAAGACCGACTCCCCAGAACCAGCCAAACCCAAACCCAAGCCCAAACCCAAACCCAAACCCAAACCCCCACTCAAACGACTCGGGACGCTGAAAATAGAGGTCATCGAGCTCGCTCACGTGAAAAAATGTGACCTCCTCCTGGGGAAGTCCGACCCGTACTGCATCCTCGCCTTCGAGGACCAGATATTCAGAACCGTCGCCATCCCCTCCTCCCTCTCCCCCGTCTTCCCCTCCTACGCCAGGCGGGCCTGCATCTTCGAGATCACCTCGTCGTGCTCCACGCTCCACGTGGGGGCCTTCGACGAGGACGAGAGCATGCTCGACGACGACGATCCGCTCGGAAGAATCGGGATTAAGCTAACCAGCTTGAGAGCGAACACCATCTACGACGCACACTACCCGCTGCAGAACTCGGAACTCAAGCAGCTAAAGGGGGAGAGAGGGTATATCCATCTGCGATATGTGTTGAACTGGGAAGGAAACGAAAAAGCCGCAATCATGCAGTATCTCTCCCCCCCGAACAACGGCGACTCGTTCTACATTGCGACAGAAGATAGAAAAATGTGGCGTGGTGCCCTCTACGCGATCCACGGGGAGCAAGTCTCCGGCGCTTACGACTGGAAAATATTCCTCGCCTACGTCAACGAGCTCAAATCGTACATTGCGGTCTTTCAAGAGCCCCTTACACACTTCCTCCTCGACACGATCTTCTACCAGGGCCCCCTTGCCCGCTCCTTGTTCCTCTTCCTCAGGTGAGTGAGCGAAGCGAGCGAGCCTTGAGGAAGACGAGAAACATTTATACGAGCCACTTCTAAACTAACATTATTCTCATTATTTTGGCTCGCTTGCCTCCCCCTGATTCTTTTTTAATGCGCACAATCTCGCTTCATTTTGCTCGGCGCTCAGCTTCCAGTTCTTGGTACTCCATCCCGGATACCTTCCCGGATTCGTCATTTTCTGCGTTCTCGTCCTAAATTACCAAAACTACCTGAATGTGAGTGAGTTAGTGAGTGAGTGAGTGAGTGAGTTATGATTCACCTCATTTTTCTCCCTTTCTCATAACACATACTTCACTCAAAATCGCTTATCCGTCGCCGCAGCAAGCCCTCCGCAGGCCCAAGATCCACAGGTGCCAGGTGAGCAAGCGAAGCGAGAAGACGAGAATACTCGCAATGGGTATTTGATTTGTTTATTAGTTTGGCCAAACTTGCCACCGTGTCCAATTCCAATTCTGAGCGTCTAAAACCTCCATACGTTGCATATTGGCGTGCACATTCCCCTGATCTGGACCGTCCCTGAACAAACCCCCCCCCCCCCCTCTCGCATAAAAAGATGCGCCTGGTCGAATCCCCCACCGTGTCCAATTTTGAGCGTCTAAAACCTCCATACGATGGAGTTACGGTTGATTTAGTGATTCGCCTTTTTTTGCCTTTTTTAACTAACATAATTTTCAGCCCTTGCACAACATTGCCATGGGGTTGCTCTTCAGCCTGCATTTCAGGGGCTTCGACAGCGAGCTTGAGTCGAAAGACCATCCTTGGCTCATCGAGGAGGCTGATAACTTGATGAAGGAGAGGGAAATGCTCTACCATTTTGATGATGACGAGGACGACAAGTTGCAGGTTGGTGCGGCAGACGCAAAGGCAAAAGCAAAGGTGAGTGAGCGAAGCGAGCGAGCGAGCCTTGAGGAAGACGAGCATACATACTCGCGATGAGACTAACCCACTCAATACTCGTTTGGCTCGCCTGGCAGAAGGCGGCCGAAGAAGCCGCCCAGCTCGAGGCCGATGCCGCCGCGGCCGAGAACAAAACGAAAACCACGCGGACCTTCAAAGTCGCCAACATCGTGTCGAACCTGAACCCAATGGCGGTGCTCCTCCAGCCGATCCAAAAAATCCTCAGCGAAATCTGCCTGCAGGTCCGCGTGGCGAACAACTTGCTCTCGTGGAAGGATCCTTTCGTCAGCTTCTGGGCAATGGCTGCCCTGTTCGTGCTGTGGATCGTAGGTGAGCGAGAAAAAGGAGAATACGAGCCACAACAACAACTAATACTAACCTACTCTTCAGCAACCATATTCCCCTACGCGTTCTTCTTCTTCTGGTTCAGTAGAACATTTTTCTTCCTGCTCTTCGGACCGCAGAATTACCTTTTTTTCAAATACCTCTCCGGAAAGGGGAAAAACCTGGTCGAGAGCGTCGATGTGCTGGCAGACTACATTAGGCTGCGCACCAAGGGAAGGGAGAGGGAGAATGAGGACCCCAGCGTGGCGAGCGAGACCTTCTGCAACTGCTGCAAAAAGGACTTCGACCTCGTGTACCGCCGGACCCACTGCAGACAATGCGCCCGCGCGGTTTGCCGTTGGTGCGCGAAGAATAAAATGGACATCGAGGTAATTGCCTACGGCGACGACAAGGGGGCTACCAACCAGCGCGCCAAGGTCTGTGACGCGTGCTTCCGAGGGGAAAGGCGACAGTCGGCAGTTGACCAAGGTGCGCTGAGAGAGTTTGCGAAGACAATGGAACGAGGGCAGAGTGCAAACTTGCTGCTGAAGGGTTTGGGAAAGGTGGGGACATTGGGGAAGGGTGTATTTAGAGATACGGCGGGGCTGGGGCTTGACGTTGGGAAGGGGCTGGTTGGGGTGGGGGGGGGAATCGTCGGAGGGGTTGTCGACGTTGGCCAAAAAATTGGAGAAAATGTCGTGGACGTCGGAAAAGGCATTGGAAGCGCGGTGAATCATGCTATAATGGGCGACTACGTTCTCGAAGTTCCGGTAGAGAGGAGCTGGAAGAGGAGGTACGTGGACAAACCAGATATAACCAAGAGCAAAGCGGTCAAGTGTTAAAATAGAGTTTGGGAAATGAAAATAAGATTTTAATTTGTCCTGGTTACAGATTTTGGTTTCCACCTGGTCGGGGTAATTTGGATTGGGAGGTGGGCTGGGGAGAGGAACGAGAGGATCACGGAGGTGACGTCGTAGCCGCCGTTGAACACGCACTCGCCGAGAAGTCTAATTGTGTGGGCGTGGGTCGGAGTTCGCCGAGAGTGTTTGGGGAAGGTCACAAAGTCTCGTTTGTAGACGATGTGGAGAATGAGATTGAGGATGGGGGTGAGGGCTGTGAGGTGGTACTCTCGGCAGGAGGTGATTCTAACCGTGTGGTCTGTGTTGGCCGAAACAATGAAATTGGAATCGGCCGTAATGGTGAGCTTGTTGGTGATGTATTCCTGCTCGAACGTGTGCTTGAGCTCGAAAGTCTCAGCATCCCAGATCTTCATCGTATTGTCGGCACCGGCACTCACAAGGACACGCCCGTTGGGGGAGTATGAGACGCTAAGGACGGGAGAGGTGTGAGCCTGGCCGATGCTCTTCACCAAGCTTCCATCGGCAGGGTTCCAAATTTTGATGGATCTATCGTTACTTCCCGAGCAAAGGAGTTTGCAGTCGGGAGAGAACGAGAGGGACTTGACAAAGTCGGTGTGGCCCTCCAACGTGTGCGCTAAGATGGCATTTCCCTCGTTGAAGCTGTAGAGGTTGATGAGCCTGTCGTAGCTTCCAGTAGCCAGCTGCTTGCCGTCGGGGGAGAAGCACACTGCCCAAATAGTGCTCGTGTGATCCTCAAGCACTTGCACTCTCGCCCACTCGTCACCCTCCCCCGGCTCCGACCAAATCATCACCTTCTTATCACCTCCACCAGAAGCAATGTGGGAGCCTGATGGAGAGACGGTGACGCACCAAACACCACCATTGTGTCCCTCCAAGGTCTGGACCAACTCGAGGGAAGGGCTGAATACCTTCAAGTTGGGACCCCCACCAAAACCATAGCCACAAGCCACAAGTGAGCCATTCGGAAGATTGCAGAGACCAAGGACAATATCAAAAACATTGTCATCTCGATATTCT
>Ga0302116_1002751_pt1 | contig 10174 bp, 10 predicted proteins | sample AG5_SCM_MG_FD_203124 | JGI IMG/M metagenome (GOLD analysis project Ga0302116, IMG submission 203124) | Marine microbial communities from Western Arctic Ocean, Canada - AG5_SCM | ecosystem: Environmental > Aquatic > Marine > Oceanic | place: Canada: Western Arctic Ocean | collected 2017-10-01 | reverse complement strand
TTTAGGGTAGAGTTTAGGGTTTGGCGCTCGAGCACCACCACCGCGACGCGCTCCTCGCGTTTACCAGCCTTCTTCTCCCGCTCCGGCAAATCCGTAACCTTGAAGGTTCCGCCTTCTTCACCCTCCTCACTTTCCAACTTGAATCCCGCGCACTGTCGACGAAGCGGACACGTCCCGCACTTGGGAGCCTTGGGCGTACACACAGTCGCGCCCAGCTCCATCATGGCCTGGTTGAAGTCACCGGGTCGGTCGGGAGAGAGCGCCCAATCAGCGGCGAATCGAACAGCCTTGGCGGCGTCAGAATTGTTTTTAGTCGCGTCACCCGCGCCTCGCACCGCGGCTAGCCTGGTGCACACCCTGATGACGTTACCGTCCACCGCCGCGGTTTTCTCCCCGAACGCGATGGACGCAACTGCGGCGGCGGTGTAAGGACCGACCCCGGGCACGTCACCGAGGCCCTTCAGGTCAGTGGGCATGCCGCCGTTGGCAACAGCGTATTTGGCTCCGTCCAGCAGATACCTGTAAACAAATGAACAAAACACGACGTCATACTAATTGCCCGTGTGCAAATAAAAAAGAAACTCAAATATAACCACAAATAGAAACTCACCGTGCCCTGCGGTAGTACCCGAGCCCGGCCCACATTTCGTTCACTTCCTCCTGCGTGGCGTTGGATAACGACACGGCGTCGGGCCACCGGTCGATCCATCTGCGCCAGTACGTAGCCACGCGCTCGATCTGCGTCTGTTGCGACATAATCTCGGATACCCACACGCCGTACGCGTACTGGTCAGGCGGGACTGTAAAAGAAAAATAAACGACTCAGTACAATTGCCCATACGATGATTAAAATAAACGTACCGTCCATCGATGCGCCCGTCTCGTGGCATCCCGCCCAGTGCTGCGCGGGTGTCGCGTCCGCGCCGGGTCCCCGCGGGGGAGGCGCGTGTTGTGAGTGCGGGTTACGCCTCCACGGTAGGATCCTGTGTACGCGGTCGTACCAGCCGAGGAGCTCATCCCGGAGAACTGGCGCGTCGTCCTTGATGGAGTTAAGCGCGGGATGCTTTTCGATGAGGTCCTCGATGTCATCCGTGGGTGACCTCGTCGTGGCCTTGGCCTTGGCGGCTTTTGGGGATTTACCGCCGTTCACGCGCTTGGGGGACGAAGCGCTCTTCTCGGGCTGGACGGCCATGGTGACGTGCGTGGAGCGTGGAGTGTGGAGGGTGCCGAGGAGGGTGCCGACACAGCTGTGCGGTCGATGCGATCGGGCACCCGCGATGGAGATCTGGCGGGAGAGGATGAGCGCGTCGTCCCGTGAAGTTCGTGAGACCTTTCGCGGTCCGTTCAGCGCTCGGGGCTGCTTGACCAAGGATACGGCGTAGACGCGGTGTAGGCGCGGTCGGAGCGCGCGGATCGGTCCCAGCGCGTGCATGGGAGTGACCCCGCCGGCGCCTCTCAGCGCATCTTTCAAAATACTGTACGTCGTACTTTTTTTGGAAAATCATGAACCCGCTCTCGGAAGAGACCGTTTTATTTTTCCGCGACGCGAGGGATCCGAGTCTTCACAACGAGACGCGTGGCGATTCAACGCGCGCGAAGGTCACCGCCGGGATCCCCGCGATCGATACATCGACGAAGGTCACCGCCGAGGTTGAGGTCACACTCGGTGGAGCCCCATCAGGTGGAAGTCCAAGGTTAGACACACGGGGGGAAGAAATCATCTCTCGGAACCGTCGTCCGTGACGGGTGCCAGCATGGGGAAGAGGGGGAAGCGCCACGTGCGCATGAGCTCCGCGGCGGCCGCGGCGCAGGCTGGCGGGGCGTCCATGACCACCGCAGAGACCATGCACGCGTTCAAGCACGCCATGGCCCACTCGCTCGGCCCCGCACCGGCCCCATCGGCGGCGCGCCCGGGTTCCAAACGCATCGCGCAGAGGCGCGCGCTCGCCGAGACATCATCCGGACTGAACGTCCGGGCCGACGTCGCGCCGTCACCGGTCAAAACCGTCGCATCCAACGGCGTCAAACCCGCGAGGTCGATGAAACCACCGTCACGAAAGGCGCTCGCCTCGCTCACCCGGCACATCGCGCCGCCCACGCTCCCGTCCACCATTCACGGCATCAGGTCGGAGTCGTCCAAGGAAAACAAAAAACCCACCGCCAAATCCGTCAGGGACATCGTCACCGCGGACGGCTCCGAACTGAACGTGCTCCGGTCACCCTTAAGGCGCGTCAACTCAGCCGCCGCCGCCAAGTCCACCGCCAAGACCCCATCGCGGCAGAAGACCCCGTCGCGGCTGCAACGCACCGAGAGCGCCAAGACCCTCGTCAACGATGTCAACGATGCCGACGAAACGATGGACGCATCCTTCACCCCATCCTTCATCGACGTCACCCACACGCCTGCATCCTCGGATGCCGACATGGAGAGCGAGATCGGCGCGGTCGTCGCGCTCGCCGTCATGTCCGGGGGTAAGGAGGCTCCGAGTGACGACGTGTCGGCGGGAGATGTGGTGAAGATGACGGTGTCGATGGCGCCGACGCCGTTCCGTGCACCCGCGCCGGTTCAGATGACCCCGCGCGCGCCCCCGCCGTCCTTCTTCGCCCCGTTCAACGACGCCCCTGTTTCGATCGACGTGGAGAAAGATGAACCGTCGCCTGGAGATGAACCGGGTGAGTCGCTGGGTCGTAAGAGGAAGACGTCGCCGGTTGCTCGAGAAATTATTTCACCGAATAATTTCACCGACGACTTCGAGGCTGCGCGCGGCGCCGCCGCGCTTGGTCGCTGGCGCGCGTCCTACGCGGTGTCACGCGTCAAGAAGCGGTCCGAGCGCAGGGTCACGCACCTGGTGTCGCTTTTGAGGGAGCAAGCCTGCGAGTTTGACGCGCATTCCGCGAGGTTTCGCGAAAGCATCTCCGGTGCCAAGTCCGAACTTCGAGACGCCAAGGGACGCGAGGAGGAACTGCAAGCCGCGCTCACCGCGTCGCAGGCGGACGTCGACGACCTCACCGAGCTCGTCGGTGTTGTGACCAGGAAATCGGCGCAGAGCGCGTGGAGGCTCGCGGCGCGCGCGGGCGTGGAGCGGCGCAAGCGGATCAAAATCGAAGACCAAGTCCGCCGACAAACACGTACGGACGAACAGTCAGCCGAGGGCTTAAACACGCTCAACGACACGCTCGGTGACGTGTCCAGGGCGCTCGCGGCGACTCGCGCCGAGCTCGAGGTTGCGATGACGACGGAGGTCAAAGGGACGCTGAAGGACTCGCTTCGCGCCAAGGTGGCCGATGAACTGAGGCGCGAACTGAGGGAGTCGACCATGGCGGAACTTCGAAGAGAGGCAAGGGAGGAGTTCGAGGAGGAGCGTCGGTCCGCGGGCGGGTACGCCAGGCTGGCCGCCATCGGAGCCGCGGCGGCGAGAGCCGGCGGGGGCATGGTGACGCCCGCGGCGGCGCTCGGCGGTCCTTCTTTCCCGCCGTTTTCATCCGGACCCTTCCGGACACCAGCCGGAAACACCGCCCTCGGCGCGTTACACCCGTACGCCCGGATGTTCCCAGACATCGTCTCCAATCGCATACCCCATCAGGTGCGTACCTCCGCCGTGGACGTCAACCCGGTGACGCGGGTAAAGGAACCGCCGTGCGTGGAGGAGCATCAAAGATGTTCGGCGGTGGCTGAGGATGAAATCGCCGCCGCCGCCGCCGCCGTTCGCGAGACGGACCGCATGGTTTTGGACGCGGCGCTCAAGCCGGCGACTGAGTACACGCCCTCGGAGCAGCTCGCCACGCTCGCGCTGCAGACCGCCGCGAAGTCCCGGTCGCCGCTGAACGTGCTCAAGGGTGTGGACGCGGGGCGGCTCGTGAGGGTGCACGAGCGCGCGATGGAGTCGCTTGCGAGTACCATGAATGAGACGGCGAAGGATCTGTTCGCGCCGATCACGGCGTTGACGCCGGGCCTCGCGGGGGGCAGCGTGACCGCGACGGTGGTACCTCCGCCGGGCGCTGGGGAACGGAAGGATGGACACGAGCTGAACGCGTCGAGGGAGAGGGAGGCGCGGGGAAACGCGAGTGGCGGATGGGGCGCGTGGCTCAACTTTTCCGTGTGACGAATAAGTAACGTCGGCTAAGGGCTAACACTCTGGATTCCCACTTAATTTAAGGTTACTATATGTCATTCGGTTGGGTCGTCTCCTTCGTCGTTACCCGCCCTGCCCCCGAGAACCACGTTCGGTGCGCTCGGCATTTGTACCTCACCAAACACCGGTGATAGCGCGGTGGCTCCGGCTATGACGGCGAAGATCGCCGCGTTTTGTAACAGCGGCGTCAAGTCCTCCGGCTGCCTCACGTACAGCGGGTAGAACCCGAACATCCCCACCCACGGCACCCAGATTAAACAGAACACCCACGTCCACGCGCTCAGACCTCCCCTACTCACCGCCCCGAACAGAAACCCTCCGCTGGTCACCGCGATGAGCGAGAATTCTCGTTGTTGTTGGCTCAACCCGGGGACGAACTTGCACCCGCCTTTGGCGAGGCAGCCCCGGAGTGTATCCGCGGCTGTGTACACGGCATCCGCCAAGCCTTCCTCGTCGGTGTAGTACTTGTTACCGTACCGGCCCCGTATCTCCTGGAACACGTTCTTTGGTACCACGTCACGGAGCGACGAGGTATCGTAGTAGAACTCGAGAACGTTCCCTTTGAACTCATCCGCGGTCATCAGCACCGTCTTTCTGTCCGCTTTAAAGTACTTGAACAGCTCGTCCACGGCCGGGTACTCCGAGCCGTACCCGGTCACCACACGTAGCTTCCACCCGGTGTCCCGCTCCAGTGTCCTGAGCGATTCCGACAGCTGTGCGGCTTCCTCCTTGTCGAACGTCTTTGCGTAGTCGAGCAGGACATCGCCGCTTCGACGCGGGACCTTGGAGTCGCGTCCCGGGCCGTTCGTATCGTCGGTCGTCTGAGCCACGACTTCGGTGGGTGGTGATGTCGTCGTCTCTGTCTCCGGTGCGAACGTCTCGGCGAGGGCGGGGGTGGGCGCGAGGGTGAGCACGAGCGCCGCGAGCGTCGCTGCCGCGCCGTTGTGATGATGAATGTTCCGCATGGATGATGTATGGACGCATTGGACCCTCGTGGGCGCGTGCGACCGTCGATGGGTGGCGCTCGCGGGCTTGGAGACGCGCGCGATGCTCTGACACGCGTGCGGTGCCGCCACCAGCGCGCGCTGGGTCGTCAACACCGTCGCCATCATGGTGTGCGAGGGCCACTGTGGAGAACGATGCCAACTGGCACAAATTGGCTTCGATACCGAGCCTCCCCTCAGAACTTCAAGAAAGGATCTTCACCTCGAGACGCGTCACCGCAAACACCGAGCGCGGGGAGGCGTCCGTCGCATCCAGCCGCCAGCGCGCGACCGAGAGGGACTCGAGGGCGTTCGGGACGCCTCGAGCTTCAGCGGAGGCCGTCGTCGCTAAAGCGGGAGTGTGCGCGCGACAACGCCCCCCTCCAAACACAGCTCTAACCGGCGCCCTTCAACCGGCGCGCTTTAGTTAGTGCTAGAACCGGGAGAGGGCGAGGCAGGTGGGCGCCATGAGCACACCCGCGCGCAAGCGTCTCATGCGAGACTTCAAGAGGTTACAAAAGGACCCGCCCGCGGGCATCAGCGGCACTCCCACGGAGGCCAACATCATGGTACGCGCCCACACCCGCCTGGACCGCAGTAGGGCTGACTCGTCAGATCTCTGAGCCGCGCCCCCCCACAAACGAGACGCGTTTCGACCCCATCCCGCGCCGCGCTTCCCCATTCATCTCCCGCCTGACGTGTCATCCCCCCCCCGTTCCACCCACGCGACACAGCTGTGGCAGGCGGTCATCTTCGGCCCCGAGGACACCCCGTGGGAGGGCGGCACGTTCAAGCTCAACCTGACATTTTCCGAAGATTACCCCAACAAGGCGCCCGTGGTCAAGTTCGAGAGCAAGATGTTCCACCCGAACATATACAACGACGGAGGGATCTGCCTGGACATCCTACAGAACCAGTGGTCGCCGATCTACGACGTGAGCGCCATACTGACGTCCATACAGAGCCTGCTGTGTGACCCCAATCCGAACTCCCCGGCCAACTCTGAGGCGGCGAGGCTATACAGCGAGTGCAAGCGGGAGTACAACAAGAAGGTGCAGGAGGTGGTGGAGCGGTCGTGGACCGAGGCGTGACGATTGGTGGGGTGATTTGTTGTTGGTGTCAGGGTGGTGACAGCACGTGGTGTGATTGGACGCGACGGTACGAGACTTTAGTGTGACACGGGGGAGGAGCGCGTGACGGGAGGGAGGGACGAAATAATTTTTAGTGCAAAGGTATTGATGCATCATCCGACTACATGAATATTCTACTAGCTGTCTACATAGGGGGCGGCGCGAACTGCGGGGGCAGCGCGCCCGGCGGCGGAGGCGGCGGCGGCAGGTTACTCGCCGGCACCGCGTATCCCCCCGTCCCGCCGTATCCCCCCGCCTGCGCGTACCCCCCAGTCCCTCCAACCGGTGCCCTGTTATCAAGCGGCCCGGGTCCGTTTTTGAAGTACACCTGCAGCGTGTACACCTTCTTGTCCGGCTCCCAGTGCGAAAAGTACTTGTTCTCGCCCCTCTTGTCAATCTCGGCGTTGGGTACCTTGAACGAGATGACCTCGTACGGTTCCGCCGCGAACATGACGTACTGGTACTTCTTATCCCACGCCTCAACCTTTTGCTCGTACGAGCTCATAAACCGGTGCCTCGGCTTGGCGCCTTCTTCAATCTCCGGATAGTCCACCTGGAACAGCAACGATCGTTGCTTGGTGTCGTGGTCGAACTGCTTGGTGACGCGGTACCCCGGCCGGCCGATCTTGACCGTCTTACGCGGCGCCGGCCTCGCCTTCTTGGATCCCTGGAGTAAAGCCCCCGGGTTCTCCGCGGCTTCCCGCGCGGCTCGCTTTGCTAGGTTCTGCTGATGCCGCTTACCTTGCGTGTGCGCCAGGTAGTTGCCCTCGTTGCCGTGGATCGTGAGGCAGAGCTTGCACTCGTAGCTGTTGAGGGTGTTTTGTTGGGTACGAGGGTCAGGTCGAGTACGTACTTGTGGTGACGGGGCTAACCCTAAACGAATGAATGGATTGGATGGGCAAAACTGACGATGTCGATGACGAGCGGTCGTACCTTCCGAGGTGGTTTCGCATGAAGTACGGGTCCTTCGCGAGGTCGATGGTCTCCAGCGCCAGCCTCCTGAGCCTCTCCCTGCGGTCGATGGCCTCGTGCTGCGTGGAACAAACGTGATCAGTGAAGGGTCAGTGAAGGGTCGATCGGGGGTGACTTGTTGGGCGGCACTGACGATTTATTTCAGCGATTGCGATGGGTGGGAATCGGTGTCGTGGGTGTGGGTCTCACCTGCGCGGACGCGACGCCGGCGCCGCCGATCTTGCTCCCGTGCTCGCGGGCATCCATGAACGACATGTTGGGCGACTGTTTTTACCGTCAACCCTCCGTCCAAACGCGCCACTCCTTTCACTCCGCGAAGGGAAAGTGTGAGAAGACGATTTGCCGAGGGGGCGAGTTTTTTCGCGAGAAGAAGTCGGGCGATTTTTCACGAGGCACTTTTCTCGCTTGACGGTGAATCAGGGTTTGCTCTGGTAAGAATCTCGACCAATCAGAACGCGGCATCTCCATTTATCCGAGTAATAAACCCCCAACCCTTTGGCACCCAATGGTCACCCAATCAGCCTCTGGATCATCCAGTTAGGATCCGCGCCCCCTCAAACGGCCGCCGGTCGCAGACTCTTTAGCTCCACACGCACGATGAGCACCACCGTCTCGGCAATCGCCGCGTCGGCGCGTGTCGCGCCCGGCGCCGACCGATCGCCCCGCGCGACCACCGCCCGGGCGGCGATGACCAATTCGCCAAAGGCTCGATCGACCCCGGCGGGTCTTCCGGTCTCGCTGCATCGCTCGATGGGAAGCCTCCGCCTCGGATCCGGCAGCTCCACCCGCGGCGTCTCCGTCGTGACACATGCCAAGAAGGGTAAGAAGAAGAGCGCCCCCGAGCCAGCGCCCACGCCCACGGACGAGGACGACGACTTCCTCGACGACGAGGACTACGGCGATCAAGACGACGATTTCCTCGCCGCCGGCGCCGACGAAACCGACGCCGATCTCGACGCCGAGGGCGAGGCCACCGACACGCAAGGCGACGCGTCCGAGCTCATGCCCGCATCGGAGTCAGACGCCGAGGAGGGCGTCCTCTCCACCGCCGTCGGCTACGTCCAGAACGCGGTGGCGAACCCGGCTGTGAGGAACCTCGGGATCCTAGGCGGCGTCGTCCTCGCGGGGTCGTTCGCGCTGAGCGTGTACAACGTGTACATGCGCTACAACAGCTCGAGGTCCAAGCGCAAGCGCCAGGTGAACAAGAACGTCGTCGTGGTCGAACGGCTCCGCGATTTCTTCCCGGAGAACCGCGACTCGCTCACGAAGGGGCACATCCGCGGCCTCCAGGGCAAAACCGGTTTCAAGCCCGAGGAGATCTTCCGCAAGTACATGAGGTACAAGCTCAACGAGGAGGCGTTCAACGTCGACTTCGTGGCGGACGTGCTGGCGCTGAAGCGCGCGTGCGACCTCGACGGCGACGCGATGAAGAGCGTGCTGATGGAGACTGGCGAGCGCATGGTGAAGAAGTACGGTATCCTCATGCGCGACGTCTCCGACATGGGCGCCGCGGGCGTGCAGCGGAAAGTTGACGGGTGTTCCATGTTCGCCAAGGTGATGTACCTCGCGGACCTCGACGAGTTTATTCCGGCCTCGGAAGGTAAGGCTTGCCAGCAGCGGCTGAAGGAGGTTTTCGGTGCGACGGATGAGGATTTCGAGAAGCTTCGCATCTCGGCTCTCGGCGCGGAGAAGGCGGACATCGACGTGCTCGAGGCGATGATCACGGAGAAGTCGGCCGGGGATAAAAGTGACGAGGGGGGTGATACGCAGGGCGGCGAGGGCGGCGAGCCCCCCGTCGCGGCGTGAATTCAGAGAGCGTGCGTCGAGTGAACACACGGAAGAGAGTCGTGAGGTGAAAGTCAAAATTTAATCAATGGAATTCCATCGAAAGGAACCTAAACCGAACCCGTCCCTCTATATAGTCATACACCCCTCAGAACTATCAGAACCAAAAGTTGAGCGAGAACGAAGGGGTCAAGGACCGCACGTGGTGCCACCATCCCTTCGGTATGAACAGCGAATCGTCCGGCGACAACACGCAGACGAAACACTTCCCCGCCGCTTCGGCGAATTTTGGAAACTTTTCCAAATCCGGCGCCTCCGCGTCGATCGGCGAGAACTTATTGCTCGCCCCGTTGCCGCCACGTGTCTCGTCGACGTGGAAGCACGCGTCGCCAACCTCCGGCGGCCACAGCCTGACGAGCTTGTGCCCGCCCACCTGGCACAGCACGTTATCCGCCTCATCCGTGTGCAGGTGCGTCACCGTCCCGAAAGTTCCTGTACACAAAACACTTACCCGTCAGTCTAATCGCCCATACGAAATGTAAAATAAACTCACCGAGCCACGCGTTAGCCGCGGCGAGTCGGCCCATGCACTGCGGCGGAACCGTGAAGTGCGTCTGCAACTCTGGGCACTGGTGCAACAGCGAATGCTGCGACACGTACCCGACGTGTTCGCCTTTCGCACCGGACATCCGGGCGGGTGTATCGAGGCTTTCGTCCGCGGTCGACAGAAACTCGTCGATGAACTCGCTCAGTAACATCCACCGCGTGCGATGAGCGTTTACTCCGTCCGCGTGTCGTTTACCAACCTCCACCGGCACGCACGTGTCCCCGTGCGTGTCCTTGAGCCATTGCAGGTCGCAGAACTGCCTCAGCGCGGTCCACCCGTGTTTCGTGCCGATGCCCTCGATGACCACCGGGTTCGACCTCGAGATGCATTCGTTGTAAAACACCGCGGGACCGCAATCCTCCGCCTGCACCCTTCGAACCTCCGTCGCCGGGTTAACCTTCGCGTTGCACATCTCGTACACGTTCCGGCCCATGTACCTGGCCGGTTTGGGCATCAGCGCCCACGGCTTGATTCCCGGGTGGAGCTTGGACTTTGTAGAGCGGCGGAACCGCGCGGCGGCGGTGGACGCGGCGCGATGGATGGTTCCCACCCACGCACAGCTGT
>Ga0302116_1002749_pt1 | contig 10177 bp, 12 predicted proteins | sample AG5_SCM_MG_FD_203124 | JGI IMG/M metagenome (GOLD analysis project Ga0302116, IMG submission 203124) | Marine microbial communities from Western Arctic Ocean, Canada - AG5_SCM | ecosystem: Environmental > Aquatic > Marine > Oceanic | place: Canada: Western Arctic Ocean | collected 2017-10-01 | reverse complement strand
TGATCACATTCGAGTTGGAGGGTTTGAGGAGGTGCTACGGCCTAGTGGGGGGAGAAGGAGGGGAAGATGGAGGAGGAGGCGAGAACTGGGTCGTAAACTGCTTCACCAGCATCGGAATAGAGTACAGCTTGATTTTGGAGAGCTACAACAGAGTGCTGACCGACGCGGAGCAGAGGGGAGCCGACAACAGCGAGAGATTTCTGTACTTGAAGTGCATGGTGTTCTTGATCAAAGAATGGGTGAGCACGTGCTTCCAACACAACAACAACTCGTACAACGGCGTGATGGAAGGACAGGGCTTGCTGCCCTACGGGGGAGGGAACAACAACAACCTGGAAGTTCAGAGGAACGTCAACAGCAACAGCTTGGTCAAGGCAAGGGCGAACTTGGAAAACAGGATGGACCACTATTACAGCACCTTGGAGACACTGATCGGGGTAGACGAGGGAGAGGTTGAGGAGTGCCTGAGGGTTGTTAAGGAGGTGGCGAATGTGTTGCAAAAACTTTAATTTGGTTTTTGGAATCTGAATTTGTAGTGTTTTTGATTTAATTCTTGGAACTTGACTTTCGTTTGGGGCCTTTCGCATTCGCATTCGCATTCGCATTTGCATTTGCATTCGCATTCTCAGTCTCAGTGGCACTGGTGACAGGAAATAAGGTGGAATTTCTAGCAACTTTCTCTTTTGGAACGTCACAGCCCAAATTCGTGGAGTACAAAGCTGAGCTAGGCTGAGCAATGGGACCGCCCTTGTACACGAGATCGAACCCGCCAACGCGAGTTTCGTCCCCCTTCAAATTGTTCTCCAAATCGACAATGTCGAAAGCAGAGGTAAGCAACTCGACCTTCAAATCCATGTCTTCCTTGGTGTTCGCAGTCATTGATGGACTGCGCCGAGCGAAGGGTTGCCTTAGTAGTGGATGTGGGTTGTTGATGTAGCCATTTCCGCTCGTTGGCTCGCTCACCTTGCGTTCACCTCGATTATGAAAACTTTGAAGCTGTCGTCAAAGATCAAATCGAACCCGTACAGCTCGAAGCAATGCTTATCGTTCATCATTACGTTTTGAACCGAGAGGAGGGCCTGCACGATAACCTGCTCCATGTCATAAAATAGCTTATCGACGATTGCAGTGCCGTACCGGGACATTAGGTAAAGTTTCAGTTCTCGAAGAAGCCACTTGCCCCCGGTTTCGCTGTCGTAAGTGTCCGACTTCTTCTGAATTGCAACGTTGGTGAGGTGAATCGTTTGGTCAGCCATGGTTGCCGCAGAAGAAGAGTACCGCGTGGAGGAAAATCTGCAGAACCCGGACCGGTGCAACCAGCAAGTCATCGGCATGTAAGAAGTGACTAGCGCATACATGCGAATGTCAAATTTCCTACCAGCCACCAAGTAAGGATTCGCAATGTACTTTTGCACGACGTATGTCTCGGCGTCGTTATTTTCCGGACGGTACCGATTGTCGGACTTCCACTTGTTGATCTGAGCCAGGCGCTGAAAAAGAAAAATGCCTTTTCCTTGTGATCGGCCTGGGCATGGCGGGCGAGCGAAGCGAGGCCGAGCGAGTAAAGCGAATGTATTTGAGGTGGAGTGGAATAAAGTTAGTTTAGTGGCTCGATTCTCGTCCCAACTATCGCGCTCGTCTACGTGAACGTGAGACTCACCTACAGGCTTCATTATCCACATTGATGATGAATCGTTTCGCTTGAACTCCTCCACAAAAAGAGAGTAGTCTCCAGGAAGTACATATGTAAGTGGCCAAAAAGAGAAATTCTCAGCTTCCTTCGTTCGATTTTCTTTTTGGAGCTGCTTCTTGTACCGTTTGAGATTCTTCACGAGATTGTCCTTGCGACAAAGCTCACGTTGGTTGCGAAAATGATTCACCCTTTGCCAGGAGGAAAGATGCACAGAATCAAATACTTCGCTCATCCAATCACGCTCAACCCAGTGCAGGTCCCAGTCATCACCGTCCGTTTCTTTCCACCCTCGTCGCTTGAGGGCCTGGTAAATTGCATTGCGAAATGTTGTACGAAATGTGAGTTGCTTGTTTGACGAGCGCTTGCTCTTGTCATCCATAATTTAATTTAATTTATTTGGGAGATTGAAGAAGGGGGTGGTCGAGGGAACATATGATAGTTGATATCTATAGTTTCCAGCACGTATTTCACTTTTATATTTTCTGCGGAGGTCGCGAGGTGTTCCAGGATGTAAAAAAAATAAAATTAATCCGTCTGGAAAAACCCTTCATAAAGAACCTCTTTACCAAACCCCAGCCCAGCCCAGCCCCTATTGGGCGTTGATCTTCTGAATCGCCTCCAACATGTGTTTAGCTTCCTCCGAGTAGTCAACCTTCTTCATCCTATTGATGGTGCATTTCAACCTTGGTTCATCGTTAACCTGCTCGTTTTTGACGCTGCTAGTGAAGATCCACTCGGTGAAGTTGACCGCGTCGAAGATGGCCTCGAACTCCTCCAGGTCTCCCTGCTCGACCATCTTGTAGAGCTCGTTGGCGCTCTTTCCTTCTCCCAGCAGCTGGTTCGCGCACTCGTCGAACATGCTGAACCACTGGGTGCTCGTGGTGTCCATCACCGTCATGCTCAAGATGTACCTCCTGATGCACTCAGTGCTCTGCTGCCCGCATCTGTCGCACTGCCACGTTCCGTCGCTCATCTGGGAAACCTTCACTCTCTGTTTGCACGGCTCGTTGGCGTTAATGCAGGCTGTGTACCACGGCCCTCCCTCCTTGTCGGTCTTGATGAAGCTGACGGCTCCCTTGAAGTTGATCCAGTCGGCCTTTTCGTTGTAGCCAAGCTGATCGGACTTGATGCTCGAGACCGTAGACCGCTGCACCGAGCGAAGCGAGGTGCATTTTTAATGGAGCAGGAGGGAGGCGAGCGAGCCAAATTATTGAAAAGAATGTTAGTTTCGTAGTGGCTGTATATATTTCTCGTCTTTCCTCAAAGCTCGCTTCGCTTCGCTCGCTCACCTTGTCGAACGTGTCGCGATCGCCCCCACCTCTTCCTTCCGAGCTCATGGCCTTGAACGAGGTTTTGGAGCCTGTGTATTTGAACCACGCCCTGCGCCGAGCAAAGTGAGGTGAATTTTTAATGGAGCAGGTGGGAGGCGAGCGAGCCAAAGAATTGAAAATAATGTTAGTTTCGTAGTGGCTCGTATATATTTCTCGTCTTCATCAAAGCTCACTCGCTTCGCTCGCTCACCTGAGCTCGATGGCCTCCTTGATTTCGGGCTCCACAATGACCGAGGACGAGAAGGAGGCCGAGATGGTGCGGCCTGCATAAAATTATTGTGGTTGGGTTAGAGATTGGATTGAAAATCGAATCGAATCGGGCTCACTCACTCACTCACTCACTCACTCACCTCCGTACTCGCTCACGCTAACCTTCTTAAAGGCACAAACGGGGTTGTTCTTGAACTTTTCCTGCGCCGCCGAGGCATCGTTGCCCCACAATGTGCACCTGACGTCGCAGCCAGAGTCGTCGCACACAGTGAGCTCGCACTTGGTCAGCGCCTTGTTGGTTTTCTTGGAAACCAATTCTGCAACTTCACCGACGATGGTCACAACACCCAGGATGTCAACCACTGCCTTGTCGTCGCACAGCTCCAGGCTGTCGATCTTCTTGAAGTCGAAGATGTTCACCTGGATGCTAGCATCGTCGTCGGTGGCTTCCCTGATCTCCGAGTTCTGGTCGAAGGTGATCTCGTGGCCGCACTGCATTAATGGGTTAGTTGTTGCTCATTCCTCCCTCACTCCCCTCCTCACTCACTCACCTTGCAAGTGTTCCACTGCTGGTTCGCAACCTTTAGCTTTCCTCCAGAGAAGTAGTAGACGGAATTTTCCTTCAGCATGGGCTCGAACCTGTCAACAGCCTCCTTGAAGAAGGTGGCGCGCACGTCCATACCACTCTTGTCCAGCAAATCGATGCTCATGAGCTTTCCACTTCCCCGGTCGTTGTTCCACGTCTTGATGTCGCCCTTCTTGATCACACGAGCCTGCGCAGTAGTTGTTAATGATAGTTGGTTGCGTGTGTTAGGTGGAGTGGAGTGGAGGGGAGACAAGGCAGCCGTCAATCTCACCTTGATTGTCCACCTGCTGTTGTAGGGGTTCAAGGCGGTGATTGGGATGATCCCGGCCTCTCCGGACGAGTCGCCGCCGCCACCACGCTGCACGGGGGCCGAGGAGCCGCCGGCATTCGCGTACGGGTTAACGTAACCGTTGGAAGGCTTGGATTGTTGCTGCTGCTGGGAGTTACTGCTCTGGTTGCCAGAACCAGAAGCGTTGTAGAGAGGTTGATTGGAGGAGGAGGAGCTGGTGCCCTCGGTGAACTCAGTAGGGTTGCCAATCTTAGCATCGAGGTGCTCCAAACAATCAATCGCGAGGAGAATCGCAATCTTCTTGTTCTGGACCACGTTGGACAAGACATCCCGAAGGATGATAATCGTGTTCTCCTTCAGAGCACCCGACGTGATCTTGTCGTTCAGCTGAGTGGCAAGCATCCCCTGCATGTGGTGAGTTCCATCGGAAATAATTGCCCTGTAACGGACACTTTGGTTTCCATTAACCTCCTGTAAAAGTTTGGTGGTGGCATGTTAGGTTGGGGTGAGTGGGTAAATCGGAAATATGTAGTGGAGGGAGATAGCTTGAATATGATAGGATGAAGCTGGGCATGATTGATGCGACGTACCTTCAGGTTTATCACCTGCAAAGTGCAAGGGAGATGAGAGGTTCCCCCCTCCACGTTGTAGATCCTCTCGATTGCTCCATTGGTGAGCGAAGCTGACATTAATACCTTGAGAACGAAAATTTATCACAACGAAGTCGACGTTGATAATTGGGGTGAGTGTGAGTGGTGGTGGGTGGGAAATTGGACGACGAGAGCGTCCTACAGAGTGCAATGCTCACCAATTTCTCTTCACTTAATGAACCAACTTGGAAAATTAGGAGGTAATTTTAAAATTTTACTTACTAGTGGGGGTCTTCGTGGTTCAATGCAACCATACATAATTTAACTATTGTTTTGACCATAAACAAGACGACGGAATGAATAGGCAACAAGAGAAGCAGGTATCACAGGACGACGTTACTCCTTCAGCTCTCTCTTCCCTATCACATTCAACTCAATACGACACTCCACACAATGCTGCCTCGATTAGGCTGGAGCTAAAAAACAAAGTGATGGAGCGGGCCAGAGCAGCTACAGCCAGCCACAACTCGTCCAGCGAGAAGAAGCGTGGTAGAACTCCCCCCCCCCCCCCACCACCACACCCCTTTCCTCCCTCCCAATCTCTTCTAATGACAACTTTGCGATCGTGGGAATTAATGATATGCTTGAGGGCGAGTTGTCACGAATGAAGAAGCGAATAAAACGGGGTAATAGTAGCAGCAGCAATAGCAACAGCAATAGCAGCAGCAATAACAACAGCAACAGCAACAGCAATAGCAATAGCAATAGCAACATCAACACTAACAGCAACATTAACATTAACAGCAGCAACAGCATCTCGCCAGCTTTTGTTGGAATCATGGCCGAGAAGAGGAAATCATCTGACGATTTCGAAATGACTACAGCGGTTAATGATAGTAATTGCGATGCTGACAACAACATCAACAACGACGACAATGACGACAACGAAGACAACGACCTAGATGGCTATTTCGAATTCTCGTACGAAGACCTAGTCGAAGAAATCGAAAATGAGCTTCGGCTCGAAAACGAACATTTCGCCAACGAGCAGAACGAGGAAGTTTGGCTCTCACAAATGAGCCAAAACAGCACCGGCACCGACGGTTTTTACAACTTTGGCGACCTGGAAGGGGAAGGAGAAGGGGAAGGCTACAGCGACGGCAACGATCCTAGCGCCGGCATTTTGTGCCCTGTTTGCAAAGTTGCAAACATTGTCCAGAACCCAACCACCCAAAGCATCATGTGCACCAACAACAACTGCATCAAGCTTGACTTCGTGGTCGACGGCTTGGGAATAGAAGATTTGAGAGGAAACTTGGCAGCAACCTTTGGAGATCATGGCATGACTAGATGTCCAGGAGCATTGGTTTTCGATGTTAAGGAAGATTTTGGGATCAGAGCATTAGTTGCGACGTGCTCGACATGTGGCGTGATTGAATACGTTCTATAGGCGAGTCTGTTTGTGGTGCTGCTAGGCGGGTGTTTTGTACTGCAGATTTGTTTCGACGTGAAGAAAAAGGGCGACAGCTGGTTCTTGAGCGGGGATCTGCTGAAGAGAGCGATTGGTTTGGGTTTTACTACTGGTGCGATCGGATCGGTGACACGTTCAGATGGAGGGGGGAGAACGTTTCGAGCTAGTCGAGGTCGAGGGGGTGATCAACTCGTTTTTGAGGGTTGAAGACGAGTGCGTAGTTTATGGCGTTGAAATCCCGAAGAACGAGGGGAAAGCGGGAATGGCAAAGATTGTCTTCAACCGAGGCCGAGGAGGGAAGGGGTTTGACGTCGAGCAGGAATTAGAAGAGCTGTTTGGCTTCGTCGAACGGAACCTGCCGAAGTACATGTGGCCAGTGTTCTTGAGAGTTGCAGTTGGGGTTGGGGGAGCGGGAGCGGAGGGAAGGGAGGACAAGGAGGAAAATAATACAATGACAGACAGGTATCTTCAAAACGAAGAAGGGGGATTTGAGGAAGCAGGGATTCGACGTAGAACAAATTTCTGAACACGGGGAAGGGAGAGAGTGTTTTCAGGGACGACGAGAGGAAGTCATATAAGGAGCTAACCTCAGACCTGGCTGGCAAAATTCGTAGAGCCGAAATACGATTATAATCCACATAACGAGCAAATAATAACACAGAATTTCATTTGCTTATCTCCCCCAATCAATATTCAATAGTCACCCCACTCATTCTCTTCGAATGTTCCCTCCAGGGGAGCTGCTGCGATTTCCGCATCACACGCAGCCTCCCACCCCTCCAGAGTCTCTTGGACGATCTTCATGTTGCCCATCCCAACCCCCCGCCTTCCCAATTTTTCAACTCTTCCCTTCACCCTCCCACTGATCGCCGTCACCGCAATGCTCTCGAGCGACACGTAGTCGGTGGCAATGCCGAGGCTCATGTTGTCTCCCAAATTTCCCTCAACAAACTTTTTTCGAACGTTTGCCGCCGTATCGAGCTCGCCTAACTCAATGCGCGGGAAGGCTCGGCAACCGGGTCCGGACCCCAATTTCTCCATCTGATATCGCTGGGCCTGGCTCAAGCTCCAATCTTCGGATCCACCTTCTCCGTTGACGAATTCCATACCTTCATGGAAGCTGGCCCAATCGTGGTAGCAGTTGAAGATCGCGTCTTTCTTCTTTTCAACGTCAGCATGATGGATTATTTCCAATTCTTGCTGAAGTGTTGTGGTGTCCTCGTGAATGCTCCCGAGTGCAAGAAGCAACTGCCCAAGCTGCCCGTTCGCTAATGTCATTCCAAACATCAGCTTCTCAAACGCCAAACAATTCTCCTTGTTGATGTTCAAGCCGTATACGAGATTGGGTGCCTTCGCCGAGCGAAGCGAGATTGTGCGCATTTTTGAGGAATTTTTAGTGGATTAGCCATTACGTTTGTAGCCATTTCGCGCACTTCATCGTTCGAGTCTTCCAAAAGGCCAGCTCGCTTCGCTCACTCACATCATCGTAATCATTATTACTCTTGCAAGCCCTCGCCCTTGCCACAAGTGGATGAACGATTCCGTCGGAGGTGATATAAGACATTGAGCTGCTGGTGAGCGTTGTTTCATCGCTAGACCCACAGCAGCCGCAACCCCCCCCACTTCCTGAGGACTCGCCGGTCTCTGCTGAAGAGATCAGGAACAAGAGACGCGACGAGGAATCCGAAACGAAGAATGCCACTGGCAATGACAGCAACGTCACCTTTTCTTCAGCAAAGTAAGATTGTTCATTGTAGTTTGAATAGTTTCTCCGCTGCGCTGACACGCCACCTGCGAATCCGATGGCGAATTGGAGCCTCTTTTGGAGAGGGAGGGGGATCGACGGTACGAAGGATTCGAGGTTACCGATTCGCAGGCGGGTCGATTCTGCTTCGAATTTCAGCTTTTCGGCAGCAGCTAGATCATTCCACGGGCTCAACAACGCGGGAGACGCTTCCACTTTCTTCCACTCGTCGCGCTTCCAATTAACCTGCTCGCGCCATCCAAGCGCCAGGTATGTTCGGGATTTCATTTTCTTCACGATTCTCTCCGACGAAAGCCAAATGGCGTTTGCACCACGTGCATAAGAGGGGCGGGGGATGAAGAATTGAACAGAATCGGTGTCGTTGTCTTCGTCATCTGGCTGCATTACTCGAACTGGCTCCGAGTCAAAGCCGTCTGTGATGGCACGCCAGTCGCCAACAAGCTCCTCCTTCTCAACCTGTAGATCAATCTGAGCTTGGGTCCTCTTCAACCCTCTCAAGAAGTTGGTTTGGGCTTCGTTGGTGAGGTCGGATTCGATTGTTGTTTGGGAGGGAGTTTTGTTAGTTGCAAAGTCCATTTTGAGCTGGGGGATAGCTTTTGGCACAGGCTTCCTCTGATGGAGAAGGTGGTAGATGTCTGAACCATCAGAGAGCCCGAGAAGAGGTGCTTTCATACATGAATCTCGGCCAGAGGCAATGAACAACCGGGAGAAGTCGTCCCCAGTGAGGTGAGAGACGATGATCAGGGCATACTGAAGATTGTCAATCAGAATGAGGAAACAATTGTCAAACACCTCTTTGCTTCGACGAGCTTGATCCTTGGCCAAACACTCTTCGTCGCTGGTTTTGATTTGCCTACGAGTGGCAACCATGTGGGCTTTCTTTGAAGAAAATTAGGAATTCCAGAATTAGTCAAAAAACATAAAAAGGTTAGCCCGACAGCACGAGATCGATTCTACACTTCTACACTTACAACATGCTTCACGAAAGCGAGCTGTTTGAGGGCGATTTCGAAGCTGAGCAGGAAAGCCTGCTAACCAACAACAACAAACAAGAAAAACCTGGCCAAAAAAATTGACAAATATGATAGGAGTGAAGCCTGTGCTGAGATCATCGGCTTGCTCTCCCTCACTCCCGAGGAAGCTCGTTCGTTGGGTTTTGATGGGATGGCCCGCTTGTACGCACCAGTGACTTATTGGATGAGTGAGATGATTGGGTGGATCCAATCACGATCGTATGCAGACTGTCACAAGTTCTTCAATGAGCACGATGACGAGTTGGTGCGTGAAGTGTTCAAATACAGGAATTCTGATCTTCTTCGAGCCATTGCTTCCTACAGCCAGATATACAACGACTCGCTCGTGTTTCTTGCTCTTCGAATGATCCATCGACACCCACTTTCCCTTATCTCCCAAAGCGCTGCTGGCTTTACGGCCTTCCAGATGGTTGAACACCCCCAATTCAATGCGTGCCGGGAGATCATTAATGTCTTCCGCCTCACCCCCACCCACGTCTCCTCCACCCCCTTCCCCACCCTCCTCCGACAACACCTCCCCAGCAAGCACCACGAGATCTACGCCTCCTACAACACCGTCTGCCAGTTCATCAGGCACATGAAGTACGACAAGGCTGAGCTGGTCGAGGTGGAGGCCTCCCAATTACAGAAGGGGATGTTGTTGCTGAACCGGTGCATCCAGGAAAATGGCGCTGGCGACAGGCCAGCAAGTGTTGTGGTGGAGTTTTTGTTGCCTGCAAACGCGGCATAAAAGAAAATGTAGATTTGTTTGTTTTGCAAAGTTTACTGTTTGCAAAGTTTACTGAACTGTTCTCGCTTGAAAGCTTGATTCGGACTCCGCTCGTTCCGGAGCTTACCACCCTCGTGCTGCTGCCCCCCTTGGTGTTGTCTGCCTGGACTTTTTCTTGTTTGGTTTTGCTGTCGAGCTTCGAACTTGCTCATTGCAGGGGCTGACCAGAATAATACAAGAGCTGGTTGTTCATGCTGGACGTAATATTAGCCAAGAGTGGAGTGGTAAAAGAAGGGGAATTCTTATCTTTTTCTTTCTTCAGCACTTCAGCCGTTTCCGAAGATTTTGATTTTTTTATAAACAAAACAACTACCCTTGCAACAAACTATGAGCCACCTTAATGGCATGCGCAGTGCGCCCCGAGACAGCAACAAGCACCCAAAGACAAACAGTGGGAAAAACAAACGATCGGTTGACAATAGGGGGATTATCTCCTATG
>Ga0302116_1002748_pt1 | contig 10177 bp, 11 predicted proteins | sample AG5_SCM_MG_FD_203124 | JGI IMG/M metagenome (GOLD analysis project Ga0302116, IMG submission 203124) | Marine microbial communities from Western Arctic Ocean, Canada - AG5_SCM | ecosystem: Environmental > Aquatic > Marine > Oceanic | place: Canada: Western Arctic Ocean | collected 2017-10-01 | reverse complement strand
GTCCCCCCGCATCCTCTTTCGTCGCATCCTTCGGCAAGGAGCGTCCTCCGAGAGGCATGGCTCGTTTCCCATTCTATGTAAACAGGGCAATGGCCAGGAGATAGGGAGAGTCGGCCATCAACAGCAGCTGCAGAGGCAGCCATCTTGATCGATTCGACCTCCATGCCTTGATTTGGCGTCTGCTGCAAACGTCTACAACTCCAATCCAAAGAGCCAAGACGACACCTACAACCGCCTCATCGGCCTGCTGGTCCGTCGGACGACATCCCGCCTCCCGCCTCTTCCATGACGGAAAAGGCAAAGACTCATCCCAGCTGAACGCTGAAACTCTCGGATTAAGTCAATAATTCCGTTAATCCCTACAAGCCAATAAAGGCGAACGACGTAAAGCTTTAACAATATCAAATAAACTTTTATTTTGCTTTATACGCCTTGAGCTGTTTGCGCCCAAAACTATTGAGACAAGCCAGTCTTCTCACTTGAAAAAGCCTGAAATACCCACAAATGAGTCAGAAAGGCTGAAAGCTCTGAATGAATACAGAATCCTTGGCACAAAGCCTGAGGAAAATTATGATGATATTACAAAAATAGCTTCTTTAACTTGTGGCGCTCCTATTGCTCTTTTGAGCCTTGTTGACTCCAATCGCCAATGGTTTAAAGCAAAGGTTGGCATTGAGGCTGAAGAGACTGTTCGCGATTGGGCATTTTGTGCCCATGCAATTAACTCCTCTGAACCTTTAATCGTTGAAGACGCTTTAAAAGACGAACGTTTTTTTGACAACCCCTTAGTGCGAGGAGAGCCCAAAATTAGGCTGTATGCAGGCTTTCCGCTACAAAATGACAAGAACCTCAGAATCGGCACGCTTTGCGTGATTGATAGAGAGCCCCATGGCCTAACTGATGCACAGTTCAGCATCATGGAATCTCTATCAAGGCAAGCCGTTGCTTTTCTGGAACTGAGGAAGAGATCAATCAATTTGATTGAATCTTTCTGTTCACATACTGATGCCGACAGCTTTATCTCAACATGTTCTTATTGCAGAAAAGCAAAAGACACCGAAGGGAATTGGTCGCATCTAGATCAATATTTGTCTACGCGTACAAATTTGAATTTCAGCCATGGGATTTGTGATTCATGCATAGAAGTGCATTTCCCCGATGTTCTCGAGGTCTGGGAAGCAGAGAAGCAGGAGAAGGTTTTGCATACGTAAAGGCGGCTCTTTCCCTTTGGCTTGGCCTAAGCCAAGAACAAGGCACGCTCGGCATGCAGCCACAGCACAAGCGCTAGAACACTTGTACTATCAAATGGTCGTCAGTGTGGGCTTCCGTGAGATTGGATCGGATATCGCTTCAACCGCCTCAGCCTCTGCGGCTCCAGCGTCAAGGGCTCAGCCTTCCTCTAGCGAGCGACCAGATTGCCGCAGGGTTTCCCTCCCCTGCTGACGACTACATCGAAGTAGGGATCGATCTCAATGAACAACTGATTCGCCATCCAAGCAGCACCTTTTTTTTGCGCGTGAACGGCGACTCCATGACTGGTGCGGGCATTCACCATGGCGATCTATTGGTGGTCGATCGCAGCCTCGACCCTCGACCCGGCCGAGTGGTGGTAGCTGTGCTGGATGGCGCCTTCACTCTCAAACGCCTCGCTCGCTATCGCGGCCATCTACGCCTGGAAGCGGCCAACCCTGACTACCCCCATTTAGACCTCCATCGTTGCGGAGATGTACAGATCTGGGGCGTCGCCATTCACGTCATCCATCCGCTTTAGCGCTCAGGTCGTCGCGATGAACCAGGTCACGGCTCTCATTGATGCCAACAATTTTTATGCCTCTTGCGAGCAGAGCCTGGATCCGGCCCTGATCGGCAGGCCAGTGGTGGTGCTCTCAAATAATGATGGCTGCATCGTCGCCCGTAGCGCTGAAGCGCGAGCTCTTGGCATCGCCATGGGCACCCCCTACTTCAAGGCGAAGCGGGATCTGGAACAAAACCAGGTTGTGATTCGCAGCTCGAATTACGCGCTCTACGCCGACATGAGTCAACGGCTGATGAGTTTGTTGGAAAGCCAGGTTGAGGATCTGGAGATCTACTCCATAGATGAGGCTTTTGCCCGGCTCAGCCGCCCGTCGGACGGAAATCTGCGTCCATGGGCACAGCAGTTGCGAACCTTGGCTCGACGCAACCTCGGATTACCCATTGCCATTGGTCTCGGAGCCAGCAAAGGACAGGCGAAGCTCGCCAACCGCCTAGCGAAAGTGGTGCCGGCCCACGCCGGACTCTTTGATCTTGGATTGTGTCGCGATCCCGATCACTGGCTGGAAACAATTTCGATTGAAGACGTCTGGGGCATCGGCCGCAAACTCGCTGTCTGGTGCCGAATGCGGGGAGTGATGAACGCACGGGAGCTGCGTGATATGCCCAGCGGATGCCTACGCGCGAAGGCCGGTGTGGTGGGAGTTCGACTCCAAAGAGAACTGCAAGGCCATGCCTGCCTACCGCTTGATCTCCAACCCTCTGCGAAGCAGGAAACCTGCGTAAGCCGCAGTTTCAGTCATCCAATCACCAGCCTGGAAGAGCTCCGCGAAGCGATAGCAACCTATGTGGTGCGAGCAGCTGAAAAGCTGAGAAAACAGCATCAACGCACAGCTGCTCTCACCATTTATACGCGCACCAGCCCATTCATTCCAGGCTTTTACAGCCGAGCTGCCAGCACCAGCCTTGATCTACCCAGCAACGACACACGTGTGTTGTTGGAAGCTGCGTTACCCCTAGTGGAACGAATTTTCCAACCGCATCGACCGCTGGCGAAGGCAGGTGTTCTGATGCAACACCTGCAGGGAGTCGATCAACTGCAACAGCATCTATGGGTGCCGTGCACAGAGGAAGAGCAACGGAAACGGGAGAGCTTGATGGCAACGGTCGATCGCCTTAATCACCGATATGGGCGCGGCACGGTGCAATGGGCTGCCTGCGGTCTGGATCCGAGCTGGGCCATGCGACGCGAACGGCTGGGTCGAGCCGCCACAACTCGCCTGAGCGACGTGCCGGTCGTGCGGGCCTAAACCAACAATGCGTACAGGCGAGGCCAAGATTTAAGTAACAAAACACACAAAATTATGGCCACGAAAAATTGACAACATCACTTTTCACACCTTAAATAAAGAGATACACATAAGATAAAAATGCCAGGATCAATCCTCAAGGCAATCTTTCCAATCATTGCATATTTATGCATTGGCTACATCGCAAAACGAACCAAAAAGTTCGATCCCAGCAACAGCGGAATCCTAATCGGCTACGTCTTAAACATTTCAATTCCCTGCATGATTGTCCTTGACATGACAAGGCAAGACATGTTTAAAGATCTTTCAAAATATATTGAATTCTTTGGCGGATATCTGTTGGTATCCTTTATTTTATTCATCATAGCCTACTCCTATGCAAGGATCGTCAAACGCCAGAATCTATTAATTGGATCTTACTTTTCAGCTGCAGCTTCCTACTCAAACACATGCATGATTGCATTGCCAATTCTTGCCATCATGCTTCCAGTAGGAGGTGCAACATACGGTGTTATTGGGGTCATTGTTTTAATTATTGGACTGCAAACAACATCGATCATCTACGAATACACATCAGAAGAAAACTCAAAACTAAATTTTAAAAAAATACTCATTTCTATTGGCAAAGCAATGAGAGCCAACTATTTCATTGCCATGATTTTAGGCTTAATACTGTCCTTCCTGGGCTTCCAATTCCCAAGCGTCTTGGGAACGAGCTTGAATGCCGTTGGCATCACAACAGCACCAGTCGCACTCTTTGCTATTGGAGCTCAGTTGAACTTCACGCTTTTCAAAAACCACATTCGCATCGTGAGTGAATGTACCTTTTTCAAATTGTTCCTAATGCCAGTGCTTGCTTGGATGATTTGTGACCTCGTCAAACTGCCCCCAGCACCTTCAGTTGCCGTCATTCTATGCAGCGCAGTCCCTACAGCAAAATGTCAATATGCAGTAGCGCGATCCCATGACGTCTATGTTGAAGAAACCGAATCAATTGTGGCAGGAACAACGATTCTTTCCATGGTGACTCTGGCGGTGGTTATTGCCATGCTCGCAAAAGAATACCCAACGCTTGTCACTTGATCGTTCACCAAGTCATGAACACAAATTCACAACGCATCTTGCAATAACTGCACTTCTAATTCAAGTCGACTAAGCAATAAAATCATGCGATATCCATGGCTGTTCAGACCTGTCTGTTCTCGGACAAGATCTGTGTGAGCGAGAGCCAGGCCACAGGTTTCAACGAAAAGAACGGGAAGACTACCGGCATGACCACTCATGCCTTGAAGATCAAGAGCTTGACGCACTGCTTGTTGAGCCTTCTCAGATCCCAATCGTTCCACAAAAGCGGGCCAGAGATGGTTCACCGGCGTATAGGTCGAAAAGTCAATCGTGGAATCAGTCATCAAACGGGCAACTGCTCAATCGCGACTGCAATCATCTGAGGCGTCACCGTAATCACTTCAAGGGCATCCTGATTATCAAGATAGGAATCGAAGGAAGCGAAACGCTCGATATGAGGATTAGCCCCCTCAACAGCACATGCCTCAATCCAATCGTTGTTTTCAGGCTTCACAACCACAAAGGCCTGAAGGGCTTCATCGAGATCGCCACCATCGCCGATTCCTTCTCCATGCCAGATCGCTTCAAAAAATTCAGACATCACTGAGACAAGTTGTTCAACCATTATCAGCGATGCAGATCTCCAGGACTATTACAAGCCCTTCTCGAAGGCCATTAAGTTGGGTGGCGTGGTTGGCTGCTTGCCAAACCAAACACTATTGGTCCGTCTCAGTGATCGCTATCAATACTTGATGCTTCGGGATAATCACCGCAGCCAAAAGATATTGAGAGTGCTCCAGCCTTGAAGGACCCGAAAGGATGTTCCATCACCATCACAAACCATCCGTGTGGAGCAGTGCCGATTCTCACTCTCAGCCATCACGATAATTTTATGCTGATCATGCGCTGCCTCGCCCATCGCTGTGACATAGGCGCGCGAGCTTAAACAGTTGCTGGCACAAAACAGTTACCCTCAGGTCAAATCAAGCCACTAAATCTACAACAAAGCCAACTCTTGACCAACCAAATACAAGATCAAATGATCATATATTAATCATTTCACTTAAGAGGCGAGCATATACTTAGTAAGGAATTCAGTCTGATCCCGAAAGCCAACAGCATTGTTAGCCTTGTATGCTGAATAAGCAAAAATCACTGTTCGCACTCTGAACAACAATTAGCCCCCCAATACATCAAGATAACTAAAAAAAGCCCTGCTGTTAGCAGGGCTTAAAAATAAGATTTAGCTATAGGCCGAGAAAAGACTCAAGCTCAACTTCTATCGCTTGGATCAGCGATGTACTGGTAGTCCTCTCAGTTGGATTTCTTATAAACCGCTACTGCTCTTGCAATACAGTTTTCATCTGATTGAGTAGCTTGACTGTTACCAGCAACAGAGGCATTGCACGCCTCTTCAATTGCACCCATGACAGAGTCAGGCACTCCTGGAGCAGCTGAGACAGCCATAGGTGCTGCAAGAGCAACAATGAGAGTGGCGAGCGCAGTTTTCATTGGTATTAAAGAACACCCATGAGGTCTAGCTCGAAAAAAACACTGCGGCATCATCTACGAGGTCAAACGGGGCAGATCTCCACCTGTGGTAATCATCTTGAACACTCCTTCGGATCAAATGAGACATCTCAGCAACGATCTGCATCCGTTGATTCAACAGTGAGGCCTCACGGTTGTTGCGAGATCAAGATATGCAGGTAAATGGGCTAGCGCCGATCCATCAAGCCGCAGGAGGAATGGATTCAGGGGGATTCGCAACAACAACCTCATAGCCAGCACAGCGTTGTTGATCAAGATGCTGAATATGCTTCCTCTCGGAGTAATACAGCTCTTGCAATCGAAGGGCATCCGCATTCAACTGTTCAAACATCTCCTGAATACGACCTTCCATATCCACTGCCTCGGCTGTCGGCGTCTGCTCTTGCTCATTGGCAATGAGTGAAGCAATGCACCGCTCCAGCGTCTCAAGCCGTTGACCACCCCATGCCTCCAGCAGGTGGCGGCAGCGTTTATGGCTTTTTTGCCGCTCCAAAATCGCCGCGGTGCCCCGCAAAACATCCATAGGACGCGCCAACGCCAAACGCTGTAGCTCAGCGGGTTCCAAAAGTGGCGTCAACCTGGCCACTAACGCACTGTTTTCCAGCAACAGCTGATCGGTGAGCAAACGGGGAAGATCAAGGTCGGACAACTCATGACCAGGATCTGTCCCCCGACTGATCGCCTCCAACCGACCGGAACCGATGTTGCCTTCCTCAAGATCGGTGATCGCAGACCACAACAAACGGTGGTGCTGAAGAGCGAAGTCTTCCAACTCCCGTTGGCGTAATTCGCAACGCACCTGCGAGCGATGAATTGGACAGTGCAAGTAAATACGCAGGATCTCGGCTTCGCAACGCTCTCGTTGGCTGACTTCACCAGCCTTTTCATGCCGGGCTGAACGTCCATGCCAGCGCTGACCTTGAACCTGTTGGCGCAAATCATGCTCCAACTGCAACGCCAAACGACCTTGACCACCGCTGAGCCGCTCCGCTACTTGCTGGAGGTAGTGCGTGCGAATCGCGGATTGAGGCAGCTTGCCTAACAGCTCCACCAACCCGCTAACTGCTTGTTGGAACTGATCAGACTTGGTCAGATCACGGTCTTCCAGCACCTGTTCGATCTGCCAATCGAGCCAAAGCGGTGCCTGATCAAGCAGGGCGCGATAGTCCCCAGCTCCGTGATCCTTGAGGTACTCATCGGGATCCTTCCCAGAGGGTGTATGGAGCACTCGCAGCTCCAGCTGTCCTTGAAGCGCAAGCTGCTCCACCTCACCGATCGCCCTGTTCGCAGCTCGGATCCCCGCACGATCGGCATCAAAATTAAGAACGATGCGTTTGCCGTCACTACACCGGCACAATTGGGTGATCTGTTGACTACTGAGAGCGGTACCAAGCGATGCCACAGAGTTGGTGACTCCCGCCGCATGCAAGGCAATGACATCGAAATAACCCTCCACCACCACAGCTCGATCGTCCTTGCGGATCGCATTAGCCGCCTGATCGAGACCGAAGAGGTGCTTGCCTTTTTCAAAGACTTCTGTTTCGGGAGAATTCAAGTACTTGGGATCGCTGCCATCAAGGCTTCGACCACCAAAGCCAATGACCCGTCCCTGCCGATCGCGAATCGGAACGATCACCCGGCCACGGAAGCGGTCATAAAACCCGTTGCCACCTTTTCTTGGGACAACCAAGCCTGCTGACTCAAGCAGTTCTGGAGATAAGCCCTCAACGTGTTGAAGATGCTTGAGCAAACCGTCCCACTGATCAGGGGCATAGCCGAGCTCGAAGGTCTCCATCGTGGCTTCGCTCAAGCCACGTTGATCGCGCAGGTAAGCCAGGGCATCGGCTCCCGATGCACTCTTGAGCTGACTGCGAAACCAACCTGAAGCAAGGGCCAACGCACGATGCAGGTGATCACGCCTTGAGAGTTGTTGACGGAGACGCTCCTGTTGAGGACCATCAACCGTTTCCACCGGCAGTTGATACCGGCGCGCCAAATCCAGAACAACGTCGCTGAAGCTCTGCCGTTGAAACTCCATCAAAAACTTGATGGAATTGCCTCCCGCTCCGCAGGAGAAGCAGTAATAAAACTGCTTCTGCGGCGACACCGTCATCGACGGCTTGCTGTCGTCATGAAACGGGCAAACACCAACGAATTCCCGTCCCTTTTTTTTGAGCACCACGTGCTCGCCCACAACATCAACGATGTCGGCACGCTCCTTAACGGCGTCGATAGTGCGGGGGTGAAGACGGGGCATCGCCATGACGCCATTCTGCGAGCCCAGATGCCGTTATGACTGTTCAGCCCGATGCGCATGGCTGTTCAGCGCGATGAGCCATGGTTGGCAGGTGTCGTCGTGAACCACCATGCAAGGGCTGTTAGGCGCGATACGAGGCAGCCAGTCCGCTAAGGAATGGCGAGCCTGCGGAGCCCTGATCGCCTGTGCGTTGGCGTTCAGTTTGATGACCGTTTGCGTGAAACACCTAGGGGGACGGCTGCCAGTTGCAGAAGTCGTGCTGGTGCGCTCCCTCATCAGCATTGCCATCACCCTGGCGATGTTGCGACGTCTCAAGGTCTCGCCATGGGGAGAACAACGTGGGTTGTTGTTGATCCGTGGGGGATTGGGGACTGCGGCCTTGTTGTGTTTCTTTGAGGCCCTCGCTCAGCTTCCACTCGCGGCAGCAACCCTGCTCCAATACACCTACCCAACTCTGACGGCAATCGCAGCATGGGTGCTTTTAGGTGAACCCATCCGACGCCGAATCGGCATCGCTGTGTTGCTAGGCCTGCTGGGAGTCACATTGGTGGTGCAGCCGGAGTGGGTCGGGGGAACGATGGGAAGCCTGCCCGCCATGGCGACTCTGATTGGCCTAGGCGGTGCATTGCTGACGGCACTGGCTTACGTAAGTGTGCGCCAGCTATCGGTTCAAGAGCACCCTCTAGTGATCGTCTTTTACTTCCCCTTGGTGTCGGTGCCTGCAACCCTGCCCTTGCTTTGGGGGCAGGCCGTGCTGTGGCCAAATCCAACCGAGTGGGTCTGGCTGATCGGGGTTGGGTTGTTCACTCAGATCGGGCAGATCTGGTTAACAGAAGGCCTATCGGCCCTGCCTGCAGCACGCGCCACTTCGATTAATTACGTCCAAGTGGTGTTTGCCTCACTCTGGGGCGTGCTGTTTTTTGCTGAGCCCATTACGAGCGCTGTGGTTCTTGGAGCCTTATGCGTCTTGGGGGCCACGCTGATCAGCCTGAGCGCCAGGACGGCTCGAAAAGTAGAAGCCTGAATCCTTTCGAACCCGGAATCAGAGCGAATCAATCGGCAATGGATAGGTGATCCAATCTTGAGAGGTGCCATCACTCGAGCCAACCGGTTGGGCTAGACGCCAGCTTTGGCCGCGTTCACCTCGCTCTAAAAAGAGCTCAAAAGGACTATCAACACGCACGGAATCAGCGGGGAGTCTCCAATCGAAACGCCCGGTGAGATGGATTCCACGTTGATCACCAAGGGTGATCAACTCCTGCTCTTCCACGCGCACACGACTCACTTCAGGCACACCAACGGGCTCTAACTCAAGGGAGCGCGCAATCGCTGTTTGGGTTAATTGAATTTGCAGCCCCAACGCTTTCAGCAACACACCGCGTGGAGGTTGATCAGAGGGGCCACATCCAGTTAATCCAAGGTTCAGGAGCAACACCATGCAAACAACCAGCAAACGTTGAACGCTGCGCTTAAGCGGTGTGATCCAAACGTTCGGGCTTGGCAGAGTAGGCAGCATGAGCAGCCAATCAATGCTGACAACGATAGTTGCCAATTGGATCAACCTCGACGGCCATGAAAATAGAACCGTGAAGGTGCAAAAAAATCCGCACAAGGCGGATGAATCCTAAAAATTGGTGCAGAAGGAGCTGGCTACTTTTTCTTGGAAATCCGCACTGCTTGAGAATTGAGAGGGCAAGCCAAGGCGTGAAATGGTTTGTGATGACCTTCGAAAATCAAGCTCCCCATCGGTTGAGCATGAGCGGTATGAATTTCCATGAATGCGTATCTCGTTCTATTAGTTCTACAAACGCGCTGAGCAAGGTGCGATAGGTAAAACCGCCCATCCATGAGGCTCATGGTCTGAAACGTGATGATCAGAGACCGCACTTGCGAGCCAAGCTGTTGTGATTGCGACCATGGCAATGGAATCGACGATGGAGTCATGGATGCAATTGGCAAAATCGTCTAGTTGCATTCTTCGTTTATCCAACATGATCCACAGGTACAACTCTGAGGAGGTTGATCAGACGCTGCGAAGCACGAGTGAGCCTTTGAGATGACATTCATCCACTAAAGATTGATCAACGAATCTTCCTAGCTGATGAGGCACGCCACTTCTAATTTGGGTGGTTTCTGCTGTGAAGGCAATGCGCCTTTACACCGATGGCAAGTGTTCGCTGTTGGCACAAACTATGGATATCGAGATCGGAGGCGCTTTGACAGACGACACTCCACCTGAGTT
>Ga0302116_1002747_pt1 | contig 10182 bp, 11 predicted proteins | sample AG5_SCM_MG_FD_203124 | JGI IMG/M metagenome (GOLD analysis project Ga0302116, IMG submission 203124) | Marine microbial communities from Western Arctic Ocean, Canada - AG5_SCM | ecosystem: Environmental > Aquatic > Marine > Oceanic | place: Canada: Western Arctic Ocean | collected 2017-10-01 | reverse complement strand
AACAACATTTACAACCCCGACCACCCCCCCCTCGTTCACAGCCTTAGGATTGTTCACAACTTTATCGAACACTTTCCTCAGCCTGTTGCGCAAGATCATAATTCCAGCGACAGCCTCCTTCTCCCCCTTGAACACGACAAAATCGTCCAAGTTCACAACGCTCAGCCCCTCCTCCCCCTCGACGCTGCTCTGCCGCACAGTCAGCGCCGCTCCATCGTGAAATCCGCAAAACAGCAGGATCGGAAGCACACTGTGCACTCTGCTGCTCCCCTGCATGGTGAAAATGTCCTTCCCCTTGACCATCTCCAAGTAGGTGACGAATTCCACTTCCCCCTTCCCAACGTCGCACTTCTTCCCCAGCGGCATTCCCCTCAAAGCGTTCAACGAGCTAATGTGCAGTTTGCACTTTCGGTTCTGCGCCGTGCTGAAGTTATTGTCGCCCCTCGTTCTGCTCGCCAAGTTCGGATAGCACCCAGCCACCGTGGCCGCTTGGACCAGGCTCTCCATTTCAATTTCGTTATTGTTATTGTTGTTGATATTCCCAAAGTTCTCCCTTTCAAAGCCAATTTGGCACAGTTCTCTATCAATGTTCCGACGGATTTCGCCAACCATTCTTAGCGTGCCCTGGGAAAGAAAGTTTTCCCGACACCACCCGTTGACCCCCCCCCCCCCGCCCCCCCTGTTCTTACTCAGCCTGTCGTACTGGTTGAGAAGCTTGATGCCCAAGTATCCGTCGCTGCGCCGAGCGAAGCGAGGCGCATTTTTAATGATGCACGAGCGAACCAAACCAAGCGAAGGGCCCAAACGAATTGAGTGGAATAATGTTAGTTCAGCAGTGGATGTAGCCATTATATTATGTCTGCAGCCGTTTCGCGAGACCCATCGCTCACTCACCTAACCAAGCGAAGGGGCCAAACGAATTGAGTGGAATAATGTTAGTTCAGCAGTGGATGTAGCCATTATGTCTGCAGCCGTTTCGCGGGACCCATTATGTCTGCAGCAGTTTCACAAAACCCATCACTCACTCACCTCTCGCAGCCAGCGCTCAAATTCACCTTGGCAGCGTCGCACCGCACCCTCTCCTGTCCACGGGGCAGAACGAAGGGCGTTTTGTAGCTCATTGACGCCGCCAGGTTGATCCCAGCGCCCTTGATGCCCAGCATACTCGCCACGAGCAGCGATTTCCCGATGTGTGGTTCGACGCTGCAATTCAATTAAATAAAAGTGTTAGTTTCGCACCGCATCCTATTCTCGTCTTCTTCGCTTCGCTCGCTCACCTCATGCCGCTCAGCCTATAGCCCAAATCGGTCAGCTCAAAGTTGCTCTCGTCCATAGCGCCGATGGAAATAAGGAGCTCCACAGCGTTGCTGACCGATTTGGAGTGAGGCGGGTCGATGGCCTTGTTGAAGAACGAAACGATACCTCCATACTCCCCCCCCTCCCCCTCGGTCACATTGAGTAGCTTGGCCTGCAGGATCATTTCCTCCAGCGGGGTTCGCAGGAGCTCCGATTGCTGAGTCTCCTCCATCGCTTCGAACCTCCTCCGACTGAACAGATGAAAGCACACTACGGATTCAATTCAGTGAATTAAATTAATCTCTATGTTTTGTTGGTTCGTGGTTAGCCGCTCACTCACCTCCCCTCCTCACTCTGCCCGCCCTACCCTTCCTCTGCGTCGCGCTACTCTTGCTGACATACGATGTCTGCAAGGTGCTCGTCTTCAGGAACGGGTCATACTTCTTCTCCTTGGCCCTGCCAGGGTCGATGATGAACGTCGTCGAGGGAATCGTAACCGAGGTTTCTGCGATGTTGGTGGAGAGGATAATTTTGCGACCTGCACACGGCTCAAACACCCTCTTCTGCTCCTCCGTCGGGATCCCGGAGTGCAGCGACAGCACCTTGAACTTGTTCCTGTCATTGAAGGGGCCGGTGTAATTCAAAATTTGCTCGAGCTGCCACCAAAGTAATATATAATGTTAAACAATTTATGAGCTCGTTTCCGCTTGCTGCGAGCCAGCGACACCATGCACTAGTTGTGACTAACTCGCTTCGCTCGCGGCTCGCTTCGCTCGCGGCGGCTCACCTCGGAAATCTCCATCCACCCCGGCAAGAAAATTAAAACGGCTCCACCCTGCGATTCTCCATCCTCCTTCGTCTTGGAAGTATTGATGATGTGGTACAATACCGACAAAATGAGGTCGTAGTCGATTCGATCGTCGTCGACCTGCTGCTGATACAATTCCAACATTTTCTCCTGCTGCTTGGAGGAAACTGTGGTGGTGGGAGTTAACGTGATGTACGAGCTTTCCCCGTCCCACTTGTCGGCTTCTGCCATGTTGTCAGTTGGGTTTCCGGAGCCGAAGACGTCGTGTGCCGCATTGGACAGGTCAAACTTGTCGGAGAAGTTGCTGTCGTCCCTCAATTTGTCCTCCATAAGTCCGTAGTCGAAAACGATTTCTTCGTCGCTGTCCTCGTCCTCGTCCCGATCTATCGCGCCACCACCAGGTGTCCCATCACAAAACGCAATGTGCTCTCCCAAACCCTCCCCACTAAACCCCCCTTTCCCGCACATGATGCAACTGAAAGTCTGCTCCTTTGTCTTGACAGCCGCTTGAGGTTTTTTCGTGTTCACAGGCAAGTTAATGTCCGCCAACAAATCGACCCCAAACACTGCATCTTCCATGTCCTGCGCCGAGCGAAACGAGGCGCATTTTCAACGAAGCACGAGAGCAAGAGTGGGTTAGTCGCTTCGCACTCTTTTTTCACACTTTCTTTACAAGGCTCGCTCGCTTCGCTTCGCTTCACTTCGCTTCGCTTCGCTCACCTCCTCCTCCTTGACCATCGAATAGAAGCCGTTGTAGTCGCTGACCTCCAGCACGTCCTCCAAAAAGTACTCCTCAACTGGAAACATTCGCCCCGGAATTGAAATCTCACCAACGCTGTACGACTCGTTCTCTCGCCTGAAGAAGTTTTGCAAAACCGAAAGCTGGAGCGTTGCGCTCATCAAGACTACCTTGAAGTCCGGTCGGTTGATCAAGACGCGCTTCAGCGCGATCAGGACGAATTCGGTGTACTTGTCGCGCTCGTGGACCTCGTCGAGCATGACGTGGGTGTACTGCACCGAGCGGACGAGCGAAACGAGCGAGTTATACAAATGGGTGGGTTAGGTTTTTAGTGGATGTAGCCGTCTGTAGTCGCTCGCTTCTCTCGCTCACCTCCGAAAGGGTTGGATCGGAAGACAACTTCTTCAACAAAATTGCTGGCGTCATGAAAACAAGCTGGGTGGCCTTTGTGGCCGTGGAGTCGAGTCGAACCACGTGCCCCACGAGGGAGTTGGGGATTTTCTCTCCCCTCTGCGCCGAGCGAAGAAGGTGCGAACACGAATTGAGTGGGTTGGTTTAGTAGTGGCTCGTATATATTTCTCGTCTTCATCAAGGCTCGCTCGCTTCGCTCGCTTACTCACCTCCTGGGCAACTCGCTCAGCGACGGAAATTGCAGAGATTCTTCTTGGCTGGGTGACAGCAATTTTGCAACTAGGACCAACGTCTGGGTCGTCGAGTAGGAACTGGGGGACCTGGGTGGACTTTCCGCAGCCAGTGTCACCACTCACGATGGTCACCTGGTTGGACGTTATGACCGAAACTACCGCCTTTTGGAAATTGTGAGCCGGGAGGGTTTCACGTTGTTGCTTCAAGGATTTGGCTTGGGAGTTGGACGCTCGCTTCGACTGGAGATCGTGGTGGATTCGGGCCCGCTCATCGTAGTTGACTTGGAAGGGCTGCGTATTGTGGTGTGGTGTGTTGTGTTGTGTTGTGTTAGAGTTAGTGCGGAAATTACATTTTGGCGAAAAAGGTTTTCATCGCACCTTCGGCATCTTCCTTTTTTTCGCATCCCGGCTCAAATTCAAGTTCTTCAACATGGTCGACACGTCAACCTTGCTGCCGATCGTTGAGCTCCCCGTACTGTAGCTCTCCATCATCTCGTCCTCGGAGGGCGGATTGGAAACCACATACGTCGCAAGTAATTTTTTCACATTACTCGAAAACGCTAAAGTAGGGAGCTGAGTGTCGGGGTTAACGTCCTCGTCATCGTTACCGTTACCGCTACCGTTTTGCTGAGCTGAACCAACACCGGCACGCCTCACAGCCGTGCTGCCCTTATTGACGTGAATTTTCCTTCCCTCGGCGCTACCCTCCTTTCCCCTGCTCTTACTGACAAGGCCGAGGCCACGAGCCGCAGTATGAATGAACTTACGCTCCGTGTTGGTAAGGTCCGAAGGGAGCACAAGCTCCGACTGATCAGGGTCTTCCCGAAAGTTGAGGAGCATCGAAGTGAACTTGATCTTATAGTCTTCTGCTATTGTCGAGGCAGAGGCTCCCTTTTCGCCATTTAAAAGTTTTTTCGCAGGGTTGGCGGAGGGATTGGGGTTATAATGGTTTTTGGTGTTGGGGGTGGTGTTGGGAGGAGGCCGGTTATTGGGATCACGGTAAGGTCGTTTGGCACCATCACCACGCCCTCCTCGAAATTGATTACCTCGATTTTGAGGCGCCGACATGCTGAAGGGTGTTGTACTGTCTATATATACGAAAAGCAATAACGAGCAAATGCGCATGGAACTAATATGTGATCGATTAAAGAATTTTTGAAATCATTAAATATTTTTTCACGTGATCATGGATTCATTCGAGAATGCTCGACGGAAAGCCATGGCAATGGAGCGTGAACTTGAAACAAAACTCTCAAGCTACCAGCAATTGATAACGTCACAATCTGTATCCTCACTCGAGTCGGGCACCGTTTCATCCAGTGATCACAATAAGGCTACCAACGCCCTCTCCAACGAGATTCAAACTCTCCTTAACTCCTTCACGCACATAATAAACCAAACGCTGAGTTCAACAGCTACAAAACCTTCCCAGCAGCTCGTGCTGAAGCGGTTTCGTGAGATTCTCTTTGACTCTGACCACGACTTCCAGAAGGCAGAGATGTCGCTCCAGCGACGGCGGGAGGCAGCAGAGCTTTTCGACGGCGCCCCCGGTTCCGGTCCCGGTTCCGGTTCTGGTCCATCGGCCGACAACAGCATGGAGATGGACGCGCTACTGAGGGAACGTTCTGCAATCAACAATTCTTACAAATCGTCAATGGACGTGCTCGGACAGGCCAATGGAATCAGGGGGGAGCTGCGAAACCAGCGGCAGTCGCTAATGGGGAGTATGGGAGGGGTGACGAATATGGTGAACAATGTTCCTGGGGTGAATTCTTTAATAGATGCTATATCGAGGAGGAAGCAGCGTGACAACTGGGTAATAGGGGGGGCAGTGGCCGCCGGAATGTTCTTTATGTTTTGGTATTTGTTTGGCTAGGTGTTAGATGATTATTATATATAAAAACTTTCTACTAGGTACTAACTTCGTTTCACAAATTCTTCTACAAATGGGTCAGAACTTTTCCTCCCACTAACCCAAACAGGCTGGCGTCTATGAATGTAAAATCGCAACCCCCCCAGAACCACCAACACCACCACCAACACGATTCTAACGAAAATTGGCTGGTTGAAGGGGGAATCAGCTCTTGAGATTAGCAAATCTGGCTGAATGCTGATGTTCGCATCTAAAACGTTCTTCAAACATTGCTGAAATACCACGTGCTCGCAAGCAAAACCCTGCCCATTCTTATACCGCCCATCCAACTGAAACTCGTTGTGGTGCGCCGTGTAGTCGCACCGCTCGTCAAACCAAGTTTTCCCGTCATAAACTGCCAACCCTCCGAAACAGCTGTGCATTTGATAGTTGCTCGACCTTCGGCTTATCTTGTTGTAAAACTTGTTTTGCGCCAGAGTCAAGATCGCGTTGAGATTTGTCATGCTGTAGTACAGCCAATTTCCAGAAGAGTCTATACTGGCAAACGTATCGTAGTAATGACGCAAGTTCAGCCACGTTTCGTAACCATTCGCACACACTATTGAGTTGCTGCCACTCGCTGAAACAATTGCGGTGGCAAGGGAATCGAAGGAGGGAAGGGAAACCACGTCAAGGTCGATGTTCACGACAACGTCGGTGGAAGTGGAGAATAGGCTGGAGAGCTCAGATCTTTGGTTCGAACGAATCTGACCCATTTTTTCAAAGCGATTCTTCCAATTCCCAAGAAATTTTATTCCAGTCAAGTTGTTGTTGTTGGAGGCGGAAGAAGGCCTGTGGTGGGGGGATTCTTGAACAACGTGGAGGTGGGAGCAGGAGGGGAGGGGTAGGAACGGGACGGGGGGTCCTGTCCGGTAGAGGAGCGTGAAGGTGATGTGACTTGGATGGTTCGAGCAATATGAATTTATTTGTTCTAGGATGGAAGCATTGATCAGGGTGATGTCATCAACGAGACCGGTGATCAAAATTGTTGTGGTAGGAGGGAGGAGGTTGGGTTTGAGGAGAGTGTCGTGAAGGAGAGAGTCGCGAAGGGGAGACGAAGCGAATTGCAAATATACAAATATCACGAAGAGAAGGATGGCCGAGTTGATTGCCCACCGCCTCATAAGAGGGAGTGGGTTGCGTTGCGTGAGTGTAGTGGTGCAAGAATTGTTTTTAGTCAGGAAGGGAAGAAAAAGAGAGATTTTAAAGGGAAAAGAAGGGCATAATTTTTTTCGCACCTTTCGTTCCTATTTTCGTTCCTGTCCACCTGTCGTTCCTGTCCACCCGTCGTGGATGGACCGAGGTAATGGCAACACCACTCCCCCTCTTCCCTCCTCTCATCAAAACACTCAAGAACAAATTGACACGCTAAAGTCTCTCCTAGCTCGATCCTCCAGCCAGCTGCAAAAGACAAAGGCAAAGCTCACTCAGTCGAGTGTCAACAACAATCAACTTCGAGACCGAGTTGAGAACTTAGAGAATGAAGTAGATCTTTATCGAGAAGCAGTCGGCAATAGCAACAGCAGCAGCTCAATGAGAACGAGCGACCTTTCTCAGCAGCTCTCCCAGCAGCTCTCAAGTCTCACCCTGTCAATGAAGACCTTCACCTCTCCCCCTTCTCCCCCGCCCCCTCCTCCTCATCCTCATCCTCTCCCCCCCCCCACCTCCCCCCTCCCCTCCTCCAACCTTTTGTTTGAAAAAATCTCCTCTCTCAAACTAGATCTCAAGGAAGTTCGAGTGAAAAACGAGTCTCTTCAAAGTGAAATAACTCTGCTCAAGTTTTCGGCAGCAAAAGCTAACGAGGAGTGCTTATTAGCGGCCGAGATAAAGGCGGAGGGCGAATTGATGATGGCTGCTGCTGCGTCACTTCGACATTCCAACAAAAATAAAAACAACAACAACGACAACAACATCGAAGATTTGCGGCGCGAGAACAAGAAACTAGGCGAAACCGTTGCCGCATTGCGCGAATGGGAAACAAAACGTGCATCAGTGTCCCCATCTTCATCCACGTCCCTATCCCCTTTCCCTTTCCCTCCCCCTTCACCTTCCCCTTCCCCTTCCCCTTCCCCACTCCTCGTGTACAGCGCCCACCAAAAGGTGATTTTGAAGGCAGGGAACGAGCTGACAATAAAAATGGACAGCCCCGACGATACTCATATTCCAGTAGGACCTCTAGAAATTCGGTGGAAGGTTCACGTGTCGCCAAAATTGTGCGATGTGAATTTTGGGATTTTGAGCGGGAATGGGAGCACAATTCTCTTCCGCCCGCGGTTGCTCGAGGGCTGCTCGGACGGTATTTGTGAGCTCCCCAACGATGACGAGCTAGTTGGGCTTGTGGAAAACAAGCCCGGAATCAAACTACTCATCAGTTTGAGCAACAAGCACAGCTGGGTGAAGCCAAAAGTTTGCGGGGTTTGGTTGGCGGTGAACAGAGTAGTTGAAAACCAGATCAGGTAACTTGCAATGTTTTAAAGTTTTTATCGCTTTTGCCATTTAGTGTGGAGAAGGCGACACGTATCGCACTTGCCAACAAATCTTCTCTCTGAAATGTCCCGTTCGTTAAGAAAGAATGCGGGTCGTCTTTGTTGCAGTTATTCTCCTTTGCAATCCACTCACCGCATGTTTGTACTCTTTGTCCCGCTTGGGCGCGCCAAGCGTTGACAAATTTGTTAGGTACTTGCACACCAGTGGTGGTGGAAAAGGATTCTGAAGATGATAGTATATCACGAACAATCACAACTCCTATGTCAAGCCAGATCGGGCCGACCTCAGTCAGACCATTTTCTATTGATATGAGAAAATCGGCTTCTCTCGTCGATGACGAAGGTGTTGATTTAATTGCATCGTCCATTCGATTCCTGGCACCAGCCATAATTTCTTGCAACCCAATCGGCTGAGAAGAGACGCCACTGGGCGAATTCAAGGTGGCAATGGAAACGGTGGTCAGAGCCTGAGTGATTGCGCGAATCTTCAGTTGGGATTCGCTCGTAAGGAGCACGCGCGCTACGGGCTGAGAGCTTGGAGCTCTGAAGGTTGCTAGCTCATCACGCTGTGTGTCAAGGGCTTGGGCATAATTATTTTGCTTTTGCTTTCGAGAAGCATCCTGCTCAGTTTTCATTATTTTCCAGACGTCACCCTTGGGAGGGGGGGGGGCCTCGCCATAGCGCTTAAAGTCAAGTTGTTCTTGCTGCTGATGGATCTGATGCTGTTCCTTGAGCTGATTGTCAAGTTGCTCCGCATAACGTTTTGACTTCTGCTTTTGCCTAGCTCGCTCCTCCTCTTTGCTTTGGGAGACGGCTGGAAGCATCATATTATTTGAGATTTAAACTTCGGTTTTCGATTTTTTAAAATAAATTTTTTTTTTTTTTTTTTTTGCAACTTGGACTTGGAATGTAAGAAGGGTCAGCCAGTGGTGACCACCAGTAGTAAAGATTATCTCAAAAAACAATTAAATCACGGCTCTAATGAGTCAACAGCAAACAGAAGCCAGGGAGGCAGATGAAGCTGCACGAGCTTCATTCTATGCTATATATTCCGAAACCCATTCTTCAACACAGGAGCAAGGCATGATGACCCAAATAGAAAAAACCCTTTCCACCTCCAAGGATGACGAGGAAATACTGGGCACCAGCCAAACTTTCCCCAAGTTTGCAAGCATAACCGGAGATGGCATCATGATTGGGACCTGCACCGGGGTTGTACATGCATCCCCCGAAGAAGTCTCAGCCTACATGTTCTTGACCGATACACACCAAGCTCGTAAGACCCACATAGCTGCCAACGGTCCAGACAACTCCAAGTATCCATTAAAAACGATCCACGCCATCAATGACCACCACAACATCAACTACTCGTGCCGAAAACTCCCTCCTCCCTTGAACCCAAGGGACTGGCTCACCCGTAACATTATACAGCGAGTCGATGCGGACACCATAAAGTATTTCTGCACGTCCATCAACGACGACGAACCTGATCTCCCTCCCAACTTCACCAAAACAACTTTGCATAATGCAATCCGAGGCGAAATCTCGATGATCCACGAGTACGAGCGCCTTCCCCACAACCAGACAAGGTTCACACTGCGGATGAAGCTGGACATCAAGGGAAGCATTCCCAAAAAAATCGCAAACATGGGCATGTCAGGTGCTCTCAACAGCGTTTATAAAGCCTACAAGTATTTCCAGCGTGACGAGGAGATCGACGAGCTGGAGGTGAGCCTGAAATATATATAATATTTGAAACTTTACTCAACCAAATCAAATCAGCGCAAGTTGTTCATCGACAGCATGGACTCAACCCCAGCAACATCAATAGAAGAGAAGACTCTAATTAACCGCAGCTTGCAATTTGCCGACATGCTTAACCTCGGGGGAGGCAATCAGCGGCAAGATGCAACAGCTGGGATGGACAGCAATAAGCGCATGAAGTGGACCCGGCTGCATGATGGCGATTTGAGCTTTAAAAAGTTCAAGAAAATGAAGGAGGGAGACTCCTTGGTGTGGGGAAAAGCTTCCGCAATAGTTCACACCACGGCCGAACAAGCCCTCGCTTTTGTGTGGCTCTACTGCAGCAATTTGAGAATGAAGGAGCACCAGAAAAAGGACGGCAACCTCCTCCGAAAGGTGTACCAGCCTATCACAACAGACACCGCCACCGCCCCCTCCGCCCAACACCGCACCCAGCACATTGTCGAGCAAAAATCCATGCCGCAACCCTTCCAACCGAGAGAAACTAACGAGAGATTCGTGTGGAGCGAAATCAACAACAACAACAATAATAA